>Ga0302313_10002622_pt1 | contig 12375 bp, 8 predicted proteins | sample III_Palsa_N2_2_FD_200454 | JGI IMG/M metagenome (GOLD analysis project Ga0302313, IMG submission 200454) | Peat permafrost microbial communities from Stordalen Mire near Abisko, Sweden - III_Palsa_N2_2 | ecosystem: Environmental > Terrestrial > Soil > Palsa > Peat permafrost | place: Sweden...
AGTCAACCACCCCGCCTGACCTTGTTGCCGGTACACCCGCCCATACCTCTCACTCGACTCCAAATACGCCAGCACCGCCGACCCATGATTATTCCTCTCCACCGCCACCATCGCCCCGCCATACTCTCTGGCCAACTCCGCCGCCACACGCGCCAACTCCACCGGCCTCAACCTCTCCTGCAACTCCGCACACTGCAAGCCCGTCTCCATCTCAATCACCTGCACCGCCGCAAAGTCTCCATCCTCGCCACCACCCGCCGTATCCACCGCCACGCAATACTCCCTGTCCCCCTGCGGCGGCAACCAAATCAACAACGCCCCACCCCGCCGCCGGTATAGCGGCTCCTGCACCTCCGCCAACCGCTCCTCGATCGCCTCAATCTCAAAACAGCAAGCCCCAGTCGCACGAAAGCAAGTCTCCGCATCCTCCGCAAACTCCTGCAGCCTCAGACCCCCATAACTCCGCTCCAACCCTCGCCGAAACCCAATCTGCTCCGCACTCAACCCCTCCCGCTCAACCAACTCCCCCTCATCCTCCCGCAACGACCCAGCCTCAACCGCCTCCCCCACATAAGCCTCCTCCATCCACCACGGAAAGAAATGCCTAACCAACCCATCAACCCCGGGTGCCCCATTCATGACAGTCTCATCGTCATGAGTGGGATCGCACAGATCCCGACCCACTACCTCCACGCCCCCACACCACTCCTCATAAAACGCCCCATAAGCCCCATTCGGCGTACTCTCCAAAACCATCTCCCCCGCCGGAGCCAGCGCCGCCCGCAGCCCTGCCAGCGTAGCCTTCGCATCCCCCGGCCACCGGCTCACCTCGCTGCAGTGCAGGTTCTGGATACTCAATCCTCGCCCTGCATTCCCATCCCCCGCGCTCCACACCCGGAACTCGCTATCCATCTCCGGAAACACCATCTGCCCCGCATTCGCCCGGCTCCGCCGCAGCGCACCCTCGCGCAACACCCACGGCAGGCCCTGCCACATCCGTTCCACCATCTGAAAGATCGCCTCCGCCGCTGCCTGTGTATGCGCCACCTGCACCGTCAGCATCCCCTGATGCGTAATCGTCCGCATAAAAAACCTTGCCGCAATCCAGGTCGTCATCCCCATCTGCCGAGCCTTCAGCACAATGTTGTTCCGCCCACGCCGCCGTTCATACTCCTTCTGCGCCGCATTGGCCTCCAGCGGCTGCAACACCCCATCCCGCCCCCGCACGCAAATCCACGTCTCCGCCATCCCCACAAAAAGCTCGGGCCGGGAATCCATCTCCCGGCCCAACTCAATCAACGCATCCACATCCACATCACACCCCCACTCGACCTACAGGCAGCTATAGCTCCAGCTATAAGCCGTCGAAGCCGCCACCGCCGTTCCTCCCACTGCAATCGACCACCCCGCCGTCGTCGGAGCCGTCGTATAAACCGTCCCCACAACACCAGCCGCAGCCGCGTTCCTCGCCATCAAGTGACACCCCTGCGGAGCCGTACTCACCGTCCCACCGAACGTCACCGTAGCCAGCGTCGCTCCGCCCGCCGTAGACGTCCCCGTCGTGCAGCTAATCACCCCCGCCATATTCGCGCCCGAAATCGTCGTGCAACTCGGCGTGCTCCCCGCGCCCGCACCCGCTGCCATCGTCGGCACCGCTCCGCTCGCAACCACCTGCGGAGAAACCACAACACCCGCCGACGTCACCTCGAACTGACTCGACGCTCCCACCGCCAGCAGAGCCGGCGAGGTCGTCGCCGCAGAGTTCCCAATCTGCACTCCGCTCGGAAAGATACTCATCGTATGCGTCGGCTGAGTATTCGCCGCAGGCGCCGTCCAAAAAGAGATGCTCGAAGCCCCCGCTCCCCCCTGCACATCGACAAAAGCCGCACTCTCCGACGCATTCGGAATCACGCCAGTCGCAGGAACACGATTGTAGGAGAACTGAAAGATAGTCGGATACGTTCCAAAATACGAGCTCTCTGTCCCCGAAGCCGTATTCGTCACTTCAATCGCCGGATTACTCCCAGTAGCCTCGATTGCCTGATCAGGAGTGCCCGTACCACCCACCATCAGCGTGGAGAAGTTGGCAACCCCCGGCGTCGTTCCGCCAATCGCTCCCGGACTCGCCCACGTATTACCCAGCAGCGTCGACGCATTCGTCCCGCCACTCGACGGCACAACCCACGTCCCATCCTCGCGCAGATACCGCGTCGCGCCAGCCGTCGCACCCGGATCAGGCACCACACCCACGGCATGGCTCGTTCCGCTCGGCCCAAACACCGGCAGCCGCGCCGCACTCACAGTCCCACTCGTAATCGCACTTCCTGCAACGCCGCCCGTTATCGTCGTCGCATTCAGCGTCCCTACATTGATCGTCCCCGCCGTAAACGCCGCCGGAGAAAAACTATAAGCCGTTCCACCCAGCGACCACGTCGCCGTATCGCTCTGCGGTGCGAAGTTCAGCGCATCCTCCCCCGTAGCCGAGTTCAGCGCAAACAGAGCATACCCCGAGTCCCACCGGTTGCACCCATGCAGATTGCAATGCGCCTGGATCACCGCATTCACACCCGCCGTCACATCGAAGTCCACATCCCAGACACCCGCAGCCGAGTAAGCATCCGATGGCGCAGAGTGCGTCCCCCCACCACCCAGGTAGTCCGTCGACGCCTCCATATTCGACACCTCCCAGCCCACCATCCCCGGCCCATTCACTCCTTCGTAGTACTTGCCCGCCGACTCTCGACTCGTCGGCCGCGGAACATACTGCGTGATGTACTCGTCATCCGCCGACACCTTCTGCTGATAGTAGTGCGGCTCTTCCACCGCATCGCCCGTCGCCCACGCCACCGTATTCGGAGCCAGCGTCATCGTCCCATCCACCGTCTTCGTCACCGGGTTATAAACGCTCAGCACCTCGGCCATCGGATACAGGTTGTACCCACCCGTCAACACACTCAGCATCCCACCGCTGCTCGTGCTGTTCGCTCCCGTATTCGCATACGTCAGCGTATTCGGTCCCGTCGTCGTCACCACATACGTCCCGTTATAGCTCGAGTCCGCAACCCCGCTCACCGTCAGCGACAAGCCCTGCACATCCTCCGCAAGATTCGACGTCGTCGTCACCGTCACCACATTCCCCGACCGCGCAATCGAAGCCACCGTAAACGTAGCATTCAGGTAAGCGCTCGTCTGCCCCGTGATACCCAGCACCGGCGTCACCGAAGCCGCATAGTACACGCTCGTCGCGCTCAGCGATCCCACCACCGGAAACACCTGCCGCACCGCACCCACCGTATCCACCGTCTGCTCCAGGCCATACCCGCACAGCCCGCCCACAGCAATCGTTGCTCCCGCCTCATGCACCTTGTTCAACGTCAACTGCACATGCGTCGCATCCACCACGCTGTAGTTCGCGGTCTCAAAGTTCGGCAGCCCGCCGATCCCATCCACCACGCACGCCACGCCTGTCGTCGCCGGCAGCGCCGCGGTGCTCGTCGCATACCCAGCCGTCACGCCGCTCGTCGCAATCGCCAGCGTCACCGTTCCCGGAGCCACATTGTTCGTCTGCGAAAGCGCCACCTGCGCCGTCGCCAAAAACACGCTCACCGGAAAGCTCGTCCCACTGAAGTTCACCGGCCCCAGGTAGTTATTCACCCCACCAATCAGCGTTCCCGTATGGATCACATCCGCCGGGTTCTTATCCATCAGAAAGCGGCCATCCCCCTGCGTCCCCGCGTCTGCCGTCGCCGCCACCTTCACCACCGTCGAACCCGTCATGCACCCGCTCACGCAAGTCCCCGCAAACGTACCCGCATCCTCCGTCACAACCAAATCCCACGGATGCACCCCCTCATCCGCATCGTCCCTGTACCCGCCCTCCGACGTAATAAACTGCCCGCCCGCCAGGCAATCCCCCACTCCATAGCAGTTCACCGTGTTGCCAAGCTGAACATGCTGTCCCTGCGTGTTGTAGCTCCCCGTCAACTCCGCAACCCCATACGTCGACTTGAAGTAAGGCACTCCCTCCTGCGTCGCCGGATAAAGATTATTCCCACCCGTCAAAGCCGAGTTCTGCACCTGCAGCGCATAGTCAAACACCGGCCCATGCGGATACATCGTCGCATACGCGCTGGCCGAACGCGTCGCCGTATTGTTCAGCATCATCGTCGCGCTCAACCCGTTCGCCAGTGGATCAACCGACGTCTCCACCCGCGCACCACCCCGAAGGTCTTCCACCCTCGACCCCTGCGACATCTCGCTCGCCACCGGCAGCTCCGTACCCGCATAGCTATGCTCCACCTGCACCACGCAACCAGCCGCACAATCAGCGCTCGTCAGCGCATTCGCAATCCCGTTGTTCCCAGACCCTGCAACATAAGGCGTCGCATACAGCGCCCCATTCAGATTGTTCGTCTCCAACTGCGTCCCCGCTGGCTGCAACACCACCTGTGTCGCACTCGGAGCCAAACTCACCTTCCCACCCAACCCGCTCGCAACCGCCGCAATATTCTCATCCACATAGTTCATATCCGCGGCCTGCGTAGGGCTCACCGGATCACCCGGCAAAATCAGCGGCCCCGTCATCGTATCCCCGGCCTTCAACACATAAGGAGCCGTGTCATACGGCACATTCAACTGCGCCGCCGCAATCGCACTGTCCACATACTGCTTCGACACCGTCTGCATCGCCACACTAGCCGGCAGCACCTGCGTACTGATCGCCGCCAGCTTCACCGGCCCACCCCCAGCCACCGTCACCGGAACCGCCCAGTACTCCCGCATCGTCGTCCCATCGTTCAGATGAAACACCGCCGTGTAATAACTCCCCATCGGCGTAGACCCCGCATTAGGCGCCAGCGCAATCGACAGCGCCCCACCCGCCCCAAGCGCAACCGTTGTAGTCCCCGCCTCTACAGCCGCCCCATTAGCCGTAGTGAACGACCCCCACGACACCACAACACTCCCACCCGCCGGCGTACCATCCGCCCGATACACCGTATCCTGCACCGTAGTAGTAGCCAGTTGCGCAAACCCACTGCTCACCACCGCAACCAACAACCCCACCAACAAAAACCCTCTCTTAATCCCGCCCATCAATCTCCTCCTCCAAAACCTCTGCTTTCGCCTCAACCCACCCCAACCCCTTGTCATCTCGACCGAAGCATGACGGCTTCATGTCATGCGCAGTGGAGAGATCCCCGTATTCGCTGTTGCTCTTGCCGTTGCTGTTGCTCTTGCCGTTGCCGTTGCTCTTCTTGTTTTCCATTCCCGAAGGGAATCTGCTGTTGCCGTTGCTGTTCTTGCTTAGCGCCAAAGGCGCGGCCATATCACAGCCCAGGGCAACGCCCTGGGTAAGGCTACGAACCCTCAACGTTGCCACCCTGAGCCCTGGACACCACAAACCGCCCATCCTTCCCCCTCACCAACTCCGTCCTCACCACCTTCGGTTTCTTCTCCCGGGTCCACCTCTCCAACATCAACTCAGCCGGCCCTTTCTTCCTCGGAGCCGCCCCCTGCAGCAACTCGTTCGCCAGCTTCACATGCGGACAACTCCCCTTCTTCGCCTCTTCCACAAACCCCTCCACGATCGCCTCAAAGTTCTGCGCCAGCCGTTCCTGTATGTGCTTCTTGCACTCTGCTGGCTTCAAAACCTTCTTCCGCTTCGCCTTCACCACCTCATCCATCGCCCACCCCCAAAATAAAAAAGCGAAAGGCCCCCGAAGGAGCCTCTCGCCTTTGTTTTTCTCTACTTCTCAAGAATACCAACTTGGATACAGTAACTATGCCAACTTTTTGGAACTTTTTTCTCCCATAAAATCAGCAAGTTACGTGAAATCCGCGACCTCTGCCCTATTGACAGCTTTCCAGCGGCTTCAGCAACCGGCTATCGAGAAGCACCTGCGTCAGCTTATCCAGCGCAACCGCATAAAGCCGCGCACAGTTCCGCAGACTGATCCCCAGCAGCGCACAAGCCTCACCCTGCGAGTAACACTGCAGCGCGATTCGCTTGATCAGCGCCTGTTCCTGCCGGTCCAGCACCTTGAGACACTTCTCCACGTCGTAGCAGAAGATCACAACGTCCTCAAAGCTGGTAACCCGGCAGCTCGACACCTGCCCCCGGAACACCTCCCGTCCCATCAGCGAAGGCACTCTCCCCACCGACATCGACATCCGCATATACCGCCTCAAAAGCGCCTCCGTATACTTCCGATAAAACGCCACCTCCGGCAAAGGAGCAGCCAGGGGTCCGGGTGCCCCCGATCTCTCGCTTTTGGAGATCGGGGTGATCACACCACCACTACCCTCCTCGGAAGCCACAGGCTTCAAAGCTGGCACCCTGGCCCCTATTCCCTGCCTCTCCGCCACAGCCCAAACCCGAGGCAAAACAACGCGCCCAGTACTACCCTCCCTCACACCCTCAGCCTTAACCGCCGCCACAGGCTTCCGCACCAACCAAAGCCCTAATCCCTGTTCCCTAATCCCTAATCCCTGCTTCATCGGGCACCTCCAACGCAAACAGCCGTCCGAGTCGCAGCACGCTTACAGCCTCGCCGGCTCCTGCGTGGAGCCGGAAAGTCCGACAGCTTCAAAGCACAACCTTGGCAATAGACGTTCAGTCCCATAGCGCGAAGCCAAAGCACTCCGCACGCCTCACATACCTTCAACTCCACTCGAAAAGAGTTCGTCATTACGTTCTCCGGACACAGCTCTCCCCTGGCAAGCCTCACAATTTTTTCAACGGTCGTAGGGGCTCGCTCAGGGTCTATGAGGTCGACTCCAGTCCCTGTCCACGCTCTACTGGCGAGATCACGGCCGCAATGCAACCTGTTTGTCTTTGTTCCGACTCCAAACTCGAAAGCTGGTCACAGCACCAGCTCACGACCCATCTTTCCCATCCCGAGCTGGCGAGCAAAACAGCACACTTTTCCAGCGCGCCCTCTCCAACATCAGGTGAAAGTGTTGCCGTTTATAGGCCCACGAACCATCCATGTCAACGAATTTTTTGCATAATTCCCAATTTGGAATAACTCACGTTTTTACAATGATTTAGGTGTATTTTGCGAAAATTCTACCTTCACATATTCGCCTAATCTTCGCTTTACAAACACCATCCCCGCACCACCCTGACCTCCACCCATCCACCCACCCCAACCCCTAGCGCACCCACCCAAAACACCCCAACCCAAGGATCCAGGGCTGCAAGAATCAGGTACCCCAAGGCTTTAGCCTTGGGTCTCATAATGTCGCAAGAATGCGGGCTTTAGCCCTGGGGTATGCTCTCTTCAAAACTCGCACACCGCTCGACCTTTCCAACCACAAACCCACGCCTGTCTCCCTGTCTACTGTCTACTGTCTGCCTTTTTTGCTATCCTCGCCCAATGGATCAAAGCCCCAATCTCGCCGCTCGTCGTACCGAAGACATCGCCCTCGACCTCCTCAAGTTCGTGGCCTCCACCGCCAACGTAGCGCGCGCCGCCAGCGCTGCCACCCCCGGATTCGGCGTCCCCACCTCCTCCAAACCCGAGGACCAGGTCACCGCCCTCCTCGATCTCTACGCTCGCTGCCGCGAGGCAGTCGAAGCCCCCATTTCACCGGCAGCTAAAAAATAACCGTGCCCCCGATCCGTGTCGTCGTTGTAGGAGCCGGCGCCTTCGGGCGCAACCACCTTCGTGTCTACCGCGAACTGGAGCTGGCTTACCCCGAAAAAGTCCAGCTAACCGCCCTCGTAGAACCCAACGAAGCCCGCCGCCTCGAATACGCCACCCTCTACAACATCCCCACCTTCCCCACCATCGACGAGCTTCTAGCTTCTTCTATTCCCTATTCCCTACTCCCCATTCCCTCGCCCTTCGCCGCCTCCATCTGCGTCCCCACCATCCACCACGCCCACGTCGCCGAGCAACTCCTCAACGCCAATCTCGACATCCTCATCGAAAAACCCTTCGCCGCCACCCTCGCCGAAGCCGACCGAATCCTCGATCTAGCCAATAAACTCAACCGAATCGTAGCCATCGGCCACCTCGAACGCTTCAACCCCGCCGTAACCGCCGTAACCTCCCGCCTCAACAACCCCATGTTCTTCGAGGCCCACCGCCTCAGCATCTTCACCCCCCGTTCCCTCGACGTCGACGTAGTCCTCGACCTCATGATCCATGACCTCGACATCGTCCTATCCCTCACCAACTCCCCCGTAAGAGAAGTCCGCGCCGTTGGCCTCGCCATCCTCTCAAAAAAGGTAGACATCGCCAACGTCCGCGTAGAATTCGAGTCCGGCTGCGTCGCCAACTTCACCGCCAGCCGCGTCAGCACAGAACAAGTCCGCAAGCTCCGCCTCTTCCAGCCCCACCAATACCTCTCCCTTGACTTCGCCCGCCAGGAACTCCTCTCCATCGACGTAGACCCCCGCGCCGCAGCCCTCCTCGCCTCTGCTGGCCCCTCGGCCCTAAGCCCTGGACCCTCGTCGCACCCCTCCGCCGGCCTCAACCTCCAGAAGCTCGATCTCCCCCACGCCGAACCCCTCCGCCTGGAGCTCGAAGACTTCCTCAACGCCGTAGCCACCCGAACGCAGCCTCGCGTCAACGCCACCTCCGGCCGCGCCGCCTTAGCTCTAGCTCTGGAAATCAATCAGGAAATCGCCACCCACGCCCAACGAGCCGGCCTGATTTAACCGTCCCCACCGTACCCCCAAAAATTCCACCGTAATTTTCGTCTCCGCGACCGTGAAATTTCTCTCGCCGGCCGTGCCCCACACCGTCAAAAACCCCGTTTTATAGGCCTTTACTGCATCTGTTGCACCGCAACTCCGTCCGGAATCTTCAGCACAAACTGGTCATCTTCCAGCGCCTCATTCAGCTTCAAAGACTTGATCTGCACCTTCAGCGAATACTCCTCCAGAGGCCGCGTAATCGTAATCAGCGAAGGAAACTGCGTCCCTCCAAACTCCTGATAATTATCGTACTTAGCCTGCGTAACGATCTGCCCATTGTCGTTATAGATGTCCTGCTGATACGGCAGCATATTCACCCGGTTGATATGGATCACCCGCAGCGTCTGCAGCACCTTTCCATCCTTCTGCTTCATGATGGCAAGATCATAATCCGGCTCTTCCATAGCCTCATTCTTCTTCCCCAAAACAGGCACAATACGCGTAGATTCATTCAACGCCACATACTCATCCGGCGATACCCCCGGCACCAGCAGCGAGTCGAAAAACACCGCAGGACGCAGGTTTTCCAGCCCATTCTTCGAAGGCTTCGTCACTGTATTCGTTCCCTGCATCCACACATCGCCATGCGTCGAAGCCCGCACCAGCGTAAAGCCCTTCGCGTCGCTCACCATATCGAGCCCCCGCGATCCCAGCACTGGCACCTGCAAAATCACGCGCAAATCGCTCGGCTTGCGCACAAAAATGTACCCCTGGAACGCGTGATACTCCGTAACCTGGCCTTCTTTGCCCCCACCCGTACTCGCCGTAATCAGCACCGACGCATTCAGCGTCTTGATCGCCGCATCCCGGTCAGAGACTTCCTTCTGCAGCGTCTCCACCCCAGCGCTGCGATACATCTCCGGCGCCAGCGTCTTCTGCACGAGACGAGTGGTCTTAATGCAGCCGGTTAACCCGACCGCGAGACCCAAACACACCACCGGAAAGACCCGAAATTTCCTCATCAGAAGCAACGCCTAAGTATATCGACTCACCCCACCCCCGCGGCGATTCACATTTCCTTCGTTATCTTCCCGTTACCCCTATCTTCCCCCACCCCGGTAAGCCGACACATTCGCATTATGCTCGTCCAAACTCCGCGCAAACTTCGTCGACCCATCCGTCCCGGCCACAAAGTACAGATAATCCGTAGTCGCCGGATGCATCGCCGCCTTGATCGCCGCCAGCCCCGGATTGCAGATCGGCCCCGGCGGCATCCCTGCATGGGCATACGTGTTGTACGGCGAATCCATGTGAAGCTCGCTCTGATGAATCACCCCGGTCCACGTTCCCTGCAGCAGCGACGCATAGATCACCGTCGGATCGGTCTGCAACGGCATACCCGCCGCCAGTCTGTTCTCAAACACACTAGCGACCGTCGGCCTCTCCGCAGCCATCGCAACCTCCTTCTCCACCAACGAAGCCATCGTCACCGTACGCGACACATCTGCGCCGCTCAATCCCACCGCCGCAGTCTCCTGCCCAAATCGCTTCACCATCGCACTCAGCATCTGCAGCGGCGTAGCGTGGCGCTGAAACTTGTACGTATCCGGAAACAGATATCCCTCCAGCGAGTCCGCCCCAGGGCTCCATCTGGCAATCAACTCCGTATGCTGCCTCTCCGCCGCCAGAAATGCCGCGCTAGACCCCAACCCCGCGCTCTGCACCGCCTGCGCGATATCGAAGACGTTGTACCCCTCCGGAATCACCAGCGTCAGCGTATACACATCGCCCTTATGCAGCCGCGCATACACCTCCTCAACAGTCGCCGGATGATCGAACCGATACTCGCCCGCCTTCAGCGACCCACCCCGCCACTCCTTTACCGCCTCAAAGACCGTTCCACTCCGCACAATCCCAGCCTGTTGCAACTGCTTCGCAATCCCTGCCGTTCCAGTTCCCGGAGTTATCTCCACAAACGTCTCACTGCTCGGCCCATATGGCAGATACGCGAAGTACCACCCAGCCGCCGCAGCCACCACCACCAAAACCAACAGCATCTTCAGAAACCGCAAGCCCGCACCTCACTCCTCGCATTTTAGATGCGCGTCGCAGTTGTCCTCGCTTTTCTTTCCGTCGCCCCTCGCACAGCATCTGCTTCTATCTTCCCTACTTCCTATTCCCTATTGCCTATTGCCTATTCCCTGCACTTCGCAATCAACCCATCCATCTTCGCCTCCCACGTCTCCCTCGTCCCCGGCTCCATCACCTCCGCAATCGCCTTCACCTTCCGATACTCCTCCGCCGCCTCGCTCTTGCGCCCCAACGCAGACAACGCATATCCCCGCTGTAGATGTGCATCGAACCCCTGCGGCGCAATCTCCACCGCCTGCGTAGCCGACACCAACGCAGCCTGCGGGTCAGTCGTCATCAGCTTCCGCGCCCGCTCTTCATACATCTCCGACCGCGCCAGCGGCAGCGCGAAATCCCCGCGATACACCTCCACGCCGTTCATGATCACGTCATCCGGCCTCCGCCGAAACAGCGCATCATACGGGTTCCTCACCCAGCTCTCCAGCTCATACCCGCCCAGCACCGAGTCACTCACCAGCACCGTGCCATGGATCACCGGCGGCACATCGATCTCAAACAAGCTCCGCGTCTCCAGCGTAGGCAACGGCTTGCACGGAATCCCATAATCTTCAAAACGAATGTAAGGCTCGATAAAGTAAGCAAAGTAGCAGTCATGGATGTCGTGCGCATCCAGATACACCTTCGTGGCCTTCAACTGCTGCCCCCAGTCCACCCCCGAGTCCGTCAGATACAGCCGCGTCTTCACTGGCCCACCCCAAGCCTCATTGCTGTAAGGCATGTAGTTCGGATAGGCCCGCAGACACGACACCGCATTCCATACCAGCAACGCACCCACCACATACATCAACCAACGCCGCTGCCGCATCAGCACCACCGCACCCATCGCCGCCAGCACCAGCAGGAACGGCACAACCGGAAGCACATGCCGCAGCCCCACATTCAGCGGCGACGTCAACGCAAACCCCAGGAAGATCACCGGCGGCGTCACCAGAAACCATACCTCCCGCCGCTGCCGCACGCGCCCTGAAACCATCGCCCACGCAGCCGTCGCAACCAACAGCAGCAACGGCAGCGTCAGCTTGATCAGCAACACCACCGGAAAGTAATACCAGACCCCCGTCTGCCGTATGTGTCCCAGGAAGTACGTCGGCATAAACCCCGCGACTCGCCGCACATCCACCAGCCCAAACAGATAGCTCTCCGGCAGCAGATGCCACCGCACCGCGAACAGGATCAGCCTGTTATCCAGCGCCGGTAACGTCGTCATCGTAGACAGCAGCGTCGGAATCTCCATCGGCCCGCTCGGCCGCATCGCATACCGAAACCCATAACAGTCCCACAACACAAACACCGCGAGCGCCAGCATCGCAACCACCGCGCCAGCCAGCCGCAGCGCATCGCTACGCCACAATCGAACACTACCCTGCGCAACCCTCCATCGCCCATACAACTCGCCCAGCATCAACACCACCAGCACCGGAGGCAACAAGATCGCCGAGTGCTTCGAAGCCAGCGCCAACCCCGTCGCCACTCCCACAGTCACAAGCCTTCCAACCGAAGGCGCCTTGCAGTACCGATAGAACGCATACACCGCCGCAAAGAACAGGCAGCTCACCGCCGCATCCGTCGTCACCAAT
>Ga0302313_10002633_pt1 | contig 12335 bp, 14 predicted proteins | sample III_Palsa_N2_2_FD_200454 | JGI IMG/M metagenome (GOLD analysis project Ga0302313, IMG submission 200454) | Peat permafrost microbial communities from Stordalen Mire near Abisko, Sweden - III_Palsa_N2_2 | ecosystem: Environmental > Terrestrial > Soil > Palsa > Peat permafrost | place: Sweden...
TGGAGCGGTCGGACTATGCGGTGAGCTCGAATGTGGGGCGGACGATCTCGGCTTGCAGGCAGGCGGTGGCGGATATTCGGAGCTGCATCGACTGGCTGGAAGCGCAGGGGTACGAGCAGATTGGCGTGTTGGGAACGAGCCTGGGGAGCTGCTATGCGTTTATCGCGGCGGCGATGGATCCGCGGCTAAGGGTGTGTGCGTTCAACCATGCATCGACCTGGTTTGGCGATGTGGTTTGGACGGGGCAGAGCACGCGGCATATTCATGCGTCGTTTGAACATGCGGGGCTGACGCAGGAGGATGTGCGGAACATGTTTGTGGGGATAAGCCCGATGGCTTATATGGAGCAGTATGCCGCGAACCCGAAGCGATCTCTGGTGGTGTATGCGCCGTATGACCTGACGTTTATCCGGGAGCTATCGCTGGATGTGCTGAAGAACTTCGACGCGCATGGTGTGGACTATGTGGCGAAGATGTTGCCGTGTGGGCATTACACGACCGGCGAGACGCCTTATAAGTACATCGATGGATGGTACATCGGGTCGTTTGTGTATAGCTCGTTCAAGCGGCTGGCGGCGGAGTATGCGGGGGAGCAGCAAACAGCTAATAGTTAACAGCGAACAGTTAAGAGCTAATAGCAGTTTACTGAGAGCGAATACCAGCGTCTCTCAATCGGGGCATGTGGTTCCCGGTTTGTGCGGCTACTAGCAAGAAGCAGATCCTTCGCTACGCTCAGGATGACAATTTATCTCCACGATGAGATTTGTCGTCAGGATGAGATTTGTTTGCGAAGATAGGCTTGTGGGACGCCGGAAGGTCTACTTGGCGTCGGCTTCTTCGTCGTGGCGGAACAGGGTGATGACGCAGGGTGCGGCGATCATTGCGAGGAATACGGCGGCGATCATGAGGTCATGCATGGGATTGCTCCAGATGTCGTTGGCCCAACTGCCATTCCGACAAGTCCAGAGTCGCAGAGCGGTGTGAATTTTTGAATGACACGGAGGCAAAACCGCCATAACTTGCGAGGCAGGCGGAGTGACCGGAAAGTGTTAGGGGAAAAGAAATCCGAGTGGAAGGCTGGTGCGTACGGGGGACGCGCTAGGCAGGGCGGGCGAAGGACAGCAGGGCGGCGAAGAGGCGGCGCGCGATGCTGGCAGGAGTCTCGATTTCGGCAACGATGGAGCTCGGCAGACGGCGAAGTTTGGCTGTGGTGCGGGGCAAACCGTGGAGGTTGAGTTCGCGTTCGCGTGTGGCCTGTAGTTCGATTTCGTGCTCCACCTGGGCGACGATGCGGTTGGCACGCTGCTGCGAGGTTTCCTGAGCTGGGGCAGAGGGAATTGCGCCGGTGAGCAGGTGCAGGCCGCGGTGGTGGGAGATTGCGATGCTGGCGAGCACTTCCGAGGTCTGCGGCTGAGCGGACGCATGGCGCGGCGATGATGAGCTCAGGGCGATCTGCGGGAATGGAATGATGTTCGCTGCCACGGACGTTTCCTCCATGTTGGTGACTCTTTGCTGCAAGTGATGCGCGCTTCAAGCTGGCGAAAAGTTGCCAAAGTTGTTTCGGAGTGGCGGTGGAACTCAGCGTGCCGACTTGTTGAGGATGGGCGTTGGGAGTGGTGAAAATCATCCCCCGGAGCTGGCGGCTGTTGCCCCGGAAGCGTCATTACTGGATGACACCTTTGTGCTATTACCGGGGTGGGGTGGGCGTAAAATCAGGGATATGCCTATTGATCTAAATGCAACCCTAGCTACGTCCGATCCGGAAATTGCGAAACAGATTGAGAACGAAATCCAGCGCCAGCATGAGGGCCTGGAGATGATTGCGAGCGAGAACTTCGTGTCGCGTGCTGTGCTGGAAGCTGCCGGCACTGTGTTTACGAACAAGTACGCCGAGGGGTATCCGGGCAAGCGCTACTACGGCGGATGCGAGTATGCGGATGTGGTCGAAAACCTGGCGCGGGATCGTGCGAAGAAGCTGTTTGGCGCGGAGCATGTGAATGTGCAGCCGCACTCGGGATCGCAGGCGAACGCTGCGGCGTATATGTCGATCATTCAGCCGGGCGACAAGATCCTTGGGCTGGACCTGGCGAATGGCGGGCATTTGACGCATGGCCACAAGCTGAATTTTTCGGGCAAGCTGTACCAGGTGGCGGGGTACAAGGTTCGTCCGGATACCGAAGTAATTGATTATGACGAGCTGGAAGCGCAGGCGATTGCGGAGCAGCCGAAGATGATTATCGGCGGCGGGTCGGCGTATCCGCGGCAGTTTGATTTTGCGCGGATGCGGGAGATTGCGGACAAGGTTGGCGCGTACTTTGTGGTGGACATGGCGCACTTTGCCGGGCTGGTTGCAGGTGGAGCGCATCCTTCGCCGGTGCCTCATGCGCACATCGTTACGACGACCACGCACAAGACGCTGCGTGGGCCTCGTGCGGGTATGATTCTGTGCCGCGCGGAGTTTGCTGCGGGTGTCGATCGCAGCGTGTTTCCGGGGCAACAGGGCGGGCCGCTGATGCATGTGATCGCGGGGAAGGCCGTGGCGTTCCACGAAGCGCTGCAGCCGGAGTTTGCGACGTATGCGAAGCAGACAGTGGCGAATGCGAAGGCCCTGGGTGAAGCGATGCAGGCGGAAGGCTATCGCATTGTCTCCGGCGGAACGGATACGCATTTGATCCTGGCGGATGTGTTCGCGAAGGGGATGTTTGGGTCGGAAGCGGAGGTTGCGCTGGGCGAAGCAGGCATTACGGTGAACAAGAATGCGATTCCGTTCGATAAGAATCCGCCGATGAAGCCTAGCGGGATTCGGATTGGGACGCCGGCGTTGACGACGCGTGGGATGAAGGAAGACCAGATGCGGACGATTGCCAAGTGGATCGCTGGCGCGCTGGAGAATCGTAACGATGGAGCGAAGCTGGCGGAGATTCGCGGACAGGTTGGAGAGCTGGCTGAGGAGTTTCCGCTGTATGGGTTTTTGCGTGGGTAGTTGAGTAGTGCTTCATGGGCGCCAGCGGCACTGTTTGTGCTGCTGGCGCCTTTGTTGTTTCTGCTTTGCTTGAGGGTGGTTGAGGGTTTTTGCATGGGCGGGAGCGGTCGCGCTAAGCGCGCGATGCCCACGTTAGCGACGATGAAACTGTCGCGAACATGGGGCACCCGGATTTGTGGGGCTACGAACGAATACAGGGGTTCTTCCCCTTCGGCTTCGCTCAGGGTCAGGATGACGGGCTTTTGTGCTTGGGTTGAGGAGAGCGGTCGAGCTTCGCTCGATACCCCACCCTGCCGCGCAAAGTACGCGCGTCGAGGATGGGGCACTCGGATTTGTGGTGGCTTGGGTGGTTTGGGAGCAACTTGGTGGCTAGACTGGGGTCAGCCTGATAGGCTGCTTTGAGCCGGAGGAGTTGCGACATGATGCAGTGGATCATCGTTCTGGGAGTCGCCACGGGAATGCGTACGATGACGGCGATGGCTGCGTTGTGCTGGTTTATGTGGTTTGCGTTGCTGCCGGTGGCGGGTTGGACGTTCTGGACGGCGAACATCATTACGGTGGCCGTTTTTACGGTGTTTGCGCTAGGGGAGTATTACGGCGATACGCTGCCGAGCACGCCTAGCAGGAAGAACTGGGTGGGTTGGATTGCGCGGCTGACGTTTGGCGGGTTGGTGGGAGCGATTGTTTCGGCGTCGTACGCTGAGCCGGTGGCGGGTGGAGTGCTGCTGGCGTTGATTGGCGTGGTGATTGGAACGCTCGGGGGGTACAGGCTGCGGATGTACTTTGCGAAGCTGGTGGGACAGGATTTTCCGGTGGCGGTGAGTGAGTCCGCGCTGGCGATTGTGCTGAGTGTGACGGCGTTGTGGTTTATCCATGCGGATATTGCGCGGCAGTTGGCGGGGCATGTACTGGAGATGCATCAGTAGATCGTTTTGCCGTCGCAGGTGATGTCTTCAGGGGCGTTCGGCGAGGGCGATGCGGGGGATGCCGGCGTAGTCGTCGAGGAAGCGGACGTTGTGCCAGGGGGCCAGGAGCTCGGCGAGGGCGTCGCGCTGGCCGAATCCGAACTCAAGCGCGAGCAGGCCGTGTTTGCGCAGGGCTTTGTGGGCGGCGGGGATGAGGCGTCGGTAGATGTCGAGGCCCTCGGGGCCGGCGAAGAGAGCGGTGTGGGGTTCGTGGTTGACGACTTCGCGCTGCATGGTGGTGGCGTCGCCTGCGGGGATGTAGGGCGGGTTGGAGACGATGGCGTCGAAGGGTTTGGTGGCGGGGTCGAGGCCTGCGAGCAGATCGGATTGCAGGAAAATGATGCGGTCGGCGCAGTGGTGGGCGAGAGCGTTTTCCTGCGCGATGGCGAGGGCGGACTCGCTGGTATCGACGGCGATGACGGTGGCGGCGGCGAGGTGGGTAGCGAGCGCGATGGCGATGGCTCCGGAGCCGGTGCCGATGTCGGCGAGGTGCAGCGTGTCGGTGGAGGGCTGCGCGGTGGCCCAAAGGAGGACCTGCTCGACGAGGAGTTCGGTTTCGGGCCGCGGGATGAGGACGGCGGGGGTGACGCGGAGGGTGAGGCCGTAGAACTCCTGCGTGCCGGTGAGGTATTGCAGGGGTTCTCCGGCGGCGCGGCGGGTGGTGAGGGTGGTGAAAAAAGCGATTTGCGCGGGGTTTAGGAGGGTTTCGGGGTGTGCGAGAAGAGCGGTGCGCGGCTGCTGGAGGAGGTGGGCGAGGAGGGTTTCGGCGTCGCGGCGGGAGATGGTGGAGGCGGCTTCGGTGATGGCTTCGCGGAGGGTCATGGCGTGAGTCAAGGATAGCGGTTGGGGGGTGGCGTGCGGTTATTTCGGCGGAGGAGGTGACCTTCCGATGTGGGTACGAAGGTAATCGAATGCGGAAACCGTACAGTTCTGATTGGGGAAATGCTAAAAAAAGTTCCCTAAAGCTCTAGCCAAGGCTAGTTCAAGAGGAGCATTATGCGATATCGCAGGTAATGTCGGGCCAGGGTTGGAACCGCTCGCTGAGCAAGAAAGTAGGATCCCCTTTGATGTTCTTCAAGTCTCCCCGGTATTCGGGTGTCGCCGCAAATCATGAAGCGCTCTTTTCCGGAGAGCAGTCAGCTTCCGTTGTTAAGTGCTCTCCAGGTGAGAGCTTGCCGCTTACAGGCCAGCAGATCTATCTGCGTAGCGTAAGGACGCGTTTGGTCTTGTGGTCTCTGTTGAGCGTGGTGTTTCTGAGCATGTGCGAGCTGCTGACGTACAAAGGGCCGCATGCCGGCTGGGTGGGACGAGTTCTGCCGGGGTTTGTGGTGCTGTCGATCTTTGTGCTGTGCATTCAGCTTTCGCTGGTTGTACTGATTTCGTGTTGCAACCTGAGTAAGCCCACGAGGTTCTAGAGCGCCATGTTGTTGCTGGCTGCCGTTGCCGGCTGTCTATAGTGAAGGAAAGCAATCTACATTCAACTTTCGCTGCGTTAACCGTATGAGGCGGACGCGGTGGCTGTGGATTGCATCCGACTATGGACTTGTAGCAACGGAGAAGCCAAACGAATGACGACTGATGCACGCAGGCTTCTGGTGGGGTGTTCGTGGTTTAAGTGGGTTGCGGTTGCGGGGCTTCTGGTTGGGGGTGTGCCGGGGTTGAGGGCGCAGGCCTTTCAGACGTTTCAGACTCCGCAGGCGTTGCTGGGCGCGATGATTGCGCAGGAGGCTGACTCAGCGGCGCGGCATGAGCGGTATGAGTATTTGTCGGTAGAGCGGTCGGACCGGACCGGGGGACATGCGTGGACGGAGCGCGTGGTGGAGACCTCACAAGGGAAAGTGCGGCTGCTGCTGGCTGAGGATGGCACGCCGATTACGGCGGAACGGACAGCGCAGGAACGTGGGCGGTTGGCGGAGATTGTGGCGCATCCTGATGAGTTTGCGTTGAGTGAAGAAGCGCGGATGACCGATGAAGCTCACGCGAGGGCGATGCTGAATGATCTTCCGAAGGGGTTTCTGCTGGAGAATGTGACGCTGACGGATGGGGTTTGGCGGGTGAACTTCAGGCCGAATCCGAAGTACTCGCCGAGTGGGATTGAAGAGCATGTGCTGCATGGGATGAGTGGGTGGCTGTCGATCGACGCGAAGGACCTGCGGCTGGTGCATATTGAAGGCGTGCTGCCGACAGACGTGAGCATTGGGTTTGGGCTGCTGGCGACGATCAAGGCGGGGAGTCACTTTTCAAGCGACCGTCAGTATATTGAGGGGCATTGGCGGACGGTGCATGTGATGACGGATATTCGCGGGAAGGCTGCGCTGTTCAAGTCGGTGAGCCGGAGTAGTGATCTGACGCGGTCGGACTTTCATTATCTTGATCCGGATATCACGCTGGCGCAGGCGGTGGCGTTGGTGGAGCAGCCTTAGAAGCAGGGAGTAGGGAACAGGGAGTAGAGCGCCCCCGTAAAGAGAGTGCCGCACGAACAGAAAGCATACCCCACGGGCTAAAGCCCTTATTTTTTGTGGGGCTATGAGACCCAAGGCTAAAGCCTTGGGGTACCTGGTTTGTGGCGTGGGGAGTTTTGTGGCTTTGTGATTTAAGAACGCGAGAGTGCGCGAGACACTTCTTTCAGGATGACGCAGTTGTGGGTTATTGAGGAGAGCGGTCGCGCTTTCGCGCGATGCCCACCCTAGCGGCAAAAAGCGCCGCGAGGATGGGGCACCCAATGTTGCGGTGATTCCGTGATTTGCTTAGGAGGACGGTTTTGTGGGTGGGTGCAGAAAAAATGAGGTGCGCGAAAGATTTTGCATTCTCGGGGAGGGTTGCGTGCGTATAGGTTAGTGAGCGCGCGGATGGCCATGGAGTCGCAGGAGTTTCGGATGTTGGTGGAGACCCATCAGAGGATGGTGTTTTCTATTGCCCTGCGTGTTACGGGGGAGTACGGCGTGGCGGAAGAGGTTGCGCAGGATGTGTTTTTGGAGCTGTATCGTGGGGCGGACAGGCTGGAGAGCGCCGACCATGTGAAGTTCTGGCTGCGGCGGGTGACGGTGAATAAGGCGACGGACTCGCTGCGGCGTAAGTCTCGCCGGCCGGAAGCTGTGGCGGAAGAGTGGATGGAAGAGCAGTTTGTGCCGGAGGCAGCGGCGAAGCTGGATGTACGGATCGAGGCGCGGCTGGAAGAGTTACTGCGGACGCTGCCGGAGTCGATGCGGGTGGCCGTGATTTTGCGGCACCAGGAAGAGATGCTGCCGGATGAGATTGCCGCGATGCTGGGACAGCCAGTGGCGACGGTGAAGAGCCATCTGCAGCGTGGATTGCAGTTACTGCGGCGGAAGGCCGCGGTGACGATGAAGGAGTATGTGCGATGAGTGAGAGTGAGATGAAGACTGGGCCTGAGTTCGATGAGGTGTTGGCGAGCGCGCTGCAGCGTGTGGATGCGCCGGAAGGGTTTGCGGCGCGGGTTATGGAGCGTGCTGGTACGGAAACCCGGGTCCGAGAGTCCGGACCCGGGGCACCCAGGGTTGTTGCTGGAACAAGGATTCTGGCGTTTCCGCGGCGACCGGTTTGGGCTACGGGGGCGATTGCCGCGGGGTTGATTGTCGGCGCGCTGACGATTGGCCAGGTGCATGAGCGTCGAGAGCAGGCGGCGCAGGTTGAGGCGCAACGGATGCAGGCGGACAAGGACTTTGAGACGGCTTCGCGGATTGAGGATGCGACGTTGGAGCATACGCGGGAGCAGTTGGCACGAGCCGGTGTGCAGCTGGGCGATTGATGAGATTGAGGGACGAGATGAGACGGGAGAAAGCGATGACGATGACAAAGCGGATGCAGGGCGGCGGTTCAGTAGTGATGATGATGGCGTTGGGCCTGGGATTGCCGGCGATGGCGCAGACGGTGACGCATACGATGACGAGTTCGAGCTCGTCTTCTTCCTCCAGCGGTGAGACGCAGATGAAGGACGATCTGTTTGCGGGGACGGAGGTCTTTGCGAAGGGTGCGAGCGATGTGACCGAGGTCACGATGGATCCGGACACGCTGGGAATGGTTGGCGGTAAGGACTCGCACAGGGCGCACAGCATGATTTTGAACGTGGTGCGGACGTATGAGTACGACAAGCCCGGGATGTACCGGATGGAAGACGTCGATGCGATTCGCGCGAAGTTGAATACAGGCGACTGGCACTGCTCGGTGCATACGCGGAGTTTGAAGACAGGCGAAGCGACCGACATCTGCAACAAGCGCAGGACGGACGACCTGGTGGAGACTGCGATTATTTCTGTGCAGCCGAAGGAGCTGACGTTCATCCATACGATTCGCAGGCGGGGTGAGGGTGAGTCGGGCGATGTGAGCGGCGTGGTGCTGATGGGGCGGCTGCCCAGGCTGCCGGCGTTGGCGATGCTGGAGCCGGACATGCTGAAGCTGAAGCTTTCGGTGCAAGGTATGCAGCTTCCGAACATGGAAGATGTGCAGGAGAAGGTGGATGCGGCGATGGAGTCGATGCCGGATCAGTCTGATTTGCGGGAGCGGTTGGCTGACGCGCAGCAGCAGGTGGATGCTGTGGGAGAGCAGTTGCGAGAGTTGAAGTTGCCGGAGATGCCACAGGAGATGGTGGTTCCCGATGCTCCTGTTGCCCCTGTTGCCCCTGTTGCCCCTGTTGCTCCTGTTGCTCCTGTTGCTCCTGTTGCCCCTGTTGGCCCTGTTGCTCCGGTTGCGCCGCAGCAGTAGTTGCGTTGTTGAGACGAGACGGATTTCTAACTAAGGAGAGAGATGATGAGCGTTGAAAAGTGGGTTGGCGGGGTTGTGCTTGTTTTTGGTGTGCTGACGTTGGGCGTGGGAAGCGGCGTGGCGCAGTCGCAGGTTTCGACGACCACGACCAGTTCGACCTGCAGCGTTTATAGCGAAGGAACGCATCGTCCGCTGGTGGTGGTGGTTCGCTCCGAAGTTGTAGAGACGGAAGAGTGCCATCAGGCGGCGTTGGATTTGCAGGGTTATGCGAAGCAGCATGAAGGGAGCTATGTGGTGTTCTCTGAAAACGGCATGCGCTACCGGTTGGACAAGCCGGAGCTGATGGCGGAGATAGAAGCTCTCAGCAAGCCGTTGCAGGAGCTTGCGGCGCGGCAGTCTGTGTTGGCCAAGCAACAACAGCCGCTGGCAGCAGAACAGCGTGAGTTGAGCGAGAAGATGAAGGCGACGCACAGCCCGGATGAGATAAGCCGCATCGGTAAGGAGATGGGCCAGGTGGGGCAGGAGCAGGGCGAGATCGGCAAGCAGCAAGGGGCGATTGGCAAACAGCAAGGGAACGCTGGGCGAGCGCTGCATGATCGCATCCAGGTGTTGATCGACGCTTGTCTGCGGGACCATAGCTGCGCGGCGGCTTGATCGCCCGCGGAGCAGAAGGATGACGTAACCTTCTACAATCAAGGGATGTCGCTTGAGTTTGATGTTGTTCGTGAAGATGCCGCTGGTGGGCGGCGGGCGGAGCTGACGCTGCCGCATGGCAAGGTGCAGACGCCGGTGTTTATGCCGGTGGGAACGGCGGCTACGGTGAAGGCCGTTCCGCAGGATGTGCTGGAGAAGATTGGGCCGAGGGTTCAACGGCTTGGGGGAAGGGTTCGTGGTGAGGAAACACCCGGGTCCGAGAGTCCGGACCCGGGGCACCCGGATGGTTCGGGTTTAGACAGTTCGGGTTCGGATGGTGGTGGTGCTGAGGGTTCGGGTGCGGAGATCATCCTGGCGAATACGTATCACCTGTATCTGCGGCCGGGGCATGAGCTGATTCGGACGCTGGGTGGAGTGCACCGTTTTATGAGCTGGACGCGGCCGATGCTGACGGACTCAGGCGGGTTCCAGGTGTTTTCGCTGGCGAAGCTAAGAAAGATTACGGCAGAGGGTGTGGAGTTTCGTTCGCATCTGGATGGGAGTAAGCACTTCTTTTCTCCGGAGCACTCGATGGCGGTGCAGATCGCGCTGGGTGCGGACATCATGATGGTGTTCGATGAGTGCGTGGAGACGCCGGCGACGTGGGAGCGGACGAGGGATTCGATGGGGTTGACTCATGCCTGGGCGGCGAGGTCGAGGGAGTATTGGGTGGAGCATCGGCATGAGGTGCCGTGGGCACAGCAGGAAGTAGGGAGTAGGGAACAGGGAGTAGGGAAGAGCGAGTTTGCAGGGAAGCATCAGGCGTTGTTTGGGATTGTGCAGGGTGGGATGTATGCGGACCTGCGCAAGGAGTCTGCCGAGCGGTTGGTGGAGATGGACTTTCCCGGCTACGCGATTGGTGGGCTGGCGGTGGGCGAGCCTCGTGAAGTGACACGCGAGATGATTGCGCGGACGCTGGAGTTTCTGCCCAAGGACAAGCCTCGCTATGTGATGGGGGTGGGGTATCCGGATGAGATTGAAGAGTATGCGCGGATGGGCGTGGACATGATGGACTGCGTGCTGCCGACGCGCGCGGGGCGGCATGGGTTGTTGTTTATTCGCGAAGACCCGAAGGATAGAACAAGTGCGGTGGTTCGGCTGAACATCAAGAAGCAGGACAATGCGATGGATCAGCGGCCTATCGACGAAGGATGCGGATGCAGTACGTGCCGGCGGTATACGCGGGCTTATCTGCGGCACCTGTTTGCGAGTGGCGAGCCGTTGGGGGCTACGCTGAACTCGATCCATAATCTCCACTTTTATCTGGAGACGATGGAGCGGGTAAGAGGGGACCTGGCGCGGCAGGGATAGAAGTTTGTTAGAAATTCATTGCCTCGGGTGGGTTTGAACCGCATACTTGGCGCATGAAAAATTTTCTGATTCGCGCGTTGTGTGGGATCACGGTAGCTTGTGGGGCAACGGTTGGGTTGGCGCAGCAGGCGACTTCTGCTGCGGGTACCGGAACAGTGGTGGGACATGTGACGTGTGGGGATACGCAGCGTCCGGGACGGTTTGCGACGGTGGTTTTGTATGGCGTGCCGGCGGAGGTGACGGCGACGCCCAAGGCCGATCCGGATGCGAGTGAAGAGGCGCAGATGAAGGCGTTTACTGCGGCGTTCAAGAGCATTGGCAAGACCAACATGGTGCAGGCGCAGACGGGTGCGGACGGTGTGTATGCGGCGACCGATGTCGCGCCGGGCGACTACTACGTGTTTGGAGCGTCGGCGGGGTATGTGTCGCCGTTGAACCAGGTGCAGTCGCTGATTGCAGCGGGTGCTGACCTGAAGAAGCAACTGCCGGGGGTGCAGGTTGTGCATGTGGTGGCGGACCATCAGAGCATGGCGGATGTGACGATGGCACGCGGGGCAGCGGTTTCCGGTGTGATTTCGTGGGACGATGGCAGCCCGGTGACGGGTGCGATCTTTACGGTGACACCGGTGAAGGGTGACGCGAAGCCACCGCAGCAGTTCGGGATGCTGGCGTTGGCGAACGTATTGAGCGGGCTTTCGATCAGCGATGACACGGGACACTATCGCATTTCGGGGCTGGCGCCGGGGGACTATATCGTAACGGCGAAGCTCCAGACGGGTGCGCAGACAGGGTTGGGCTCCGGGATGAACCTGGCGAAGATGATGGCCGTGACGCCAATGGTGATTTATGCGCCTTCGGCTTTCCATAAGGGCGATGCGAAGCCGGTGACGCTGGCGGCGGGGGAGGACCTGCACGATCAGGCGATGACGCTGAATCTTAGCGGGCTGCACTCGGTCAGTGGAACGGTGGCTTCAGCGGCGGACCATCACGGCATCAATCAAGCTACGGTGCGATTGCAGGATGGGACGGACAAGGAGTTTGTGCGGTCGGCTTCGGTGGATGCGGCGGGGAACTTTACGGTGACGTTTTTGCCGCCAGGAACTTACACGATGAAGGTGTCGGATGCGGAGGACACGGAGCCGAAACCGAAGACCGATAAGGACAAGCCGAGTCTTTTTGGGCAAGGGACGAAGACGATTCGCAGCTACAAGGATGGGTCGATGAGCGTGGTTGTGAGTGACAGCGATGTGACGGGGCAGAACATCGAGCTGGCGGTGGATAAGAACCCGAAAGCGGAGCCGGACTTTGGCAGCTTGTTTGGTGGAGATGACGATAAGGCGGCTGCGAAGTAGGGAATCGCGCGGAGTGATAGCCTTTGGGCCATGGACTTTGAGCGGGAATCAAACAGGCTGTTTCAGGTATATGACGAGAAGAGCAACGACGAGCTGCTGGCGTTGCATGGCAATCGCGAGGATCTGACGGACGTCGCGCAGGATGCGCTGGCGCGGGTGATTCAAGGGCGTGGACTTGTTGCGGCTCAGGTAGAAGCTGAAGCTCCGAGCGTGGACGCGGCGTCGGAGGGTGGAGCGTTGCTGTGGGCGTTTGACGATATGTTTCAGGCCAACCGCGCGATTCAGTTGCTGGAGGAGTCGCAGGTCAAG
>Ga0302313_10002634_pt1 | contig 12333 bp, 11 predicted proteins | sample III_Palsa_N2_2_FD_200454 | JGI IMG/M metagenome (GOLD analysis project Ga0302313, IMG submission 200454) | Peat permafrost microbial communities from Stordalen Mire near Abisko, Sweden - III_Palsa_N2_2 | ecosystem: Environmental > Terrestrial > Soil > Palsa > Peat permafrost | place: Sweden...
AGGTGCTGGACAAGGCAGTTTAGAGTGCCTGGGAAGATATAGTCATCGTCGCCGAAGATCCAGACGTAAGTGCCGGAGGCCTGCTGGTAGCACTGCAGAAAATTGGGATCGGCGTCGAGATTGATGGAGTTGCGGATGTAGCGGCAGCGAAGTCCTTCGGCGATGAAGCTGTTGACTACGGCTTCGGTGTCGTCGGGAGAAGCGTTATCGGAGATCAGCAGCTCAACCTGCGGCAGCTCCGCAATCTGGGGCGCGAGCGTACGCAGCAGAAGGCTCAGTTGGGAGGAGCGGTTGTACGTGGGGATCGCGATGGTGAGAAGCGGGACGGTATTGGCCTCTTTTGAGGTGGCGTTGAGCATCGGCGTTTCAAAAGCCTAACGGTGGGGTTAGTTTATCAGCGGCTTGGGGGGCAAATGCGGGTGCTTTCTTGTAGATGCGCTTAGGCATCGGAGCGGACCGTCCAGCGGTCCTTAAGATTGAGAAAGTGCGACTCGAAAAAGCGGAAGCTGAGCCATGCGAGCAAAATCGTACAGCAGAGCGCAAGCACGGTGCTGGCCGGACCTTTGTGCGACGCTACGAGGGCAGAGTGCCGGCTCATCAGCGCGATGACATGCTCGTAGAGCTTGTGGGGAATGTCATGCAGGACATAGGCCCCATAGCTGATGCGGCCCAGCCAGCGCAAAGGCCGCAGGTTGAGCGCTCGATAGAGTGCGCTTCCGGGAAGAAGCGCGCAGAGAATCACCGCGGCGGCAAAGATGTTGATGAAGCTCAGGCCCCAGGTGTTTTCCCAGGTGGGATAGTGGTACCCGGCCCGCCAATCGGGCGCCGATTGATGCATGGTGACTGCAAGATAGATCAAAGCAGCGATTGCACATAGGGCGCTGACGATTCTTCCGGCGGCCAGGAGCTGTTCCCGATGGCCGCCGCGCCAAAGCAGAGCGATCAGGCCGCCCAGCAGAAGCGAATCCAGTTGAAAGGGCGTGAGCCGGTCGAGTATTCCTGCCTGTAGCATCCACGACGGAGCGAGATGCTGCGCGGCGACGCGCAGCAGGGGCACCGCGACGATCGTAACGCCGCAGAACCAGGTGAGAGCACGGCGGCTTCGCAGCCAGAAAACGATCCATGGCCAGAAGAGATAGAACTGCTCCTCTACGCAGAGACTCCAGAAGTGGCCCAGATAAACGGTGCTGTACGGAAAACGAGCGCATGTGAGGCGGCCAAACGCACTAAGCGCCTGCATGGAGTCGCCATCCAGAACCGCTGGTGAGCGAAGGATAAGGAAGTTGCCGAAGTAGAGCGGCCAGGCGATCCAGGAACCTGTCCATCGCCAATGAACAACGGGGTAGAGCAAGAGCAGGACAAGAAAAACCCCGTAGTAGAGCGGAAATATGCGAAGAGTACGGCGGACGTAGAAATTACGCGCCCGGTGGGCGTCGTCGCGTGTGTCGAACAAAATGCCGGTGATCAAAAAGCCGGAGAGGACGAAGAAGAGATTTACCCCGGACCAGCCCCAAGGGATAGAAGCGTAGTGCTGAAAAAATACGAGCAAAAGGGCAACCCCGCGCAGGCCATCCAGCGCCGGATAAAACACTCGATTTTCAGGTTGCGTCAGGGAGGTATTTCCTGTGACGACGTGTGAAGTGACGGTCACTACTGGATCCTACGGATGGGCGTTTAAATGAAGCTTATCTTAGGATGCAAAAGATCAAGGTGAATGTTAGCCCGCCGGATTCATTGGCTTCGGGCTCGACCGGGTGTTTGGCAAGTTTCAGACTTTGTGCCAAAGTTTTCGGTAATGAGCGAAGGTGTAGTAGCCCAGGCCGACGCCGACGGTCAAGCCGATAACAAGTTGGCCGGAGGTCATGCCGAGAGCTCCAAAATGGCGGCCGAGAAAGTAAGTGGAGAGCGTAAGGCAGCTGGCGCCGATGACCGAGGGTATGAGGAACTTCTCCTGTTTGTGGGCGCGCAGATAGAGAGCCCAGGAGTTGACTGCCTGATTCATGACCATCGAAATCAGCAGGAAGGCAAAGGGCAACGGCGGCAGCACTCGCTGGGCAAAAGGCAAGTGACGATGGTTGAGCAGGAGAACACCGGCCCAGACGACGAGCGCTCCCATGAAAGCCAGAGAGATACTCTGCCAGACGGAACGAAAAAACAGGCGATCCAGGGAAGCGTACTCGCGGCGGGCGATCATAGCGCCGAAGGGTGCCGCTTTGGTGTTGATCCAGGCGATGGCGATCGAGGCAATGGCATTGGAGAGGTTGAGCGACATGCCCATGCGTCCTGCCGCAGCCGGACCCCAATACTTGAAGAGCACCGGATTGAAGAGCTGAAAGATGAAAAAGCCGCAGGCATAGCTGATGGCGATACGCCACTGGAACGGCCAGACTTCTGTCCACCAATCGACGGCGTGTTGACCGACGGGGTGGCGGAAAAGATGCAAGAGCAGGTGGCGGCGGTTGAAGAGCCAGACGATGCCGGCGATGGCCTGGCCTGCAATGAGCAGGGCTGGGGCGAAGAGACCGTGATGCAGCAGTAGTGCTCCCCAGGCAAGCAGACCTGCTGTGATCGATTGAGCGAGGCGCGTACGTGCGACACGAGCGACATAGCCGCAGCCTTCGAGGAAGGAGAATATCGGATCGATCTGAAACGTGACGCTGGAGGCCAGTACGACGCAGATCCAGGGAAGACGCCAGGCGACGGGATGGTGTGTATCCGGGTTCGACGAGAAGAAGTGCCAGCCTGTGGGGATAAGAACGCAGGCCATGAGCACTGCGGCAACGCTGTACCACTTGATGGCCTTCCGCAAAATGGAGGCCAGGCGGGAGTGCGGCGCATCCGGACCGAAAATACGTTCGCTGGCGTCAATGGTAAGGTGCGCGGCTTCATGGGTGGCGAGCTGGAGGATGACGACCGAAAAGCCGAGCTCGAAGATGATCTGCAGCGCAACCAGCGAGCCGAATGTGTAGTAGTAGCCCTGTTCCGCTGGGGAAAGTTTGCGCGCGATCAGGGCGACCGTAATCAGACCGGAGATGCCAGCCCATCCGCGGGCAAGGACCGTGTAGGCAATGGCGCGGTCGAGGCCGATTATGTGGGCAATGCGCCCCAGCGGCCCGCTGCGCCATCCGGAAGGGGACGGCTGGGCGTCGCTGCCATCCCCGGGGACGAGCAGAGGAGGAGGTGTTTGTCCGGTAGGGGGTGATATTGACATTCAGCAGAATGGGATGGAGGAACGTGGCCGGCGGATTAGCTCTCGAACGAGTCTATCAGCGAGGGTGAGCCCATGTAGCCAGTAGAGGGTTTGCTTCGCTCTTTAACCTTGTATCTGCAACTTTTGAATGCCTCTCTACGTTGCCGCTGGTCATTTCGCCATTCGCTTTGGGGCGGTTCGTGTCCAGAGCGAAAATATGTTTTAACCAACATGCCACTGTGATGCAGCTTCTCTGCCAAGATGTTGGAAATTTCTCTAAATTCTAGCTGCCCACAACAGATGTAGAAATGCAGTTATATACTCCGCAAATGCGCGTAAGAACGTACCATTTGTGCCAGGCCGCGTTATTCATTTTCGGGATTTTGTGCATAGTTCTTTCTTTGAAGCTCAGCACTTATCGATTCGGCAGTTCGGATTTCAGCGAGATGATCGACAGCGGATGGAGAATCCTTAACGGGCAGGTGCCGGGACGCGACTTCGTCTGCACATTTCCTCCCTCCCTCTATCTATTTGTCGCCACGCTTTATAAGCACTTCGGGGTTACGTGGCACAGTCTGGCGCTGGGTGAAGCGCTGTTCTTTGCAGTGTTTTGCCTGCTGGGGATGCGTCTCGCCGGGCTCTTGCGCAGCGTGTCAGGCACAACGGACGCTCTGTTTGTTTTCTGCTTTTATTTCGTTGGGCAGACGATTCCGCTCATCAGCATCAATCTGCCCTGGCATTCCTCTATCGCCGAAAGCGTCGGTTGCTATACGGTTTTGACCACCTTTGTGATGCTTCGCAGAAAACCCCTGTCAACCATGCTGCGGGTCGAGCTCTTTCTGCATCTCGTTCTGGGTTTCACTATTCTGATTTTGTCCAAGCCAAACACAGCCTACCCAGTACTATGTGTTTGCATAACGATCCTCTTGCTCGACCGCTGCTCGCGTATGTTTGTCTGGGGTTCGCTGCTCGTTGCTTTGGCGGGTGCCTCTGCGATCCTGGCAACGGCTCACATTTCTCTGCTCGGAATGCTCGCCGGGTACAGTGGCCTGCAGGGACGCCTCATTCCGCATCCTCTGGTCTATGGAATAGGTCTGGAGGATGTTGGGGTGCCACCGGTAATCGGCCTTTCCAACTTCTGCGTGTATGCAATCATCGCTCCGGTGTTCACCGCTTTTGCGGTTCAATGGTGGCGCCGTCGGAGCGACTTGAGAAAACGCCCCGACGCGCTGCTGGCTTTCATGGCATGTGCTATCGGAATTCTGGGGATGGCGACAAACTTCGATCTAAAGCTGATCGATACACCGTTGTTCTTGTTCGGTATAGCCCTGTTCACCATCTCCGACCCGGAACCTCACGGTTTGATCAGAAGTCGTTTGATCTGGACCGTTGTGCCGCTTGTTTATTTTTGCCTTCTAAACGGCGTCGCACGCCAGCGTGTCCAATCAATTGGATTATGGGCTGATGATGACTGTGGTCCGCGAGTTGTGATGCACGATTCGTTTTTTGGCACATTCCACAACTGCGCTGTTTTCGGTTCTGTGATGCATGAAGCTGATCGAGCCGTAGCCACGGTACCCGAAGGCCAGCATATATTTTTTGGTCCTAGTCTTGAGTTTTTGTATGCGCGCGATCATATCCAATCTCCACTTCATTTGCCGTTGTGGTGGCACCCGGGTACTTCATATCCCGTCAGCCATACAAACGAGATCGTGCATGCATGGAGCGAAGACCATTTTGATACGGTGATTTTCGTCCATAACCTTCTCGTCAATATCCCACCGGCAATTCTCGATCAAGTCAGGGAGAACTACGTGCAGCTGCCGGGCACCAGCACGATCGACGTATATAAGCTTCGGGATTCACATTGAGCCAGAAGAGGTCGCGGAACACTGCAAAGTTGACGAAGTAGATACTGTAGCGAAAATGATTCTGGACAAACCGCGTTTCGCGCTACAGTTTGCTTCACCCACCCACGGTTTTGTGGCGCTGAAGACGTCAATTTTTCGATTCCTTCACATCTTCCGACACCGTAAGCTGGAGCCATCATCTCTTTGCGCCTGAGTGCACGAGCATGCTTTTCCCAACCGTTGAATACGCTGTCTTCTTCCTCGTCGTGCTGGCGGTTGCGTGGGCGCTGGAATCGCGGCCCCACTGGCATAAGCTTTTTCTGCTCGGTGCGAGCTATTTGTTCTACGGCTTCTGGAGCTGGCGCTATGTGCCGCTGCTCTTTTTCCTGTCGCTCTTTGCGGCGCTGATTGCGCAACGCATTCAACATTCCGAAGACGAGCCACAACGCAAGCGGCTGCTAATTCTGGGCGTAACCGTATGCCTTGCCGTGCTGGTCTATTACAAGTATGCGAGCTTTGTTCTGCTGACCGCGCTGGGGCTTTGGGGGTTGGTAGGACGCACGCCGGTGTGGGATTTGCCGACACCGTTTCTGCCGCTGGGGATCTCGTTCTTTGTGTTCCATGCGATCTCGCTGATGGGCGATATCTACCGGCGAAAGCTGCGCGAGCCGCTGTACCTGACCGACGCGCTGCTCTATGTCGCGTTCTTTCCGCAGTTGATCGCGGGGCCGATCCTGCGGGCGTCGCACTTCATTCCGCAATTACTGAAGCCCGGCTATAAAAGAATTGCCGATGCGCAACATATCCGCGTCAACCGGGCATTTTTGCTGATCCTGGCCGGACTGTTCAAGAAGGTGATTCTTTCCAATACGCTGTCGACGCGGCTGGTAGAGCCGGTGTTTGCGTCGCCGGGGGATTTTCATCGCGGCGATGTCTTGTTGGCGATCTATGGCTATGCGGCGCAGATCTATTGCGATTTTTCCGGCTATACCGATATCGCGATTGGGTGTGCGATGTTGCTCGGCTATCACTTTCCCCGGAACTTCAACGCACCGTATACGGCGACCGATCCGCAGGACTTCTGGCAGCGGTGGCATATTTCGCTTTCGAGCTGGCTGCGGGATTATCTCTACATCCCACTGGGCGGCTCGCGTGTGGGTACTGCGCGGCTGTATGCCAACCTCATGATTACGATGCTGCTTGGCGGTCTGTGGCATGGGGCTTCGTGGACGTTTGTTGTTTGGGGCGGTTTGCAGGGCGTGTATCTGATCGTGCATCGGCTGTGGGCCAACAGCAAGTCTGAAGAGGTGCAGCAATTGCGAGCGAAGCGCTGGTGGCCGTGGGTGGCTCGCGTGCTTATGTTTCATGCGGTGTGTGTGGGATGGGTATTCTTTCGCTCGCCAACCTTCAGCGTGGCTGCGGAGGTCTTTCGGCGGCTGGGCAGCGGCGGCGCCGTAACGCTGGCGTCGATGCCCGTTGTCGTAACGCTGGTGCCTGGCTTGTTTGGACAGTATGCGCCGAAGATGTGGCGTCGTGGAGTGGAGGCGACGATGTCGCGCATGCCGATTGCCGTCAACGGTGCGGTGCTGGCGTTCGGAGTTTTTCTGATTGAAGTGCTTGGTCCGACGGGAGTCGCACCGTTTATCTATTTCCAGTTTTAGAGACAGCGAACAGAGACTATGAGAGCGTATCGGCGATATTCGACAGCGAAGCAGATGGGAGTCAGCCTCGGTGTGTTTGTTGTGCTGATGCTGCTGTTGGAGTCGGGTGGTTTGTACGACTGGGCCCAGCGGCTGAATATTGGGCCGGAGCGCAGCGTGGCGTTGCCGGTGTGTACACTGCTGCATCGCGCGCTTTCGCCCTTGAGGATTGAACGCGAACGCGAGCGGGCGCTTGTCTCGCTGGCTCGCATTGGATGGAGCGACGATCCTGTGGCGCTGGAGGCCGCTAATCCTGTTGTGCCGTTGCCCCCGGTCGCAACGCCGCCGGCTGCTGCTATGGATACGGTGATTGAAAGCGCCAAGGCCCGTGCAGAAGTGGTCCCGCATGCGGTCGCGTCGCGAGCGAAGCTGCCTGCTTTACCGCTGCTGCAACCGCCAGTGCGGAATGTGCTGCCGCCGATTCCGGCAATCGATGCCGGTGAGACGCGCACGATTGCTCTGGCTGGCGATTCGATGATGGCTGTGGGACTGTCTCCGGCGATGCTGCGACAGGGTCCGCGGTATAAGGATCTGGCGTTTCTCAACCTGTTCAAATCGGGCACCGGATTAGCGCGGCCGGATGTCTTCAACTGGCAGCTTGAGTATCCGGCGATGCTGAAGGAAGCGCATCCTGATTTTATTGTTGTCGCGATGGGTGCGAACGATGGGCAGGGGTTTGTTGAAGATGGCGTGGTGTATCCGTTTGGTTCGGCTGGGTGGCAGCGCATTTATCAGCAGCGTGTCGATGCCTATCTGCGGATGATCGAAGCGCATGGCGCGACCGTGGTGTGGCTGGGATTGCCACCCATGAAGGACGATGAGCTGGATGCTCGCATGGAGTGGATCAATCGCATCGATTACAGCGTGGTCAGCGCGTCGCCGCATGCAATCTGGTTCAGCACGGCTGCTGTGGTTGGCGATGGCAGCGGACACTTCCGCGACTTTGGCGAAGTTCGCGGGCGCACGGAGCGGCTGCGGCAGAGTGACGGCATTCATCTGTCAGACGATGGCGCTGCGCTGATTGTCGAAAAGCTGCTGCCCTGGCTGGCAGCACAGTCGGCCGCTTCCTCTTCAACGCCATCCGTCGAGGTTAGCGCTAAGTAGAACGCAGACGCGCAAAACCCCTGCGCGTCACATGGAGCGACTCGCAGGGGTTGATTGTGTTGCGAAGTATTAGTGGCCGTGTACGTAATTTCCGTGCTGTGCTTCTGTGTGATAGTGACCGGCGGGATCGCTATAGTGGCTGGCGTGGAAGCTCTGGAAGTGATCCGGATGCTCCTGATACGGCCCGCGTCCTGGATAAGCACCGTGATAGCCGTAATGCGGATCAAACGACCGGTTGACATGGCCGTAGAAGCCGGGACCGCCGCGATAGTACGGGCCTGCGCCGACAAAGCCGCCACCGCTAAACCACTCAGGGCCGTAGTAACCGTAGGGCGCGCAACGGTACGGAGCGTAGCCGTAATAGCCGTAGGGGCATGATGGGGCGCCGCCGATGCCAATGCCGACGGAGATTTGTGCCTCAGATTTTGGGGTGACAGCTGCAGTGAAGCAGAAGAATATAGCAGCCGCAAGAAGGACGTACCTGACTCCGCGCATGAACTTACCTCATGGCATGTGAGTGCGCGGTTGGTTGGGAAGTTGCACGTAGCGTGTTTTATGCACAAAAACAGAAAGCCCTGCGCCTGATTTCGGCGCAGGGTTTTTCTGGGAAAGCGGAGATTAATTAGCGGCCGCGTTCATGGCCCATGCCGTCACGAGAGTGAGTGGCCTGGAAACCATGCCAGTGATCGGCGGGCTCATGGAAGGCTTCGCCGCGAGCAGGATATGCACCGTGATAGCCGAAGTGTGGATCATAGGCGTGGTTCACGTGGCCATAAAATCCATGCGGACCGTGGAACCAGGGGCCTGCGCCGATAAAGACGCCGCCGTTGAACCATTCCGGACCGTAGTAGCCATAAGGAGCGCAATTATACGGCGCGTAATCGTAGTATCCGTAAGGGCAGGCAGGCGCGACGCCGATACCGACAGAAACTTGCGCGTGCGCTGCCGGAGTTGCAGCAGCGCCTGCCAGGAAGAGAGTAGAAACAGCGAGAAGTGCATATTTAAGTCCACGCATAATATCGAACCTTTCAATCTTTCGTAGATGATTTTGTGTTGTCGAAGGCAGGGAGTGCTACTTGCCGGTGTGACCGCGACCGTCACGGACTTCATTGCCCTTGAAGCCCTTGAAGTTGGTGGGATGCGCAGCATCGCCGCGTCCCGGGAGCGCGCCATGATAACCATGTTGAGGATCAAACTTATTGTTTACGTGTCCGTGGAAAGCCGCAGGGCCATGGAACCAGGGGCCTGCACCGATGAAGACGCCGCCGCTGAACCACTCCGGACCGTAGTAGCCGTCAGGCGCGCAGTTGTAGGGTGCGTAATCGTAATAGCCGTAAGGACATCCAGGCTCAGGCCCGATATTGACGCCCACAGAAACCTGGGCCTGTGACGCTGGAGCGAGCGATATCAGAAGAGCCGTCGAAGATGCGGCGAGAAGATACTTAATGCTACGCATATCTCAAAACCTCCTTTCACTAGGAAGCCGAGTTTTGTGCAGAAGTTTGCCGCGCACAAAAATACCGGGCAAAATTCCGCCCGGTATTTTCACAAAAGGTTGCCTTACTTACGCTACTTATGAGGAGGATCTGCGTGGCCGCTGCGGCCGTCGCGGCTCTCGTTGCCTTTGAATCCGGTGACCTTGCCGGGATGGGGATTCGGAGCGCCATGGGCGGGCGTGGGTCCCTTATAGCCATGCTGCGGGTCGAAGTGGTTATTCACGCTGCCATGGAAGTTCGCGGGGGCGTGGGACCAGTGACCGGCGCCGACGAAGTGACCGCCAGCAAACCACTCGGGGCCATAGTAACCGTCTGGTGCGCAGTTATAGGGAGCGTAGTCGTAGTAGCCGTATGGGCACGAAGGTTCGGGGCCAAAGTTGACGCCGATAGACACCTGAGCAGAAGCGGTGGTGGCCGGGACTACTGCAATAAAAGCTGCGGCAGCCAGACCGGCAAGAACAAGCTTGATAGAACGCATTGGGAAATTTCCTCCTGCGGTTAGGAGGCCCTTTCAGTCCGAAGGGTTGCGCTTAATAAAGCTATATATCCCGCGTCTTTTCAGGGACATTCGACGTCTTGACGTGTCCGCTAAGAATCCCGTCTGCGCGTCGGTTTGTGATGGACCTTGCGTTTCGGCGGCACTGGCTTTTTCAACTGTGCCGCTTCAGGCAGCGTCTTCTTGCGCTCGACCTTCTTACCCGCGGCAGCGCGATTGAGCGCCTGAACTTCGCCGGTGGTCAGCTCGCGAAAAGCGCCGGGCGGCACATCGAGAACGAGCGCTCCATAGCCGATACGGCGAATCTTCTCAACGTGATGGCCAATCTCTTCAAACATTTTGCGCAACTGGCGGTTGCGGCCTTCGGTGAGCGAGACCTCGAACCACGGGTTATCGCCGCGGCGCACCTGCTCAATCTTTGCGGGCTGGGTGAGGACGCGGTCGCGGCGGCCTCCGCGGACTTCGTTGAGGCGTCCGCGATCGATCATGATGCCGCGACGCAGTTGTTCGACGGCCTCAGCCGTAGGGGCGCCGGAGACTTTGACCAGATAGGTCTTCTCAACGCCTGCCGCAGCCTTGGAAAGCCGATTGGCGAGTTCGCCATCGTTGGTCATCAGCAAAAGACCTTCGCTCAAATAGTCGAGGCGTCCAACGGGGTAAAGCCGCGGCATCTTCGAGTGCTCCCCGATAGTCTTCTTCTGCGAGTCCTGGCCGAGAAGCTGCATGACGGTGGGACGATGCTCAGGATCATCCGTGGTGGTCACATAACCGCGAGGCTTGTTAACCATGAAGTAGCGCTGCGGCTCGGGGCCGTGGAGCAGCTTGCCGTCAACGCGTATGTGGTCGCGCGCAGGATCGGCGCGGGTGCCAAGTTCGGTGACGACCGTGCCGTTTACGATGACGCGGCCTTCGAGGATGATCTCTTCGGCTTTGCGGCGGCTGGCGATGCCGGCCTGCGCAAGAATCTTCTGGAGGCGGTCGCCGCGTGGGGCTTCGGGGTTGGGGGTCGGTTCGGCGGGAGACTTGCTCATGATGTCAGCTTTCTGGCCGCGGACGTGCTCATCGCGGTCGGGTGGTGCGGGTGGGCCGTGTGGCCGCTTGTTCAAGTCTACGCGTATCGGCGGAGCTGAGCGTGATCCGGGTCGTTAGCCGAGTGCCTTAACCAAGCGCTTTGCGTAGAGGTTCCGACGTGTGTGGTTCATCCCCACGCGGCCTCTCGGGCGCAGGCTCATCCGCCGAAAGCGGCTCATCCGGAAGCTCCTCGTTGTCGCCTTCGGGAGTCGCGAGCGTATCCGGCTCGTTGTCCTCCGGGCTGTCCGGAGAATCGAGCGGATCCGGGGAAGGATCAAGAGGATCTGCCATGCCTACGCGCCTCCATTTTTGCTGTCTGACTGAATTTCACCTTCAAGCGCGGAAGGATCGTCGTCGGTGTCATTGGCATAGCTGGGATCCGGGCCGGAGATGCGGCCATCGATGATGCTGTCGTCGGCTGCGTTCTGCACGGGTTCTGCATCGGCCCGCTCGTTGTCGTCGGTTTCTTCGGTGCTGTCACCATCCGCCTGAGGCTCGTGCTCCCCGGCCATTGGCTCGACTTCATGCGGATCGGCGTGCTCGTGATTGTGGCCTTCAGGGGCGGTGGAGTCGTCCGAGAGGATGTCCTCGACGTTTTCGTGCACCCTAGTGGTTGGCTCGGGTGCGGCATTGAGCTCGTCCACGCTGTTAGGCGTGCCTGCTGCGGCGTCTTCTTCAGATGCGTTGTGCGGCGTCATCGGAATCTCCTCCTGAACCGGCTCGGAATCCGCGAGCTCGCCGGCCATCTTCTCAAACTCTTCGATGCTGGGAAGCTCATTGATGTCTTTGAGACCGAAGCGGAGGAGGAAGTCCTTGGTGGTTTTGTAAAGGATGGGCCGGCCGATGACCTGCTTGCGGCCTGCCGTTGTGACCAGCTTGCGCGTCATCAGGGAACCGAGTACGCCACCGGAATCGACGCCGCGGATCTCCGAAATCTCAGGTGCTGTAACGGGCTGTTTGTAGGCGATCACGGCCAGGGTCTCAAGCGCCTGCAGGGAGAGCTTTAGCGGCGGTTTCAGCGATTTGACAAAGCCGCGAACCGCGTCGTGGTACTCGGGCTTGGTAGCCAGGCGATATCCGCCGGCAACTTCGCGGATTTCAAGACCGCGGTTGTCGTTAGCGTAGTCGGCGATAAGCTCGTCGAGCAGGCCACGGAAGTACTCGCGGAGCTTGCGCTCGCGTTCGCGGGCAAGCTTTTTCTCGTCGACGGGCGCGGGTTCCGGCGTCGCCGCAGCTTCGGGTGCGGCTTCGGTGTCTTCTGCGGGCGAAGATTCCGGTTCTGGGACGGCTTCCAGCTCTGGCGCGGCCTCAGGCTCAGGAGCTTCAGCCGGCTCGGCATTGAGTGCTTCAGCATCGTCCTGTTCGGCGTCGTCGGCTTCGGTAAGCGGGAGCGACTGCTGCTGGGCGTCCAGGGCATCGAGTTCGG
>Ga0302313_10002638_pt1 | contig 12321 bp, 12 predicted proteins | sample III_Palsa_N2_2_FD_200454 | JGI IMG/M metagenome (GOLD analysis project Ga0302313, IMG submission 200454) | Peat permafrost microbial communities from Stordalen Mire near Abisko, Sweden - III_Palsa_N2_2 | ecosystem: Environmental > Terrestrial > Soil > Palsa > Peat permafrost | place: Sweden...
GTGAGGATGCGGCGGGCGACGACGCTGCGGGGGCCGATGTACGGGTGTTGCGGGTGCGTGATCCGAAGTATGCGTTTGCTTTGTGCGCGCGGGCGATGATGGATGTGGCTGCGGGAGACTTGATACATGCTGCGGCTAGTGTGGATGGGGCGGCGACGCTGGGGGCGGGGACTCGGGTGGGTGCGGGTGCGGTGATTGAAGCGGACGCTGTGATCGGTAAGGACTGCGTGATTGGGAGCCGGGTGACGATCTGTGCGGGAGCTACGCTGGGGGATCGCGTGGTGGTGCAGTCGGGTGCGGTGTTGGGGTCTACGGGGTTTGGGTATGTGAGGAGCCGCGAGACGGGCGAGTATCTTTTGTTTCCGCAACAGGGACGGCTGGTTGTAGAGGACGATGTTGAGATTGGGGCGAATACGACGATCGATCGTGGAGCGCTGGGTGAGACGCGGATTGGCCGTGGGACGAAGATCGACAATCAAGTGCATATTGGGCACAACTGCGCGATTGGGAAGAATGTTGTGATTGCAGCGCAGGTGGGGATTTCTGGGTCGTGCGTGGTGGGCGATGGTGTGGTGATGGCTGGGCAGGTGGGGCTGGGCGATCATGTGACGATTGGGCCGGGAGTGATTCTGGGTGGGGCTTCGGGTGTGTTTCCTGGTAAGCGGCTGGAGGGGCCGGGGCAGATGTTTATGGGTGTGCCGGCGGAGCCGCTGAAGGATTATCTGAAGTCGATTGCTCGGGTGCGGCGGCTGAAATAAAGCAGGGAATAGGGAGTAGATTTGGAGTCGACGTGAGTATTGTTGTGGTTGGCGGGCATACTCGGAATATCGGGAAGACCAGCGTGGTTGCGGGGTTGATTGCCGCGATGCCGGAGCGGCAGTGGACGGCGATCAAGATTACGCAGTTTGGGCATGGGGTTTGCTCGGCCAATGGGGAGCCGTGCGACTGCGAGACGGCCGATCATACGATTGCGATCAGCGAAGAGCGGCTGCGGGACAGTGGGACGGACTCTTCGCGATATCTGGCGGCGGGAGCGGCGAAGGCTTACTGGGTGAGGACGCGGCAGGGGCAGTTGAACGAAGCGATGCCGCGGGTTCGTGAGCTGATTGCGAAGAGTGGGAACGTGATTCTGGAGTCCAACAGCGTGCTGCGGTTTTTGCAGCCGGATGTTTCGTTGAGCGTGCTTGATCCTTCGGTGAGTGATTTTAAGGCTTCGGCTATGCGATATCTGGATCGTGTGGATGCGCTGGTGATGCCGGAGGGTGCGGGGATGGATGCGGCGTGGGATGGGGTGTCGCAGCGGGTGGTGGAGGCGAAGAGGAAGTTCTGGTTGAAGCCGCCGGTGTATTGCAGTGAGGAGCTGGTGGCGTTTGTGGCGGAGCGGCTTCTGGCGAACTCTTTGGTGGCACGCAAGTGAGTTCGGCGATATAACAGCCGGGGCGAAAATGGTGATCGTTGGGGTAGGATTTTTTGTTGGACTCCCATAATGGGACGCTAGAATTGAACCAGTTTCATACTGATAACTTTTTGCACAATTGAACCATTCGGTCTCTTGACCGCCCCAGGGTTTTCTTGCACACAACGGCTGCGCGCGTACTAGCGGGTGTTGGCAACGGTGTCCTTACGGATGCGGTTGTGGAGGTGTGGCCGCGGCTGAAGTTGGAGGGTGGGTTTAGCGCGGAGACGATGCGGGGGAAACGCGAGATTCTTCGCTGTGCCGACTTCCTTGATAGCTTCATCGAGTCTTGTGGAGGCTCCGGGATTTGGGGCAATGCCAAGGTGTGGCTTGAGGATGTTGTGGCGCAGGATGGCATACCGGTTGTTGTGTTGCTCTATCGGGAGGACAAGCTGGCGGCTGCGGCTCTGGGATCGGAGTTGATGCTGGGTGGTTGTCGAATGCGGCTTGGGGTTTGCGGCAATGTGACGGGAGAACGCGGTTTTTTTGCGGTTCCCGGTGAGACAGAGCAAGAGAAAGAGAAGCTGGTGCAGGCGTGTGCGGATGCCATGATGCAGACCGGCCTGCTGGGCATGGTGTTCAAACGGAAGAGTGTGGCGAGAGTAAGCGGCGAAGTCCAGCGTGGGGAGCACAGAGCATGGTCGCGGACGGTTGGCTTTGCGGAGCGCATTGTTCATGACACGTTTCAGTTGGGGCAGACGTTTGATGAGAGCGTGTCGAAACTGGGAGCGCATACGCGGAGGAATCTGCGGTACTACCGGCGGCGGTCGGAGCGTGAGCTGCAATGTTCCTTTCTGCCTATGCTGGAAGGGCAGGAGTTGCGCAAAGCGCTTGTGGAGTTGCAGTGCTTTACGGATGATCCGGTGCGGCCGGGGATTGCGAAGAACAGGATTGCACAGGTGTCGCGCGATCCGCAGGCGTTCTGCATGGCGGTGCGCGGTGGGGATGGCCGATGGTTGAGTTGGCTGAGCGGATGGCGGGTAGGAGGACGCACCACGATCGACTGGCAGTGCAACCGTAGCGAGATGCAACGGTACTCGCTATCGACGGTGATGCGTTCGTATCTGGTGGAGCATGAAAGCCTGCTGGGGCAGAGCGAACTGCATTTCCTGGGCGGCACACCGCACCCCATGTACCTGGGGTTTCGAGAAGAGAGTTGTACGGACCTGCTGATGGTGAGGCACGCGGCGTTGGCGCAGGTGTTGCGCCTGGGCGCGCCGCTGATGCGAGGGGTGGTGGGATTGCTGCAGGCGATCCTTCCGCAGGGAGCGTCTGGAAGCGGCAAGCGGAGAGGGGGGGCGCGTAGGGATGCCGTGATTCAGAAGGTCAGGCGCGTGGCAGAGATTCTGGATAGAACGCAGATGGGGTAAACCGCAAAATTAAGCGGCAAAGCTAAACGGCAAGTTAAACAGCAAGGGTGCATCGGAGTTCCGATGCACCCTTGCTGTACAGGTCCCTGGGAGGGGAAGTGCGGTTTATTTGAAGCCGTTGGGACCGGCGTTCATGCCTACAGGGAAGAAGACTCCCGTTGCTGGGCTGATGGCCGTCTTCGTGGTTGTGTTGTAGGCGCCGCCACCGGTGACGATGTTCAGTACCTGTGACGTGTTGCGTGCTGCGGCGACAGCGAAGTTGCTGGTGTTGTCAGCAGCAGCATCGACGATGCGGGTTGCTGTGACGTTGGCGGCACCGGCGAGCGAAACCTGGAAGGTTGCGAGGCCGTAGTCGTCGGGGTTGGGATCGTAGGTGCTGGCTGCGGTGACCTGCAGCGCGAGCGCGGCACGAAGGGCGGAGATGCTGTTGGTGACCGGGACGAGCGAGGTGGCGGTTGGATCCAGCGCGTTGATCGTCGTACGGACGAGACCGGCGTGGTAGGCCTCTACTCCGAGGATGCCAGCGGCGGCGGAGAGATTGCCGGAGACTGTCAGCAGGGAAGCAGCACCGTGGTAAGCGGTGACGCCGACGTCTTCAAAGACATAAGCGCCGAGGAGGAAGTTGCCTTCGCTGGTGTATGGGGTGAAGGTAGGAGCCGATGGCGTGAGCGCACTGCCGAGCATCTGCCAAGAGGTGCCGAGGTTGATGGACGGTTGTGCGACAGCAGCGGTGCTGAGAGCGCTCTGAAGGAAGAGCACGTGCTTGCCCTCTTCGATCGCCGTTTCAATCGCGTAGGAAGCGACCTGTGTGGTGGCGAAGGGGATTTTGCTGCCTCCGGTGACGGTGCCAGCTGTGCCGACGGAGCCGGTGATGGGGATACCAGCCGACGGGGCACCTGCAGCAATAGCTGCTGCGTTGGGCTTGTCGATGGTGCAACCGAATGCAGAGAGGTAGTAGAAGTTGGCCTCAAGGTACTCGAGGTTGAGGGCGAAGTTGAGGATGTCCGCATCGGTGTACGCTACAGCGGCTTGAGCCGTTTTTGCGCTGCTGAAGACGAGGCCCGCGAGAGCCGCGCTCCCAAGAGTCAGCATCTTGCGGCGACCCTTGACGATGATGTCATCCAAAATTTGAGTCTCTAAATTTGCCATGGAAGTATCCGTCCTTTTCCGAGCCGCTTAGGCTGTGGTGGTTGCGAAGATGCTGTTGGTGCCGTTGGGGAAGAAGCCGCCACTCTTAGCGCCGACTGTGGCCGAACCATACACGATGTGGTGAACCTGGTTGACCGTGCGTGCGAAGCCGATGGCGTGCGAGGAGTCTGCGGCGACGATCGAGCTTGGTGTGGTGAGGCCTGTTGGGAGCACCAGGGGAACTTCGACCGAGGTGCTTGAGCCTGCTGCGCCGGTGTTTCCTGTACCCATACCAGGCGCCGCGGAGTTGTTGCCGACGGTGAGCGAGTTGCGCAGCGTGGCGACGTTGTTGGCGTAGGTGATGTAGGGATAAGCCGTTGCAGAGCCAGCCTGGATGGCAGAAGCAGTGATGGCCGTGCGGATGTAGGCTGCGTGGTAGGCTTCGACGGCGAGGATGCCGGCGGCTGCGGTGAGGTAGCCGGAGGTAACGCCTGCCGCGGAGATGAGCGGAGCGGCGCCAGCGTAGGCCGTAACGCCTACGTCTTCAAAGATGAAGGCGCCAACGAGGAAGGCATTGAAGTTCGCGAAGGGGCTGAAGCCAACCAGCGGTGGTGCCGTGGAACCGGTTGTTGCGAGAGCAGCGAGCGGAGCGAAGAAGGTGAGATCGATGGAGGGCATGGGGACGGCTGCAGATCCGAGCGCGGCGCGCAGGAAGCGAACATGCTCCTGCTCTTCAAAGGCGATCTCGTTGATGATCTGCTGTTGGGGAACCGTGATTCCGCCTGCAACCTGAGCTACCGTGCTGTTGGTGGTGACGGTGCCCATTGTGTAGGAACCGGTATATCCAGAAGGAGCTGCTGTATCGGCAGCGGACAGACCCTTACCGGTGGCGGCGTAGAGATAGAACTGTGCTTCGAGGTATTCGAGGTTGAGCGCGAAGTTGAGGACGTCGGCGTCGGTATAGCTGCCCTTGGGGGTAGATGACGTTGCGGTGCCGTTATCGCTGCAGCCTGTGATGACTGATGCAGCAGCGACACTGCCCGCACCGGCGAGAAAGGTTCGCCGAGAGAGTGCCTTATCGATAAGTGAGTTGAGCTTGTTGTCCACGTTACGTCTCCTGGTTTGCGGTTAGCTTTGGGCCGTACAGGGTCGTTGGCTTCGCGGGAGCGAAACCTGATGCCTGTCGTGCTGAAAGATTTAAGCGTGCTCGTGCGATAAACCGAAGGCTTCACGCTTGTGGAAGGGCTCTGGCTTATCTTCTGTACGTTGGAAGTACGTGGGTAGTCATAGGTTGGATTGACGACATTGCAAATAGATTTGTCGTATTGACGACATAGCGGGATTGGTGGTGTTGTCAAATCGCCAGCGCGGGCGCCCTCACACTAAGTTCGGAATAGCGAACTTAGCGTGAGGACCACCGTGACGAGTGGGTGCTGGAGCGGAAGTATGCCTCCGCATTGTTTGCTGAATGTCGTTGCGATGCGTGGTGATAGCAAGAAGATCGCCCGTAGACGTCTGCTTGTTGGCGGCGTCTACGGGCGATGTGTGAAGCGAAAGGATGTGGCTTTAGTTGGCTTCGTTGGTTTCCGCATCCATATAGGCTACGTCGAGGACAGTGCCCTGGATGGTGATGTTGAAGTTGTTGATCTCGGAACCATCGGTGGTGTTGAATGCGTGGATCTGGCCGCCGTACGCGGTGTAGACCTTATGGTAGTTCTGCACCCAGCACAGGCCGGAGAGGTTGCCATAGTAGTAGGGGTTGAGATTGGAGTTGGGATAAGGAACGGTGACGGAGCCGGTGCCATTGGCGGAAGCCGGGACCTGGGTCACAGAAGGAATAATCTGCGTGGTGATGGTGGCCTGCGTCGAGGACGGGAGCTTCACCATGGTGAGGCAGTTATAGTTGGCGGCCTGCGTTGTCGTCGTATTTGCGGCAATCTGCGTAGCAGCAAGCGCAGCACGTGTGCCACTGGCGCATTGCTGGGAACCGATCCACAGAGTGCTGTCGTCGGCAAAGAGCATCTTGTTGTGCGTGCCGTCGGAGATAGAGTACTGGCCGGTGATGGCGTAGCTGGTGAGATTGATGGTAGAGAGGTAGCCGGCGAAGAGGCCGCTCGACTGGAGTTGTTGTCCTGAGACATACAAGGTCGTTCCATCCGAGAGTGCGGCTGTCACGCCTCCGGGAACAAGGATCGGATTGGCGACTCCGGAGGGCAAAGCCTGTAGCGGTGAGGTAGCGCCAGCGGTTGCGGGAGTGACGAAGTTGGTAACGACCAACGCGCCTTCCTGCAGGGCAGTGATGCTGGAGGTCGTTCCACCACACTCGGCACCGCAGTTGAGGATGTAAGCGGTGCTGCCATCGAGCGAGAAGTAGGCATCGACGGGGCGATCAAAGAGAGCGGTTGTGCCCGAGCCGGTAGGGTTGGCGACGGGGACGACGCAATAGACGGGAAGAAGGAGTGGCTCGCAGTCGATGGAACCTGCGGGAATGGTGGATACCGGGTTGCTGGATGCCGGCAACTTGATGACACGGTAGAGCTGGTTCGAGTTGCGCACCATCGCGAGGATGACCGTGTTGCCACGGTTGATGACGACCTTGTCCACATTGGGCAGATTGAGCGGGATGCTGCTGCCGTTGTAGGTGACGATAAGCGCGCCTTGCTGCTCCACGGCACCAGCGAAGCGGGAGCCATCAGTTGCAGCGGCTACCGAGGGTACGTCTGCCCCGAAACTGGCGGCGGCGCCCACGGAAGCTTCCGTGCTGTAGTTCACATCGACCAGGGAACCGTCGGTGTAGGAAAGCACGTAGCCGGTGGTCTGCTCGGGGAGGTTAATGATGCTGACCGGGTCCGCGGAAGAGAATCCCTTGATGCTGAACGAGGGGATGGTGTTCTGGACGTTGCTGCGAAGGTCACGCAGGCCGTCGAGAATTTCCAAACCACCCTGCGAACCGTTGGCGGTGTAAGCGGCCATGACGCGTTGCAGCAATCCGCTGGGAGGGATGGGGCGCCCGGCATAGTTCGAGGACGGCTCTCTGTAAATGATATTTCCGCAAGCCGTCAGCGACAGTGCCGTAGCGGCCAAGAGCAAGCCCGCAAAAAGCTGGGCAGGGAGACTTCTATTCTTCAACGTGAACCACTCCAAACCGGCGCGCGACCACAGCAAAAAACGCTGCAATTGTCATTTTCGAGTATAGCAAAGGGCGTGGTTGGGAGAGTGCCAGATGTGAGGCCGGGTTAGGGGTGGTATAGGGGCAGCGTTATACGATAGGGGACGAGAATGCAGGGAAGCGGGAGACGGATGGCGGTAGGAATCGATATGCTTTTTGCCGGTGGCACGGTTTTGTGTGACGGAGCCATGGGAACCATGCTTTACGGCAGCGGTGTGTTTATTAATCGCTGCTACGACGAACTGAACGTGTCGCAGCCGGAAACGGTGCGGGCGGTGCATGAGCAGTACCTGCAGGCCGGCGCCGAGGTGATTGAAACCAATACGTTTGGGGCCAACGCGTTCCGGCTGGAGCACTTTAGCCTGCGGGATAAGGTGCGGGAGTTCAACCTGGCCGGGGTCTCGATTGCGCGGCAGACGGTGGAGGCGATGCGCGAGAAGCAGGCGACGGATGCGTTTGTCGCCGGGGCTGTGGGTTCGCTGGGCGTACGGCTGGCGCCGGTGGGTAAGGTGAGCCTGGAAGAGGCGCGGGCGGCGTTTGCGGAGCAGATTGCTGCGCTGGCTGAGGGTGGGGTCGACCTGCTGATCGGCGAGACGATGATGTCGATTGACGAAGCGGAGCAGGCAGTGCTGGCTGCTCGCGAAGTTGCGCCGCAGCTCAAGATTGCCGTGATGATGACGGTGAATGAGGATGGCAACTGCCTGGATGGGACTACTCCTGAGGTTGCTGCGCAGCGGTTGACGGCGATTGGCGCGGATGCGGTGGGTTGCAACTGCAGCTCGGGGCCGGCGATTGTGCTGCGCGTGATCGAACGGATGCGGGCGGCGACGAAGCTGCCGTTGGTGGCGATGCCGAATGCTGGCTTGCCGACGAGTATTGAGGGGCGGAACATCTATCTGACGTCGCCCGAGTACATGGCGAGCTTTGCGCGGAAGTTTGTGCGCGCCGGAGCGAACTGGATTGGCGGTTGCTGCGGGACGACGCCGGCTCATATTCGGTCGATGCGTGGAGCGTTGCGGGCGATGGATGCGCAGGCTGCGGCGGAAGCTACGGCGAAGGAGACTGCGCCGGTTGTCGAGGTTGTGAGCGAGCATCGGTTGGAGCCGAAGCCTGTGCGGGAGCGTTCGCATATTGGCCGGATGATTGCCGACGGCGAGTTTGTGACGATGGTGGAGATTGTTCCGCCGAAGGGCTTTGATTGCGCGAAGGAAGTGGCCGGAGCTGCGCTGTTGAAGCAGTATGGCGTACATGCGATCAATGTGCCGGACTCGCCGCGGGCAAGTGCGCGTATGAGCAACCAGAGCCTGTGTGTGCAGATACAGCAGCAGGTTGGGATTGAGACGATTCTGCATTACACGTGCCGCGACCGTAATTTGCTGAGTATCCAGAGCGACCTGCTGGGAGCTGCGTCGATTGGGCTGAAGAATATTCTTTGCCTGACGGGCGATCCGCCGAAGATGGGGAACTATCCGAACGCGACGGCGGTGTTCGACGTGGATGCGATTGGGCTGACGAAGATTGTGCGGGAGCTGAATCACGGGTTGGATATTGGAGGAAACCCGATCGGTGGATCGACCGGGTTTACGATCTCGGTGGCGGCGAACCCGGGTGTGGCCGATATCGATAACGAGGTGCGGCGGTTTGAGTACAAGGTGGCGGCGGGAGCGGAGTTCTGCATTACGCAGCCGGTGTTCGACCAGCGGCTGCTGGAGCAGTTTCTGCGGCGGATTGAAGGGTTTCGGATTCCTGTGATTGCGGGGATCTGGCCGCTGACCAGCCTGCGCAACGCGGAGTTTATGAGGAACGATCTGAAACTGAGCGTGCCGGATGAAATTTTTGCGCGGATGGGTGCGGCGGCGAGCAAAGAAGACGCGCTGGCCGAAGGGTTGAAGATTGCGCGGGAGATGCTGGCGGGTGTTCGTAGTGCGGTGCAGGGCGTGCAGGTGAGTGCGCCGTTCAATAAGTTCATGGCAGCGGTTGAAGTGCTGGGCTTGCACGAAGGGAGTGCGTAATGGCGAGTTTTGAAGACCAATTGGAAGAGTTAGAGAAGGTTGTGGAACGGCTGGAGCGCGGCGACCTTACGCTGGATGAGAGCGTTGGGTTGTTTGAGCGCGGGGTGCATCTGTCGAATGATTGCAAGACGCAGTTGGCTAGCGCGGAGAGCCGGATACAGGTGTTGCTGGAGCCTACGGAAGATGGGCCGGTGAGGGTGGAGGAACTGGCGGTTGTCGAGGTAGACGGCGATGATACGGAAGAAGATGACGAAGAAATTGACGAAGAGTAGGATTGAAGCATTATGGATCCTCAAGTAGACATCCAGAAATTCGCTGAGAAACTCGTAAAGGCCGGACGTGAAGGTGTGGCCTGGGAGCGCAAAAAGCTCGAGTGGGTTCTTGAGCAAAAAAAGAAGGCGGCGGAAACGAGCAACGCCGCTTGACGCCTCCTGTTCTGACGATTCTGGCCGGATCGAATGGAAGCGGGAAGAGCACGCTTACCTCGTCGGTGCGCGAAGAGTTTCAACAAGCGCCCATCCTTGACCCGGATGCGATTGCTAAATCTATTCGTGACACGTTGCCTGGAACCGACTCTGATATCGAGGCTGGCAAGCGTGTCTTGCGCCGCGCGGAAGAGCTGATTGATTCAGGGCAGAGCTTCACTGTTGAGACAACTTTGTCGGGCAGCACGTACCTTCGTATGGCGGCGCGCGCGAAGGCCGCTGGTTTCCTTATTGCCGTGATCTTCGTAGGAACGAACTCTGTTGAGATCAATATCGAACGAGTGAAAGCTCGCGTTGAAAAGGGTGGACACGATGTTCCTGAAGGAGATCAGCGTCGACGGTACCCGCGGACGTTGGTGAATATGAAGAAGCTCCTTCCGCTGGCTGATCTTATTGTGATTCTCGACAATTCAACACAGCAGGGATATTCGCTGGTGGCCGCTGGACATCGTGGCTTTATGCCTTGGAATGAGCCGGTGCCGGCGTGGGCTGCGGGACTTCGAGAGTAACGGTTTGCCAGCGAGCAGCGTCTGAGTTTTGATGACGAAGCGGTCTACGACGTGTATGGTTTCATCATTCCCTGAAATGAAAGATGAAGGAGAGATGATGAACGTAGACGCTGGACTGTCTGTAGTGATGTATGCCGGGTTTGGTGGGAAGTTTTGGGTGGATGGCACCGACGGGCAGGAGGATGAGCTCGACGACGTGCATAAGGGCATTCTGGATGCGCCTACGGATGATGAGGGTGCAGGGGAGATCTGCGAGAGCAATAAAGGGGATGTCGCGCTGGAGACGGCGGATGAGGATGCGCTGCCTGTCGAGCCGGTGAACTAGCGGGCTAGCGGTCGCGGGTGGTGACGAAGCCGGGGACCCAAAGGAGGGCTCGCTTGTAGTCGCTCTCGGGGAGTTCGGAGATGGACTGGCGGGCGGCTTCGGCGTAGGCGCAGGCGGTGTCCATGGCGTAGGCCAGAGACTCGTGGCGATGCAGAATCTCCAGGATGTCGGCGTGGGCTACGTGGGCGAAGCTGCGATCGGCGAGTACTGTGCGGATGGCTTCGCGGTCGGCACCGGTGCCGCGCTCGAGAGCGTGGATGACGGCTAGTGTGGCTTTGCCTTCGCGTAGGTCAGAAGCGGTGGGCTTGCCGAGGACGTCGTCCTGTGCGGTGAGGTCGAGGACGTCGTCGACGATCTGGAAGGCCAGGCCGAGGTTGCGGCCGTACTCGCCGAGAGCTTGTTCGTAGGGAGCTTCGGGAGCTTCCTTTTCGGGGCTTTCTAGGACTGCGCCGAGCTGCATGGAGACCTTGAAGAGGCAGGCCGTCTTGCGATAGATGAGGTCGAAGTACTCTTCCTCGTTGATGAGGTGACCGAGCTTTTCCATCTGCAGCAGCTCGCCTTCGACCATCTGCTGGGTGAGCGAGATGAGGAGGTCGAGGATGCGGAAGTTGCGTTCGGCGAGTGCGGTCTGGAAGGACTGCATGTAGAGCCAGTCGCCGGCGAGGACGCATTTGGCGTTGCCCCAGGTGGTGTTGCTGGAGGGACGGCCGCGGCGGGTGCTGGCTTCGTCGATGATGTCGTCGTGGACGAGGGTCGCGGTGTGGAGCATCTCGACGACGGCGCCGAGGCGGATGCGTGCGTCGGAGCTTGGGCCGAGAGCTTTTGCGGAGAGTAGCAGGAGCAGGGGGCGGATGCGTTTGCCGCCGCCGGCGATGAGGTAGTTGGCGATGTCGGTGACGACTTCGACGGGCGAGTCGGACTGGAGGGCGAACTCGCGCTCGATGGCGGCAAGGTCGTCCCGCAGGAGGTCGAAGACCTCGGCAGCTGTCGCGATGGAAAGGGAACTCACGCTGAAGTTAAGAGTAGCAGGAACGGGTGTGATGTTGTTGACGCGGCAAGCATCTGGCCTCATTCCTGCGCAAAGAATGCGCAGGAATGAGGTATTGGACGAAAGCTAGTTGGAGCGGAAGTTGGTGAACTGGAGCTCGACGCCGAAGTCTCCGCCGCGCAACATGCCCATGATGTCCTGCAAAGTATCGCGATCTTTGCTGGTTACTCGTACCGTATCGCCCTGGATGCTGGCCTGGGCTTTCTTCTTCGACTCCTTGATGAGGGCGACGATTTTTTTCGCGGGCTCGGAGGAGATTCCCTGCTTGAGTTTGATCTTCTGGCGGACCGAGGAGTTCGAAGCGGGTTCGATTTTTTCGTACTCGAGGTTTTTGAGCGAGACGCCGCGCTTGACGAGCTTCTGGCCGAGGATTTCGATGACGGCTTTGAGGGTGTACTCATCCTGCGAGGCGAGCTGGATGGCTTCTTCCTTTTCGAGGACGATGGTGGACTTGGAGCTCTTGAGGTCGAAGCGCGCGTTGACTTCCTTGCTGGCCTGGTCGATGGCGTTCTTGACTTCCTGAATGTCAATTTTGCTGACTACGTCGAAGCTTTGATCTGCTGGCATGATGTGGGTTCCTTTGCGTGTTCTATTATGCGGCGGTTGCGGGGAAAGCAAAAGCTTTGAACGCAAAGGGCGCTAAGGGAGCGAAGTTTCGCGACGGGTTGAAGGGAAGAGCTGGTGGAAGTTGTTGGTGGTGAGTTCGGCTACTGCTTCTGGTGAGATGCCGCGGAGGTCTGCGAGGAAGCGTGCGGTGTGGGCTACGTTGGCGGGTTCGTTGGGCTGGCCGCGGAGGGGGATGGGAGTGAGGAAGGGAGC
>Ga0302313_10002640_pt1 | contig 12319 bp, 14 predicted proteins | sample III_Palsa_N2_2_FD_200454 | JGI IMG/M metagenome (GOLD analysis project Ga0302313, IMG submission 200454) | Peat permafrost microbial communities from Stordalen Mire near Abisko, Sweden - III_Palsa_N2_2 | ecosystem: Environmental > Terrestrial > Soil > Palsa > Peat permafrost | place: Sweden...
CCTGGCCGAGACGATCAACGGCCTCTACAAAGCCGAATTGATCCATCGCCGGGCCCCCTGGAAGACCAAGGAGTCGTTGGAACTCGCGACGCTCGAATGGGTGTCTTGGTTCAACCACCATCGACTGCTGGAACCCATCGGCTACATCCCCCCCGCCGAGGCTGAGGCAAACTACTATCGGCATCTCGCCGAGCAGGCCGCCATACCGGTCTGACTTAAACCAACCGGCCTCCACGGAACCCGGGCCGATTCATTACCGCCGCCGGCCAGTTCAGCATGCCCAAACCCCAGCGACTCGGGCCTCACCTCGGCGCGGCTCTCGTCCGGACGACCGTTGGGTAAATCGAGCGAACTCACGGGTGCACTCCTTGTCGTTTGGCTCCCGCCAAGCTCCAGAGTCGCTATGACATGTTGGATGTCACGCCCGTACGTCCTCGAGCTGCAAAAAACTTGCCCCCGGACTTCTATGGCAACCCCGCTGCCGTCCCCGAAGGGCTGGTCGGTGGCTTTGCGACCCCGGCTCTCGCACGGGTGTGCCTTTGTCAGTCTAATATCCTACATCAGAGAAGGGTAACTTCAAACACTCCAAAACGCGCAGGCGCCGATCCAACCAGGGGCCCAACTCAAGCCCGTATTGCAAGATTGCGGTTAGCGACGCCAGTGCCCGATGGCAGCCAACCCTATACCGGACATGCACGAACGACCGCACATGGCCGAGAAGCGAAGCCCGGAGGCGTTACATTTCGGCATGCCGACGGAACTCGAACTTCAATTCCAAGCACATGCTGACGAGTTGATGAAGACGGTCGTCATCGCTTTGTTTGCCAATCCCAATCGCCCGCGGCTGGTAGGCTCAGCCTTCCTGGTGGCCTTCAAGACCCATATTTACCTGGTGTCGGCCCGGCACGTCTTCGAGGAAATGAATGTTGAGGGCACCGGCCTTCTGTTCTTCTACGTCGGCCTTGATCAAGTTTACGTGCCCACGGGTCGCTTGCTCTTCACCAAGAACGATGCCCACGGACAGGACGATGATGATGTAGCCGTCATGAAGCTCGGTGCGTCTCCTCCTGTCTGGTCTGGCTCCGAGTTCAAGCGTCCCATCGCGCTTGAAGCCCTGGGTGACAACGTCATTGTCGATGAGGACAGCTATCTCCTGCTTGCCGGCTATCCAGCATCGAGAGCTCGAATCCACAGTCCTACGTCAAGAATGGTCGCTCAACCGCATGGATTCTCCAGGCCAAGGGCGAGCGACGATCACTACAAGTCGTTCGGGATCGATCCGAATAGCCACATTCTTGTGAGATTTGACCAGCGGCGCGATATCTCCTTCGTGGGGATGGAAGGCGCTCCGTCGCGATTTCCTAGCCCTGCGGGCATGAGCGGCGCCCCGCTTTGGCGGGTGAGCAAGGATGGCAACGGGCACATCCGAACGACCATCGTTGGCATTGCAACCACTCACCTCAAAACGGCACGCCTCATCAAGTCGACCCACATCGACTGCGCGATTGCCATGATTGCGTATCTAGATTCCGTAGATTGAGGACACGAGGTCGGTCGTCGCCGCTGACGCTGCAACGCTTCGCTGCCCTCCGCCGTTCCGCGATCGGACTCGCGGCGAGAGTGGTGGCGGAGACATCGACGTTCGCAGAGATGCGGGCTGCTGCCGGATAGCCGTCATCGGCGGGCGTCCGGTTGTGGCCGACATGCGTCTACGAAGCCGGCGACATGGCCGGCTGCCGGGCTCTTGGTAGAACGCTCATCCCAACAGGCCGCGGACAACCAATGTCACCCGCGCTAGTCGCGTGCTGTGCTTGATCCGGCCTGAGCTTTCGAGCTGAACTAAGCCATGAAGGGTTGCCCAGAACGTCTCTGTAGTCACGTCGACATTCGGGCTCGGTGGCACAACAGCGGCAAGCTCCTCGAACGCTTCTCGTAGTTCAGATTTCGTGGCGCCCTCCGCGAAAAGCAAATCGGTCGGCATGGTGAACATAGCCTCGTAGAGAGCGGGATTGTCGCGCGCGAAGTCGAGATATGCGATCGCCACGCTTTCGCGCGCGTGCAGGGAGTCAGTTGAGATGTGCGCCGCTTGATGAAGTGCTGTCTTGATTTCCCGAAAGCCTTCGAGAGCAACTGCGCTGACGATCGCGTCCCGGCTTTTGAAGTGCGAATAGAGGACAGGCTGGCTGTACTCGATTTCGTCGGCCAAGCGACGAATTGTGACGGCGCTCCAGCCCTCTGCCTCCGCAACTTGCCGGGCCGCCGCGGTGATGCGCTGTTCCCGTGCTTCCCGGTCCCTGTTCTTGCGCTCGGCAACACCCATCACTGATCCCTTCGAAAGCCCACGCGGCCCGTAATGATACTTCCGCTTGAAGAACTAGCGGTGCTAGGTTATTATCATAGCACTGCTAGAACTTCTTGTTTCGATAGGGCTGGAAGCAGGTAGTGATTTGAACCAACGAGCCCAATTGCCAAAGGACCACATCCATGAACAACGCTATTTCCCCTGATCTGACCAGGCTCGGCTACCTCTTCGCCGAGATCATGTCTGGCCATGACGTGTCGCGCCTCGACGAGATCAAGGCCCCGAACTACGTGAACCACAACGCTTTCGCCGAGCCCGGACTGGAAGGTTCGAAGAAGGTACTCGGGGCCATCATCGCGGGCGTTCCCGACCTCAAGGTGACCGCAGAAGACGTCTTCGTCTCGGCCGACGGCTCGCGCGTGGTCGGTCGCTATCGCTACGAAGGCACCCACACGGGCAACCTTCTTGGCTACCCCGCGACGGGCAGGCCATTCGTCATGCGCTCGATCGACATCTGGCGGGTGGAACACGGTCGCTTCGTCGAACACTGGGACGAAATCAACACCCTCGAGGTCTTCATCCAGATCGGCGCCGTCCAGCCGCCCAAGCAGCCTGCATGAGCCGACGAGTCGAGAAGCAACGCGATAGGAGTCTCGGCATGAGAACCTTTGAGCTTCGGGTGTACACGCTCCGTACTGCGGAGGCGCTCGCTTTCTACGTCGGCAAAGTGCATCCGCGCCACCTGCACAACTTTCACGCGTTCGGCGTCCAGTCGCACGGCGTGTGGACTGTGAAGGATGACGTCACCCATCGGGCCTTCGTACTGCTCTCCCATGCGGAGGACGCGGATCCGAAGGAGGTGGCACAGCGCTACATCCAGGGCCCGGAAGCAGCGCAGGACGCTCGCGGCTTCGATGTCGCGGACATCCTAAGCGTTGAGTCCACCCTCCTCACACCTGCAACGATCGCATCCGGCGACTGACCGAAAGGAAACAGCATGAACACGACCTCCACATCCAACAGCCAACAATTGCGAATGAACTCGCCATTGTTTTGGTTCACCTTCCTGATTCCGGCCGCCATCATCTTGCTCGGCGTCAACTTCCTCTTGAACCCCGTAGGTGCTTCGGCGGGGTACGGAATTCCCATCACGGATCCGTCTGCATTTCCATTCATGTGGGTCAAGGGAATCCGGGACATCTTCGCCGGCGTCGCCGTCCTAACGCTTCTATTCAGAGGCGATCGACGCACGACCGGAATCATCTATGCGATCGCATGCTTCATTGCGATCGGCGATGGCGTTGTCATCTTGGCGCAACGGGGCTTCGCTCCTCCCATCTTCATGCATTGGGGAACCGCGCTCTACATGCTGGTCGTCGCTTCATTCCTTCTCAGAGCTAAGAAATGATCCGGCCAACGTGTCCAGAGGGCGTGCTGGGCATCGCGTTGGCCAAATGATCGACTCATAGTCTGCTCGAAAGCCGCCGGTCACGACCAAGCCGGTATTGGTCGGCATGCGCCTGCGGAGCCAGCGACCTGGCCAGCCGGCGGGCCTTCGGTATGGGTATACGAGACACTGGGGCTGTTCAGCGGCTACCGCGCCCGCAGTCAGATGTCGAAAGCGTCTCCAACTGCATAGGCCCCATAACCCTTGACGCGAAGCGCGCAGGAAAGCGGAGTGCGGGAAATCCGCCTGCTCCGTTTGACGTGGCGGGGGCTGGAAACGCGGCGATGGTAGCCGGACTGAGGGCCTGTGCGAAAGCACTGGGACAACCACCGGAGCCTAATGCTGGTGCGCCAGTCCTCGACCCTACCGATGAGCGGGATGTCGAAACGGAGCCAGGGTCTGGCTCATAGGGCACTGTCAACCGAAAGGGACGGCAACAGCGATGCTCAGACCTACCGCCACCGCGCCACATCTCGACTCTACCGACCAGGCCTCAAGCAACGGCAGCGTGCGTCAGGCCGTCGCTAGCTGTGAGCGATAGCCCAGGCTCACTTCTGCGCGCTGGCGAGATTCGCGGCAAGCATGTGTCCGACGAGGTCGCTTCCGCTCGTGAAGGACTTTCGGATCAGTTCCGGATCCTTGAGATAGTCCTCGATGGTGTGGCCTTCCTTGTTGTCGCTGTTGAGGGCAGTCACGAAGTCGGTGTCCTTCCACAACACAGTGCCATCGGCCTTGGTCATCGTGGCCGTTAAGTTGAACGACGGGTACAGCGTGGTTCCGAAGCCTTGCGATTGCGCGATGCCGTACATGTTGACGACCAGCTTCACGCGCGCATCCGCGGGGTCGTTGCCGACAACGAACTTCATAGGAGTGGCCGCGCTGGCCTGCTTGGCGAATTCAGCGGCTACGATGTCCTGCACCGAGATGTTGTTGGCGTCCATCACCGCGTGGAGGCGGGCCTTCGGTGTCGCGGCCGTACCCTGCGCGGCCAGTGCGCCGATCACACCCAGCATCATCATGCCGGTCTGGCCCGGGCCCTGGTAGTACATGTCGGCCGGAAGGATTACTACCGGATCGACGCTGACGGTATGCACGCTGGCACGCACGTTGTCGCTCATCGCGACGGGCGAGTTGGCGCATGCAGCGAGCAGCAGTGAAACGGTCAGCGCGCCGGCCGTGGCCGCACGGGAGAACATGGAGCGATCGTTCATGGATGAGATCTCGTGTTGTGGGGATGCGCCACCGCTTCCTCGACAGTGGCGGCGCATTCTCGCGCGTTCGCAGACCCGCGCGCGCGAGCGCACGCCTGCCGACGTGCGCCTTGTCACGCTCGCGGCGAGTCCGGGAGGACTTTGGATCCTCCGTCGTTCGATCTATCCTGGTTCGTGTCGGCGCCCACAGCCGTGGGAGTCGGCCAAACGAGCGTCCGCACAGCAGACGTCGGCGAAGGTCAGTACCTGGCCGAACAGCGTCTTCGGCGCCGGCGTCCAGGTCGCACTGTTCGGTGTTCAGGGGCGTCCGACCATTACGCACCGCATATCCGGTGGCCCGCCTGCGACCGTCCACGCAACCGTCGAAGCCAACGGTTAGCGGATCTGACCCAAGGACACATTTTCTGAACGGTACGCCACTGTGGCACGTTCCACCTACAGTCGCGGCTCCATCGAAACGCAAGGACGTCCTGCATGGCCATCGATTCCGCCCATCGCGCCGCCGCTCTGGCTCTCGCCGCACGCGGGGATGCAGAGCGCCGAGCCGTGCGTCCGCACTCCTTCCTCACACTGGACGACATCGACGCGCGTGCCCTGGCTCACGTGGTTGACCACGGGCTCGAGATAAAGCGCCGCCCAGTCCAGTACGCAGCCGCGCTGGCGGGCCGCGCCGTCGCGCTGCTGTTCCAAAAGACGTCAACACGCACCCGCTGCTCGTTCGCCGCGGCTGCGCGCGAGTCAGGCGCGCATGCCGACTACCTCGACTGGTCGCGCTCAAACTTCGTCTTGGCCGAGCTGCGCGACGAGATCGCCGTGATGTCGCGCTACTACGACCTGATCGTCGCCCGCGTTGATTGCCATGAGTCGCTACGCGTGATGGCCGCCCATAGCGAAGTGCCCATCGTCAACGGCCTGTGCGACCGCCACCATCCCTGCCAGGCCGTGTCCGACTTGCTTACGCTCAAGGAATATTTCGGCTGCGACCTGCGGGGACTGCGCCTCGCCTACGTCGGTGACGGCAACAACGTGTGCCGCTCGCTGGTGCAGGCCGCCACCCGCTTCGGCGTCGAGGTGACGTTGTCGTCGCCCGCGGGCCACGAATTGGACGATGTCTCCGCCAGCCGGGGCGGCGCGTTAGTACGGCGCGTGGCCGACCCGCGCGCGGCTGTCGAGGGCGTGGATGTCGTCTGCGTATAGCGCTGAACGACCCGGCGCCAGGGTACCCCGTGCCACCGCATCGGCGCGGGCCCACGCGTAGCAAATGATGGCAATCGCGATTCCATGAACGAGCGCCGCAGATGCTTCTGCCTGCGGCAGCATGAACGCGCGCGCGAACCCGTCGACCAAGAATGTCCCTGCGAGAACAAGCAAGAGGAAGGTTGGACGTTTCATATTTGTCGTGCAGTCAATCGTGGATAGCCTGCCCAAACTCTGCCGCTGGCTACCGGCTGGTCCTGGCCGACCGCGGCGCCCGCCTCTGCTCTGGGATAGCAGCGGTCAAGTCCAAGCGACCTGTCCCTGGCTCTCGACGAGCGCGCTCGCCACGGTCACTGCATTCGCGAGTGCCCCCAGCGGCGAACTTCCGAATATTGCGCGCGATTTGCCTTCCCCCATCGTTACCTCGCAGGCGTAGACCGCTGGATCTTCCTGCGTCCTAATCGGATCTCCGAAGATGATCTTGTCCTCGTGAGCTGGGGAGTCTGGGGTTGCGACAGAGAACCTGAGCGTCAGCATCGATTTTCCTGTGCGTTTGCCAATCGGCGGGGTAGTTCGAAGCCAGATAGTAGCCTTCCCAATACCAGTCGGTCGCGAACGACAGCACCTGGCCGACAGGCCTCCTCGGAGGTAGCAGCCGCAGGAAGGCGGACGTTCGCGTCGGGGCTGCCTATTCACGCATGATCATCGCGCTCTTCCGAGAGCACGGATACGGCTGGCGACCGTCGCGAGCGACGACCAGCGGCCGCGTCGCCAGAGGTGCTCAGTCCTCGCGCGGCTCGGTGTCGCGGCTTTCCAGCGTGTAGCGGTTGATCCAGTTCACCTCCCAGGTCCTGCCGCCGTCCGGCGAGAAGGCCTGTTCGCTGACGTGGGTCGTGGGTCCGGTGCTGTAGACCGAGAAGCGCACGAGCACGGCGCGGCCGTTGATCGCCTCTTGGTCATAGAAGTCGATGCGCCCGTCCTTGAATTCGCCGACCCCGGGGACGTCTCCCAGCTTGCCGACTCGCGAGGTCGCGAAGTCGACGCTCCACTGGCGCGTGACCGGGTTGTAGACGCGAAGCGCGAGCAGGTCGAGCGGGCCGGACGGCGTGGCAGCCTTCAGTTCGGCCATGTTGGCACGCCCGCCCCAGATCTTGCGCACGACGGTATGGCCGTCCCATTCGATCCAGTCGTTGGCGCCGCTGAGCGGGCTCACGAGTCGTCGCGAGTGCTCGCTCCAGGTGCCGAAGGTGAAGTCGAAATCGTGGCTGCCGTCGATCGCGGCCGTGGCGGTCGCAGCGGTGATCGGCGCCTCCTGGAGCCTGGTCTTGATCGCCGTGAACGACGCGTGCCAGGTCTGGCCACCGTCGGCGGAGTAGTCCTCCTGGTACTTGTGCGAGGTCGGCTGGATGTCGGACCAGGTCGCCCGGACCAGGACGGAGCGGCCATCCAGCGTGTCCTGCTGGAACAGCTCGCCCTTGCCGTCGTGGAAGGCACCGACGAAGCCCTGCGAGAACGACGCGGCCGCGGCCCCGAGGAAGGTCTGGCTCCATTGACGCGCGGCCGGGTCGTAGAGGAACAGGCTCATGCCTTCCCAATGGCCTTTCGGGCCATCGGCCTCGATCTCCTCGATCTGCGCCTTGCCGCCCCACACCTTGCGGATCGTGACCGTGCCGCTGAACTTCACCGACTCGCTCGCTGCTGCCAACGGATGCAGGTGCCGGGTGATCTCGGTGTGCCAGGTGCCGACGTCGAAGTCGAAGTCGTGCGACCCGTCGCGCGCGACGACGGCGGCGGCGGCGGTGGGCGGCTGATCTATGGCGAGCGCAAGTGTGCTGCAGGCGAGCGCGGCAGTTGCCGCTAGAAGCGAAACGAAGCGAACAAGTGCAGGCATCGGGAACCTTGTGGTCGGGTTGTGCGAGGTGCCACCATGGTCATGCAGGCCTACGCCCTCGTCGAAGGCCACTTGGTGCGAAGTTGTCAGGCCACTCACCCTAGAATCGCGCGCTCATGGACCCGATGTTCGAACTCCGATTGAGCCGGCCGAGGAAGGGTTCACGAACGTCCGCGCAGAGCTTGTTCGACCAATTGCGGCAGGCCATCGGTGACGGCCGGCTGGCGCCGGGCGCGCAGATGCCTGCGACGCGCCAGTCGCCGACCGTCTTCGGCGTCTCGCGGCAGACCTGCGCCAAGGTCTACGAGAAGCTGCTGAACGCCGGCTACCTGACGAGCCGGCACGGCGCCGGCACCTTCGTCGCGCAGCGCCGTCCCGTTGGCCCGGAGCCGGCCCGCCGAACGGGCGGAGCCGACGATCGGATCAACCCGCTGTGGCTGTCGCCGGAACTGGGCTCCGCCATGGGCTTCTGGCGCGAGTCCGCGCCAGGCGACGCCTCAGCCGGGCCGATCACGGTGGACTTTCGGCCGGCGTTGGTCGATTCCCGGTTGTTCCCGTTCGACGTCTATCGCCGCGTCGGCAATCAGCAGCTCCGGAACTTTGAACGAACGCCCGCCAGCCTGCGCAGTCCGCAGGGCAACCAGGGCAACCGCAGGCTGCGCGAGGCCGTCAACCATCACGTCGCCGTGACCCGGGCGATCGCCTGCGGGCCCGACGACGTCGTGGTCACCTCCGGCGCGCAGCAGGCCTTCGACCTGCTGGCCCGGGTACTCGTGCGGCCCGGCATGACGATCGTGGCGATCGAGGATCCCGGCTATCCGCCGCTGCGCGCCCCGTTCCTCGCGGCCGGCGCGGTCGTCGTGCCCGTGCCGGTCGACGACGAGGGGCTGGTCGTCGACGCGCTGCCGCCAGGCACCCGGGTGATCTGCGTGACGCCCTCGCACCAGTTTCCGCTCGGGGTCGCCATGTCTGCAGCGCGGCGCCAGGCCCTCCTCGCCTACGCCCGCGAGCATGGCGCGGTCATCATCGAGGACGACTACGACGGCGAATTCCGCTACGAGGGCAGTCCGCTGGAGGCCGTGAAGGCTGCGGACGGGACCGACGTCGTGTTCTATGTGGGCACCTTCTCGAAGTGCCTGCTGCCGTCGCTGCGCCTGGGCTTCGTCATCGCGCCGGGCTGGGCGATGGACGCCCTGATCGCGGCCAAGAACGCGCTGGACTGGCACTGCTCGACGATGCTTCAGGCCACCGTCGCGGCCTTCATCGTCGACGGCCACCTGGCCAGGCACGTGCGGAGCATGCGCGATCTATACCGCCGTCGCCACGCGTTGTTGCAACAGGGCCTTGAGGGGCCGCTGGCCCCCTGGCTGGAGCCGATCCCCTCGTTCTACGGCATGCATATGACGGCGGTGGCCAGCGCGACCATCGACGTCGAGAAGGTGGCGCTCCAGATGTCGCGCGACGGCATCCGGATCCACACCCTGGCTCGATACCATCTCGGCGCCCCGACGCGCACGGGACTGGTCTTCGGCTACGGCGTTGCGAGTCCCGAGCAGATCACGCAGGGCATCGAGAACCTCCGGCGGGTGCTCTCCTCGGGTTGACGCTGGGCGGTTGCACCAGTACGGCTCTGGCCGCCACCCACGCGGCACGACGCGCTTCAGTAGCAGTTGCCGATCGGCCGGTCGTTCGGCGCGGGACGTCCGTTGCCGATCTCGACCAGGTCGCGCAGGCTGAGCAGCAAGGTCGCCCACTTGGTGCTGCAGTGCGCGGTGAACTCCACTTCCTCGCGCCAGCCGCGGTGGCTGAACATCACGACGATCAAGTCGTCCTGGCGAGCCAGGCTGAACTCTGCCGCCAACTCCGCGCCGCTTCAGAAAGTCGAACATGAACTTCCGTGATGCCCCTTGGTAGCAGTCATTCGCGAGTGTCCGCATTTGGCCGATCAGCGACTACGAGCGCCCTCGTGCGCTCGGTACTGGTCGCGCATTTCTCTTTCCCCGACGGCTCACGGCGCGCGGTATGTGACCTTGCCGGTGTCATCCAACATCTCCATGCGCGGTGTGCCTTGCGGGTCGACGCTCAGCCGCAGGCGTGCACGGCCCGCCGGGTCGGAGAGAACAACCTCCGCGGACTCGTTGTGGTTCTGCACTGCGATACGCTGCTGCACAAACCGGGCTGCGCTAGCGGCGGACATCTCAGCCGGCGCCCGTGAATTGATGACGAGACCGGCGGTCGCATCTTTGCCGTCGCTCGCGATACGCGTGAGCAGGCCGACCGCGTCGAAGTTCGGGTAGTCGAAGGATAGCGCGGACAACCGGCCGCCTCCGGGCTCACTCAGCGCGAGCCCGCCGACCTCGTCGCCTCTGTCGTTGAAGAAGACAAAGCCCGCCGGGTTGATCGCTCGTTTGAGGGGCTTGCCGTTGATGATCGGCGGCGGAAAGCGTTGCTCGTTGGCGATCACCAAGCGCAGCGTCCCGTCTGGGGCCACGATGTTGAGCCGCTCCGTGGTCAACTCTTGGGAATGGCCCACGGACGCGGCCCCGGAGAGGATCACGACGCCCAGTACCACGCCAAGGCCTACACAGCAAGCTTTCAAGCGGCGTACATCGCGCGCAAGGCGTTCGAGCATCTCGGAATCGGTGGTATGCATGGAATTGAACCAAAGCCACGGCACATCGCCGCGATTCGAGCATACCGCTCACGGGGGGGCTGCTGCCGTACCGCATGCCTATGCCTCAATGCTTCGGTGTCCATGCCTATAGCCTACCCCGAAGTCGTCATTCGCTAGCGGCCGCACCTGGCCGCATGGAGCCGTCCGCGAACTCAGCCGACTGCGCGCGATCAGACGAGGGCTGAGTCTGATCCGGCATGGCGTCAGCGCAGCCAACCGTTGATCGACAGGCCATCCAAGTAGGCCTGCCCCTGGGCGTCCTCGGCCAGCGGTGTGGTTATGGCCGCAGGCCTATCCGGGCAAGACATGCGGGCGAGCCAGTACTTCGCAGCCACCGGACGAAGGGCAGGGTCGCGCATGGCGAATCCTAGGTACGTGGCGAGCAGCGTGTCGCAATTCGCCAGCGCGAGAGCGACGTAGTCAGTGCGGCGCTCGAGCCAGTCCGGTGTGGGCGGCGTTGGGTCTATCGTCGAGAGATCCGCGAGGATGCCGTTACCGCTTGGTCCTTCCTGGATGAAATTCGCAGCCGCGTCCTTGATACCGGCACGCGCCGCCGTCTCCAGCGATGCCATGCGCGTCTGGATTTGGTCTGAACGGAGGTCGCCGCAAAGGGCCATCGCATCGTGGCCGGGAGCGTCGGGCGCCATGTCAGGCGCGTGCGCGCGACGGCGCGCGAGCAGGCATTGGAAAATCGCCTTGTAAGCCTGCATGGCCTGCTGCGGATCGCCGCTGCGCAACCACGCGTCGACGCGCGCTGCCAGGGATGTCGTCATGAGTATGCCCGATGCCACTATGGGCACCACTGAGGCGCTTATCTTCGCCTCCGGCGCCACAAGCGGTACGCGGGGCACGGCTGCCGCGGTCGTCGCGGTTATCGCGACGTCAGGAGCAGGTGGCCCGGCATGACGGAGCACCGAGAGGCCGGCAGCGAGGAGGAGCAACGCGGTCAAGGCGAACGCGTGGGCGCGGCGAATGAACATCGCTGCATGGTACGAGCCCGGCGGACGAGGACTATGGGAGGCTGTCAGCAAGCTGATGTGCGGACGCCGCGCTGCAGGCCCCGGTGACGCCTATCGGTAAATTCATAGCGAAGAGATGCCGGAGCTTGGTTGGTCACGAGGCGGGCACAAGGTCGCCGCCGGAATGCAAGCGGCTCGGCGGCCAACTGGCGCCGCCGCCGGCGAGCCGGTCGTCGATTGACTGGCGCAAGGGCCTCCACAACCGACATCATCAAACAACCGCCCGTCGCCTGTTGGATACCCCGAAGCTGACGTTCGCGACTGACAGCTAGTGGCCGACATGCGTCCTCTGCATCGATCGTCAGGTCGCAAGATGCTCGTCTGAACGGCGTACGACCGTAGTGCGCAGTCCAGACGCCTCTGGCCGAAATCGGCGTCCCGACGGAACCGGCCGGTTGCTGTCATCCGCCTCGCCGATCTGGGCGCCAGGTACCTGGCATCCGCGCTGTCGACCAGCGGCCGTCAGGTGTCACGCCATTTCGCCGGCACTATCTGGATTCAACCTCGCCTCCGGCCCGCGCCTGCAAGGAAACATGTGTCAGCCCCTCGAATTGACATAGATCCAACAGATGGATCAC
>Ga0302313_10002643_pt1 | contig 12311 bp, 13 predicted proteins | sample III_Palsa_N2_2_FD_200454 | JGI IMG/M metagenome (GOLD analysis project Ga0302313, IMG submission 200454) | Peat permafrost microbial communities from Stordalen Mire near Abisko, Sweden - III_Palsa_N2_2 | ecosystem: Environmental > Terrestrial > Soil > Palsa > Peat permafrost | place: Sweden...
TGGATGGCTGGTGGGCTGGTGGCTGTTTTGTGGCCTTGAGGGGCGGGGAAATGCGGGTTTTGGCGGGGTAAAGCCGTGGAACGGCCAATTGTTCCACGTGGAACAATTTGAAAAAGGCAGAAAATGCACTGGTTTTGGCTGTTTCTGACGGTGAAAAACACGGTGGGGGCTGCAAATTTTACGGTCGCCGGAGACAAAAGCACGGTGATTTTTAAGGCCGTACGGTGGGCACGGTGGGGCGACTGAAGTCGCCCCACCTCCGGGGTGTCGCCTACAGGCCGTTTCTGGCGATGACGTTGGCGTAAAACTTCGAGCTTAGCTTTGGGGTGCGCTTCTGGGTTTTGAAGTCGACGTAGGTGATGCCGAAGCGCTTGGCGTAGCCATCGGCCCACTCGTAGTTGTCCAGCAGGCTCCAGAGGAAGTAGCCGCGGACGGGGACGCCTTCGCTTACGGCGCGTTGAAGCTGCGTCATGTAGGCGCTGAGGTACATGACGCGATCGGTATCGTATACCTGACCGTCCGGCGCGAGGACGTCGGTAGACGAGCAGCCGTTTTCTGTGATGTAGAGTTCGCGAATCCTGAAGACTTCGGCTGCCAGTTTCGGGGCCCAGTAGAGGGCTTCCGGGCCGACCGTCAGCCACGAGCTCGCCATGTGGGGGTAGGAGGCGGGAGCGGGCATTTTTTCATAGCCCGCGGCGTTGCCGGCTGCGCGGACGGGGAGGGCGGTGTAGATGTTCAGCCCCTGGAAGTCGAGTGGAGAGCCGATGGCCTTCATTTCATCGGGGGTGAAGACGGGCGCATCGGCGCCCAGGTTTTGCAGGTAGGCGTCGGTATAGCGGCCGGTATGCATCACGGTTAGGTATCCGGCGTTTTCTTCCACCATGGCTTTGCGGGCTGCTTCTATGTGCTCGGGTGCGTTGAAGGCCGGAATGATGGGCTGGAGGCTCTCTGCCGAGCCCACTTTTGCGTCCTTGCCGGCGCTGGCGCGAATTGCCTGTACAGCCAACCCATGACCGAGGACTGCATGATGCCGCGCCTGCGCCAGCTTTTGGCGGCTTAGTTTCAGTCCGGGGGCGTGAATCCCGTTGCCGTAGCCTAGCTCGATGAAAGAGCTTATCTCGTTCATCGTCATCCAGTTCTTGATGAGGTCGCCGAGCTTACCCGCGGTGTATCCCGCATACGCAGCGAAGGCTTGTGCGGTGGCTTTGTTCTGCCATCCGCCCTTGTCTTCGAGCACCTGCGGCAGATCCCAGTGATAGAGCGTGCAGTATGGCTCAATGCCGGCCTTCAGTAGGGCCTCAGCGAAGATGCGGTAGTGGTCGATGCCCTTTTGATTTGGCTTGCCGGTGCCGTCGGGGAAGATGCGCGGCCAGGCGATGGAGAAGCGGCAGGTCTTCAGTCCCAAGGACTTCATCAGCGCGATGTCTTCGCGGAAGCGGTGGTAGCTGTCGTCGGCTACATCGCCGGTGTCGCCGTTGAAGGTTTTGCCGGGGGTATGCGAGAACGTATCCCATATCGAGACACCGCGGCCATCCTCGTTCACGGCGCCTTCCACCTGGTAGGATGCCGTTGCGGAGCCCCAAAGGAAGCCCTTAGGGAAGGGGCGGTCTGAGGCTGCGGCTTGTGGCGCGCCTTCGCGTGCAAAGCTTTTCTCGACGGGCAAAGCAGAACTAGCGGCGAGTATCGCCGCGAGTTTGCCAAAGTATCTACGGTTGAATCGGATCATCGGGTGGGCCTTTCGAGTACCAATCTACCCCATTGGGTGTAGAAGGTGCTGAAAGGGCTTTTGCCTTTGTGAAGCGATTCCTTAGTAGCTAAAGAGTGCTGAAAGGTCCCCAGGCAGTGACCAGACGCACCTCAGGGGCTAAAGCCCCCTTGCGTTTGCCCGGGTTATGGCATGGCTGTAGCCATGCCCCTTCGAGGGTGGAGTTTTTTAGCAGCGTCTAAAGTCACCGGGCAATCGTTTCAGTTAGGGCGGGACTGAAGTCCCGCCCTAACAAAACATGGAATTACGCGTCTTCAAAGCAAGACTGTTCGGTAACTTCTGTAGCGAAATGTGGCTACTTGAGGAAGCTCTGGATTGCGGTGTCCATCTTTGCAGGCTGGTCGTACATGATGAAATGGCGTGAGTCGTCGATCCGGAGCAGGGTGACGTTCGGCTTGGAGTCGTAGGCGGTGTGATAGAGGGTATCGATCTTCGCGGGATCGGGCCCCTGTAGGGTGGCGTCGTAGGGGTAGAGAAGCAGCATCGGGGTTTTGATGGTTGCGACGTCGGGGCGCAGGTCTGTCTCTAAATCTTCGACCATGGAGTTTACGAAGACTGCCCGGTCACTTGCTATGGAGCTTGCTGCAACCAGTTTTTGCGCGTCGGTGTTTTTGACCATGTTTGCAACGAGTGTCGGCTGCATGGCGGCGAACTGATCGGCCGGCATAGCGGTCATCTGCTGCCTGATGATCTCTGCCTGCGGCTTGATGGTGTCGACGGTTGCATCGGGTTTGAAGACGAGCGCATAGAAGGGCAGGGAATCGACGATGACCATCTTGCGGACATCGGCGGGATATTTGTCTGCGAGCATGAGAGTCATGAGGCCGCCCATGGAGTGGCCGATGACGATGGGGCTCAGCTTGTTGGCGACGATGTACTGGTGGAGCTCGTCGACTATGCCGGGGAGGATGGCTCCTGTTGCGTTTGCTCCAGCGGGTGCCCCGGCGAAGCCATCAACCTGCACGATATGCAGGCGGTAGTTCGGCGCCAGGAGCCTGGCTTCGGCATCCCATACGGCGCGTGAGCTTGCGAGTCCGGGGATGAGAATGACGTCGGGTTTGCCTGCGGTGCCCTGATCGACGACGGTGAAGCGTGTGGGCACAAAAGAGGCGACGGGCTTTGCCGCGTAGGAGGGCTCTATGAGGAGCAAGATGCCCGCAACAAACAGTACGAGCGTAACTAGAAGGCGCAAAATCTTCATTACCAAAATCCTCTCCAAATGCTGTATCGGGTTAGCGTGCGTTTGCGCAGACGTTGCTGACCTTGCGCCTATCGAGAAAGAGAAACATCGTGCCTGCAAAGAGCGTGACTGCGCCTGCGATCCTGAGGTTGTGACTCAATGCGCTCTCGTGGAAGACGAATCTTCCCAGAGCCGAGAGGCATACCGACAGGTAGACCAGGGAAGCTGACCGGGTATAAAAAGCCTTATAAGGTTTCATTGTGTTTGCTCAACAATCTGCATTCCTAGAATGCGTGGGTTCGTCTTTCGTTAGCAGTATGTTTCGTCAGCAAAGCGACCTGACAGTTGTCATCCTTCGTCCTGGAATACTTCCTCAATCTGCTTGCCGAAGAGCTTGGCGATCTTGAAGGCAAGGGGAAGCGAGGGGTCGTACTTGCCGGTTTCGATGGCGTAGACGCTCTGCCGCGAGACCTCCAGCTTGTTGGCTAAATCTGCCTGAGACCAACCGTTTTCGGCGCGCAATACCTTCAGCCGGTTATTCACCTTTGGGCACCCGGTTTGTGAACTTGTAAAAGACCTTTGCCGCAGCTACGAGTAGCCAGAAGGTGACGAACTCCGTAAACGGGGATATCTCTCCTGTCCAACCGAAGCTGTGCAGAAAACCCAGGAAGCTGGTGAGGGCCAGTATTCCCGCCGTCCCCCATAGCACGCACTTCACCATCAGGTCGCGTTGATACTCATCGTGCTCGTCGCGCAGGTAAACGCCAACGGCGAACAGCACTCCGATGATGGGAAAGGTTGGCAGGGCTGCGAGGGCGTAGAGCTCGGCTCCTGCCGGATGGTGATGTCCGACAAATACCTGCACCCCAAAGATAATTAGGGTGTAAGCCACCATCTCGATCAGTACGGTCAATTGATAACGCTTCGCTGCTGCGCTCTTCCATTCGCAGAACATGATGTAAAGTCTCCTTGTCTTAGTGACAAGCAAACTTTACGACAAGTTTCCTTGTCATGTCAAGTGTCCTTGACTATATTTTTTTTGATTGGTGGATGCCATCTTTGCGGCCTTTGGGTTCAGGGCTTTCGGTCTTGATACCCTTACAACGTCCGGAGACTCTGATGAACGTCAACTTCGCCGAGCGCGCGCACAACCATAACTGGAAGCTGGACCCGATCGTGCGCTCGCTGCTCGATACGGACTTTTATAAGCTGCTGATGCTGCAGTTCATCTGGAAGAACTTTCCGGCGACGCCGGTGACGAGCGAGATTCATAACCGGACGGTTCGGGTGCGGCTGGCGGAACGCATCTCTTCTGCGGCGCTGCGCGAGCAGATGGAGCATGTTCGGAGCCTGCGGTTTCGGCGGTCTGAGCTGGTGTGGCTGGCGGGCAACACGTTTTATGGCGTGAGGCAGATCTTTCAGCCGGAGTTTCTGGAGTGGCTGGAGAACAGCTTTCAGTTGAGTGATTATGAGATCTCCGAGCATGAGGGGCAGTTGGTGATTCGCTTCTCCGGGTTGTGGTCGGAGGTGACGATGTGGGAGGTTTATTCGCTCGCCATCGTTAGCGAGATGAAGACGCGTGCGGCGCTGGCGGAGCTTACGGAACTGGAGCTCGATGTGCTTTATGCGCGGGCGAAGACACGGCTGTGGGACAAGATCGAGTTGCTGCGCGTGGTGGACGACCTGCGGGTTTCGGATTTTGGCACGCGGCGGCGGCACAGCTTTCTGTGGCAGGAGTACGCCGTGGAGGCGCTGGCATCCGCGCTGGGTCCGCGGATGACGGGTACGTCGAATACGGCGCTGGCGTACAAGCACAATCTTGAGGCGATTGGCACGAATGCGCATGAGCTGCCGATGGCGATGGCTGCGATGGCGGCGCGGGGATCGGATGAGGAGTTGCGCGGCTCGCAGTATGACGTGCTGCGGTTATGGCAGCAGAGCTATGGTGGGGAGTTGTTGATCCTGCTGCCGGATACGTTTGGCACGACGCAGTTTCTGCAGGGCGCGCCGGACTGGGTTGCGAAGTGGACCGGCGAGCGGGTGGACTCGAAGGACCCGTTTGAGGCGGGGGATGAGTATGTAGCGTGGCTGCTGCAGCGGGGGGAAGATCCGCGGAAGAAGAGGCTGATTGCTTCGGATGGGCTGGATGTTGAGGATATCGTGCGACTGCATGCGTACTTCAATGGGCGGATACGCTTCTCGGCTGGCTGGGGGACGCTGCTGACGAACGACTTTCGGGATTGCCATCCGCGGGGCGAAGATACGTTTGAGCCGATCAGCCTGGTGTGCAAGCTGACAAGCGCGGATGGACGGCCGACGGTGAAGCTGTCGGATAACCCGCGGAAGGCCACCGGGCCGGCGGAGGAGATTGCGCGGTACCGGCGGGTGTTTGGCAGCCCGGTGCTGGCTGAGACGCCGGTGTTGGTTTAGGGGAAAAGATTTACGGAACTATTGCAGCGGTGCTCCCGTACTATGATCTACGAAAAGTTTCGTTGATTAGGCCACACTCTCAAATTTCATACTGGAGCTACCCATGAAGCTACCTCTCTGCCTCCTTGTTGCAGCGCTTACCGTTTCTGCGCAAACCCCTGCTCCTGCGCCCAGCCTTGCAGGCCGGTGGCAGGTTACTGCGGAACTCTTCGGCAGCCCGCGGTATCTGAGCCTCAGCTTCGAGCAGCAGGGCGATAAGCTTACCGGGGAGTTTACCGGCGACAAGCTTACGGGTAGGGTCTCTGGTAGTGCGGTCACTTTTCTTTCCAAGGACACGGAAGGCAATACTGACGCTTTTACGGGGACGCTCGAAGATGGGACGCTTCGCGGGACTTGTACGGAGGTGGATACCACTGATCCTGCCCACCCGATGGTGTTTCCGATGACTGCGACGCGGATCCTGCCGCTGCAACATCCCACGCCGCAGCGCCATGACTTTACGCCGACGGTGTTCTATCGCCAGTTTTCGCCGTTCAATAAGCCGGTTCTTACTGTCAATCCTGGCGATACGATTCATACGACTACGGTGGATGCCGGGGGATCGGATGAGCACTCGATTCAGCGGGTGGCTGGGGGGAATCCTGAGACTGGGCCTTTCTATATCAACGGCGCGAATCCCGGGGATACGCTTGTCGTGCATATTGTGCGGCTGAAGCTGAATCGTGACTGGGCGGGGTCGGATGATGGCATTGTTTCGCGTGGGCTTGGGCCGGATCTTGCGGTGAAGGCGAAGGATAATGGCAAGTCTGTGCGCTGGCATCTTAATTTTGCGGCGGGTACGGCTTCGCCGGTGAACTCGGGCGATCACGTCAAGACGTTTGCGATTCCGTTGCATCCGATGCTCGGCTGTATGGCGACGGCTACGCCTCTGGCGATGGCGCCGCCGGGGACGGGGGACTCTGGGTTTTATGGCGGCAATATGGACTTCAACCAGATTGCCGAGGGGGCTACGGTTTATCTGCCGGTGACGAATCCCGGGGCGCTGCTTTATTTTGGCGATGCCCATGCTGCGCAGGGTGATGGCGAGTTGAACGGTAATGCGCTGGAGACGTCGATGGATGTTGAAGTCACCGTCGATGTGATTCCCCAAAAGCATATCGGCGACCCGCGGGTGGAGACGGCGGACGCGATCATTTCGATGGGACTTTCGGGCGATCTGGACGAGGCTTTCAAGGAGGCTACGGGCAATATGGCCGACTGGCTGGCGACGGACTATAAGCTGACGCCTTCGGAGGTGGCGCAGGTGATTGGGTCGTCGGCGGAGTACCACGTGAGCGAAGTCGCTGACCGGAATGCGGGGATGATTCTGAAGCTGAAGAAGGGGACGCTGGCGACTCTGACGAAATAGCTGGGCTCGTTGTGGCTATACTTTCTTCATGCCTAAGCTCTCGCTTCCCCGTGCCGCTGCTCTCGCTCTCGTTGCTACTCTTGCCACTCAACCCGCGTGGGGTTGGGGTCGCGATGGCCACATGATGATCAACCGCCTGGCGGCGCAGTATCTGCCCGCGGATGTGCCTTACTTTCTGCGGAATGGCAATGGCGTCGATGTGATGGAGTGGATGGGGCCGGAGCCTGATCGCTGGAAGCAGCGCGATGCCGAGCCTGAGCTCGTTGCGGTGCAATCGCCGGATCACTTCCTGGACTATGAGTGGGCCACCTATGGTGCGACGGTCTGCCAGCAGGGTACGCCGGATTGTATTGACGGGTATAAGTTTCCGCGTAGGCGCTACGACTTTATTCGCGCCATGTCGGCGGCACTGCCGCAGCATCCTGAGATTCGATCGGCGGAGACGGTTGGCTTTCAGCCGTGGCAAGTGGAAGAGGTCTGGCAGCGGCTGAAGTCTGATATGCGGGAGTATCGCAAGACTGTGGCCGCCAATGGCGATACGGCTCCGGTGCAGCTTGCGATTCTGTTCGATGCCGGGTGGCTGGGGCATTATGTTGGGGATGGATCGCAGCCGCTGCACAATACGATTCAGTACAACGGCTGGACGGGGGCGAATCCCAATGGCTATACGACCGATCACAAGATTCATGCGCTGTTTGAGTCGATCTATGTGTCGGCGAACATTAAGCGCGATGATGTGGGGTCGCTTGTGGCTGCTGCGAAGCCGGCGACGATCGACGACGAGTGGACGCAGTATTGGGGGTATCTGCATCATTCGAACTCGCTGGTTGAGAAGGTCTATCAGCTGGAGAAGGCGGGCGGATTTACGGATGCCGGTACGGCCGAAGGCAAGGCATTTACGCAGGAACGGCTGGCGGCGGGGGCGATTGAGCTTCGGGATCTGATTTATTCGGCGTGGGTTCACTCGGCTGATCCGGTGGAGGAATACCACGGGCCGCAGTAGGGTTTTGAAGTTGGCCAGGATTTTTCTGGCTGGGCCGGTTGGGGATGGTATACTAAAAATGGTCGTGGAACTTCGATCTGGTCTACTTGCTTGTTCTGGCTGTACTGCTCTACTCGCAAACAAATCGGAATTGCGTTCAGCGGTACATCGTAGTTAATAAGGAACAAACAATGGAACAGGGAACAGTGAAGTGGTTTAACGATGCCAAGGGTTTCGGCTTTTTGAGCCGCGCAAACGGTGATGACGTGTTCGTTCATCACACCGCCATCCAGAGCAACGGCTTCCGTTCGCTTCAGGAAGGCCAGAGCGTTCAGTTCAATGTCGTCAAGGGCCCCAAGGGCTGGCAGGCAGAGAACGTTCAGGTTGTGTAAGTAATTCAACGGTAAGAGCTTAGGGCGGTTCGGTTACGAACCGCCCTTTTGCTTTTGTAGTCAAGGGTTTAGCGGTATGCCCGAGAACCGGGTTTTAGCCTGTGTTTCCAGCGGGCTTCTCGTTCAGGCCGGGCTTTTTACCATCAACAAGAAATCAGAGATTCGCGGAGCGCACATGGCAAACATCGTCGAAAACAAGTATTACCTGAAGACTGTCCATGATGAGATCGACTTGTACGACCGCAAGCTGGCGCATCTGTTGAATTTTGAGACGTTTGCGACCGAGGCTGATCGGGCGGCTGCTACGCGGAAACTGACGCTGAAGCGCGATGCGCTGGCGTTGACGGCGAAGCGCCTGGTTGAGGATGGCATCGAGTTCAATCAGAATGATCTGCCGCGCTCGTTCCGGCCGAAGGATGCACCGTTGGTTGTGGATGTTGAAGAAGCCAAAGAAGTTGCGGCCAAGAGCGCTGAGCCTTTCGTGCCGGCTGGAGCCAATCGGAATGTAAGGCGTCAGGGTTCGCCTTATGCGGGGACGTCGCTGGATTGGCAATCGAGCGTTCAGCATTACATGCAGAAGAAAGCCAAGGCATAAACAGCCGCTTTTAGAACTTCAAAACGCCCCGGTTTATGACGAACTCTCGTCATAAACCGGGGCGTTTTCTCTTTTGTTTTGGTAGACATCCAGCTCTAGTGTGCGTCTCCGCCGGCATCTTTGAAGCTGGTGCCGGAGAGTTCCATGCTGACGACGGGTCCTCCTTCAGCCAGCGGGCCAAGCAGCCGCACGAATTGCGGGGCGGTGCCTTCCGCGATCCACACGAAGAGATCACCGGGCTGTTTACCGACTACGGGCGCCACGACCCCGGCGACCCCGCCGAGCTCGATGTGGATGCGAAAGACGGTCGCGGTATAGGTAAGGCCAACGTCGGCGAACTTTTGGGAGGTGGTGGGCGAGATGTTGAGATGGACGAGGCGGCCTTTATCGCCTGTGGGCACTATCATGCTGAGCTTGAACGGCTGCGCTGTGGGGGAGATGTTCGATAGCAGAGGGCCGACCATGCCGTTGCAGACGTCGGGAGGAAGGTCTATGTGCTGGGTTTCGACTTTTTCTTTGCCGTCTTTGCCAATGGAGTGGCTGGTGACGTTGCCGTTGGCTTCAACGAGGATGTCGGTTGGGGTATGAAAGAAGGGGCCTTTTTGGATGTGGTGGTCGCTGATCAGGCGAAATGTGCCTGTTTGGGTGAAAACGGTCGTTTCGTCGTCGATGCTGCCGTCTTTGAAGTGAAGGATTAATTCCGAGGTCACGCGGGAGCCATGGGCTGTTTGGAAGAGGTCGCCATGACCCAAGATCGCTCCGCTTTCGGAACGAATCTGCAGAAAACCGCGCTCGGTGCCCTGGGAGTGCCTGACCGGGATGGGGTCGGCGCGAAGGGCGGAGGCGAAGAGGAGCGAAAGAGCGAGGAAGCAAGAGGTGAATCGGAAGGCCATGCGATCTCCGGGGGCGCGAGTATTGATTGCGTGCGCTTCCCAATGAGATGCAGATTGGACTACCGGGCGGCGAGGATGGTGGTGTTGCCGCCGATGCGGGTGGCTTCGGTGGGGTGCTTGAGGGCGTTGAGGATGGAGGATGGAATGCCTTCGGGGCCGAAGCGTTCGGTGTAGAAGCGGAATGGGGCGAAGTCGCTGGAGCCGAAGCCGGCGAGCTGGGTTTCGCTGCTGTAGGGCTTGACGAGGCTGGGGTTGTCGATGGCGTGGCCGTAGAAGAGGATGGCGTCGCGCAAAGTGCGCTTGTGGGACTGGTAGGCGTAGAGGTCGATGCCCTGACGGGTGGCGAACTCGGCGATGACAATGAGGGGTTGGAGTGCGAAGCCCTGATAGTGGATGGCGCGCTCGTGGCGGGCCATTTCCAGCGGAAAGGCGCCGTTGTTATCGAGTTGGCTGATGGCCTGCTGGTAGGTGTCGATACCGAATTGGAAGAGGGCGTTGTCCGATGCGGTGACGCCGATGCTGGTGGCGGCGAGGGCGCGCCAGTAGTGGTGATTGTTGCCGTCGCCGGGCTTTTCATAGGAGATGAGTTTGTGGGCGGCGATGTCGAGCCATGCGGTGACACGAGCCTGTTGGGCGGGGTCGAGTGTGGCGTCGTTGACGAGGACGGAGTCGGTGGTGCCGGCAGAGCTTAGGGTCCATTCGACTTGGAACCAGGCTTGGGAGGATTCTTTGGGGTCGTAGTTTAGGAGGGCTTTGGCGTGGGCCCATGCGTCGAGCTGGGCGAGAGCGCAGGCGGACTCGGCGTGGTTGCCGGTGGCGACGTACTGGTTCATGCCGGCGGTGATGCGGTTTTCAAAGGCTCCGTAGATGCGAGTGGCGGCGGCTTCGGCGGGGTTGGTGGGGCCGTTGGAGCCGTTGAGGTAGTGGTGCGGGATGTCGATGGGGCTGGTAGGAGCAGGGACCAACGGCATGGCGACGCAGGAGCGGAGATGCTTGATGGCGTCGCGGAGGAGTGGGTCGGTGGTGGATTGCAGCTTGGTCTGGCGGGCGGAGACGTCGACGATGGAGGCGTGAGGGTCGGTGACTTTTTGAGCCTGGGAGACGGTGGCGGCGAGAAGGATGATGAAAGCGGCGGAGCGAACGGACATTCGGAGGGTCTCCTCAGGTGCGTCCCAATGGTAGATGAAAAGCGGTTGAATGAGGGTGCACGGATGAGCTAGAAGTCGTCGCGATTGACGTTGTCTCTGCCGGTGACGGCGTACCAGAGGCAGCGGATGCCGAGGACCAACATGCTCAGGCCACCGGCTCCGTAGACGCCATGTCCGTAGTAGCCGTAAGAGGGGGTCTGCCACCAGTAGTATTCGAGGGCGGCACCCAGGGCGAGGAGTGGAATGGCGCAGAGGAACTGTACCCAGCGGCCGAAGTGATCGTCCTCATCCCACATGGAGGAAAGTGTAACCGTTGATTGGTCTGTGCTGCGTTAGAAGAGAGCACCCAAGGTTGTTCTGGCGCGTAAGAGAGCAGGTCTCAGGGGCTGAAGCCCAATTTGTGGTTGGCTTTATTGCCCGGGCTAAAGCCCGGGCCTATCTCAGAAGCAACGGCAACAGCAACCGCAGATTACTGCGGGATGACAAACAAAAAGGCAGGGGTTAGTTGAAGCCGCGGCGGGTGCGATTGTGGGCGGATTCGGCTTGTTTTTCCTGCTCACGCTGGCGCATCTTTTCGGCGTAGTTGGCGGCTTCTTCGTTGCGCTTGCGCTTTTCGCCGGCGGTGAAGGTGCGGGCGTCGGAGCGGGAGATTTTTTTGTGGGCCGTCATGCCTTCGAGGAGGAACTCGGCGGCGGAGACGGCGGATTCGGTCTTGGTGCGGGAGTTGATCTTGAGGGGAGAGAGCTTTTCGAAGAGGCCCTGGATCTGCTGGAGGGCGGTGAAGATCTCGCGGGAGGATTGCTTGTCGTTCAGTTCGACGGCGCCGCCGAGGTTGAACCACTGCTCGATCTGCTGGGTGTTGGTGTCGGCGAAGTAGCTGTCGTAGATGTTGGCGACGGCGGTGCGGATGAGCTCGTGGATGACTACGTCGGAGCCCTTCATCTCGCCTTCGTACTCGAGCTCGATCTTGCCGGTGATGCCGGGGAGGGCGGCGAAGATGTCGGCTACGCGTGGGACGACGAGGGACTCACCGTGGATGAGGGCGCGACGCTCGGCGTTGGAGAGGACGAGCTCCATGGTGGAGATGGGCAGGCGCTGGCTGACACCGCTACGCTTATCGACCTTTTTGTCCTCGCGGGCGATGAAGGCGATCTGCTCGACGATCTGGCGGATGTAGTGGGGGATTTCGATGCTGTTGATGGCGGTGTTGGAGGGCTCGTAGGAGCGGGCCGTCCAGGCTTCCTGCTCGGTGATGCTGATGGCTTCGTCGAGGGATTCGGGGTAGTGGGTGCGGATTTCTGAGCCGATGCGGTCTTTGAGGGGGGTGACGATCTTGCCGCGGGCGGTGTAGTCCTCGGGGTTGGCGGAGAAGACGATGGCTACGTCGAGCTCGAGGCGGACGGGGTAGCCCTTAATCTGGACGTCACCTTCCTGCATGATGTTGAAGAGCGCGACCTGGATTTTTCCGGCGAGGTCGGGGATCTCGTTGATGGCGAAGATGCCGCGGTTGGCGCGGGG
>Ga0302313_10002646_pt1 | contig 12300 bp, 6 predicted proteins | sample III_Palsa_N2_2_FD_200454 | JGI IMG/M metagenome (GOLD analysis project Ga0302313, IMG submission 200454) | Peat permafrost microbial communities from Stordalen Mire near Abisko, Sweden - III_Palsa_N2_2 | ecosystem: Environmental > Terrestrial > Soil > Palsa > Peat permafrost | place: Sweden...
GTTGTAGCGTGCGAGGGCATAGAAGATGCCGGCGGCGATCTGGGCGGCCAAACCGAGAAGGGTGAGTTGGTCGGAGGTTAGCCAGTGGGGTGCTCTACGGGCCATGCACTGCAGTGCGCGTTTTTCCAGCGAGGCGGTGAGGGCTTCATTGGTTCGGCGTGCGGGTTTGAAGTTCGCTGCTTCTTTGGTCGTGATTGCTTGCGTGTTCATCGTTGGTCCTTTCAAAGTGCTGCGGTTATTTGCGAATTGCGTTGCAGGCGGAGCGCAGGGTGAACTCGAGTGATTCGCGCGGGATGCTCTCTATGTAAGGGCGGATCATCCAGCCGAGGCCGTTGGGGATGGAGCGGGTGAGGGAGACGGCTTCGATTTGTAGGTAGAGGCCGCCGTCGCGTTCTTCGTAGCTCCAGTAGGTGTTTAGCCGCCAGAGGAAGCCGTGCTCCTCGGTGGCGCTCATGGCGTGTTCGTTGGTGGTGCCGGGGGATTCGATCTCTTCCATGCGGGTGCTGCGGGAGATGCTGTAGCCGTGTTGCACGTCGAGCTGGCCGAAGTTGATGTCGTAGGTGGTATCCATGACGACCGTGATGACGTGGCGCTGGCGGACTCGCATCCAGGCCTGCATGTGGTCACCGTCGTGCGCGATGACTCGGGCCTGCATGACCTGCGGGGCGAAGTGTTGAGGGTAGGAGTTGAAGTCGCGCATGAGGCGCTCGAAGTCAGCGGCAGTAGCTCCGGGGGCGAAGGCGGTGCCGCGCCAGTGGTGGAGGAGTGCGCCGGAGAGGTTGGCGTTGGTGGCGGGCGTGAGCTGCTCGATGATCTGGTCGCCGTGCCGGAGACGTGCCTGCGCGTTGGGGCCGGATGGAACGAGGAAGGCGTTGGTGGATCGATGCTGCTGGGCTAGGCGGGACTCTACTGTTTTGCTGTAGGTGTTGAAGGCCTGCACGGCGGTGGGGGTGGGTTCGGCCATGAGGGCGCGTGGTGCGTCGAGGACGAGCAGCAGGGTGCAGAGGAGGGACATCTTTCGAGAGGGAGTGAAGGGTCGTTTCTTCATGGGCGTATCGTGCCTTGTGCGATGAGATAGAAGCAATGCAAGGAAGATCACGCGGGGGAGATTGTTCCTCACGGTGCAAGTGATAGGAAGCAGGGGAGTTGCCGAGAGTTCTCACGGGCGGAAAAGGCCTTGGTGGCGTGTTATATCCGCTACACTAGGCTGCAGGTATGACAGATACACGGCCAGCTGCGCGATATCGCTTCGGGGTGTTTGAGGCTGACTCTGCGACGGGGGAGTTGCGTCGCAAAGGGGTGCGGGTGAAGCTGAACTCGCAGCCGTTCCAGGTACTGTTTCTGCTGCTGGAGCGGCCGGGGGAGATGCTGACTCGGGAGGAGATTTGTCGCGAGCTTTGGCCGGATGGGACGTTTGTTGACTATGAGCATGGGGTGAACTCGGCGATCAATCGGCTGCGTGAGGCGCTGGGGGATAAGGCGAGCAGCCCGCGATATGTGGAGACGCTGGCGCGGCGGGGGTATCGGTTTCTTGGATCGGTGGAGCGGGTTTCAGTGGATGGTGTTGTTTCTGCCCTTCAGGTGGTGGCTGATTCGCAGGAAGTTTTGGAGGAAGCGAAGGCTGGATTTTTCGACGGCATGCTAGCTACTCCGGAGGACCTGCCGAAGAGTTCGCATGGTGTGGTGCAGTCGCTCTTTGTGCTGCTACAGCTTATGTATCTGGGGTTCTATATTGGCGCGCTGGCGAATCTGGCGGAGATCAATGAGTTGCTCTCGGTGCTGACGATTGCGGCGCAGGCTTATGTGGTGTTGATCGTAACGGCGGCGGTATTGATTCCGCTGCGTACGTTCCTTGTGTGCGCGGCGCTGTTTCATGCGCCGGGGTTCAGGGCGAAGTTTCTGAAGCTGTGGTGGTTTCTGCTGCCGCTTGATTGCCTGTGGGCGCTCGCGCCTTTTCTGTTGCTGCACCATATCAACTATGGACTGGCGCTGGCCTGCATGACGTTCCTGGTGTATTCGCCGTTCGCGCAACGCTCGTTGATTCTGATGGGCGCGGGTAGTGTGGAGCAGTAGACGAGGCCACGGATTGCCCTTTCCTGTGCAACTGTGCTTTAGTTGTGTACGCGAATAAATCCCATGATGAGTTGAATGGATACGCGACAAGTCTGAAGTCGGGGCTTCTTTAGGAGTTTTTCTTATGGGGATAACACGTCGTTCTTTTCTTCGCGCGGGATCGTATGTTGCTGCGGCGGGGTATACGCAAAGAATCTGGGCGGCGGAGAAGCCTGCGCTTGCAGGCATTGCGGCAACTCCAGACCATACACGGCAGGTTATTGATGGCTTCGGTTTTTCGGAGGCGTTTCATATGGCTCGTACTATTCAGGGGCTGGCGGAGCCGGATCGAACGAACCTGCTGAACCTGATGTTTTCTTCCAACGGTGGCATGGGGTACTCGATACTGCGGAACCAGATTGGGGAAGGGCCGCTGGGTGCTGGAGTAAAAGATGGGACGATCGCGTCGATCGAACCGACGCCGAATGAGTTCAGTTGGGTGGGGGATGAAGATCAGATATGGCTGATGGGTGAGGCGAAGAAGCGGGGATGCGGACGGTTTCTTTCCACTGCGTGGTCGCCTCCGGCATGGATGAAGAGCAATAACAATAGCTATGACGGAGAGCTGAAGCCTTCGATGTATCAGGCGTACGCGGATTATCTGGCGGCGTATGTGCTGGAGTATAAGGCGCGGTTCGGGCTCGATATCTATGCGATTTCTCCGGCAAATGAGCCTAACTTTATCCCGAAGGATATTCACTATGCCTCGACTAACTGGTCGAGTGGGCAGATGACGAAGTTTCTACGTGACAACCTTATTCCGACGTTCAAGGCGAAGGGTGTTACGGCGAAGATTGTGATCGATGAACACAATAGCTGGAACGATGCCGGGATCAACGACATTCTTTCTGATTCCGTGTGTGACAAGAATATCGAGATTGTGGCTGCGCATGCTTATGCGGAGACCAAGGCGCCGTATATGGATATTGGACTGCGTACGGGACAGTTCAACAACGCGATGTCGAAGGGTAAGCGGATTTGGGAGACCGAGGTGAGTTCGGGCGATGCCAATATTCGCAATATGAATGATGGCGTGTATTGGGCGCGCGTCATACATACGCACATGATTGAAGACAATGTGAGCGCGTGGCTTTATTGGTGGGGTGTGGCGACGTCTACGGGGCGAAGCGCTCTGATCGATGTGGACAAGACGACGAATAAGTATCAGCTCACGAAGCGGTTTTTCACGATCGGACATTTTTCGCGCTTCATTCGTCCGGGGTTTCATCGGGTGGATGCAAATCCAAAGCCCGCGCCGAATACTTATTTCTCTGCTTATCTTGATCCGACGGGGAAGCAGTTGGTGTGTGTTGCGATCAATGATGATGCGGTAGAGCATCCGCTTCAGATCGCTGCGGGAGGATTTACGGGAACGACGTGCACACCGATCAGGACATCGAACACGGAGACGCATGCCCGGCTGCCGAGTATCAGTGCGGTGAATGGCCAGTTTGCGGTTACGACGACACCGCTAAGCGTTACTACGTTCGTGATTACTTAGCGGCGAGCGGAGAGTTATCGAGGGTTCCAGATGCGGAACTCTCCGCTTACGTGCAGCAGGGACATCATGTAGAGCAGGCCGTCGTAGTAGCGTTGTTCGCCGCTCGGAATGGGCGTGTTCCATATCTCTTTGACGAAGGCTCTTGCGATGGGGCCGTCGGTCGCGGCGAGGCTGGCGACCGCGGTTGTTGCAACCATGCCGGTGGAGTGGCGTGTGGAGAGCGGGTTGCCGTCGAGCGTGTAACGGTCGGCGAAGGTGTGGATTCCCTGGGCGAAGAGGAACTTTTGAATGCGGTCGCTTAGAGCGCGGGCATCAGGATTGCTGGACCACCATGCCTGATCGACGGACCAGTTGGCGGCGGTGCGCCAGGAGTCGTAGGAGAAGTTTGCCGACATGGGGTTGAAAGGTGTGGCTTTCGGGGTGCCGTCGAAGTTGGCGTAGTCCGGTGCGAGGCCGGTAGTGGGATTGGTGCAGAGGACGAAGTAGTGGCGGCTGGTCTCGGCGGCCTTTGCCCAGAAGTCGCGATCTTCCTTTGGTCCCCAGCGAGACCATAGCTCATAGAACGCCGGCAGATGATAGGAGGGATCGCTGAAGTCGTTTGCGCCATTGCTGGGGACGAAGCGAATCATGTTGTGGGTCTCGTCCATCATGGGGCCGACGGTGGAGGTCCTTGGCGTTGCGGGGGGAGCTGCTTTCTCGCGGCGGCTGATGAAGGGTGGATCGTCGGGATGGATGCGGAAGGGTGCGGTGCCGGTCATGATCGGATGGTGACGCATGAGGCTGATGAGGTGGTCGGCCTGCGCTTTGTAGTTATAGAGGCCCTTGCCGCTACCCCAGCGGTGGTCTGCGAAGTAGAGGCTCATCACGAAATACTCTTCGCCGTCGGGGGCAGGGGAGTCGGAGCGTGGTGTGCCGTCGGTGTTCATCGACCAGGAGAAGTAACCGACAGCAGGATTGGCTGGGTCGGTGATCAGCATGTAGGTGTTCGCCCAGTTCCAGATGGCGTCGAACTCGGCTTTGTGGTTCGTTTGGACGGCAACCATCATGCCGTAGGACATGCCCTCCGTGCGGGCGTCGTGGTTGGCTACGTCGGTTACGTAGGCCAGGGGGCCGTTGGCGTTGCTTCCGACTTCGTAGTAGATCGCCTGCGTGTTGCGGTCGCCATGAAAGAGCTGGGCGAAGGTGGTGTCGATTCTGGCTTGAATCTCAGACTGAGGGATTCCCTGCTCGGCGAGGAGATTGCGGTAGTGCTTCGTACTGTGCGGTTGCGGCTGTTGCGCGGGAAGAGCTGTAGTTATAGTGGCGAGGATCGCGAAGAGCCACAGCAAGCGGCGGAATGCGGGCTCTTGCATGCGAGCCTTCGATAGCTTCGGTTTGTAGTTTGCAGGCATCAATGGGCGGTGGCCGTGATTAGTCATAAGATAATGCAGTAAGGGAAGCGATAAAGTTCGTATATAAAACTATATATCTCCGTCTGAATGGATGTGTCGCTTTCAGGAGAACGATATTCCATTTGTATTCGCCGTCTCAAGTGCGAGGACGCATCCTATTTCACGGGATATACGTATAAAGTACACGACATCACAAATAGCGGGGCGATCGGGTTCTTGCAAGGGGAGATGAAATGCTGAAAATGTTGTGTGCGACAACGAAGGCGGGCGAATGGAAGCTTTCTCTTGTGGTACTGCTGTTCGCGGGCCTGAACGTTTTGCAGGCGCAGCAGACCCAACCGTCCACGCCGCCGGCAAGTACCCCCAACGGAACTAGCGGGTTCACGATCCATACCGGTGTGAACCTGGTGATTGTGGATGTCGTTGTGAGGGGGCCGAACGGTGTGCCGGTAAAGGGTCTCAAGGCCGCAGATTTTGCTTTGAGCGAAGATCGCAAGCCGCAGCGGATACACGATTTTCAGGAACATACTTATACGGCGCCGGTGGTTTCGGCTGCCGCGCCGAAGCTCGCGGCCGGTCTCTTTACCAACTACACCAATGCATCCGATGACGGGCCGGCGAACATTCTGCTGTTGGATATGCTCAATACCCCTCTGCGCGACCAGGCCTATGCGAGAGCACAGATTCAGGACTACCTGAACCATGCCCCCGCAGGAGCAAAGATTGCTATATTCGGCCTTTCGAATAAGCTGACGATCCTGCAGGGGTTTACCTCTGACCCCGCCATTCTGAAGGCAGCCTTGTCGAAAAAGAGTGCGACAAAAGCCTCGTCGATGTTGGACGATCCGCTGGGTGGAGCTGGTGGTGATGGCGGCGGTGCAACCAGCGTCTCCGATGCGCTTGGAACGCTGGGCAGCACTCCGGACATTCTTGAGGCAGTCGCGAACGCGCAGCAGTTTGAAGCGGAGACGCAGAGCTTTCGATATCAGGTGCGTGCGCAGATGACGCTGGATGCGATGAACGAACTCGCGCGCTACCTGGTCAATATCCCGGGCCGCAAGAACCTTATCTGGTTTTCCGGTTCTTTTCCGGTTGAAGTGTTGCCTGATCCAAGCCTCAACAATGGTTTCGCCACCGCGGCCACGTCTGAAGAAGAGTTTCGCGAGACGATGAATCTCATGAGCAGAGCGCGTGTGGCTCTGTACCCGGTGGATGCACGAGGATTGATGAACTCCAACACGTTCAGCGCAACGACATCGGGTGCGAAGTATGTGCGCTCTCCCTCGGCTGCGGGGACCGACCTGGCGAAGTTCGATCAGCAGATGGCGGCCGACAACGAAACGATGCAGCAGGCCGCACAGGATACGGGTGGGCGAGCGTTTGTGAATACGAACGCCCTCAGTGACGCCGTCGAGAAGGCTATCGACGACGGCTCAAACTACTACACCCTCACCTTTTCGCCGACCGACATGAACTGGGACGGGCGCTATCGGAAGATTGAGATTGCTATGCCGAACAAGGCGTACCAACTGGAGTATCGCCGCGGCTACTTTGCGGATGACCCCAACGCAAGACCGCGGCAGGGAACAGCGGCCGCTGCGCTTGCTGCCAGCCCTGCTGCGCAAAGTGTGATTACTCGCACGATGGTCCGTGGTGCGCCAGTTCCCACGCAGCTCCAATTCACCGTCAGGGTGCGGCGGGAGACAGGCACGCCGGAGCCCGCGGTAGCTACCGGGAACGAGCTAGCTGCCGATAGCGCGGAGGCTCGGCCGCCCTTCGTTCGCTACGCCATTGATTTTGCCATTGATCCTCGCGGCTTCTCGTTTACACAAAGTGACGATGCCTTCCATGACGAGATCAAGTTCGTGACTTTTGTCTACGATCAAGATGGAAATTTGATCAATCGCACCGGCGCCACACTGCATGCCGATCTCAAGGCGCAGGTTTATGCGAGCTTTACGCAGCATCCCTTCTCTTACAACCAGGACATCAGCGTTCCTGAAAAAGGGCCATACTTTTTGCGAATCGCTGTGCAGGATGGGAACAGCGGGCGGGTTGGTGCGGTGGAAGTTCCCGTGGACTCGGTGAAGGGGCTGGCGCCGCTTTCAGCCAGTGCTTCCCCTGTTGACGCCAGATAATCCCAGGCTTATCAAAAACTTAAGTTGCCAATGCAAACAAAGGGAACGTTCCCAGATTCTGTGTGGGGACGTTCCTTTTAATTTTGAACTTGACGATCTTACCAATCGCCATATAGTGTTCCTTCGCTAGTCAAAATAAAGAATTTCCGGTTCTATCTCGCGCGAGTCTTTCAAGTCCGTTCGCTGTGTTTTGCGCTGAGAAATTATCGAAATACGGATAGTTAAAAGAAATAGTTTGGCAGTCGCATATATATGAAAATATTTCGAATCAGCGCACGTAAAGAGCTTCCAGGTTGCTTTGCCACTCGCGGTCGTATGCTGTTGGTGTCTTTAGCGATTCCCCTTGTCTATGTCGCGCTTCTCGGCTGCGGTGGAAGCTCAACGGCTTCGTCTGGGGGCGGAGGCGTGACGACGTCGCCGCCGGTGGCGACGTCGTCTTATTTGGCCGTCACCCCGAATCCTGCACCCGCCAGTTCTCCCGTCCTGCTGGTTGCTACGGTGACTGCGACGACCGGAACGGTGACTGGAAGCGTCACGTTCCTGGATGGTACGACTACGCTCGGCACCGGAACCCTGAGCGGGGGCGCTGCGTCCCTATCGGTGACCACCTTCGCGGCGGCCTCTACTCATAGCCTGACGGCGAGTTTGCGGGTTCGACCACTTTTACAGCCAGTACATCTTCGGTGGTCTCCCTGACGGTGCAGGCAGCAGCTCCGCCGATCAACATTACTGCTCATGGCACGTTTGACTTCACCACGCCCAATCAGACGATTGCGGGGTTTGGAGGCGCCGAGGCTTTCTATCTAAGCTATCTGGACTCGCATCCGTATGAGTCTGAGATTAACCAGGCGCTTTTCGATCCGGCCCAGGGACTTGGACTTACCTTCCTTCGTCTACAGAATCTTTACTACCAATACAACGGCAGCAATCCCGTGGCATTCGATCCGGATACGCCGAAGGTCGTGACGGCAGCCAATGCGGCGCACGGGACGCCCCTCACACTGCTGATGAGCTCGTGGTCGCCGCCGGCCGCGATCAAGAGCAACGGCAATGTGAACAACGGTGGCACATTAAATACGGTGAATGGAGGCTACAACTATGCGGGTTTCGCGCAGTTCTGGTACGACTCGCTCAATGCTTATGCCGTTCTCGGTGTGAGCCCTGCCTACATCTCCATCCAGAACGAGCCGGACTTCACGGCGACCTATGCTTCGTGCCGGTTCAATCCAACGGAGGCCCCGTATGGAAGTCCGGCGACAAGTTACGCTGGCTATGGGCTGGCGTTCGATGCGGTGTACAAGAAGCTGCAAACGCTGAGTGCACCGCCCAAGATGCTGGGGCCTGAGACCTTCAGCACAACAAACTTTTTGGATATGGCGGCGCAGATTCCAACGTCCGAGGTCGGCGCCTACGCCCACCATCTCTACAACGTGAGCTCCACTTCGACCAACCCGGATACCGGTCTCAGCAGTTTCACGGCTCTCAACGCTGCTTATCCCACGGCCATGAAGTTCCAGACCGAGTACTACGCCTCCCCGGGAATCAACAATGCGTGGGACATCCACAACGCTCTGACGGTTGCCAATGACAACGCCTATATCTATTGGGGACTGGCGTGGCCAAGCACGCTGGCGAATGGCCAGGCAGCGGACCAGGAGGGTTTGATCTATATCGATAACCCCTTCAATGCGCCGTCTTCGTGGGCTTTTCCGCACGGGTGGACCTATAACGACTCGTATTATGCGCTGAAGCACTTTAGTTTTTATGTTCGTCCCGGGTATGTCCGGTACAACGCTTCGGTGGACAATACCGACGAGCGCGTGAGCGTCTACCAGAGCACGGACAAGAAGACGACCGTTATCGTCGCGATGAATCTCTCGGCAAGTGCGACAGACGGCATCTCGCTGAGCCTCGGCAATGTGGCGTATACGACGTCGACGATCTATCGCAGCACTTTCTCTACGCCCATCGCGACGGGTGAGCGGTGGGCGAATCTTGGGGGCTATTCCTCGAATGGAATTTTGTTACCGCCGCAATCGGTTGTGACAGTTGTCCTGAGCAATTAAAACGATTTATCAGCGGTACCTGCAATAAATCAGATGTGGAAACGATGATGTTATCAAATTGGTTCAAAAAACCTATGAGAGGTAGTTGATGAAGCGGCGCGGCTTGTGTTGCAGCGCCCATAGATTTCACTTGACGGACAAAGTTCCATGTGTGTATTTTTGCTTGGCCAAACTTAATCAACAATTTAGCGCAATCAGTTTGCTTCAGGAATTTTTATGGGTTCGAGGTATAAGTTCGATACCCGAATCAAAGGTGCAAACCGCAGATGCCGAAAGTAACCGGCATGACGTTATCGAAGTAGCAGACGAACGGTTTCGCTGTGGGTCGATTTATCGCTCAAGCCGGTTGCGAGCGCAGTAGAAGAAACATTGGGAGTGAAAAATGGATATCCGAATGAAGGTCGCCAGCCAGAGAATTTGCAGTAAGCGTCTTACACGTGTCGCCGGCGGCGTTCTGTTCCTTATGGGCTGTATCGTTGGTTCGTCTGTGCAGGCACAGACGACGCCCTCCGCGCTTGTGCTCCAGTCGAAGACAGTGACTACCATCAATGGCAATGCGGGGCATGTTGCGGCCAATAATGCCGGTGATGCGTTCTATGTGAGCCAGACCGACAACACGGCGTATTGGGTGAAGCGCGGCACGACGACGCCTATTGCAATCCTGACTGGATTGAGCGGTGGGCGTTCTGTATACGTTGACTCTTCCAATAACATCTACATACCCAGCAATTACAGCGGTACTATCAGCGAAATTCCGTATGTGGCCGGAACCTATGCCACGGGTTCGGCTCTCGGATCTTTGGGAGCTTGCAGTAGTTCAACGCCAACGACGCCTTGCAATCAGTTTGGAAACGGCGGTTCTGGCGTTTCGTACTACTACCAGGCTACCGATCTCGCGTTCGATGCCTCCGGAAAGGCCTATGTTGCGGACGAGTACAACAATGGAGGGCTGGGCGGACCTAATACGAGCAACGCGATCGAAGTCTTCTCGCTAAATGGCGTGAGTTACGCGGCGAAGCTGTTGGTCAACGGACTTCCGCATACCTCTAATGCACAGATTGCGGTTGATGCGGGCGGCGATATTTTTTACGTCGATGGTACGAATTTGGGTATGGTTGCCGCGGGTGGAAGCACGCTCGTTCCGTTTGGCACGGGTTTCGTGGCGCCCAGCGGCGTCTCAGTGGACAAGTACGGGAACCTCTATGTGACGGACTCAAGCCTTGACCAGATTATTGAGTTTCCCGCGGTCAACGGCGTTCCTCAAACGAACAAGCAGTTTGTATTCGATCCCGTCTATTCAGCCAATGGTGTTGGCTTAGATAACGTCGGAGACATGTACTACACCGGATACTCTAGCGGGACAAATCTTAATGTCGCCCGTATCAATTCGTTCAATCTGGGGCAGGCTACGCTTGGATCGCCGGCTTCCGGTACGGCAACTACCTTGACGGTTAGCTTCGTGACGGCTCAAACGCTTGGCGCTCTCACTCTTTCAGGTGGCTCTTCCGGCTTTACGTATCTTGCCGGCACATGCGCGGCTGGTACGTCCTACACCGCGACGCAGAGTTGTACCTTCAATGTGAACTACACTCCTAATGCCGTCGGGCTGCAAAAGGGAGCGGTCGTTATTTCAAATGCAAGCGGAGCCGTGATTGCAACTGCCGAACTTTCCGGCACCGGTCTCGGCGCGGTTCAGACCACGGACCCTGCTACGGTCAGCACGATCGGCAGCGGTTTTAGTTCGCCCCAGGGCATTGTTGTTGATGGCGCGAAAGATGTGTTCATCGCCGATGCGGGGAAGAATGCCGTCTACGAGTACGCCGCGGGTTCTACTACGCCAGTATCGGTGGGAAGCGGTCTATCAGGCCCAACTTCAGTAGCACTGGATAATGCCGGCAACCTTTTCATTGCAGATTCTGGAAATGGCCGGGTTGTCGAGGTCCCTGTCGTCGCTGGCGTCTTGTCGACCAGCGCGCAGACTGTAGTTGCAACCGGCCTCGGCAGCACTCTAGGTGTTGCCACGGATGCTTATGGCGATCTGTATATCGCAGACACCAATAACAACAAGGTGCTACAGTATGCGCCGATCAACGGCACCCCGAGCAGCAGCGCTTCCTCGACGGTTACCTTGCCGACGGCGAGTGCTGCACCGCTCGCACTTGCGACGGACGGCACTGGCGATCTATTTGTTGCCGATACCACGGCCAATACGGTCACAGAGATTGGCTACTACGGAAAGACGCTGACAAACATCGGAAATGGGTACTTGCACCCAAGTGGTCTTGCTACAGATGCTGCGGGAAATCTTTATGTGGCTGATCCCGGCAACATTCGTCTCATCAAGATTCCTTACGAGGCGCCGAACTACAACCCCAATGATCAATATTCAGTCGGTCCTGCTTTTAGCGTGGCGGCGGGTGTGTCGATTCCGTTCGGAGTTGCCGTTGATTCTTCCGCCAACTTATACGTTGTCGACAATAAGAACGCCGAGGTTTCGTTCTTGAATCGTCAGCAAGGCACGCTAAGCCTCGGGTCATCCAACGTAGGCACGGCCACAGCTCAACAAAATTCTTATATTGGTTCTGCGGGCAATCAATCGTTGACCCTCGGAACACCAGCTTACGCGACCACTCCAAACGCCGCGTTCACCGTCACTTCTCCTTCCACTGGTGGCTGCACAAACTCACAGACCCTATTGCCAGGCTTTGCCTGCGTACTGCAGGCGACGTTCGATCCTCCGGCGTTAGGCAACTATACCCAGACGCTTGCCTTCAATAGCAATGCCGCTAACACAACGACCCCGCAGCTCACGCTCCTGGGGGCGGGTGTGAAGGTTGCTGCGACCACTCTGAGTCTTCAGCAGACCAGCCCCGCAGGACAGGCCGCGTTTGGGCAGACGGTGGTGATTACCTCAACGATCTCGTCCACCACAGCGGGGACGCCGAGCGGCGATGTCATCTTCTATGTCGATGGCAACTTCTACTCCGCCGTCAAGGTCACGGGCAGTACGCAGACCCTGAGCATCAACGGCCTGCTCGGCGGTTCGCACACTATTGCAGCCAGCTATACGGGCGATACCACCTTTGCTTCGA
>Ga0302313_10002647_pt1 | contig 12297 bp, 5 predicted proteins | sample III_Palsa_N2_2_FD_200454 | JGI IMG/M metagenome (GOLD analysis project Ga0302313, IMG submission 200454) | Peat permafrost microbial communities from Stordalen Mire near Abisko, Sweden - III_Palsa_N2_2 | ecosystem: Environmental > Terrestrial > Soil > Palsa > Peat permafrost | place: Sweden...
CCCCACCCTCCCTCGCAGCCGTCCTCGCGACCCTCGCCGCCGACCCCGGCCAGCACACCCTCCTCGCCGGCGGCACCGAGATCATGGTCGCCCTGGGCGCAGGCCGCCTCACGCAAAAATCCCTCCTCTCCATCCACCACCTCCGCGAACTCCGCTTTATCGGCCTCGACGACGATGCCATCCACATCGGCTCCGGCACAACCTTCACCGACATCCGACGCAGCAAAGCCATCGCCGCCGACCTCCCACTCCTATCCCAATCCGCCTCCTGGACCGGCTCCATAGCCAACCAGAACCGCGGCACCCTCGGCGGCAACATCTGCAACGCCTCCCCCGCAGCCGACACCCCACCAGCCCTCCTCGCCTACGGCGCAACCCTCACCCTCGTCAGCTCCAGCGGCACCCGAACAATCCCCTACGCCAACTTCCACCTCGGCTACAAAAAAACCGCCCTCCGCCCCGACGAACTCCTCCACACCATCCACGTCCCCCGCCACTTCTCCGGCTACCGCCACTACATCCGCAAAGTAGGAACCCGCAACGCCCAGGCCATCTCCAAGATCGCCCTCGCAGCAGTAGTCAAACTAGACGGCAACATCATCGCCGACATCCGCCTCGGCGCAGCCTCCTTAGCCGACCGCCCCGTCCGCTGCTCCGCCGCCGAAGCCGCCCTCACCGGCCAAAGCCTCTCTCCCAAAAATCTCGACTCCACCATCCGCGCCGCCCGCGCCGCTCTCGCCTCCGAAGCCAAGCCCATCGACGACATCCGCTCCACAGCAAAGTACCGCGCCGCGGTAGCCGGAAACCTCCTCGAAGAGTTCCTCCGCTCCCTCATGTCCTAAAGCCCTTCTCCTCCCCCAAACCTGTCATCTCGACCGAAGCATCACGCTCTTGTTTTTGTGATGCGCAGTGGAGAGACCCCTGTATTGGCTCTCCTCAATCCCACCCCAAACCTTTCCCATAAGCCCATCGCCCCACGACATACTACACGGTCACCTTCACGGCAAAAAACCACCGTAAAACCCGTCCGCGCGACCGTAAAAACGCTCCGTCTCCACCGTGCTCGCCACCGTCAAAACCCCCGTCGTTATTGACGAAACAGCTTCGCCAGATCATCCTCCGTATCCACATCCACGGCCAACCGTTCGTCCACCACAATCCTCCCCCCCTTCAGCAACTCCCGAGCCCCTATATCTCCATGTAAAACAAGGAGATCCCCAAACTTCGCCGCCGGAAAATAAGCCGGAATCCCCACCCTCCCCGCATACCCCGACCCCGCAATCCGCCCCGGATCAGCCAATAACCCCAACAAATGCCCCACTTCCAACCCCACTTGGTCACAAGTCATCAATACCACCCCACTAGCCTTCAAAGTACAAGCCGCACTAACCCCTCGCCGAATAGAAGAAGCCATCCCCTCCTCCGCTAACTCATTCATAACAATGAGACAACCACGCTCTTCCAGCGCCTCACAAAAGCTCGCCTCACGATTCACCACCACAATTACCTGCATCAAACCAGCCTCACGAGCCATCCTCACAGCCCGCTCCACCAGCATTTCCCCAGCAAATTCAACACTTTGCTTCTCCCGACCCAGTCGCCGAGAGAATCCAGCAGCCAAAATGACAGCAGCGATACTCACACAGCACACTGCGTCTGCAGGTAGCGCGAAGCCCCACCCAGCATGATCTGTTCAGCAACAGCTTCAGCCGTCATTCGACGCGAAACCCCAAGCTTTCCTTCAAAAAAGGCCTGTATTTCCGCAATTATCGCAAGCGCAATAGCCTCCGCCCCATCGCCCCCAATATCCAATCCCACCGGCGCAAACAACCCCTCACACGCCCGCTCAAGACTCAATCCAAGCCTGCTCGCAACCTCACGAACCAACAACGCACTACGATGCCTCGACCCCAGCAACCCTACATACCGCGGACTGGTTGGCAGCACCCCCGCAAGCCACTCTCGATCCTGCTCATAACTATGCGTCATCAGCACAACAGCATCATCCGCAGTAAGATCAACCTCTTCAAGTGTTGAGGCTGCAACAACTTGCGCCGCCTCAGGAAACCGATCCGACCGCGCCCACTGAGCCCGGCCATCCACAACAAGGCACGTCCAACCAAGCAAAGCAGCCATAGAAACAAGCGGCCGCGCATCATCACCAGCACCAAAAACGATGAGCCGCTGCGGAGGATCAAGCCACTCATCAAAGAAAGGAAGCGTGGGATCAACAAGGTGTTGACTACGAAAGACATGCTCGCCAGATTCCGCAAGAATACAACGGCGAAAGGACGACCCGATACCAGGAAGCTGACTAACGACCCGTCGCCGCACACCCCCAAGGGAAGACCGCATAGCCTGAATTAGTGCAGCAAATTCAGGGGTATTCGCGGGTTCGAGCAGAACATCCACCGTCCCACCGCAGCCCAGACCATAAGGAATATCGGCAGTGTCATCAAAGAGTGTGGAGTACCGTTGGAGAATCGCACCGCCACGCACCAGCCACTGAGCCTTGCGAATCACTTCCGCTTCAAGACAGCCGCCAGAGATAGACCCCGCATACTCACCACTCGCTGCAATGAGCAACCGCGCACCGGCCCGACGATAGCTCGAGCCTTCCACCCGGACGAGCGTAGCGAGCACCGCAGCGTTCCCGCGCTCAAAGAGATCGACGATCTGGCGGCGTTCGCGCATTTGCCAGCAAACTCCTTAACCCTAGTGATAGCAGCTATTGGCTGCCCTTGGGAAGCATGCAGGAAGATATTGCGAGGGCGATTCCCCCACGGAAAAAGGCGCCAGTCTGGAGCTATCCGACGATACAATTCCACTCAAGTACCAGTTTGGCAAAGACGGATGCTAAATCCGCAGTTTCGGAGGATTCTCCATGTTCTTGCGCTTTTCCCGGTGTTTTCCGGCTCTCTTTATAGCCGCTTGTCTGTTAGTCACGACAACGCAATGTCGTGCGCAAAGCGCCGCGGGCGCAAACGAGCACCCGGATTCGCGCTTCGACCTCTATGGCGGCTACGGATACTTCCATCCGATGAACAGCGGAATCGACGGAAAGCAGTACGTCGACCTTTACACTCCGAATGCCACGGCAAGCTTTACGGGTTATTTCAACCACTTTTTCGGCGTACAGATAGAGGGTGGGTACTTTTCCGGCCAGAGCGAGCACCGGGTTTATAACCCGAACTGCCTCGCATCGGCCTGTGACCAGTTGATTTATACCGCGCAAGCAGGACCAGTATTCCGCTATCCGCTGGGATCGTGGGTTCCATTTATTCACGCGCTCGGCGGCGGAACACGTACTAATGGACCGGCAGACCAGTCGCTGAAGTGGGGTTGGGGTGTGACTGGCGGCATCGGGGTGGATTACATTCTTCCCTTCTTCAGCAGCCATGTGGCAGTGCGACCGATCCAGGCTGATTTCCAGTACTCGCAGGTGGTTTATGGGCCGCTGCAACTGCCGGCTGGTGTGGTTGGCGGATTTGGGGAGATCGATGCGCTGAAGCTCTCCGGGGGCCTGGTGATACGGCTTGGCGAGAAGGTGGATAAGCGGCCGGTTGTGATGGAGTGCAGTGCGGCGCCGAACCTGGCTCGTCCGGGTGAGATGGTGACGGTGACTGGCAGCACGGCGGACCTGGATCCGAAGCGCAAGACTGTCTACTCCTGGGCAACGACTGGCGGCAAGCTGACTCCTTCAGGCCCCGAGGCGACGGTCGATACGACCGGGCTCGCGCCGGGCGACTACGTGGTTTCCGGCCGGGTGCAGCAAGGGTTGAAGGCAAGCATGGAGGCCGCGTGCGATGCGCCGTTTACGGTGAAGCCATATGATCCACCAGCGGTTAGCTGCTCGGCTTTGCCAGCTTCCGCGACCTCAGGGACCACGATCAGCATTACGGCAATGGGGACAAGCCCACAGAATCGTCCGCTGACATACTCCTACAGCACTACGGCTGGACAGATTGCCGGAACCGGAGCTGCGGCGACCTTGTCTACAGCCGGTCTGAGCGCGCAGACAATTACTGTGACCTGTAACGTGATCGACGATCTGGGCCACAGCGCCACTGGATCGACGCAGGTGGCGATCCAGCAGCCGCCTGTTCCGGTTGTTACGGAGACACAGCAACTCTGTGCTCTAAGCTTCACACGCGACAGGCGCAGGCCGGTGCGCGTGGATAACGAGTCCAAGGCTTGCCTGGATGACATCGCACTGACGATGGATCAACAGGCTGAAGCCAAGTTGGTGATCGTCGGGAATGCGTCTCCGGACGAAAAGCCGGAGGCTGCAGCGGAGCGTTCGCTGAATGTTCGGCAGTATCTGACACAGGAAAAAGGCATCGATCTGGGTCGCATCGAGGTGCGAGTTGGCGATACGTCGGGGCGCACGGTGAACAATACGTTGGTGCCAGCAGGAGCGATCTTCAACGAGACCAATACGGAGACCTTCGACGAGCATGCGATCACGCGTACCGGACAGGCGTATGGGGTATCTCGAGCGGCGCATGGCGGAACGAACCAGCCGGTCAAGAGGCCTGCGCATAAGCCTCGGCACAAGACAACGGTGAGCGCTACGCCGACGGGAGTGAGTTACTCGCCGCCGGCGGCGAGTGAAGCGCCTCCGTCTGCCAGCGCTTTGCCGCCGGGTGGATCAACGCTCTCACAGCTGCCGAAGTAAGGAGCTCATTTTCTGCTAGACTGTATCAGTCGGTCAGGCGGGCGGCGAGGCTCAAAAGAACCACCCGGAGCCATCGCGTCCTGCGCTTCATTCAGGCTGACTTTTACCACCAGAGGTTCGGGGCGTAGCGCAGTCTGGTAGCGCACCTGGTTCGGGACCAGGGGGTCGGAGGTTCGAATCCTCTCGCCCCGACCATTTCAATGCGATAGATCAATTCTTCAACACCGAGAGATTCGGCTGGGCTCTCGACGGCCTCGGGAGACTACCCCACCCCCTCCCCCCTACAGGGGTGTCTTGGGAGTAAGGCTTTTAGAATGTGAGGCTCCAGCGGAGGAATGTCTCGCAACTATGTTCTTCTAAAGGACTTAGCTCCAAGTATTTCATTCCAAAAGAGTTAGGTCTGGCCATTAAGAATGGCGCTGGAAATCCAGTGCTATTAACAGGATAACGAATTGGAAGGGGTAACTACGCCAAATTTCCTGGCGTTATTTTCCTTTTGTTTTGTTAGAGTTGCATGGATTTTGGGTGTATCAGGGGGTTGACAAGGTGTTGAAGCCATCCCAGACGGGGATCGCTCGCAGCCCAAAGCTCTGCCCTACACGATGAGCACGGCTTTATTTGAGTGCTCGCCAGCACTGGATGCTGGCGAGCATTCGAGAATTACTGAGGCATTACGCCGGGATGCAGATAGGAAGTCTGTGGCCAGGTGGGAGCTGCCACACCCAAAACCTGGATGACGGCATCGTTGCCTTCCGAAGAGACCCACATACTGCCGGTGGAGTCGATCGCGGGATTTACGGCTTGATAGAACATTCCATTGTTGGGCGTTGTGGCGGCGCCCGTTAGGCATGCGGCGTTTCCGGTCGCTGTGCCGACATTGCAGCCTTGTATGGTGGCCAAGACAGGCGTCGTCAGTGCGGTGTAGTAAATATCCAGTCCGGGTGCCGGCGCTGTCACCGACCCCGATTGCTCGTTGACAGAGCCACTGGTGTCGTTGTCGGGCACAAAGATGGTGGAGGCCCCATCGATGCTGCTAATGCGCAGCGTGGTCGTGGTGGCAGAGCCGAGGGCGAAGGAGTTGACGCCGGTCGAGCCACCGCCGGTGACATTCTGAGCATTGGTCGCACCAGCCGCAATTTTAGTCAAGGCGTTCTGGGTCGTCAGCCAGTAGTTGCCGCTCGCATCCACCATGCCGCCGGTGGACCACTTGTTGATCGTTCCGCCCAGGCAGTTGCATTGGTTTGCGGCGTTCGCGAAGGCTTCCGCCGAGAGGGTTCCCGTATTGGCGATATAGCTGAATCCGACATTCGATCCAGAGGCGAGAGGCGCAAAGATATTTCCCGCCGTATCAAATGCGATCGAAGACGACAGATGGCCGCCCGCAAAAGCGGCGCCTCCGACAGATACCGCAGTCGGCGTGGCCGTCGCCGCGGCACCAGAAGGAATCTCAAAGAGGTTATTCGCACCATTTTGCGTGCCCGAATAGAAGAGGTTGTTGTTCCGGTCCACTGCCAGTGCGAACGGATAAGTAGACGTGCCATTCACAGCGGTGAACTGAGTGACCGTTCCCGATGCTGTGCTGAGCTGCCAAAGGCCGCCTGCGCTGAGACCGTTGGCGCCCATACCGACCCAAAGGTGGCCGGCTGTGTCCGGTGCGGCGAAGCATGCCCCTGAGGTAGCCGCAGAGCCGCCCCACGCGTCGCAGGTGTACGTCGCGCTGCTGGTGGCGAGTAGCGTCGCGGGAGCTGTCCAATTGCCAGCGCCGTCGGACGAGAGCGAATGGGCAATATAGGGTAACGCGCCCGTAATGCTGCCCGTTGAGGGCGAGGTCAGGGCCGTCGCGTATACGTTGTCGTTGATGTCGGTCGTGGTGTAATACACCGTTCCGATTTGATTGGCTCCGCTTCCGTAGCTCCTGAAGATAATTGCGATCGAGTAGTCAGGTGGTGCAGCGGTCAGCGATGGCAGATAGAAACCGGTGGCCGGCGCGAGATTGTAGATATTCGTGATGGCCGTGCTGGACATGAAGGGGAACTTCGCCAGATTGACCATCGCCTGAAGCGTATTGGTCGGCGCAGTGGTGAACGTCGAACTGGAGGTGTAGGTGGAGGCGACCGTGGTGTTGGTGAAGAGCGTTCCACAGGCTGAACCATCCCCGGCGACACCGCCATGGGAGTTCACGCAGGCCTGGACTGAATTCGCGAGGCTGTTGATCAACTGCTGCGGAACCACATTCTGCAAGGCAACGGCAGTGCTGGAGGTCGTGGGATTTGAAGGAGGCGTACTGTACACCTGACCGGTTGGCGACGCCGTACCGAATCCACTGATATTGGAGGCACTGACCAGGTTCGCAGCGTTGAGAAATGCGTGTGCGAGGCCAGCGGCCTGACATGACATGGCGGTTCCGGTGCCCGTGCAGGAACCCGTGGCCGCATTGTTCTTCGCCGGAGCACTGACATTCACAACCGCGCTCGCGCCGCTGCCGGTAATGGTGATGAAGTTGCTGAGGGCATAGGCCACGGCGACGGTGCTGGGCTCATCGATCCAGATGACCGTGCTGCTGCCGATGCTTGAGCATGGGCCAAGGGCAGCCATGAGAAGAGAGTTGGCGTTGGCGGTATTTGCGCCGGTATTGCCGGCGGCGGCAGTAATGTAAGCCTGCTGGCCCGCGGGACAGGTGTAGCTCGAGGCGTTGAAGGAGAAGCCACCGCTGCTGTTCGTTGTGGTCTGAGCAAGCTGAAGGCCAGCGCCACCGTAGCCATTGCTCTGCGTTGCATAGAGCGTCACGGTGGCGCCCATCACCGGGTTTGGTCCGCCGTGAATGATACCAGCGAGATCCGCGGAGGTCGAGACCGCATTCTGGGACGAATCAAAGCTGCATCCCGTTACGGTCAAGGCGACAACAGCCACGAGCGCTGCTGCAATAGGAGAAGAAAAGCGGTGGCGCGGAAGATTCATCAATCTCACCTGGTGAAGAATGTCGGGATAGCCAATCAATGTTCGCTACAGTTTCAGTAAATGTATTTGTAGCGAACTAAAGAGGACACACCTTTACAACGGCAGTCGCGAAGTAGCCCATTCAAAGTGGTCTACCCGTCGCATCTACGAAAATTTCAATAGCCGCAAAGACGCCCAGTCTTGGCTCCTCAACGACTTCCCTTTCGTTTGACTCGACAACAATACGTAGCACCATAAGGGTTGTCAACAGATATTCTCTGCAAGACAAGACCCCTTTATTTACAGGAATGCTGGGATATTGAAGGTTCCGAGACCGGACAGAGTTTTGCGCAAACGCGCAAAAGCGGCTACTCAGCCGTGAGGCATCGCCTCACGATCCATCACGGCTGATAGTTCACTTGTGTCGTGGCTTGGTTGCCGTTGCTATCCTGGAGTTCGATCTGCCAGGAATAGCTGGTTCCAAGGACCAGACTGGGGATGGATGGCGTGCTGCCTCCTCCCGTAGGATCAGTGCCCCACGTGATAGAGGTTATGGAGCTTGAGAAGCCATTCGAGTTGGAGTTGTTCCCGGGGATCTGCCAGACTTCGCCTCCGGTATTGTTGTTCATAGAAAACTGATAGGTGTAATTGCTGGCATTTACAGGATCAGTCCAGGTAAATGTGGGCGTCGTGCTCACACTGGTGCAGGTGGTGTTGCAGTTGGGCAAAAGATTCGTAGCAAACGCTGTCAGTACGCCGGTCACAGTAGCGGTTACAGTTCCGGTTGTCCCATCGCTGTAGGTGACGTTGAAGGTATAAACATCCCCGATTGCAGGGCTGGCACTACCGAGGTTCACATTGATTTGGAACCCTCCGCCGCAGTTGTTGCTGCCGCCGCTGCACAGGCCAATGTCCATAGGGGTAAGCGCATTGGCACCATCGGCATTGGTGCTTGTGGTAAGCGTAACGGCCACAGGTAGCTTGATAGCTCCAGACACCTTGAAGTTGAGACTGAAATTTTGGTTGGCACCACCCGAATTCGTCGACTGGTAGTTCTGGGTTTGCACGGTGGCAGAGCTAAGGGTGCTGGGCAGCGTAAGGTTTACTCCGGTCGCATTGCCAGAGATTACCGTGGTCGTCATGTTGCCCTGGGTATTGGTGATATCCCCCGCATCGACTATGCCGTTCTTGTTCTGGTCGAGGACCCCAACGAAGAAGTAGCTGGAACCTGTGGGAACCTGGATGGTGTACGCCTGCGGGCTCACCGGGCTCGCAATGTACTCGCCATAAAAGGCGCCGGTGTTCGTGTTGTAGAAACCGGTATACAGAGGGCCGGTAGCTGTGCCGGTAAAGGTGACCTGCCCGGATACCGTGTTGCCGCCCGTGGGTGCGCCGATGGTGATTGGTCCAACCGTCGAGGAGTATGCGCTATTCCCTCCCGCCGATGTGCCATAAGCGCGGAAGTAGTAGATGCTTCCATTTGCGAGCCCGTTCACGAGCCACACGTTGGTGCCGTTGGTACCGGTTGCGACGAAGGTCTGGCTTCCGGCTATGGCGGTAAATGTTGAAGTCGTGCTCCATTGCATGGTGTAGGACGTCGCCGTCTCCACGCCACTGCTGTTCTCGATGGCCGAGTATTGGGCCAACACGGCGGTGTTCATTGCGGATACTCCCTGTAGCGTGGGAGCTGTGGTGAGAGTGACCGTAGCAGGATCAGCCAGCGTGACGTTAGCCCCGCTGAAGTTTGCCGTGGCAATAGTCACAGAAGTACTGCCCGCCGGGTTGGAGGCATTTGTAGATCCCTTGCCGAGATTGTCCATAAACGCATTCAGGGTGTAGGAGCCCGGCGACACGCCGCGGATAGTAAAGGCCCCTTTCGACGAGATGCTGGTGCCCTGTGCGCCTCCTCCACAGTTGGTATTGTTCAGCGCCAGATATATCTGCCCGGTCTGCGATCCGCTATAGGCTACTGTGCCCGAAACGGTATAGCCCAGGGCGACGCTGAAGGTTTGCGTGGGCGTGCTGCTGCCGCTCACGACGACGCCCCGCGTGGCCGGATAGAAGACAGAACTTGGCCCCGTAATCGAAGGCGTGATGGTGTATGTTCCAGGCGGAACGTTCGAGAACGAGAAACTCCCGTTGTTGGTGGTTGTGGTCTGGACAGGCGTGGTGTTGATGGAGACCGAGATCGGAGGCACAGTGGCAGAGCCGCCGCAGTAGTTGTTCAGAGTGATGTTGCCGGTCACCGTGTAGGTCGTCGAGACGGCGACCGAGTATGAGAACGGCCCCGCCTGCGAGGAGTTGCTGTCGGTCACACTCGCTGCGAACGTAACCGTAGCGGCCGACGTTGGTGTCCCGCTTACGCTCAATGTACTGGCGCCCGTGTTGCTGACGCTCAGTCCGTCCGATAGCGCGACAGAGCTGCCGTTGGTGGGAACCGCTGTACCATTCACATTCCAGGTATACGGCGGCACACCGCCTGTTGCGACAATCGACCCGGAGTAGCTCTGGTTTGTGACCGCGCTTCCCAACGTAGCTGGGTTGGTAGCAGGCAGCACCAGGACTGCATAAACCGTGAGGTTGAACGTAGTTGAAGCTGTGTTGCTGCCGGAGTCCGCGACCTGCACCGTGAAGGTCGCAGTACCCGTGCCTGTCGGAGTACCCGAGATCACGCCGGCGCCGGACATCGACAAACCGAAGGCCGAAAGGCTGGTCGCTCCTGAGGTGATCGACCATGTATAGCCGGTTCCGGTGCCGCCTGCGGCCGCGAGAGTCATGCTGTAAGCGGTGCCGTCGAGCGCATAGTGCAGCGGGCTGGTCGTTGTGATTGCCAGTGCGTTGGTTACGGTCAGCGTCAATGGCTTCGTCACGGTCTGCTGCTGGTTTGTGGCCGAGTCCTTCGCCTGGAAGGTGAGGCTCAACGCGGACTCCAACGTCGTTGGCGTACCGGCGAGCAATCCTGAGCTGGACAGCGTCAGGCCGGTGCCGGTCAACGATCCCGCAGCGAGCGACCAGGTGATAGCTCCCGTTCCGCCCGTTGAGGTGAGCTGATAGCTGTAAGGGGCGCTCAGTGTGCCCACAGGCAGCGACGGCGTGGTGATTGCCAGCGTCACCGGATTGACGACGAGGGTTACGTTGGCGGAGACCGCTGTTACGTGCGTTGGCGTGGCGCTATCGGTCGCGAGGAAGTTGACGACGTTGCCTGCAACCACTGTTGGGGCAGTCGGCGTACCGGACAAAGTATTTCCCACAATCGAAAGCCCTGCTGGGAGAGTGCCGCTGTTCAGGGTGTACGTGATAGTTCCCGTGCCTCCCGTAGTAGAAAGAGTGACCGGCGTGATGGCTGTGCCTACGGTGTACGTCAGCGTGCTTGTGGTAGGCGAGACCCATACGAGCGGCGGCGCTGTCACGGCGATGGTGTAACTGCCTGAGGTCACCGAAGCAGGTGTCGTGGCTGTATCGGTCACCTTGACTGCAAAGGTGGAGACACCTGCTGAACCCGTCGGTATGCCGGTGATAGCACCGGAGGAACTAAGCGAGAGACCCGTGGGGAGCGCGCCGGACGCAAGAGTATAGGTCTTCGTCCCGGTCCCACCGCTGGCAGCAATGGTGGCGCCCGCGTACGTGGTGTTCGTCAAACCTGCCGCCAAAGCGCCGGCTGGCGTTGTGATCGCCAGCGCCGGGTTCACCGTGATGGGCGAGGTCGTGGCTGACTTAGTCGTGTTCTTCACGCTGGTTGCCGTCACCGTGACCGTTGAGGTTGCAGTACCCGTCGCCGTTAGCGTTGTCGCGGGAGCGTTGCCTGTTGCGCTCGTGGGAGCGACTGTTCCTGCGCCGGTTGCCGTGAAGGTTGCGCCCGAAGCGCTGGCATCACTCGCTACAGCCGCTGCCAGCGCCAGCGTCTGGCCGGAGTCGAGCGTGATGCCTGTTGTCACCGTCGAGAACGTAACGGCGATGGGTGTGAGCGTAATCGTTGCCGAAGCTGACTTTGTCGTGTCGGTCTTGCTGGTCGCCGTCACCGTCGCCGTGGTGCCGGTAATCACGGCTGGGGCGGTATACAGGCCGGCGGACGTGATGGTGCCTGTGGAGGCTGTCCACGTCACGCCTGCGCTGGCGCCATCTGCTGTAACCGTTGCCGTGAACGTCTGCGTGGCGCCGCCGATGAGCGTCGCCGTCGTCGGGCTCACAGCAACGCTGATGGGTGTGAGCGTAATCGTCGCTGAAGCGGACTTTGTTGTGTCGGTCTTGCTGGTAGCCGTCACTGTCGCGGAAGTAGTGGTAACCACGGCGGGAGCGGTATATATACCCGCAGAGGTGATCGCGCCTGTAGAGGCCGTCCATGTAACGCCCGCGCTGGCCGTATCGTTTGTAACCGTCGCTGTGAACGTCTGACTGGCGCCGCCGATGAGCGTGACCGTCGCGGGAGTCACAGTGACACTGATCGCCGGGGGAGCCGGGGCGCCACCACCACAACCGGCCAATGTCAGAACTAAGGCTGTGAATCCAGTAAATAGGTAGGTAAAAGAACGACCGTTACGGCCCTTAAACGTAAAAACTTTGGAACACAGCAGGCTGCGGGCCATAAGAATCTCCAGAGATACGATCTGCCTGTCTTAGTCCTTACTTCCCGGGGTCTACAAGCGAAATCTGGCCTACTTTGTGAAATTTCGCCTGATTTCGTC
>Ga0302313_10002648_pt1 | contig 12292 bp, 7 predicted proteins | sample III_Palsa_N2_2_FD_200454 | JGI IMG/M metagenome (GOLD analysis project Ga0302313, IMG submission 200454) | Peat permafrost microbial communities from Stordalen Mire near Abisko, Sweden - III_Palsa_N2_2 | ecosystem: Environmental > Terrestrial > Soil > Palsa > Peat permafrost | place: Sweden...
CGGGGAAGGACCTGGCGGATACCGCGCTGCGGGTGGGGTCGGTGGTGTGGGCGGCGGATTCGAAGACGATCTTTTATACGACGGAAGATGAGACGACGAAGCGGCATGACCATCTTTGGCGGCATCGGCTGGGTGATGCGGCAGCGGACGATGCTGTGGTGTATGAGGAGAAGGATGAGAGGTTCAACCTGGGGGTGGGTAAGACCAGGGATGGAAAATATCTGCTGATGGAGGCGGGCAGCCATACGACGAGCGAGTGCAGCTATCTTTCTGCGGAGACGCCGGGTGGGATGTTTCTGGTGATTGCGCCGCGCGTGGATGAGCAGGAGTACTCGGTCGATCATCGGGATGGGCTGTTTTATATCCGGGTGAACGATACGGGGAAGAACTTCAGAGTGGTGACGGCGCCGGTGGATGGAGGTGGGCGCGAGGCGTGGACGGAACTGATCGCGGAAGATAAGGATGCGCCGCTGGAGGACTTCGAGGTGTTCGCGACGTTCTGCGTGAGTGCGAGGAGACGGCTGGGGCTGCCGACGCTGACGGTGACGGATTTCGCCGGGAACACACTCGGAGCTTCGAGGGAGATTGAGTTTCCGGAGCCGGTGTACTCGGCAGGGGCTCATGCGAATCGAGAGTTTGCGACGACGGCGTTTCGGTATAGCTATACTTCGCTGGTTTCGCCTGCTTCGGTGTATGAGTATGACGTGCGGTCGGGAAGCTCGGAGCTGCTGAAGGAGCAGGAGGTACCGGGTGGGTTCGATCGGGCGCGGTATGCTTCGGAGCGCGTTTGGGTGGAGGCCGCGGATGGGGTGAAGGTGCCGGTGTCGGTGGTGTATCGGCGGGATTCGTTTGGGTTGGGTAAAGGGAATCCGCTGTATGTTTACGGTTATGGGTCGTATGGGTATCCGCTGCCGATTGGATTTAGTGCGACGCGGTTGTCGCTGCTGGATCGCGGCGTGGTGATTGCCTATGCGCATATTCGCGGGGGTGGCGAGATGGGCGATCCGTGGCATGACGCCGGAAAGATGATGGTGAAGCAGAATACGTTTACGGATTTTATCGCCGTGACGGAACAGCTTGTGGCGAAGGGGTATGGCGCGAAGGATCGCGTGGCGATTGAGGGTGGGAGTGCGGGCGGTCTGCTGATGGGCGCGGTGGTGAATATGCGGCCGGAGCTGTTTCGCGTGGTGCTGTCGCATGTGCCGTTTGTGGATGTGATGAATACGATGCTGGACGCTTCCCTGCCCCTGACTGTGGCGGAGTATGAGGAGTGGGGGAACCCGAATGAGGCGGAGGCGTTTGGCTATATGCGGTCGTATTCGCCTTACGACAATCTGAAGGCTGGAGATTATCCGGCGATGCTGGTGAAGACGAGTCTGAACGATTCGCAGGTGATGTACTGGGAGCCGGCAAAGTATGTGGCGAAGCTGCGGACGCTGAAGAAGAACGATGCTCCGCTGCTGCTGCATATCAATATGGATGCGGGGCATGGTGGGGCTTCGGGTAGATACGACTACCTGAAAGAGATTGCTTTCGATTATGCATTTCTGCTGAAGGAGCTTGGGTGGGAGGTCTCCGGGTGAGAGGCTGGCCTTTGGAAACGAAGGCCGACCGCGGATTTTCGCGGATAGACGCGGATTAAATGCAAAGGCTTAATGCGGATTGAGAACAGGCAACGGCAAAAGCAACCGCAGGTCCTTCGACTGCGTAGTTCGCCAGGGCGCGAACTACTTCGCTCAGGATGACACTTTGGGGTGAGGGTTCAGAAAAACAAACAAAAGCAAATGCAAAGGCTAAATACAGGGATCTCTCCGCGCCGGCGGCGGCGCCTCCGGTCGAAATGACGTGCTTTTGGGTGATGCTTTAAATGGGTTCTCAGAGTACTGGGTTAGCGTTTGCGGAGCACCCAGGTGGTCATGCAGCGGTGGTCCTGGACGATGGTGGTCTTCAATGGATCGACCATGACGCCGTTCATCTGGCGGGTCATCTGCAGGAGCACAGCCTCGTCGACCAGAAACCACTCTGAGCCGTCGCCAATGCGAAAGATGTTTCCGCGGAGGCGCTCGAAGTCCATGCCGATGCGTGAACCCAGGCGGCAGAAGAGCATTCCGCCGGGGCGCAGAACGCGCCACATTTCCTCGACCATCGCGAGGAAATGAGCTTCGTCTCTTGCGAAGTGAAGCACGGAGTTGCAGATCACCACGTCCGCAAAGGCGTCGGGAAACTCCATCTTTTCGATGGGGCCGACGCGGAAGTTGGTCGCGGGAAGCGCCGGGGCAAGCTGCGCCGCCAGGGCTCTTACGTGGGCGACACCCCCTGGATCGGCATCCACGGCGAAGACATCGCAGCCTTCGCGGAGGAGATGGACAAGGTTTCTTCCGTAGCCGCAGCCGGCGTCGAGGACACGCATTCCGGAGGCGATGTTGCCTCGCAGGATCTGATCGAAGACGTAGATGTCGATCTGTCCGAACTGCTCCTGCACGTTCATCGCGACTTCAGCAGCTTTCACTTTTTCTCCGGTGAGAATGGTCTTCCATTGTTTGATGGGCAGGATGGCGAACGACACCTTCGAGTCCAGGCAATCTGAGGATCAGAGCTCGGCTGATGCTGGCTCTTCGATCTTGTCGCCTTCGCCGGGGGCGAGGAAGAGGTTGGTTTCGAGGCCGTGCTGGCGGGTGTAGAGATCGTAGTAGCGGCCGTGGAGCTGGTAGAGGGACTCGTGGGTGCCGCGTTCGAGGATGCGGCCCTGCTCGACGACCAGGATCTGATCGGCGCGGCGAATGGTGGAGAGGCGATGGGCGATGACGAAGGTCGTGCGGCCCTGCATGAGGAAGTTGAGGCCGCTCTGGATGAGGGCTTCGGACTCGGAGTCGAGGGAGCTGGTGGCCTCGTCGAGGATGAGGATGCGGGGGTCGGCGAGGATGGCGCGGGCGATGGAGATGCGCTGGCGCTGGCCTCCGGAGAGCTTGACGCCGCGTTCGCCGACGATGGTGTCGTACTGCTCGGGGAAGCGCTCGGCGAACTCATCGACGCGGGCGATGCGGCAGGCGTTCATGAGCTCTTCTTCGCTGGCCCGAGGGCGGCTGAAGAGGATGTTCTCGCGGATGCTGCCGTCGAAGAGGAAGCTCTCCTGGAGGACGACGCCGAGCTGTTGGCGATAGCTGCTGAGGCGGATGTTGGCGAGGTCGATGCCGTCGATCAGAACCTCGCCGCCGTTGGCGGTGTGAAAGCCGCAGATGAGCGAGATGATGGTCGATTTGCCGGAGCCGGAGGAGCCGACGAGAGCGGTGACGGTGCCGGGTCTGGACTCGAAGCTGATGCCGTGGAGGACGGGCTTGTCGGCCTCGTAGGCGAAGGTGACGTCCTGGAAGGCTACGTCGCCGACGATGGTCTCCATGACGACGGTGCGGCTGGGGGAGCTGTCTTCTTCGTGTTCGCTGAGGATCTCGGTGGTGCGGTCGAGCCCGGCGAGGGCCTCGGTCAACTGCGTTCCGATCGACACGAGTTGCGCGACGGGCGCGACGAGGAACGCCAGCAGAAAGGTGAACGTGAAGTAGGAGCCGGTGGAGAGGCGATTCGCCGCGTGTTCGTGCGCGCCGAGGTACATCACCAGGCCGCCGACCAGACCGAGGACAACCGTCGAAGAGAGCGTCATGATGGACTGCGCGGTAAGTGAACTGACAACGTTATCCAGCAGGCGCTGGACACCGGCTGCGAAGACGCGGGCCTCGCTTGCTTCAGCGTGATAGCCCTTGACGACGCGGACGCCGCCAAGCGATTCGGTGAGACGGCCGGTGACTTCGGCGTTGATTTTGGCGCGTTCGCGAAAGATGGGTCGAATTGTTTTAAACGCGCGCTGCAGAATCACACCGAAGACCACCAGAATGCAGAAGGTGAGCAGCGTCATGCGCGTGTTGATACGGATGAGAAGGGAGAAGGCGATGAGTGCCGACAGAATGCCGCCGACGAAGTCGACCACGCCGGTGCCGACGAGGTTGCGCACGCCTTCGACATCGGTCATGATTCGCGCTACCAGGGTGCCGGTGCGGTTCTCGTCGTAGAAGGCGATGGGCAGGCGGCCGATGTGTTCCTGCACCTTGGTGCGCAGCTCGGAGATGAGTCGCTGACCGCCCTTCGACAACATCTGCGTCAGCCCGTAGGAGGTGATGCCCTGGACGACGGTGGCGGTGATGACGGCGGCGATGATCCTGGGCAACAGTCGCAGATCGCCGTGGACTCCCATCACCTTGTCGACCAGCGGCCGGAACGAGAGCGGGAGCACAAACGCCGCGCTTCGGTTGACGATCATCAGCAGAAAGCTGCCGAGGAGGAGCCAGCGGCGCGGCCGGATGAGGTTCCAGACCTCGGGGAGCACTTTTTTAAGCGGAGGTTTGGGACGAGATGCGGTGAGCGCAGCCGTGGTCGCTTTGCCGGTGCCGCGCGAGGGGCGGTCCGCTGCTTTCATACCGCCGCCGAAGCTGGATGGGCCAAAAGAAGACATAGGTTATCTGCAGTGTATGCCTGCGGGGGTTCGGTCCCGGTGTCCTGAAACAGTACTCCTTGTTCTGTAGACGGATGAGGAGCGGATTTATTGTATGAAGCCGGTTTCAGGATCGGTGCGGGACGTTTATGCGAGGCGAGCGCGACGGGCAGAGATGAAGGACCGGACACAGAAGAGGACATAGATGAGGCAGAGGAGCGCGAGGGCTCCCTTTTCTTCGACCGCGATGGGATGGGGATAGAAGGTGCCCCGGGAGAGTTTGATGGTATCGATGGCTGAGGGGATCATGCCGAGGAAGACGAGCAGGGCGACGGTGACGGAGATGTGCATCCAAAGCATCCGCTTCTTTGAGTTCTCGGTGTTGGCCATTGCGCCGAAGAGGATGAAGAAGAGTCCGATACCGCTGGGGATCAGAGACGTGGGATGAGCACTGCCGGTGGCGACGAAGCCGGCGATCCCGAGCAGAATGAGCAGAATGCCGAAGGCGATGGTAAGTTTTGCCATGATGATAAGACTCCTCGTGTAAGCGCAGTATCAGGATACTTGAAGGACGGGAGGCTTTGCGGGGAGCTATGGAATCTGAATGAGGGCGGCGCTGAGGGCGGCAACGTAGCAGGTGAGCTGGGAGCCGCTTAAGGGGAGGGTGTAGGCCGGATTGGGCGAGAAGGTGCCGTCGGGGTTGACGGCTGCGCCCTGGATGGTGACGCCGGAGGTGGCGGAGAGGTCCGGTGCCGTGGCTCCGGTGGAGAGCTGGGTCATGGCAAGCAGCGTGGCGGAGCTGGCGGTGTATGTCTGGCCGATGGGAAGGGTGACGGCGACCTGGAGGTTCTGGGTGGGGTCTTTGTTGACGATGACGAGGCTCAGGCCGGAGGAGCTGTTGACCGCGTAGGCCGTGACGTTGAGGGAGTCGGCGGAGACCTGGGTCTGGTAGAGGGTTCCCTGGCCGGCGAGGGTGAAGAACAGGATGCCGTAGAACTCGGGACGGGCTCCGACGACGGTGCCGGAGGAGTCCGCGATGGGAGTGTAGCCGGTGCCGTTGCCGCCGCCGTGGAAGTTCGCGCCGGAGGCTCCGCCCTGGGCGAGGTTGAAGAGATAGTCGATGACCCAGAGCGACGAGGCGTAGGAGTTGCTGACGCCGCTGGCTCCGCCGTTGTAGAAGGAGTTGCACTCGGACATGCGGTAAGGAACGCCGATGAGCTGCGCGCCTGCCTGCAGGATGGCGAGGTCTTTGACGAGGGTGGCGTCGGGAGTGACGAGGAAGGCTGCGGTGGAGGTGGCGAGCTGGCCGTTGGCTCGGTAGTAGTGCTGGGTGAGGAGGTTGATCTCGCTTTTGGTGACGCTTTGGCCGAAGGGAACGGTCCAGCTGGCCTCGTTGCTCGCGGAGGCGGGACCGGTAATGGGGGCGGTGGGGGTGGTGGCGAGGATGGCGGTGCGGAACTGCTGCCAGAGCGTGAGGAACTGCGAGAGCGACCAGTTTCCCGCGTAGAAGCTGCCGGAGATTCCGTACTCGTCACACTCGTTGCCGATCTCGATGCCGAGGAGCGAGGAGCCAAACTGCTGGACGGCGTAGGCGACCTCCGCTGCGGCGAGCGCGGGGGTGGTTGCGCCGGTGGCAGCGCCGCCGAGGTTGATGCCGTAGAGACACTGCCAGCCTGCGGCTTTGACGAAGGCGGCAACGGCGGCGACATCGGAGGGGGCGATCTGGCCGACGGTCTGGCCGCGACCGTTGGGGGTCCAGACATTTTTGTCGACGGAGTTGCCGCCGAGACGGAGGACGCTGGGGCCGAGACGCTTGAAGAGGCCGATGAGGTCGGCGTTGGTGGCGGTGAAGAGGGACTCCTGGAGATTCTCCTTTTCGTAGGAGAGGCCGGCGAAGGCGGGGCCGATGGAGCCTGCGCTGGTGGCGGTGATGCTTACCGAGGCCTGGGTGATGGGACTGGCAGGTGTGGGCTGGGGATTCGAAGCAGGCTGCGTCGTTGTGGCGGGGGCGGTTGAGGAGGAGCTGCATCCGAGAAGAGACGAGACCGCCAGGGTCGCGGCTCCCTGAAGAAGATCGCGACGGGTAAGGGCGGAGATCGGTTGCGGCTGGTTCATCGGGGGCTAACCTCTGGAGGAGAAGGACTTAAGGCTTAGACACGTATCGGGAGAGCGAGGTTGCTGCGTGGGTGTATTTGGTGACGCAGGCGGCGGTGGGTCTGAGAATCTTCCTGGAATGATGAAGTTCGGTGTGGGGCGTCGATCAATCCTGCAGATCAGGCAACGGCGAAATACAGGGGTCCTTCACTTCGTTCAGGATGACGGCAAAACAAATGACGACAAAACAGGCAACGGCAAAACGGCTTTTTGCTTTGTCGATTTCAGACAGATTCTGCGGACAATAGTTTTGTAGCTGTTTCGGTTACATTCATGATGGTCCGTGCGCGGAATGATTGGGGAGGGTTCAAACGAACCTCGCTGCAAAGCTACACGGAGGCGCTCTTTTTGATCTGAGCGAGAACGTCTTTGGGCTCCCAGTCGTTGGTGGGATACCAGTCGATGATCTTTCCGTCTTTGCCGATGAGCACGGTCGAGAGGGAGTGGGTAAGAGTTTTGGCGTCGCCGGGAGTGACGCCGACGTCGAAGAACTGGTCGATCGTGACGAGATCTTTTTCGGTGGGCGCGGCGAAGTCCCAGTGGGTGAAGGTCTCTTTGGTGTAGCGGCCGGTGTAGGCTTCGCCGTAGCTGCGGAGGACCTTCGGGGTGTCGTACTTCGGGTCGAAGCTGATGCTGAGCAGGTGGGTCTGATCGTAGAGGGCGGGGTCGGCGGCGAGAGCTTTGTCGATGTCGGCGAAGTTGCGGCTCATGCGGACGCAGAAGTCGGCGAGCGGGCAGCGGGTGTAGATGAAGGTGAGGAGGAGGACTTTGCCTTTGAACTGGTCGAGGTGAATGGTGCGGCCGCTCTGGTTGAGGAGTTTGAAGTCGGGTACGGCGTCGCCGGGGCTGGGGGTGTGGAACTGGACGGTGGGCTTGTAGTCGGGACGGCCCTGGGCGATGACGACGATGTTGTCGAGGCGGACGTTGGTGTAGCTGGCTCCGTCCTTGTCGGCGAGGACGGTGGCGGTGATGAGGTCGCCGGGATGGAGTTCGCTGACGACGCTGGGATCTTTGAGGGCGTAGTCCATCGTCATGGCCTCCATGAAGCCGGGGACGGCTTCGCCGTCGAGGGTGACGTGGGTGGCATCCGTGGAGACGACTTTGCCGCGGATGGTGAAGGTTTTGGTGTTGGCAGAGGTCTGGGCTGCGACGCTGGTCTTCTGCACGGCAGGCGGTGGGTGGCAGCCGGCGAGGAGAGCGGCGAGGAGGAGAAGAAAGACTGGCTTCGAGGTCGAGAGTAGCTTGCGCGGCACGGAGGACTCCTCCTGTCCATGATAATGGCTGTACGGAACAGGCGCGGGGGTGGGGTTTGGCGGAACGAGGGAAGATGACAGCGCCTTCGCTGGGGCTTATGCACTACGGGCTGGTGCTGGCGGGGCTGGGAACGGCGCTGCTGGGGCCGATTCTGCCGCTGCTGGCGCGGCAGTGGGCGATGCAGGATGCGCAGAGCGGGCTGTTGATGCTGGCGAAGTTCTGCGGATCGTTTCTGGGTGGGGTGAGTGTGTCGCGCAGGCTGAAGCGAAGTCTGCTGGTGGGGCTGGTGGCAGGCGTGGCAGGGTTTGGAGGGTTTGCGCTGGCTCCGGGGATGACGCTGGGATGCGTGGGGCTGTTTGTGGGTGGGTTTGGTCTGGGGCAGATTATTACGTCAGTCAATATTCTGGCGGGACGAAGGTTTACGAAGCAGCGTGGGTCGGCGCTGTCGGCGCTGAATTTTTCGTTCAGCCTGGGGGCGATGTTGTCGGCGCTGCTGGCGGCGTGGCTGCTGCCGCGGTTTGCGCTGCGCGGGGTGCTGGAGGGGTTCGCCGGGATGTTTGTTTTGGGCGCGACGGTGCTGGCAGTGCAGATGCGCGGCATGGGTTCGGGCACAGCTGCAGAGGAGCCTGAAGAGGCTGCTGCAACGGGTTCAGGATTGAATGCGCGGAGGTATCTCTACTTCGCCGGGCTGCTGGTGCTGTATGGGGGCCTCGAGACGTGTCTGAGCGGATGGCTGACGACGTTTGCGCTGCGCTATGGCGATAAGACGCTGGCAGTGAGCGAGTACACGACGCTGCTGTTGTGGCTGTCGCTGACGGTGGGGCGCGTCGGGGCTTCGGTGGTGATGCTGCGGGTGGGCGAGCGGACGGTGCAGCGCTGGGGTCTGGTGCTGTCGGCGGTGTTTACGGCGGGGCTCGCGATGGCGCACTCGGCGATGACGATTGCGGGGTTTGCGGTGCTGCTGGGGCTGAGCCTGGCTCCGTTCTTTCCGGCAACGTTTGCGCTGCTGATGGCGGAGCGGCCGACGGCGCGGCAGGCGGGGATTGTGCTCGCGGTGTCGGGCCTGGGCGCGGCGGCGCTGCCGTGGATGATGGGCGTGGTGTCGACGCGGACGGGATCGCTGCAGGTGGCGCTGGCGCTGCCGTTTGCCGCGGCGCTGGGACTGCTGGGGATGAGTGTGTTTTCGTCCGCGCAGAGGCAGGTTGCGGAGTAATCGCTGTGGCCTGTTTTCCAGTGTGCGGGGGCGTATAACCGAGGAATGGATCTGCTGGTGGTGGAGATTGCAGAGGCGCTTGCGGAGGCTCTGAAAACGGGCGCGACGGTGGTGACGGGAAATCAGCGGGCGGCGCGGACGCTGCGGCGGGAGTTCGACCGGAGAAACCGTTCGCTGGGGCTGGCGAGCTGGGAGCCTCCGGCGGTGCTCGCGTGGGATGCGTGGACGGCGGGGCTGTGGCGTCAGTTGCTTGTGGACGGGCTGAGCGCACTGATGCTGATGAGCCGGAGCCAGGAGCATGTGGTGTGGCGCGCGGTGCTCGAGGCCGATGAGGAGCTGGCGAGTCTGCGGTCGGTGGATTCGCTGGCGGAGATGGCGGCGGAGGCGTGGCGGCTGTTGTGCAGCTATGACGGGCAGGGGCGGCTGCGGCGCGCGGCGGTGAGTGCGGATACGCGGGCGTTTCAGCGGTGGGCGCAGGTGTTTGAACGGACGTGTCGGACGGAGGGTCTGCTGTCGCAGGCGCAGTTGGAGCAGACGCTGCGCGAGGCGGTCGAGGCAGGGCATTTGATGCCGGGTGCAGGCGGGGTGGTGCTGGTCGGGTTCGATGCGTTGACTCCGGCGCAGAAGGGGCTGGTAGAGGCGTTGCGTGCGGCTGGCGCGAATGTGGACGAGGTATCGCTGGCGGTGCAGGCAGAGAGCCGCATGCTGGTCGCGACGGAGAATGAGGCGGAGGAGCTGTCGGTTGCGGCACGGTGGATCAGGGTGTTTCTGGAGGAGCGGCCGACGGCGCGGGTTGCCGTGATTGTGCCGGGGCTGGAGACGCAGAGGGCCGAGATCGACCGGGTGTTTCGCGAGGTGCTGGCGCCGGAGCTTGAGGATATTCAGGTGCGGAGCGCGGCGGGGCCGTATGAGTTTTCGCTGGGCGTTGCGCTGGCGGAGACTCCGCTGGTCGCGGTGGCGCTGGATCTGCTGCGCTGGGCCGGCGAGGCGTTGCCGGTGGAGCGGGTGAGTGCGCTGCTGCTGTCGCCTTATTTCTGCATGAGGAGTGAAGAGCGCGGGGCGCGGGCGGAGTTCGATGCGTTCGAGTTGCGCAGGGCGAGGATGCTGCGGCCGGAGATCTCGATTGCATGGCTGAGCGATGTGGTGGACAGATCGAAGCGGAGATCGCGGCTCGGCAGACTGCCAGGTGCGCTGCATGCGATGCGGCGCGTGGTCGAGTTGCGGCTGCGCGCTGCGGATCGAAGGAGCCATGCGGAGTGGGCCGAGAGGATGCGCGAGTTGCTGGACGCGGGGGGATGGGGCGCGAGCGAGGGCGAGGACAGCATCGAGTTTCAGACGCGGCGCAGATGGGAGAGCGCGCTCGATGAGCTGGCCACGCTGGACTTCGACGGCGTGCGCGTAGGGTTTGCGGATGCTCTGGAGGGTCTGGTGCGGATTGCGCGGCAGACGATCTTTGCGCCGGAGTCGAGAGAGGCTCCCGTGCAGGTGATGGGGCCGCTGGAGGCTGCGGGTGCGACCTTCGATGCGGTGTGGTTTCTGCGTGGCGGCGATCTGACGTGGCCTGTTGTTGTGGGGAGCAATCCCCTGTTGCCGTGGCATATGCAGAAAGAGTTTGCGATACCGGGGACGGATGTGGCTCGGGATAGCGAGGCGGCGAAGCACACCACGGAACGGATTGCAGCGTCTGCGGCGACAGTGATTTTCAGCTATGCGAAGGAGACGGCGGAGGGAAAGCAGCGGGCTTCGTCTGCGTTGGCTGCGCTGGAGCTGGAGGAGGTTGAAGTCGCGGAGCTTGTGCGGCCGGTTGCTGAGCGCACGCCGGTGCAGGTCGAAGAGATGGATGATGCGCAACAAGTCGCGGCGCTGCCGGATCAGGTGATTCATGGTGGAGCACGGATTCTGGAGCTGCAGGCGGCGTGTGGGTTTCGAGCGTTCGCGGAGCAGAGGTTGTGGTCGGCGGAGCTGGAGTCGGTTGAGCCGGGGATGGATGCTCGTGAAAGCGGAACGGTGGTGCATCGCGTGCTCGAGTACTTCTGGGATGAGGTGAAGACGCAGAGCGCGTTGATCGCGATGACCAATGCAGAACGAACGGAGCGGCTGGACGCATGCATCGTGCGAGCGCTGCGCAGAACGGCGGAGCTGAGCTCGACGGCATGGGACGCGGCGTATGTCGCGGTGCAGCATGAACGGCTGCAGCGGTTGCTCATGCCGTGGCTGGAGCTGGAGATGACGCGCACACCGTTTGCCGTGAAGCTGAGCGAGAAGGAGTTTGAGGATGTTCGCGTCGGGCCGCTGCGGCTAAGCGTGCGAATGGATCGGGTGGACGTGATCGAGGGCGGCGAGGTGCTGATCGACTACAAGACCGGAGTGGCTTCGCCGAGCGACTGGCTGACGGAGCGACCGCATGCGCCGCAGCTTCCGTTGTACGCGATTCTGTCGGACCCGGACCTGCTGCAGGGAGTTGCGTTCGGCCTGGTGCGGGCGGGCGAAGGCAGAGAGTTGAAGGGATACGCTGTGGCTCATGGCGTGCTGCCAAAAACGGTGAAGCTGCGGAAGGATGTTGCGAGTCTGGAGGCGCAGGTAGAGGAGTGGCGACGCGTGCTGGAGCATCTGGCGGAGGAGTTCGCAGCAGGCGGGGCGAGGGTTGCGCCGAACAAATATCCGACGACGTGCGAACGATGTGCGCAGCGAATTCTGTGCCGGCTCGATGTGACGCTGCTTGAGGATGACGATGACGAGGGTGGATCGGACGCGGAGGTGAGCCGTGGCTGATCTGTTTCTTTTGCCCGCAATGAATGAGAAGCTGCCGCCGGATTTTGAAGAGCGTGACAAGGCGCTCGATGTGGAGCGATCGTGGATCGTGGAGGCCCCGGCGGGGTCGGGTAAAACGGGGCTGCTGATTCAGCGCTATCTGAAGCTGCTGGCGCACGAGAGCGTCGAGGAGCCGGAGCAGGTGCTGGCGATCACGTTCACCGTGAAGGCGACGGCGGAGATTCGCGAGCGCGTGGTGGCGCAGCTGGAGAGTGCAGCGCGGAGTGAAGCGCTGAAGAACGAGAGTGATTTTGCGAGGGAGACGCGAGCGCTGGCCGAGGCGGTGCTGCGGCGCGATGCTCTGCTGGGCTGGCAGTTGCTGGAGCATCCTCGCAGGCTGAATATGCGCACCATCGATTCGGTGTGCGCGCAGATTGCGC
>Ga0302313_10002650_pt1 | contig 12284 bp, 8 predicted proteins | sample III_Palsa_N2_2_FD_200454 | JGI IMG/M metagenome (GOLD analysis project Ga0302313, IMG submission 200454) | Peat permafrost microbial communities from Stordalen Mire near Abisko, Sweden - III_Palsa_N2_2 | ecosystem: Environmental > Terrestrial > Soil > Palsa > Peat permafrost | place: Sweden...
AGCTTGGCGTCCAGTTCGTACAGCAGCGGCACACCCGTCGGGATGTTCAGCTCGACGATTTCGGCCTCGGAGCGGTTGTCGAGCATCTTCACCATGGCACGCAGGCTGTTGCCGTGCGCCGTGACCAGGACATTGCGACCCGCTGCCAGCTGCGGCGCAATGCGCTCATTCCAGAAGGGCAGTACGCGTGCCAGCGTGTCCTTCAAGGATTCCGTGGCCGGCAGCAGCGACGGATCGACATCGTGATATCGGGGATCATGACGCGGATGGCGCGGGTCATCCGGCGACAGGGGCGGCGGCGGAATGTCGTAACTGCGCCGCCAGATCTTCACCTGCGCCTCGCCGTGCTGCTCCACCGTCTGGGCCTTGTTCAGGCCCTGCAGCGCGCCGTAGTGGCGCTCGTTGAGCCGCCAGCTGCGCTCCACGGGCACCCACATGCGGTCGGTCTCATCCAGTATGAACCACAGCGTGCGGATCGCGCGCTTCAGCACCGATGTGAAGGCGATATCGATCGTGAGGTTCTCTTTCAGGATCTGCTGGCCGGCGCTGCGCGCTTCCGTGCGTCCCTGCTCCGACAGGTCCACATCGTGCCACCCGGTAAACAGGTTCTCGACATTCCAGATGCTCTGGCCGTGGCGGACGAGGATGAGTTTTCCAGGCACGTGAGCGGGCCTCCGGGTCACACTGATGCGTTGTTTTTGTACTGTACCGCAGCGCAGCCGTGCCGTCAGCCGACCGTCAGGCGTCGCAGGGCCTCGATGCCGACCGAGAGGGTCGCAAAGTCCGCGGCGCCCGCCGTGCGCATGTCCGCCTGCATGCGTTCCCATTGCGCAAGGTCCCGGGCATTCGCGCCGACCCAGGCGTCGATGCGCGCCTGGGGGCCACCGCGGGCGGCATGGGCGAGGGCCTTGTGCGTGAGGATGCGATGCGATTGATACAGGCTCTCGCGCAGACCCGAGCGCGCCACGGCCTGCCAGTTGCCGTCGATCTGCAGCGCCTCCACCTGGTCGTGAATCCAGTCCAGGCCCAAGCGCGCGCCCAGCCCGAAATACACCTGCGCCGCATCGTTGACCGCCACCTTCGCGGCCAGGGCCAGTTCGACGATATCGAGCGCACAGTCCTGTGCCCCCAGCAGCGCCAGCCGCTTCGCCAGCGCGTGCGGGACGCGGGCGCTGGTGTAGCGCGCCAGCACTGCCTGGTAATTGCTGCGCCATTGGCCCGCGAGCGCCTCGGCAAGATGGGCGGTGAGGGTGCGCACCGCGCCGCGCAGCTCGCCCACGGCGGCATCGATGGATAGGTTCTGGCGATGCAGCAGCAGCCAGTAGGTCAGATGCCGCAGCAGACGGCTGATCTCATCCAGCATCGTGTACTGAATCTGTGCCGGAACCCGGTTATCGAGGGCTTCGATCTGTGCCCACAGCTCCCGCGTCTCGAACACCTCGCGGGCGGCAGTGTAGGCACGGGCCACGCGGGCCGGGGAGGCGCCGGTCTCCTCCTGGGCACGACTGACGAAGGCCGGCCCCATCCTGTTCACGACGCTGTTGGTGGTCGCCGTGGCGATGATTTCCCGCCGCAGCCGGTGCCGGCTGATGGCGCGCGCGAACCGGCTGCGCACCGCTGCAGGAAAATACCGCTCCAGCTCCTGGGACAGGTAGGGGTCCTCGGGTACATCGGATTGCACCAGATGGTGGCTGAGCCAGATCTTGCTGTAGGCCAGCAGCACCGCAAGTTCGGGTCGGGTCAGTCCCTGCGACTGCTTGTGACGTTCGGCAATCGCCTCATCATCCGGCAGAAATTCGATGCGTCGGTTCAGATCACCGCTGTGCTCCAGCTGGCGCATCAGATGCTGATGCTCCGGCAGCCGCGCGACGGCCTGGGCCTCGAGGGTGCTCAGGGCCTGGCTCTGCAGGTAGTTGTTGCGCAGGACCAGTGCTGCGACATCGCTCGTCATGCGCGTCAGGACCCGGTTCCGGTCGTTAAGTTTGAGCTTGTCGGCGAGCACCAGGGGATTGAGCAGGATCTTGAGGTTCACCTCCACATCCGAGGTGTTGACGCCCGCGGAATTGTCGATGAAATCCGTATTCAGCCGCCCGCCCTTCAGGGCGTACTCGATGCGACCCTGCTGTGACAGCCCGAGATTGCCGCCTTCGCCGACGACCTTGGCGCGCAGCTCCGCGCCATTCACCCGCAGGCCATCGTTGCTGCGGTCGCCAATCTGGGCGTGGCTCTCGGTCGTGGCCTTAACGTAGGTCCCGATGCCACCGTTCCACAGCAGATCCACCGGCATCATGAGGATGGCGCGGATGACCTCCAGCGGCGTGGCACTCGCGGCAGTGAGGCCCAGCAGCTCGCGCACCTGGGGGGACAGCGCCAGTGATTTCGCAGTGCGCGGGAAAATGCCGCCACCCCGCGAGATCAGCGTTCGCGAGTAGTCGTCCCAAGAAGAACTCGGCAGGGCGAACAGGCGCTCGCGCTCCGTGAAGCTTGCTTCAGGATCGGGTGTCGGATCCAGAAAAATATGCCGGTGGTCGAAGGCGGCGACCAGGCGGATATGCCTGGACAGCAGCATCCCGTTGCCGAAGACATCACCCGACATGTCCCCGATGCCGCATACCGAGAAGTCCTCGGCCTGGATATCCCGCCCGAGTTCGCGAAAGTGTCGCTTCACCGATTCCCATGCGCCGCGCGCGGTGATGCCCATCTTCTTGTGGTCGTAGCCGGCGGAGCCGCCGGAGGCGAAGGCATCCCCCAGCCAGAAGGAGTACTCGGCGGAGATTGCATTGGCGATGTCCGAGAAGCTGGCCGTGCCCTTGTCGGCGGCGACGACCAGATAGGGATCATCCGGATCACGCCGTATCACCAGCCGCGGCGGCACGACCTGCTGGTTGACGATGTTGTCGGTGATGTCGAGCAGTCCGCGCATGAAGGTCTGGTAGCAGCGGATGCCTTCCTGCTGCCGCTCCTGCGGTGTGTTCGCCTGCGGACGCTTCACGACGAAGCCGCCCTTGGCGCCCATCGGCACGATCACCGTGTTCTTGACGTTCTGCGCCTTCATCAGCCCCAGCACTTCGGTGCGGAAGTCTTCGCGCCGATCGGACCAGCGGATGCCGCCGCGCGCCACCTGGGCCATGCGCAGATGGATGGCTTCGACCTCCGGGCTGTACACGAACACCTCAAACAGCGGCCGCGGCAACGGCAGCTCGGGAATCGCGTGCGAGTCGAGTTTCAAAGACAGGCACGGTCGCGATGCGCTCTCGGGGGTCTGCCAGAAATTGGTGCGGACGACGGCGCGGATCACATGCAGGAAGGCGCGCAGGATCCGGTCCGCGTCCAGGCTCGTCACCGCCTCCAGCTCACGGCCGATGGCCGCCTCGAGGGTTTGGGTCCTGGCGCGCGCGGCGGCGGACCGTGCCGGATTCAGCTGCCGTTCGAAAAGTTCGAACAGGCGGCGCGCGAGACGCGGATTTGCCTGCAGCACACGCTCCATATACGCCTGGCTGAAGGGCAGACCGGTCTGCAGCAGGTAGCGGCCGCAGGCGCGCAGCACCATGATCTCGCGCACGCCAAGGCCGGTCAGTGGCAGCAGGCGGTTGAAGCCATCGTTTTCGGTAGCCCCGGTCCATACACTTTCGATGGCGGCTGTGAGCTTGGTTCCGAGCTTCCCGATGTCGAAGGCCGTCACATGAGCCAGCTCGAAATCCTGGATCCGCACCGGTGTGTCGGCGGGCCAGTGGATTTCGTACGGCTGCTCGGCGATGACCCGCAGGCCGAAGTTTTCCATCACCGGGACCACATCGGAGATGGAGACCGCGGCACCGCGACGGAACAGGGTCAGATGCAGCTGGGTGTCGGCTTCGCCGGCGGCGCGGTGCAGCCGCAGGCGCATGGCGCCGGGTTCCGGCCCCAGCGCCACGAGTTCGGCGATGTCGGCGAGTGCGGCAGCGGGTGTTACCTGTTCGGTGTAGGCCGCCGGGAAGACGCCCGCGAACTGTGCCCACAGCACCAGTGCCGCAGCTTCATCCATGGCGGCGGTCAACGCATCGCGCAGTCCGGCCTGCCAGGTGGAGGCCGCCCGGGCAAGCGCGCGCTCGATCCGGGTCAGGTCCACCCGCCCATGATGGTGCTCGCCGAGGCGTACCACGACATAGAGCCGGGCCAGCGTGGATTCCGAGAGCAGCACCTGCGTCTCCACCGCCCGTCCGCCGAACTCCTCGAGCAGTACCGCCTCGATACGCGCACGCACCCGCGAGTCGTAGCGGTCGCGCGGCACAAAGACCAGGCACGAATAGAAGCGGTCGAAGGGGTCACGACGTGCGAACAGGCGCACCTGTGCCCGCTCATACAGGTTCACGATACCGCGGACATTGCGGACCAGTTCCCCGGCCGTGGCCTGGAACAGCTCATCCCGGGGGTAGGTTTCCAGCACGTGCACCAGGGACTTCGCGTCGTGGCTGCCCTGCGCAGCATTGAACGCACCGACTACGGCCTCTAGCTTGTCCTTCAACATCGGGATGGATCGCGGACTGCTTTCGTAGGCGGAAGACGTCCACAGTCCCAGGAAGCGGTGCTCGCCCGTCACCCGGCCCCGCGCATCGAAGGTGCGCACTCCGATGTAGTCCAGGTAGCTGCCACGATGTACCGTCGCGCGTGAATTCGCCTTGGTGACCAGCACCGCGCGGGCGGAACGCGCCTCGCGCCGCAACGCGCCGGTGAGGGCGGTGGGCGAAGGGATGGCAACGCCGGGACGGGACGGACGCAGGATCCCGAGACCGGATTGAGGCTGCGGTACGAGCAGATCCTTGCGCGCGCCACGTCGCAGCCGGTAGCGACGATAGCCGAGGAAGGTGAAATGGCCCGCTACCATCCATTCAATGAGTGCCTGCGCTTCGGTTGCGTCCGATTCGCGCGGCACGCCCGCGCTCGAAAGCCCGCGCGCGGCGACCCGCGCCTGATTCAGCATCGGCCGCCAGTCAGCCACTGCAACCCGCACGTCAGCGAGTGTCGCCTCAAGCGTGCTGGCCAGCACCTGCAGTCGTTGCGGATCGATCTGCCGATCCACTTCAAACAATTGCCAGGACTCGCGGCGCGTGGCGCCACCCCCCGCCGCCGGAGCCAGGCGACCGGCGCGATCCCGGCGTACGTCGAACAGCGGGTGAATGATCAGGTGCACGCCGATCCCGAGGCGGCCGAAGGCCAGGAACAGCGAGTCCACGAGGAAGGGCATGTCGTCGGTGACGACTGCAACCAGGGTATGCGGACACAGCTTCGCATCGCCGTGCGCATCGGCTGCAAGCTGCGCGTCCAGGACGCTCACGACGGGCCGGCCCGCGGTGCGCCGTTCGCCGGCCCGCCGATGCGCCAGCGCAACACGCGCCAGGTACTCCGGCGGGCGCGTCATGAGGTCCTCATGCGCGACACCCATGAAGTAGGTCTTCAGGAAAGACTTGGTGTCGGTGCCGCTGGATTTGCGGCCGAGGCCGCGCGCGGCAAGGATGATGCGGTCGATGAGGCGAACCCGGGCCGCGGGTATCTCGGCTGACATGGCGCGCAGTATACCGCCTGGGAACCGGGAATGGATCAGGGCCGGTGAGGCTGAGAAAGGTATTGCGCTGATTGCATTTCGCTCATTCTGCTGAGCGTACGCTGGAATTCGAACCGCAGGCGCTCGCCCTGGTAAAGCTCCGCCAGGGACGCAGCAGCGGTCACAATCAGTTTCACCCGGCGGTCATACAGTTCATCCACCAGCGCGATGAAGCGTCGTGCCGCATCTTCGTCCTGCTGCGTGAGTACCGGGACATGGGAGACGAGCACCGCCGGCCAGGTGCGCGCGACTTCGATGTAATCCTCGGTGCTGCGCGGGCCTTCGCAGATGGCGCGAAAATCGAACCAGACCGCTTGTCGGTCCAGGCCGAGTGTGGCGATCTGCCGCCCCGCGATTTCGATTGCGCCGGGCGTCGCCGCGGCACCATGGGTCAGTCCCCGATACAGGGCCGCCAGTCGTGCCTCGGTTCCCGCCGTCGTGGTCAGCAGATAAGTGCCGGCCCGCGTCAGCCGTCGCAGCCTATAGTCCGTACCGCCGTCCATCGCGAGCACCCAGGTGTGCTCTTTGATCTGCTCGATCGCGGGAAGAAATCTTTGCCGCTGCAGTCCGTCCCGGTACAGCTCATCGGGCGGGGAGTTCGAAGTGGCCACCAGCGTCACGCCGCGCTCGAACAACGCCGCGAGCAGCGTGCCGAGGATCATGGCATCGGCGATGTCACTGACGAAGAACTCATCGAAGCACAGCACCTGCACACCCGCTGCGATGCCATCTGCAACCCGTTCCAGCGGCGCCGGGAGACCCGCGTTTTCCTTCAGGCCGTTGTGCACGTCCTGCATGAACCGATGGAAGTGTCGGCGACGCTTCTGCGCGAAGGGCAGGCTGTCGAAGAACATGTCCATCAGCCAGGTCTTGCCGCGGCCCACCGCCCCCCACAGATAAAGACCCATTTCCGGGGGCGGCGACGGCCGCCGCAGCACGGCGCGCAGCACACTCAGGCCCCTGCGGTTGGCGCGGCGGCGACGGATGAGCCGTTGCCGCAGCTCTGACAACGCGACCACCGCGGCCAGTTGCGCAGGATCTGACTGGTAACCGTATTCGCGCAGTTCGCGCCGGTAGAGCTCCTGCAGGCTCTCCCATTGTTCCAGCCTCATTCGCGACACAATCAGCTGCTACAACGCCTGGTAGTTCGGACCCGAGCCACCTTCCGGGGTGGTCCAGTCGATGACGGCGTACGGGTCCTTGATGTCGCAGGCCTTGCAATGCACGCAGTTGGCGGCGTTGATCTGCAGTCGCTTGCCACCTTGCCCATCGTCTACCATTTCGTACACGTTCGCCGGGCAGAAGCGCTGGCACGGATTGCCGAATTCCCTGGCGCACCGATCGGCGCACAGCGAGGGATCGCGGACCTTCAGATGCGCCGGCTGGGACTCATCGTGCGTGGTCGAGGCAAAAAACACCGAAGCCAGGCGATCGCGCGGCGGCAGCGTACGATCCACCCAGTGACGCTCGATCGGCGGTTGTTGCGCGAGCGTCTTCAGCTGCGCGTAGTCCGGTTTGTGTTTGAGCGTCCAGGGCGATCTGCCGCCCGTAGCCGTTTCCAGAACCGCGTTGGCCAGTCCAAACCACAGTCCACGTTTGAACGCGGGTTTAATGTTGCGCACGGCCTTGAGTTCCTGCCCGCCGACTGACTCACGCCAGCGCGCCTCGAAGCCCTGCAGGGAGCCGGTCTGAACGTACTCCTCGGCGGCCAGCACGCCGGAGCGTACGGCCTGATGCACGCCCTTGATTTTCGGTACGTTGACACCGCCCGCCGTATCGCCGATCAGGACGGCACCGGGCATGGCCAGCTGCGGAATCGACTGCCAGCCGCCCGCGGCGATGGTGCGCGCGCCGGCGGCCAGAATCTCCCCGCCCTCGAGCAATGGGCGGATGCTCGGGTGATTCTTGAACTGCTGGAAAGCCTCGAAGGGCATGAAGCGGGGGTCCGAATAATCCAGGCCCGCGACAAAGCCCACATACACGCGGTCCTGGTCCAGGTGATAGAGGAAACTGCCGCCGTAGGTTGCGGTGTCGAGCGGCCAGCCGACGGTGTGCTGGATGAGGCCCGGCTCAATGCGACCCTTGGGCACCTGCCACAGCTCCTTCATCCCGAGCCCGTAGGTCTGCGGCCCGGACCTGACATCCAGTCCGTAACGTTGAGTCAGAACCTTGGCGAGGCTGCCGCGGGCGCCTTCGGCAATGAACGTCAGTGGCGCACGCACCTCGGGGCCGGCGGAGTAGCCGGGTCCGGGTTCGCCGCTTTTCGTAAGCCCCATGTCACCGATCTGCACCCCCGCAACCGCGCCGCGTTCGTCGAACAACGGCTCGGCCGCGGCAAATCCGGGGAACACGTCGACACCGAGACTCTCGGCCTGCTGGCCCATCCAGGCGGTCAGCAATCCCAGCGACACAATCAGGTTGCCGTGATTGTGCATCTGTGGCGGGGTGGGCAGACGGATGCTGCCGGTGCGCGTCAGCAGCCGGAACTCATCGCGCGTCGCCGGCACACAGATGCCCGGCGGGTTCTGGCGCCAGGCGGGCAGCAGCGCATCCAGGGGACCGGGTTCGATGACCGCGCCGGAGAGCGAATGCGCACCGACGGCGGCGCCTTTCTCCAGCACGCAGATATTGATGTCGGGCTTGAGCTGTTTGAGGCGGATCGCGCAGGAGAGGCCGGAAGGACCCGCCCCCACAATCACGGCGTCATATTCGAGAACGTCTCTGTCCATGCCGTGATTGTAACGGGGTTATTTGGCTTGCATGCGAATAGCGCCGTCCAGACGGATGGTGGTGCCGTTGAGCATCGGATTGGTGATGATGCTGGCCGCCAGCGCCGCGAACTCTGAGGGTTTGCCCAGCCGCGAGGGAAAGGGAATCTGCTTACCCAGTGATTCCTGAACCTCCGGCGGCATGCCGGCCAGCATCGGCGTATGGAAGATGCCCGGTGCAATGGCAACACAGCGGATGCCGAACATGGCCAGCTCACGCGCGATCGGCAAGGTCATGGCAGCCACCGCCGCCTTGGTGGCCGTGTAGGCTGACTGACCGATCTGGCCTTCAAAGGCGGCTACCGAGGAGGTGTGAATCAGCACGCCGCGTTCGCCGTCGGGGCCGGGCGGATTGTGCTGCATGATGACCGCGGCGGCGCGGTCGCACATGAAGGTGCCGACGAGGTTGACCTGGATGGTGCGGGTGAACTGGTCCACCGGCATCGGCCCGTTTCTGCCGAGGATGCGCCCAGCGGTGCCGATGCCCGCGCAGTTCACCACCACGTTCAGTGCGCCCATCGCCGCCGCCGCCGCCTGCATGGCGGCATCGATGCTCGCCTCCGAGCTCACATCGCAGCGCTGGAAGCCGGCCGCGGCACCCAGGGTCTGCGCTGCCTTCTGGCCCTGCGCATCCTGGATATCAAACAACGTCACGCGACCGCCGCTGGCGATGACAAGTTCCGCGACGGCGTATCCGAGCCCGGATGCGCCACCGGTCACGACTGCGCGCACTTCGTTGAGATTCATATCAGGCGGCCTCCCGGTCCGGTTCGTGCAATTTTCCAAGTATGGCATCGCGCGCCTGTCGGCACAGCGTTGCCACAGCTTCGGTACCCGGGAGCGAATCGGGAATCACCGGTTCCAGGATCTCGATTCGCAGCGGTGTGGGCTGTGGCAGGCCGCCGCGCGGTGACAGCGCCACGCGTGAACCGTGGATGATGGCCGGGACCACCGGGCAGCCGGCTCGCTGTGCTGCGGCGAACGCGCCGAAGTGGAATTTGAGCAGGCCCGGCTCTTCGCTGAAGGTTCCTTCGGGGAAAAACACCAGGGATTCGCCGCCTTCGGCACTGCGCATCACGCGCCGCGCATCCTTGGTCGTCTGGCCGGTCCGGTCGCGCGCCATGAATTGGGAGCCGATGCGGTTCAGCAGAAATCCCGCCAGCGGCACTGAAGCCATTTCGCGCTTGATGACAAACCCGAAGCGCGGCGGTAAGGCCGCGGTGAAGACCACGCCGTCAATGTAGCTGCAATGGTTGGCGACCAGGATGCAGTGTCCGGCGGGCAGCCGCTCGAGCCCCTCCACCGTCAGGGGCATGCCGGCCAGCTGCAGAAAGGCCCGCGCGGCCTTGCGCGCCAGCCAGCGGCGGCGGTTCAGACCGGGCAGGGCGACCATGACCAGCATCGCGCCGACGGCGACCACGAGGAACAGCACCCCGGCATACAGGCCGTACAGGATTTTGACTATTAAAGGCATCTAGGTCGTAAGCGTAGGAGACGACAGGGATTTCTGGCCGGTTTCGGCACAGTTCTTAGTCTGAATCAGAGGCCGCATTGTGTGAACTGGTTCTCTTTATGTAATGCCGAATCAATAGTTGTGATAATGGTCACTCCGGATCGGCGCTACTCCTTTGCATACTCCGTCCAGACGCCGAAGAGCCCCCGGGTCCCTCAAAAGGCCTCGGTCGCACGCGGCGATCACCGACGTTCCAAGTGAGGCCGATTTTGGTAAAGCACGCTACAGCTCTCGCGACGACCGCGCCAGAACCCGCTGATCCGGCCGTGGCGCGATTTCTGGACGCCGTGTGGATGGAACGCGGGCTCTCCTCGAACACCCTGGCTGCCTATCGCGCCGACCTCACCGCACTCTCGCGGTGGCTGGGCGAGCGCGGCATTCAGATGGCGCGGACCACCAAGTCGGATCTCCAGGATTTCATCGCCGCCCGAGTCGAAGCGGGCGCCCGGCCGCGCTCCACGGCGCGGCAGTTGTCGAGCTTCCGTCGTTTTTTCCGCTACCTGATGCGCGAGGCCGTCATCCGCGACGACCCGACCGCCCAGATTGCCATGCCGAAGATCGGCCGCTCCCTGCCGAAGTCACTGACTGAAGAGGAAGTGGAGTCGCTGCTGGGCGCGCCCGCCGTGGGTGACCCGCTCGGCAACCGCGACCGCACCATGCTCGAGGTGCTCTATGCCACGGGCCTGCGCGTCTCGGAACTGGTGAACCTGAGATATTCCCAGGTGAATCTCAACCAGGGCGTTATCCGCATCATCGGCAAGGGCAACCGTGAGCGCCTGATTCCGCTGGGCGAGGAGGCGGTGCGCTGGCTGAATGAATTTGCCCGCTCCGCGCGGGGCGAGATCCTGCTGGAACGCCAGACCGATTATCTGTTCCCGACCCGCCGCGGTGATCGCATGACCCGGCAGGCGTTCTGGCACATCATCAAACGTTATGCCCGCAAGGCCGGCGTGGATCGGGAACTGTCGCCGCACACCCTGCGCCATGCCTTCGCGACCCATCTGCTGAATCATGGGGCTGACCTGCGGGTCGTCCAGATGCTGCTGGGTCACAGTGATCTGTCGACCACCCAGATCTATACGCACGTTGCCCGCGAGCGCATGAAGGAACTGCATCAGCAGCATCATCCGCGCGGGTGATATTATCGGTGCCATGAAACGCGCACCGCTCCTTGCCCTGCTGGCCACCCTCCTGGCAGCGCCGCCAATATTGGCTGCCACGCCTGCGCCCGCCGTGACTGCAGCGGATCCCAGAGTGACCATTGCTGCAAAGATGGCCGGCGTAAAGCCCGAGGACCTGCATGCGACCCCGGTTCCCGGCGTCTATGAATTGCTGCGGGGCGGGGATGCCGCGTACGTCTCGAGCGATGGCAAGTACGCCATCATCGGCGACCTGTACGAGACCGGGACCAACAATGACCTGACCGAAAACCGCCGCCGCGATCTGCGGCTGAAGATGCTGGCGGGGATTCCCGAAACGCAGATGGTCGTGTTCGGTCCCGACAATCCCAAGCACACGATCACGGTCTTCACCGACATGGACTGCGCCTACTGCCGCAAGCTCCACAGCCAGATCTCCGACTACAACAAGCTCGGCATCCGGGTGCGTTATATCGCCTACCCGCGCACCGGTCCGAATACCTCATCGTGGTCCAAGGCCGAGCAGGTCTGGTGCTCGGCGGACCGCAAAACGGCGCTCACCGAGTCCAAGCTGGGCAAGACGCTGCCGACGAAGATCTGCGCGGACAATCCGGTCGCGAAGGAATATCAGCTGGGCCAGGACTTCAACCTGCAGGGCACGCCCACCATCATTCTCGGCAACGGCGAGATGGTGGCGGGCTATATGGCTCCCGGCGACCTGAACCAGGAGCTCAAGGGCGTCGACCGCTAGGGCGCGCTAGCGCTGCAGCAGGTCGCGCTTGTCGGTCTTGCCTTCCCAATCCTTGGCATCGGCGGGAGCCGCCTTCTTTTCCGCAATCACGGGCCATTTCTTGGCCAGTTCCGCGTTCAGGGCCTTGAAGGATTCCTGGCCGGCCGGCATTTCTTCCTCGGAGAAGATGGCCTCAACCGGGCACTCCGGCTCACACAGGGTGCAGTCGATGCACTCATCGGGGTCGATCACGAGGAAGTTCGGACCCTCGTGGAAACAGTCCACCGGACACACCTCCACGCAGTCGGTGTATTTGCACTTGATGCAGCTTTCAGTAACGACAAAGGTCATTGGCTATCCCCGACACAGATGACTTGCACGCGTACCGGACGCGTCCGAACCCGCTATTCTGCCACGCACCGCGCCAGTGCGTGAAGCCCGCTCACATTCGGGGCCGACGCTCGGCGGTGGTGAAGTGGTGGTCTTCGCGGCCGGCGGCGCGGTCGGCAAAGTAGTGCCGCAGCGCGAATTCGATGCTGGGAAAGGCGATATC
>Ga0302313_10002654_pt1 | contig 12270 bp, 10 predicted proteins | sample III_Palsa_N2_2_FD_200454 | JGI IMG/M metagenome (GOLD analysis project Ga0302313, IMG submission 200454) | Peat permafrost microbial communities from Stordalen Mire near Abisko, Sweden - III_Palsa_N2_2 | ecosystem: Environmental > Terrestrial > Soil > Palsa > Peat permafrost | place: Sweden...
GACGTCTGGCCGAGAGGAATGACTGTCGCGTCGCAAGACGTACAGAACCCGGCTTACAGGCCGACTCCACCTCTTCGTACGTTTTTGCCACCGGCGCCTACCGCGCCGGTGGCTGGGCGTGCTGCGTTTTTATTGAGCCGCCCATTCAGCCCAACTAGGTTCTTCGTATGGATTTACGGCGTCAAATACCGGTTGCAGCGTGCGCTGTCACTAGCGCCGTTTTTTGAAAAAACCACTGTATTCAAGCACCTTGCAGAGGTTTGTAAGAAAGCGCTGGAATTACGAACACAATCTCGCCTTTCTCCTTGATTCACAAGCGAAATTTCCTTGACAGTCTCATGTCGCGAGACTATCGTGGGTTCACGTGTGAAATCGTGGGTTTTAGTGGAGTCCGTGCATCGTGTTTCAAGGCGAGACCGCCATCACCGTCGACGACAAGGGTCGCCTGGCCATTCCGACAGCTTATCGGGAGCAGGTGGCGGGCGAGTGCGCCAATCGGCTGGTGATTACTTACAACCCCTTCGAGTCGGGCTGCCTGTGGCTGTTTCCGTACGCGGAGTGGGAGCAGGTGCGCGATCAGGTCAACGCGCTGCCCAAGGTCAAGGCCGCGCATCGCGACATGCAGATGAAGCTGGTCGGCGCCGCCACCGTGGTCGAGCCGGATGGTGCGGCGCGGATTTTGCTGCCAGCCAGCCAGCGAGCGGCAGCGGGCATCGAGAAAAAAGCCGTGCTGTTGGGCATGGGCAACAAATTCGAGCTTTGGAGCGAACAGGCCCATCTGGCCAAGATTCGTCAAACCATTGGCGAGGACGACATTACCGAACATATGGCAGATCTGCGCCTGTAACCGGGCGCAGCAACAGACGCAGGATGGGAGCGGGTGTGCACATGGCCGAGCAGCAATTGCGGCACATCCCGGTGATGCTGGATGAAGCGGTGGAGGGACTGTCGGTGCAGTCTGGGGGGCGCTATCTCGACGGTACATTCGGACGCGGCGGCCACGCCCGCGCCGTACTCTCGCGCCTGGATGCCGAGGGTCGGCTGCTGCTGATGGACCGCGACCCGCAGGCTATCGCCGCGGCGCAACGCGAATTTGCCACCGATCCGCGCGTGTCGATTCGACACGCCAATTTCTCTTCGCTGGCCGAGTGGGACGCAACCGTTGGGGGTCTCGATGGCGTGTTGCTGGATCTGGGTGTGTCCTCACCGCAGCTCGACGAAGCCGCGCGTGGCTTCAGCTTCATGGCCGATGCGCCACTGGACATGCGCATGGACACGACGCAGGGCGAAAGCGCGGCCGATTTTCTGGCCAGCGCGACGGACCGCGAGATTGCCGACGTACTCTGGAACTACGGGGAAGAGCGCCACAGTCGCCGCATCGCGCGGGCGATTGTCGAAGATCGCGACGCCAAACCGTTCATTCGCACGGGTCAACTGGCATCGCTGATCGAGCGCATCGTCGGGCGGCGCGAGCCGGGCAAGCATCCGGCGACGCGAAGCTTTCAGGCGCTGCGTATTCATGTCAACGGCGAGTTGGACTCGCTGCAGCAGGGTTTGAACGCCGCGCTGGAAAGGCTGCGTCCCGGCGGCCGGCTGTCGGTGATCAGCTTTCATTCGCTGGAAGACCGCGCGGTGAAAACGTTTATCCGCGATCATTCCGGTCGTGTGCAGAACAGCCGCCGGGGCCCACCGGTGGTGGCAGTTGCTGCGCGGCTGGCAGCCGTCGGCAAAGCCCAGTTTCCCTCCGACGCGGAACTCGCCGCCAATCCACGTTCGCGTTCCGCGGTACTGCGCGTGGCGGAAAAGCTCGCCGAGCAGGCGCCGCCGTTCGAGGGCCGCGCATGAAGGCGATCGGCACATTCGTCATGCTGGTCCTGCTGGCCGCGGTGCTCGGCAGCGCGCTTGGCGTGGTGTGGACGCGGCATGAGAGTCGTGTGCTGTTCGTTATTCTCACGACGCTGCAGAACCAGCGCGACGACTTGAATATTGAATACGGCAAGCTCGAACTGGAGCAGGCCACTTACGCCGAACCTCGTCGCATCGACGATGAGGCACGGCAGAAGCTGGGCATGGTCAATCCGCGCCCGCAAGACATCCGGTTGCTGCACTGATGGCGCCGCGCAAACAGAGTCTGCCAACCTCGCGGCAGGGGCGTCGCCATAGCGCTGGGCCAGTGGTCGGGAAGCGCATGATCGTAGTGGTCAGCCTGCTTGGGCTGGCCTCGATCGGTTTGATGGCGCGCGCGTTCGATCTGCAGGTGATCGGCAAGCAGTTCTATCAGCGCCAGGGCGATGCGCGCTTTCTGCGCGAGATGCCGATCCCCGTTTCCCGCGGCACGATTTTTGATCGCAACGGCGAGCCGCTGGCGGTGTCGACGCCGGTGATGTCGATCTGGGCCAACCCGTCGGAGTTGCTGGATAACGAGGAGCGTATCCCGCAGCTGGCGCAGGCGCTGGGCGTGGATGCTGACGATCTGAAGGGCAAGCTGGAGCAGCGCTCCGATCGCGAATTTTTGTACCTGCGCCGCCAGATGTCGCCGGAAGCGGCGCAGGCGGTGCTCGATCTAGGTATTCCGGGCGTCAACGGCCAGCGTGAATTCCGCCGCTTTTATCCGTCTGGCGAGGTGACGTCGCACGTACTCGGTTTCACCAATATCGACGATCACGGTCAGGAAGGTCTGGAGCTGGCGTACGACGACTGGCTGTCCGGCAAGCCGGGCGAGAAGCGCGTTATCCGCGATCGTATGGGTCATATCGTGGAGGACGTCGAGCAGGTGCATGCGCCGCAGCCTGGCCGCAACCTCACCCTGAGCATCGATCGCCGCGTGCAGTTTCTCGCCTACAGCGAACTAAAGTCGGCGATCGAAAAATCGAACGCCGATTCCGGCTCGATGGTGATCCTCGACGTCAAGACCGGCGAAGTGTTGGCAATGGTCAACCTGCCGACCTATAACCCGAACGCGCTGACCAACACGCCGCCCGGCAATCGACGCAACCGCTCGATGACCGACGTGTTCGAGCCGGGTTCGACGATCAAGCCGATCCTCATGGCAGCGGCGCTGTCGAGCGGCAAGGTCACGCCGACCCGGCCGCTGATCGACACGACCGGCGGACACTGGTTCTTCCTGGGTCACGACATCCACGACACACACAACTGGGGCGTGCTGACGCCAACCGGCGTCATCACCAAATCCAGCAACGTCGGCGCCGCGCATATTGCGGCCGACATGGATACCGGCCTGATGTACGACACGTATCGCGCCTTTGGTTTCGGCAGCAGCACCAACAGCGGTTTTCCCGGTGAGGCGTCCGGCCATCTCAAGCCGGGCGGCAGCTGGGGCCTGCGTGAAAAGGCGATTCTTGGCTACGGCTACGGACTCAACGTCACCGTTCTTCAGTTGGCCAATGCGTACGCCACGATCGCCGATGGCGGCGTGATGCATCCGCCGACCTTCATCAAGGGTGGCGAAAACGACGCCAAGACGATCATCGAGCCGCAGATCGCCAAAGAACTGATCGACATGCTGGAAACCACCACGCAGCCGGGCGGTACCGCAGCGCCGTATGCCTGGATCGCCAACTACACCGTCGCCGGCAAGACCGGTACGGCGCACAAGGCAACGGCGGGTGGTTACTCGAAGGACAACTACGGCGCGGCGTTCGCGGGTTTCGTGCCGGCGACCAACCCGCGGCTTGTAGCCGCCGTGGTGGTCGATAATCCGAAAAAGGGCAGCTACTACGGCGGCCTGGTGTCCGGCCCGGTGTTTGCAAAGGTGATGGATGGCGCGCTGCGCCTGCTCGACATTCCGCCGGATAACATCGGTCGCTGGTACGTCGGTGGTCCGATGCAGGAGCAGAACGGGCTGATCGGCAACAAGGCGCCGGATGCACCAAACATCGAAGAAGCCCCGGTCGATAGCGGGGACACGCCATGAGCACCGGTCAACTCGATCAGCTGCTGATGGGCATTGCCGACGCGCAGGTCGCGCAGGCACGCGGCGCGGCGCGCATTGTCGTCTCCGGCCTGGCGCTGGATTCGCGTCGCGTGCGTCGAGGCGATGCCTTCTTTGCGCTGCGCGGTACCCAAGGTCACGGCATCGAATTCGCCACCGGCGCGGTGCAGCGCGGTGCGCAGGTCGTGCTGGCCGAAGCGCCCGCCATCGAGGTGGCGCCGCTGGATGTGCCGCTGCTGTGGATCGACGGGCTACGCGATCAGGTTGGCGAAATCGCGGCGCGCTTTTACGATCGCCCCACCGAAGCGATGCGCGTGATCGGCATCACCGGTACCAACGGCAAGACCTCCTGCGTGCAGCTGCTGGCACAGGCGCTGACCTTTCTCGGTCATCGCACGGCGAGCATCGGCACGCTGGGCGCCGGCATGCACGGCAGGCTGCTCGAAGGCGAGCGCACCACGCCCGATGCCATCACCGTGCAGCAGCAACTGGCCGAGTTTCGCGATGCCGGCGCCAGCCATGTGACGATGGAAGTCTCCTCGCATGCGCTGGAGCAAGGCCGCGTAGTGGCCGTCGATTTCGAAGTGGCCGGTTTTACCAATCTCACTCGCGACCATCTCGACTACCACGGCAGCATGCAGGCTTACGGTGCCGCCAAGGCCAAGCTGTTTTCGTGGCCCGGCCTGCGCGCGGCAGTGATCAATATCGATGACGCCTTTGGCGCCGATCTGGTGGCGACCTTGCCGGCCGGCGTGCAGGTGCTTCGCTTTAGCAGCGCCGACGCCGGTGACGCCGATGTGTCGGCCCGCGCCGTGGTGACGTCGGCCGAAGGTCTGGTATTCCAGCTGCATACGCCGTGGGGCATTCGCACGGTAAACAGTCGTCTGCTGGGGCGATTCAACGTGGCCAACCTGCTGACGGTGGCGGCCTGTCTTGGCTCACTGGGTGAGCCGTTCGCCAACATCGTAGCCGCGCTCGAACATCTGCAGCCGGTCAGTGGCCGCATGAGTCGGCTCGGTGGTATGCACGGCATGCCGCTCGTCGTAGTGGATTACGCCCACACGCCTGATGCGCTGGAACAGGCGTTGATCGCCGTGCGCGCACATTGCGCGGGTCGGCTGATCTGCGTGTTCGGCTGCGGCGGTGAGCGCGATGCCGGCAAGCGGCCGCTGATGGGTGAAATCGCCGCGCGCCTGGCTGATGTGGCCATCGTCACCGACGACAATCCGCGCGGTGAGGACGGCGACGTCATCGTGGCGCAGATTGTTGAAGGCATGCATGCCGCACGGTCCATGGTCGTCGAGCGGGATCGCGCAAAGGCCATCGCCCAGGCGCTGCACCTCGCACGCGCGGGCGACGTTGTGCTTGTCGCCGGCAAGGGTCACGAAACCTATCAGGAAGGCGCCGCCGGCAAGCGGCCGTTCGACGATCTGGCCATCGCGCATGCAGCGCTGGAAAGGCTTTCGCGCGAGGCGCGCGCATGATGCGCCTGAGCGCTATCGCCATGTGGACCCACGGCAGCCTGCTGGGCGCCGATGCCGACATCCACGGCGTGACCATCGATACCCGCAAGATTGCGCCAGGCGACCTGTTCGTCGCGATCAAGGGCGAGCATATGGACGGCCATGATTTTCTTGCCGACGCCGCCGCGCGTGGCGCCGTTGCTGCGCTGGTGACACGCGCGATCGACAGCTCGCTGCCGCAGGTGCTGGTGAAGGATGCCACGCTGGCCTTGGGCGATCTGGCCAGCGCGGCACGTGCGCGGCACGACGCCCGCGTGGTGGGCATCACCGGCTCCAACGGCAAGACCACGGTGAAAACGCTGACCGCGTCGATCCTGTCGCGTCATGGCCGCACGCACGTGAGCTCGGGCAACTACAACAACGAACTGGGCCTGCCGCTGACGCTGCTGTCGATGCCGCAGGATACGCAGTATGCCGTACTCGAAATGGGCGCGGGCAAGCCGGGCGATATCGATTATCTGGCTGCCATCGCGCGGCCCGATGTCGGCCTCGTCACTCTCATCGCGCCGGCGCATCTTGAGCGCATGGGCAGCGTGGAAGGCGTGGCGGAAACCAAGGGTGCCCTCTATCAGGCCCTGCCGGCCGACGGCGTGGCGATCATCAATGCCGACGACGGGTTTGCCAGCTTCTTTACCGGGCTAGCCGGTTCGCGCCGAGTGTTGCGCTTCGGGCTCGATCACGCTTCGGATGTCGGCGCCGACATTATCGAGCAGGCGTTGACCGGCTCACATTTCTTGCTGAGCACGCCACAGGGCGATGCCGAAGTCTGGCTGCCGCTGCCGGGCCGCCACAACATTGCCAACGCGCTGGCCGCCGCGTCGATTGCGCTGGCTCTCGATATTCCGCTGGGCGCCATCGTTGCAGGCCTCGAACAGGCTAGCGGCGTCGCGGGTCGACTTCGGCGCATCACGACGCGCGGTGGCTGGACGCTGATCGACGACAGCTACAACGCCAATCCGAGCTCGATGGCTGCGGGCATCGATACCTTGCGGCTGGCCGCCGGCGAACGTTGGCTGGTGCTTGGCGACATGGCCGAACTGGGTGCCGATGCGCGTGCTCTGCATGCGGGCATTGGCCAGCGTGCGCGCGAACGCGGTGTCGAGCGCGTGTTCGCCGTCGGTCCGCTGAACGTCGCAACGGTTGAAGCGTTTGGTGCCGGGGCTAAGCACTTCGCCGACAAAGCGGCGCTGATTGCGGCCTTGAAAGAACAGCTGCACGAAGGCGTTACCTGCTTGATCAAGGGCTCGCGCTCGGCCGGCATGGAGCAGGTCGTGGCTGCACTAGTCGACGCCGATCAGACGCTCAAGGAAGACACCAGCGAGGGGAGGGCATCCGATGTTGCTTGAACTATCGGACTGGATGGCCCGGCATTTCACCGCCCCTCATCTATTTCAGTACATCACCTTCCGCACCATCATGGCTGCGCTCACCGCGCTGGCCACGTCGTTGCTGTTCGGTCCGGCGCTGATCCGAAAGCTGGCGGCGCTGAAGGCTGGGCAGGTCGTTCGCACCGACGGTCCGCAGACGCATCTGATCAAGGCCGGTACGCCGACAATGGGAGGCGTGATGGTCTTGCTCTCGGTCGTCGTCGCCACGCTGCTGTGGGCGGACCTGCACAACCGTTACGTCTGGACGGTGCTGGCGGTAATGATCGCATACGGGGCGATCGGCTTCTACGACGATTACCGCAAGCTGGTGCTCAAGGACAGCCGCGGATTGGCCAGCCGCTGGAAGTATTTCTGGCAGTCGGTGTTTGGCGTCGGTGCAGCCATTTTTCTGTACTACAGCGCGCCGCACGCAGTCGGCAATCTGCCGGTTGCGGAGACCGCGCTGTATGTGCCGGTGTTCAAACACGTCGTCATTCCGATGGGCCTGTTCTTCATCGTGCTGACATATTTCATGATCGTCGGGTTCTCCAACGCGGTGAATCTTACCGACGGGCTCGATGGTCTGGCGATCATGCCGACCGTGCTGGTTTCCGGTGCGCTGGGCGTGTTCGCGTATTTGGCTGGCAACAAGGTGTTTTCCGAGTATCTCGGCATTCCGTCGATTCCCGGCGCGGGCGAACTGGCGATTTTCTGTGGTGCGCTCGCCGGTGCGGGTCTGGGCTTTCTCTGGTTCAACACGTATCCGGCGCAGGTTTTCATGGGCGATGTCGGCGCGCTGGCGATGGGTGCGGCGCTGGGCTGCGTCGCGGTGATCGTGCGGCAGGAAATCGTGCTGATCATCATGGGCGGCGTGTTCGTGATGGAAACCGTTTCGGTGATGCTGCAGGTCGCCAGCTTCAAGATGACCGGCAAGCGCATTTTCCGCATGGCGCCGATCCATCACCACTTCGAATTGAAGGGCTGGCCAGAGCCTCGCGTCATCGTGCGTTTCTGGATCATCAGCGTCGTGCTGGTGCTCGTCGGTCTCGCTACCTTGAAGGTGCGCTGATGTTCGACTTCGACAACACCCAGGCCAAACGCCGCGAAGGCCCGCGAGGCCGCTTCGACATGCTGCTGCTGATCGGTCTGATCGGGCTGGCCAGCGTGGGCGTGGTGATGGTGACGTCGAGCTCGATCGCGGTCGCGGACAGCCAGCACCTTGGCGAGTTCTATTTTCTCAAGAAGCACCTGCTGTTTCTCGCGGTGGGCATGGTCGCCGCCGGCATGGCGATGCGCACCGAGCTGAAGCTGTTCGAGAAGTACGCGTTTCCGCTGCTGGCCGTCGCTTTCATCCTGCTGCTTGCCGTGTTCGTGCCGCACTTGGGCATGCGCATCAACGGCGCGCGGCGCTGGCTGAATCTGCTGGTCACCAGCTTTCAGCCGGTCGAGGCAGTGAAACTCATTCTGGTCATCTATATCGCCAGCTATCTGGTGCGTCATCGCGAAAGCGTCGAGACGCGCTTCATGGGACTGATCAAGCCCATCGCCGTGGCCGGCATCATCGTGCTGATGCTGCTGGCACAGCCGGATTTCGGTTCGGCCACGCTGGTGATTGCGGTGAGTATCGCGATGGTCTGGCTCGGCGGTGCGCGACCGATCTTTCTTTTTCTGATGGGCCTGCCGCTGATGCCGCTGCTGTACGTCGCGGCGACCGGCGAAAGCTACCGCATGAAGCGGCTGACCACCTTCATGCATCCCTGGGACCATCCGTTCGACGACGGCTTTCAGCTGACCCAGTCGCTTATGGCGATCGGTCGCGGCGAGTGGACCGGCGTTGGCCTGGGTTCGAGCGTGCTCAAGCTTTCCTATTTGCCTGAAGCGCACACCGACTTCATCTTCGCGGTGATCGGCGAGGAACTGGGCATGGCCGGCGTGCTGCTGGTGATGGGCCTGTTCGCGATCGTGGTGGGGCGAGGTCTTTACCTGGGTCTGAAAGGCGTGGAGATCGGCCAGCGCTTTGCCGGTTACGTGGCCTTCGGCATTTCGCTGATGATCGCGATGCAGGCGATCGTGTCGGTGGGCGTGAATCTCGGCGCGCTGCCGACCAAGGGCCTGACCCTGCCGCTGATCAGCTACGGCGGCTCGTCGATGGCGCTGACTTGCGCGATGGCGGGCGTGCTGCTGCGCGCGACGTTCGAAATCAACCGTGCGCTGGATGCGCGCGAAGTGCGCAACCGCATGTCGTTGGCCGTCTCCGCACCGGATGCCAACGCGGCCGTTCCACCGGCCGAGGCGTTGGCCGCATGAGCGCTACCTCGCCCGTGTTGATCATGGCAGGTGGCACCGGCGGACACATTTTCCCGGGACTGGCCGTGGCCGAATGCCTGCGTGCGCAGGGCGTGCCGGTGGTCTGGCTCGGCGCCGTGGGCGGCATGGAAACCAAGGTGGTGCCGGCCAATCAGATCGAGCTGCATACCGTCGCTGTGGGCGGCCTGCGCGGCAAGGGCTGGCGCACGAGGCTGCTCGCGCCGCTCATGGTGCTGCGGGCGCTGTTCGCTTCCCTGGTGACCTTGCAGAAAATCAAGCCGCGCAGCGTGCTGTCGATGGGCGGCTATGTCGCTGGCCCCGGCGGACTGGCGGCGTGGCTGTTGCGCCGGCCGCTGCTGGTGCACGAGCAGAATCGCGTGGCCGGCTTCACCAATCGTCAGCTGGCGGGTCTGGCCAAGCGCGTGCTGGCAGGTTTCGCCGATGCATTGCCGAACGCGGAATGGGTGGGCAATCCCGTGCGTGCCGCCATTGCTTCGCTGCCCGAACCTACGCAGCGGATCGGCACCCGCGCGGGCAAGCCGCGGCTGCTGGTACTCGGCGGCAGCCTGGGCGCGCGCGGGCTGAATCTCGCCGTGCCGCAGGCGCTGGCGCAGCTCACCCTGGCCGAACGACCGGAGGTACTGCATCAGTGCGGCAGCCGCGGCCTCGATGAGGCGCGTGATGCTTATACGAAAGCTGGCGTTGATGCACAGGTCGTTCCTTTTATCGACGATATGGCCGGCAGCTACAGCTGGGCCGATCTGGCCGTGTGCCGTGCCGGTGCGCTGACGCTGGCCGAGTTGACCGCGGCCGGTCTGGGCGCTTTGTTGGTGCCGTATCCGCACGCGGTGGACGACCATCAGACACACAACGCCGAAGCGCTGGTCGCCATCGGCGCGGCGGAATTGATCCAGGAGCGCGACCTCGATGCGCAGCAGCTGGCGCAGCGGCTTTCGACATTGCTACACGATCGCACTCGCCTGACGGCAATGGCGGTGGCGGCACGTACGCTGGCCAAACCCGACGCCGCGCAGGTCATTGCGCGGGCTTGCATGGAGGTCGCCGCATGACGCTGCGCCGCCTGCACGCGCACGAGGATCTGATGAGCACGTTTCGTCGCGTGCACTTCATCGGTATTGGTGGCGTCGGCATGAGCGGCATCGCCGAGGTGCTGCACAATCTCGGCTACGCGGTATCCGGTTCCGATCGCGCCAACTCGCCGACGGCGCAGCGGCTGCAGCAGCTTGGTATCAGCGTGCATGTCGGCCACGCGGCCGAACATATCGGCGACGCCGACGTGGTGGTCACGTCGAGCGCGATCAGTAAAGAAAACCCCGAGCTGGTCGCGGCTCGCGCAGCGCGCGTTCCGGTGATTCCGCGCGCGGAAATGCTGGGCGAGCTGATGCGCTTTCGTCGCGGCATCGCCATCGCGGGCACGCACGGCAAGACCACCACAACCAGCCTCACCGCCAGCGTACTGGCCGAGGCGGGCTACGATCCGACGTTCGTCATCGGCGGACAGCTCAACGCAGCGGGCGCCAACGCGCGCCTGGGCACCGGCCAGTATCTGGTAGCCGAGGCGGACGAGTCCGACGGCTCGTTTCTGCTGCTGTCGCCGGTGATCGCGGCGGTGACCAACGTCGACGCCGACCATCTGGAAAATTACGGCGGCGATTTCGCGCAGGTGAAAAAGGCCTTCGCCGATTTTCTGCACCGGTTGCCGTTCTATGGCCTGGCCGTGTTGTGCGTGGATGACGAGGAAGTGGCCGAGCTGGCCAAAACCACGACGCGCCGCGTGATGACCTACGGCATCGATACGCCGGACGCCGACGTGCGGGCGGTCAACATCAGCCAGCACGGGTTCGAGATGCATTTCGACGTCGTGCTGCCGGGGCGCGATGCCGCCATGCCGATGAAGCTCAATCTGCCGGGTCGCCATAACGTGCTGAATGCGCTGGCCGCGGTAACCATCGGCTGGCAGCTCGGTGTCGAAGCCGACGCGATGGCGCATGCGCTGCAGCACTTCCAGGGCGTGGGTCGACGCTTCCATCCGCGCGGCGAGATCGCGCTGGACCAGGGCAGCGTGCTGCTGGTAGACGACTACGGTCATCACCCGCGCGAGCTGGCCGCGGTGTTCGAGGCCGCTCGCGGCGGTTGGCCGAAGCGCCGCCTTGTGGTGGGCTTTCAGCCGCACCGCTACAGCCGCACGCGCGATCTGCTGGACGACTTCGCCAACGTGCTGGCCGAAGCCGACGTGCTGGTGCTGACCGACGTCTATCCGGCCGGCGAAGCGCCGATCGCGGGTGCCGACGGTCGCGCGCTGGCGCGCGCCGTGCGCGCACGCGGCAAGGTCGATCCGGTGCTGATCGACCATCCGCGCGAATTCAAGGACACGCTGCCCACCCTGCTGCGCGACGGCGATCTGCTGCTGCTGCTGGGCGCGGGCGATATCGGTGCCGCAGCGCTGGAGCTCTCGCAGCTCGGCGAACTGAGGACGCATAAATCATGAGTCAGCCAGCAAGCATGCCTAACAAAATCAAAGATCCCGCTCAGTTCGGCCGCGTCGCCGTGGTGATGGGCGGCAGCTCGGCCGAGCGCGAAGTGTCGCTGGATTCCGGCCGCGGCGTGCTCGCTGCGCTGAAGGCGCGCGGCGTGGATGCGCATGCGATCGACGGCATTCCGGCGCTGCTGGATGCCGTGCGCGCCGGCCACTTTGCCCGTGTGTTCAATATTCTCCACGGCGCGGGCGGTGAGAACGGCGAGCTGCAGGGCGCGCTGCAGTCGCTCGGCGTGCCGTTCACGGGCTCGGGCGTGCTCGGTTCGGCGCTGTCGCTGGACAAGATCCGCGCGAAGCAGGTGTGGCAGGCGATCGGTTTGCCCACGCCGATCTTCAAGGCGCTGCCACGCGGCGCCGACATGCACGCCGCGGCGCGCGAGATCGGCTTTCCGCTAGTGGTAAAGCCGGCCTGGGAAGGTTCCAGCGTGGGCGTGACGCGCGTGTTCGACGCGCAGGATCTTGATGCAGCCGTGGCACTGGCCGCCAAATACCCGGGCGACCTGATGATGGAAACCCTGATCGAGGGCGGCGGCGAATTCACCGTCGGCATTCTCGACCGGCAGG
>Ga0302313_10002656_pt1 | contig 12260 bp, 9 predicted proteins | sample III_Palsa_N2_2_FD_200454 | JGI IMG/M metagenome (GOLD analysis project Ga0302313, IMG submission 200454) | Peat permafrost microbial communities from Stordalen Mire near Abisko, Sweden - III_Palsa_N2_2 | ecosystem: Environmental > Terrestrial > Soil > Palsa > Peat permafrost | place: Sweden...
CTGCGAGCTCACCGGAGCTCTGCCGCCCGAGTCCGTCCTGCGCCTTCCCGCCCACGACGTCCTCCCCTTCGAAAATCTCTCGCCCCACCCCGAGATCCAGGAGACCCGCGCCGCAACCCTCTGGAAGATCGCCACGAACCAGGCCCGGCTGATCATCGCTCCCGTCGAAGCCGCCTGCATGAAGCTCTTTCCCCGCGACTACTACCGCGCCCTCGCCCTGCACCTCAAAGTCGGCGAAGAGTACATGCCCGACATGCTCATCGAGCATCTTCTCTCCGTCGGCTACACCAAAGTCGACGTCGTCGAGATGCCCGGCCAGGTCACCCTCCGCGGCGGCATCCTCGACGTCTACTCCCCCGAGATGGACAGCCCCGTCCGCATCGACTTCTTCGGCGACGAGATCGAGTCCATCCGCCGCTTCGATCCCGAGACCCAGCGCAGCAGCTCCTCGCTGGACCACGCCCTACTCCTCCCGCTGACCGAAACCCCCGTCACCGAAAAACTTCTGACCGCAATCAACGCCCGCCTCACCCGCGCCGGCACAGCAGGTGCCTCCATCGAAGGCGGCGAAGAGCCGGCCGAACTCCTCACCCACGTCGCCACCCGCACCGGCGAAGCCACCGTCTTCCCCGGCTGGGAGTTCTTCGCCCCTGTCGCCGGAGCCAATCTCACCCTCCTCGACCTCCTCAGCGCCTCCAGCCAGGCAGCCCCTCGCGTCTTTATCGAAGAGCCTGCCATGGTCAAAAACCAGGGCGAGCGCTGGTGGAACAAGATCGAGCAGCGCCACGACCGCTCCGGCATCGGCAACCTCGTCCGTCCCGAAGACATCTACCTCTCCCCCTGGGATCTCGACGACCGACTCCACAAATTCTGCGGCTGCGAACTCGACCAGCTCGGCGCAGTCGACATCCTCGACGCCGACCGCAGCGATCTCTCCGAAGTCGACTTCGCCACCCGTCCCACCATGCGCTTCCACGGCTCCATCCCCGCGCTCATCGACGCCATCAACGCGCTCATGAAGCAGGAAGCCCGCATCCTCCTCACCGCCCCCAACCAGGGCGAAGTCGAGCGCCTCGCCGGTCTTTTCCAGGAGTACCAGCTCCCCTACCGCCTCGGCTCCCGCAGCGAAGCCCCCGGCAGCTCCACCGTCTACAGCGAATCCAGCTATCTCGCAGGCGACCTCCGCACCCCCGTCATCGTCAAAACCGCCATCGCCGCCGGCGTCCAGGTCCTCGACCTCGACAAGACCACCGCCCGCCAGATCGTCATCTTCGGCGCACAGGACCTCACCGACGACGCCGACGTCACCGCCCGTCCCATCCGCCGCGGCAAATCCAAAGCCTCCGCCTTCATCTCCGACTTCCGCGACCTCGCCGTCGGAGACTACGTCGTCCACGTAGAACACGGCATCGCCCGCTACTGCGGCCTGCGCGTCATCGAAGAAAACGACCAGCCGCCCCTCGAACTCATGATCCTCGAGTTCGCCGACGAGGCCAGGCTCTACGTCCCCCTCACCCGCCTCGACCTCATCCAGAAGTACCGCTCCAGCGAGACCGGCCCCGCCCCCGAACTCAACAAACTCGGCACCCAGGGCTGGCAAAAAACCAAAGCCCGCGTCAAGAAGGCAATGGCCGACATGACCGCCGAGCTGTTGAAGCTCTACGCTCAGCGCAAAGCGGCCCAGGGTACACCCTTCTCGCCCGACACCAACATGCAGCATGAGTTCGAAGACGCCTTCGACTTCAACGAAACCGACGACCAGCTCTCCGCCATCGCCGACATCAAGCGCGACATGGAGTCGACCCAGCCCATGGACCGCCTCCTCTGCGGCGACGTCGGCTACGGCAAAACCGAAGTCGCCATGCGCGCCGCCTTCAAAGCCGTGCAGGACGGAAAACAGGTCGCCGTCCTCACTCCCACAACCGTCCTCAGCTTCCAGCACTTCGAGTCCTTCAAAAAGCGCTTCGCCAACTTCCCCGTCAACATCGAGATGATCTCCCGCTTCCGCACCCCCAAAGAGCAAAAGCTCATCCTCGAAAAGGTCGAACAGGGCAAGATCGACATCCTCATCGGCACCCACCGCGTCCTCTCCAAAGATTTAAAGTTCCAGGACCTCGGTCTCCTCGTCGTCGATGAAGAGCAGCGCTTCGGCGTCCGCCACAAAGAGCGCCTCAAGCAGATGCGCGCCGCCATCGACGTCCTCTCGATGTCCGCCACGCCCATCCCCCGCACCCTGCACATGTCCCTCATCGGCCTCCGCGACATGTCCGTCATCGAGACGCCGCCCAAAGACCGCATGGCCATCCAGACCATCGTCGCCAAGTTTGACGAGAAGCTCATCCGCACCGCCGTCGAGATGGAGCTCGAGCGCGGCGGCCAGATCTACTTCGTCCACAACCGCGTCGAAACCATCTACGACCTCGCCGCAAAGATTCGCGAACTCGTTCCTCAGGCAAGAATCGTCATCGGTCACGGCCAGCTCCCCGAAGCCGAGCTCGAACGCGTCATGCTCGCCTTCATGAACCACGAGTATGACGTCCTCGTCGCGACCTCCATCATCGAAAACGGTCTCGACATCCCCCTCGCCAACACCATCATCATCAACCGCGCCGACCGCCACGGCCTCAGCGAGCTCTACCAGCTTCGCGGCCGCGTAGGCCGCAGCAACCGCCGCGCCTACTCCTACCTCCTCATCCCACCCGACACCGAGTTAACCGAAATAGCCCGCCGTCGCCTGGCCGCATTAAAAGAATTCTCCGACCTCGGCGCAGGCTTCAAGATCGCCGCCCTCGACCTCGAACTCCGCGGCGCGGGCAACATGCTCGGCGGCGAGCAATCCGGCCACATCGAGGCCATCGGCTTCGAGATGTACACCACCATGCTCGAAGAGGCTGTCCGCAAAATGAAGGGCGAAGAAGACAAACCCGCCCACGCCAACACCGTCATCAACCTCGGCATCTCCGTCCGCATCGACTCCGACTACATCCCCGAAGAGAATCAGCGCCTCCGCATGTACAAGCGCATCGCCGGTGCACAAACTCAACCCGACCTCGCCGACGTCCGCGCCGAACTCCAGGACCGCTACGGCACCCCACCCGAGACCGTCCTCAACCTCCTCGCCGCGGGCGAACTCCGCCTCCACTGCGAGCAGCTCGGCATCTCTCAGCTCGACCGCAAGCGTACCCAGGTCGAACTCCCCAACCCCAACGGCAACAAAAAGACCCCCATCAAGACCTTCGTCGAGATGCTCCACATCAAATTCGCCGCCGTCAACGCCGACCCCTCCCACTTCGCCGACAAATCGCAGACCACCATCGACCCGGCTATGTTGATGAAACTGGTCAGCCGCAACGCAAAACACGGAGCCCAGTTCACCCCGCAGGGAACCCTCCGCTGGCCCCTTCCCTCCGCCAAAGCCGAAGACGTCCTCAGCGAAACCCGCGCCCTCCTCGACTCGCTCGACTCGGCAAAATAAGCTTTCTGCCCACTGACTCGTCCTTTATCATCCATTCATAAGGAGGTAAGCGAATGCACAAAACCATCCGCGTCGGCGAGATGAGCGTTACCTTCCTCCAGACGCGCCACGAGACCGGTGGCGTCCTCGATCTCTTCGAGCTCACCATCCCCCCATTCGCTCGTGTTGCCCTGCCCCACATTCACCGCAAATACGACGAGACCATCTTCGGCCTCGACGGCACGGTGACCTGGACCCTCAACGATAAGCCCACCCAGGTCCGTCGCGGCACCACACTCTTCATCCCACGCGGCACACCCCATTCCTACGCCAACCGGCACACCACCGCCCGCATCCTCTGCCTCCAGACGCCCGGCGTCATGGGACCGGAGTATTACCTCGAAATCGCCTCCCACTTCCGCGCCGGCGGCCATCCCGACCTCGCCAGCATCGGCGCCGTCATGAGCCGTTACGGCGTCATCCCCATCACCCAACAGGAAAATCCCGTCGCCATTCATCCCGAAAGATGACGCCGATCATGTCTGCCGCAACCTCAACGTCTCGGCGCGCCCGCATTGCGGCAGTTTGCCTCGCCCCTCTCATCCTGCCCGCCATCTCCACGCATGCGCAAACCAATCCAAAGGCTCCCGCACCGATACGAAAGGAGGCAGTCATGCCTCTCCACGCCACCGGTTCTTTTGAAGTCAGGCTCACCCCGCAGGACGACGGGATCGACCCGACCCTCAGCCGCCTGCTGCTCGATAAGCAGTTCCACGGCGCTCTCGAAGCCACCAGCAAAGGCACCATGCTCGCCGCCGGAACCGCCGTCAAAGGCTCCGCAGGCTACGTCGCCATCGAGCTGGTCACCGGAACACTCAGCGGTCTCACCGGCACCTTCGTCCTGCAGCACAGCGGCACGATGACGCGCGGCACACCGAAGCTAAGCGTCACCGTCGTGCCAGACTCAGGCACCGGCCAACTCGTCGGTCTCACCGGCACAATGACCATCAACATCGCCGACGGAAAACATTCTTACGACTTCGAATACAACCTTCCTGAAGCGCCATAGCGGCACGTTCCTGAACCGGACCACCTCACCAATCGTTCGTGTCTTCGTCTATCCTCGGTACCTTAAAATGAAGGAGGCGCCTGCATGCATCATCCCATTCACGTCGGCGATTTGAGCATCACCTTTCTCAAAAGCCGTCATGAAACCCAGGGCGGCCTCGACCTCTTCGAGCTGACCCTCCCGCCCTACGCCTACCTCAACGTCCCGCACCTGCACCGCGACTACGACGAGACCATCATCGGCATGAACGGCATCGCGACCTGGACCATCGGCGACGAAGAGATTCAAATCGGCCCCGGCCAGCAACTGCATATCCCTCGCGGTACCACGCACTCCTACGCCAATCTCCAGCCCTCCACCTGCCGCATGATGTGCATCCTCACCCCCGGCCTCGTCGGCCCGGAGTACTTCCGCGAGCTCGCCGCCGTTCTCAGGGCAGAAGGCCCTCCCGACATCGCCGGCATCAGCACCGTCATGATGCGCTACGGCGTCATCCCCGCCTCTGCCTGACCCTCTTCGCAGCATTCACCCCCTCGCCTGCCGTAAACTCATTGCACAGCCCATGAACCGGACCCTCCTCACCACCTCCCTTCTTCTTGCTGCCTTCATCGCCACGCCTCCTTCGATTGCAACCGCCCAGCACGTCTCCGCCGACGGCGCCCCTCAGACCTTCAGCTTCCTCGCCGGCCAGTACTTCACCGACGTCTACTTCCATTTCTCTCCCACCGCCGGAACCTCAGCCGGCCTGCATCAATACGACACGCAGCTCGAGGACTACTCCGCCTCCGGCATCCAGAACGAAATCGCCGCCCTCCACACCTACGAAAAAAAGGTCGAAGCCATCGACCCCAGCGCCCTTGACGCCTCCGTAGCCGGCGACCGCGAGATCCTCCTCAACAGCATCCGCAGCACGCTCCTCACCCTCGAGGTCATCCGCCCCTGGGAGAAGAACCCCGACAACTACTCCTCCGGCATCACCAACTCCGCCTTCGTCATCATGGAGCGCCCCTACGCCTCCGCCGACAGCCGTCTCCGTTCTGTCGTCGAGCGCGAAAAGCAAATGCCCCAGGCCCTCCTCGAAGCCCGCACCAATCTCAAAAATCCCCCGAAGATCTACACCGAGATCGCCCTCGAACAGATCGACGGAGACATCAGCTTCTTCCAGACCGACGTCCCCTCTGCCTTCGCCGAAGCCACCGACGCCGACACCAAAGCCGCCTTCGCCAAATCCAACGCCGCCGTCATCGAAGCGTTGAAGTCCTACGGCGCATGGATGAAATCCGATCTCCTCCCCCGCTCCAACGGCGACTACAAACTAGGCGCAGACACCTTCGCCAAAAAGCTCAGCTACGACGAGATGGTCGACATCCCCCTCGACCGCCTCCTTCAGATCGCCTTCGACGACCTCCACAAAAACCAGGCCGAGTTCGCCCGCGTCGCCAAAGAGGTTGACCCCACCAAAACCCCGCAGCAGGTCCTCGCCGAACTCGCCACCATTCACCCCGCGCCCGACAAGCTCCTCAGCGCCTTCAACGACACCTTCTCCGGCCTCATCGACTTCATCACCGCCCATCACATCATCACCATCCCCTCCAAGGTCGAGCCCACCCTCGAAGAAACGCCGCCCTTCATGCGCGCCACCACCCAGGCTTCGATGGATCCTCCCGGCCCCTTTGAAACCCACTCCGCAAAGGCTTACTTCAACGTCACCCTGCCTGAAAAAGACTGGACCCCCGAGCACATCGCCGAGCACATGGCCGCCTTCAACGTCGGCACCGTCATCAGCACCAGCGTCCACGAAGCCTACCCCGGTCACTACGTTCAGTTCCTCTGGATGCCGCAGTTCCCCTCCGACATTCGCAAACTCCTCGGAGCCAACACCAACATCGAAGGCTGGGCCCACTACTGCGAGCAGATGATGCTCGACCAGGGCTACGGCCAGCCCGGCGCAGGAGCAAAGGACGAGCGCGAAGCAAAACTCATCCGCCTCGGCCAGCTCCAGGACGCCCTCCTCCGCGACGCCCGCTTCGTCAACTCCATCAAACTCCACACCGGCCAGTTCACCTTCGACCAGGCCGTCGACTTCTTCGTCAAAGAGGGCTACCAGTCCCACTCCGTCGGCGTCATGGAGACCAAGCGCGGCACCGCCGACGCCACCTACCTCTACTACACCCTCGGCAAGCTCGAAATCATGAAGCTCCGCGCCGACATGATGAAAAAACAAGGCGCAGCCTTCAACCTCCAGGCCTTCCACGACAACCTCATGCGTCAGGGCTTTGCTCCCATCAAGATCATCCGCAAAGCCATGCTCCACGACGACTCGCCCGTCCTCTGATCTGAAGAAGTTACCTTCGATCTGCATCAATGGTGCTATCCGGATTTTCGTCTTCTCCTGCTAGCATTTCCCACAACGGAACTGCATCCAAGGAATCCATGACTCAGAAAACGACTTATCAGAAAATTCGCAAAGCCGTCTTCCCTGCCGCAGGAATGGGCACGCGCTTCCTTCCGGCCACCAAGGCCATGCCCAAAGAGATGCTCTGTCTCGTCGACAAGCCGCTGATCCAGTACGGCGTCGAAGAGGCCGTCGGCGCCGGCTGCACCGAGATCATCATCGTCACCGGCCGCGGCAAATCCACCATGGAAGACCACTTCGACCGCAGCCCCGAGCTCGAAGCCTCCCTCGCAGCAAAAAACAAGACCGCCCTCCTGGAGATCGCCCGTTCCGTCTCGAAGCTCGCGAAGATCACCTACACCCGCCAGGCCGAGCCCCTCGGCCTCGGCCACGCCGTCCTCATGGCCAAAGAGCTCGTCGGCAACGAACCCTTCGCCGTCCTGCTCCCCGACGACATCGTCGACGCCACCATCCCCTGCATGAAGCAGATGGTCGAAGCCTTCAACGAAACCCAGTCCAGCATCCTCGGCTCCGAGGTCGTCGAAGGCGCGGCCATCTCCGCCTACGGCTGCCTCGACTGCACCCCCGACCCCAAAAATCCGCGCCTGCTCGCGGTAAAGAACATGGTCGAAAAACCCAAACCCGAAGAGGCCCCCAGCCAGAACGCCATCATCGGCCGCTACATCCTCACCCCGCGCATCTTCGACATGCTCGAGCACATCACCCCCGGCGCCGGTGGCGAGCTCCAGCTCACCGACGGCATCAAAGCACTTCTCCAGCACGAAAAAGTCTACGGCTTCAGCTACGAGGGCAAGCGCCACGACGCCGGCGACAAGCAGGGCTTCCTCCGCGCCACCGTCGAGTTCGCCCTTAAGCACGACAAGCTCGGCCCCGACTTCCGCGCCTGGCTGAAGACCTTCCCCGTCTAACGAACCTGCCCGTCTCTCTCCTCAGAGGGCGGGCAGCTCCCTACTGCGTCGTTCCCGTCAAAAAAATCTGATCCGAGTGCGCCGCAATCACGCGGTACAGTCCGAACTGCCGCGAACTCTCCCCCCGCAGCTCAAACAACAGGCTCGCCCGGTTGCTCGCCTCCACATCCACCACATCCACAAACCGCATCCGCGGCGTGCGATCCAGATGCGCCGCATCCGTCACACTCTGGATCGCCGGCTTCAGCTCCCCAAGGCCATCCGCCTGCGCCACCACCGTCACATAGCGCAGCGCCGCACCCGTCCCGGCCGTATGCGCTGTATAAACGTAGGTCGCCGCACCGCCATAGCTCAGCGTGTACCCCTTCAGCTCCTCATCCATCAAAGCCACCGGAGCCACCACCGGCGCTGCTGCGTGGTGCGTCTTCGCAGCCACCGTCGTCTTCTTCACCGGTGCCGGAGCAGCCGCGGCTCCTCCATACGAGGCAAGCTGTGCCCGCGCCATCGTCTGCAGCTTCAGCAGCACCCCCGCGCGCTGGTTGTCGTCGTCCCACGCCAGCGCGAACGCATGCGGATCGCGATTCACCGCATCCGACACCGCAACCATCTGGTGAAGATCGGGAGGCAATCCCACCAGCTTCGGCAGATCGGTATCCGTCATCGCGCTCGTCGGCTTTCCATGATGCAGCGTAGGCCGGTTCGGGTCGTCATTCAACGATCCCGTCCCCGTAACCGTCGACACATCCCCACTCTTCGCCTTCCTCGCATCCTCCGGCGAATGCCGCTTCAGCGTCGGACGATCAGGATCGTTCGCAGGCGTACCACCGCTCCCACTCGTGGACGCCGTCGTCGTGCTGTCTGTCGAGCTGTCCGCCGTACTATCCGCCGTACTACCCGAAGACCTGCGCTTCATCGTCGGACGATCAGGATCATCCGACGGCGTACTCCCACTCGCAGACCCTGAATCCGCGGTCGTACTCCCCGCCGTACTTCCGGACGATGCAGTCGTGCTATCGCCGGAGCCACTGCTGTCAGACCTCCGCTTCATCGTTGGCCGATCCGGATCATCCGCAGGCGTACTCCCGCTCCCAGCCCCTGAGTTCGCAGTCGTAGTCCCCGACGACGAAGTCGTACTCGCAGCAGTTCCCGTTCCAGCGTCTCCCGAATCCGAATCACTCCCGGCCCGGCGCTTCATCGTCGGACGATCCGGGTCGCTCGTCGAAGCACTCGTCGTACCCGATCCGCTGCTCCCACTCGTCGTCTTACTCTGGTCGGTCCCCGCAGACGAAGTCGTATCGCCCGCCGTCTTCGTCGTCAGCTTCGGACGGCTCCCATCATTCACCGAGCTGGTCAGAACCGGCAGAGTCTTCGACGGTTTCAGCGCCGTCACCCTCTTCGGCGCGGCCACCGGTTTCACGCTCCCATACCCGAACCAGCCGTCGTCCCAGGCCATATCGCCCGCCGCATTCTCCGCCTGCAGATGCCGCGCAAACGCCAGGTCCAGCAGCCCCTTGTCGATCCCCGCGTTCTGCAGCGCATACACATTGCCGCTCAGCAGTGCGAACGGAACCGGCCGCGCCACATAAACCCCTGCATCCTCCAGCTTGCCGTCGATAAAGACGGTCACCGGAATCAACCGGCTCGCCGTGGGTTTAGCCATATCTCCCGTCCACTCATACACGCCGACCGCGCGCACCACCTGCTCCGGCTTCGCGACCTTGTGCATCTGCCCCCACGCAGAGCAACCCGCCAAAGCCAGACCACCGAACATCGCGCAACGGAAGAGGTATCTCATAAACTCAGTATCGAGATTAGACGCTATATCCAGCCCAAAGTCCCATTCTGTCTCCGGATCGTACCACCAACCCCAAAAGCAGAGACAGCCCCACACCGCACCACGATCTCACCAGCAACCCACCGCTACTTCGCATACATTCAAACCATGGACTCTGCACCCCTGCTCGAAGTGAAAGGTCTCTCCATAGCCTTCAGCCATCGTCCCGCCGTCCGGAATATCTCCTTTCGGATCAACCCCGGCGAGACCCTTGGGCTCGTCGGCGAATCCGGCTCCGGCAAGTCCGCCACCTCGCTCTCCCTGCTCCGTCTGCTTCCGCCGAGCGCCCAGGTAACCGGAAGCATCACCCTCGCCGGCGAAGACCTCCTCGCCCTCCCTGAGCCCTCCATGCGCCGCCGCCGAGGCCGCGACGTAGCCATGATCTTCCAGGAGCCCATGACCGCGCTCAACCCAGTCATGCCCATCGGCGCCCAGATCGCCGAGGCCGTCCAGGCCCATCACCCCGAACTCTCCCGCAAAACCATCCAGGAGAAGGTCCTGGCCGCCATGCGCGAGGTCGCTCTTCCCGAGCCCGAGCGCAGAATCCGCGACTACCCCCACCAGTTCTCCGGCGGCCAGCGCCAGCGCATCCTCATCGCGATGGCGATCATCAACCGCCCCCGCCTGCTCATCGCCGACGAGCCCACAACCGCGCTCGACGTCACCGTGCAGGCACAGATTCTCTCCCTCCTCCGCGACCTGCGCCGCACCCACAATCTCGCCATGCTCTTCATCTCTCACGATCTGGCCGTCGTCTCGCAGATCGCCGACCGCGTCGCCGTCATGCAGCACGGCAGCATCGTCGAAGAAAGCTCCGCGCAGACGATCTTCCACGCCCCGCAGCATCCCTACACGCGCAGCCTTCTGGCCTCGGCCCCCACCATGAAGACAGACCGCTCGCGTCCTCTGGCATCGGTTCGTTAGCGCTCCCGAGCGCAGCCGATTTCCATCAGCGATGAAATCTCTATACACTTGGAAATTGGTCGTTTGGCCATTTGGTCTGCATGCGCGCGCTCATCCTATCTGACATCCACGGGAACCTCGAAGCACTCAACGCCGTCCTCGCCGCCGCAGCGCCATACGATGCGCTCTGGAATCTTGGCGACATGGTGGGTTACGGGGCCAGCCCCAACGAGGTCATCGATCTCATCCGGCCCGCGGCACAGGTCAACGTCCGGGGAAACCATGACCGCGTATGTTGCGGACTGACCTCCGCGCTCGGTTTCAATCCCGTCGCTCGCGCCGCCGCCGAATGGACGAAGAAAGAACTCACAGCAGCAAACCTGGAGTGGCTGCGCGCAGTTCCGCAGGGACCCGTGCAGCCCTCGCAGCCGGGAGTGAGCTGCGTTCACGGCTCCCCGCTCAACGAAGACCAGTACATCCTCAGCATGCGCGATGCCTGGGCTCCCCTGCAGCAGATGCTTACCGCGATTACCTTCTTCGGACACACGCACCTGCAGGGCGGCTTCTCCCAGAAGGACCATGACTGGCACGAGATCAGACCCCAGTACACCAACCGCAACGCTGAGGGTTGGTGGACCATGAAGATTCCGCCGGCGACGCGGCATCTGATCAATCCCGGCTCCGTAGGACAGCCTCGGGACCATGACTGGCGAGCGGCGTTTTGCCTCTATGACTCTGATACTGCTGAGATTCACTACCGCCGCGTTCCCTATGACCTGACCACGGCGCAGGGGCGAATTCTGATGGCCGGACTGCCGGAGCGACTGGCCGCACGTCTGCGCGAAGGGCGTTAAAGTAGCTTCCACGCGCGCTTCAGGCCGAAACCTCACCCAACTATATTTTTTCCCGCGTCATCTCATGTACTCAGGAAACTGTCCTGCCGGACGGACCACTGCGCGTGGGGCGGTCACTTCGTGACGTGTATACCCTGGCACGCCGGAATTATCTTCTGTGGTCCTCCCGCTGGTCGGCAAACAATGATCCCGACCAACGGGAGGACCACTGCAGCCTGGTTCGCCTCGACCAGTTAAAAAGGCGTGCAAACGCCCGCCCCACGCGCAGTGGGCCCGTCCGGCAGGACATATCTTTCAGGGAGCCTTCCACATGAACCCTCCAGCCCGATCCTGCCCTTCCACCGTCATCCCCGGCCTCCGTTACCGTAACGCCCTCGCCGCCATCGACTGGCTCGTCCAGGCCCTCGGCTTCGAAAAACAAGCCATCTACCTCGGCCCGGACAACACCGTCATGCACGCCCAGCTCACCTTCGGCAACGGCATGATCATGCTCGGCTCCGTCCCCCCGGAGGGCAACGACACCAACCCCTACAGCAAACTCATGGTCCATCCCGACGAGATCGGCCTCCGCGAGACCAAAACCACCAGCCTCATCGTCAACGACGCCGACGCCGTCTACGCCACCGCCAAAGCCGCCGGCGCCACCATCGTCTTCGACATCGCCGACAAGCCCTACGGTGGCCGTGCCTTCACCTGCCGCGACCCCGAAGGCTATCTCTGGGACATCGGCACCTACGATCCCTGGGACATAAAATAGCCCCATCAAAACTACTCTGGCCTTCCCCCCCACCCGCCGTGGTACCGTCGCCCCATGGAGCTAAA
>Ga0302313_10002660_pt1 | contig 12247 bp, 8 predicted proteins | sample III_Palsa_N2_2_FD_200454 | JGI IMG/M metagenome (GOLD analysis project Ga0302313, IMG submission 200454) | Peat permafrost microbial communities from Stordalen Mire near Abisko, Sweden - III_Palsa_N2_2 | ecosystem: Environmental > Terrestrial > Soil > Palsa > Peat permafrost | place: Sweden...
TCCGAGCCTTCCCGCCGCGCGACAAACCATCACGACAAGACGAGCAAGGAGGTAGAGTTATCCACAGCCGGCAGCCAACGCGCCGGCCCCATCCCTGGGTCACTTTTCAGTCGGCAGGGTGGGTCAGTTTTCAATCGGCGCCGACAGGCGAGCGATCAGCTGGCGGGCGGTGGGCCAAGCCAGGGCAAAAAAGGAAAGACATGAGCGGCGACGACAGGATGATCGAAACCATGCACGGCACCCTGGACAGAAGGGCCTTGGAACTGGTGCGCGATAGCTACGACACCACGTGCCTGCTGCGCACGGTCGACGAACTGGCCGAAATGCTCAGGGACGTACTGGGGGAGGACGGCTGGCGCGACCGGTTGCTGCGCCTGCACGCGATGGCGCATACCGTCGTCAACGATGCAGGGTACACCGGCGCGACGTCGGAAACGCTGCCGGAACTGGCCACCGGGATCACCGGGCAGATGGGCGAGGCGATCGAGCGGCTTCAGACGTGGATTCGACGCATTGCGCCGCTGGAAGGGTTGCTGGCAGACGATGCCGACGCGGAATAACGATCCTCTCTCTTATGTCCTAAACGCTTAAGTATCATTTTTGCCCGTATCCCGGCACGCCCCCTTGTGGCCTTGGGGTTGGGTCCGATTGCCGAGGCCTTGTCAAAACTTCAGACTGCCCCAAGTCGACCTCCGCGATCAAGGAAGCGGCAGCCAAAATGGAAGCCCCCGGTTACAGCTTGATCTCGCCGATCGGACAGTCAGACGGCATGCGCCTGTTTCGCGCCACGCGAATCCGGGACGGCGCGCCCGTCCTGCTCAAGGTTCAGGACGGAACGGGCGATCAGCCCCACTTGCAGGGTCGCCTCGCGCACGAGTACGACGTGGCGTGCGGCTTGGAGTCGGGACGAATCGCCCGGGCACTGGCCCTCGAACGTCACGAGGGGAAGCTCGCCCTGGTCCTAGCGCCGGGTCCTGACCGCACACTGGCCAGCCGGCTGGGAAGCTCCATGAGCGTTGGCGCATTCCTGCAGGTCGCCATCGGCATCACCGCCGCCTTGAACGATGTGCATCGCCACGGGCTGGTTCACAAGGACATCAAGCCCGACCACGTCTTGCTCGATGCGGAGGATCGCGTCTGGCTGACCGGCCTCGGCATCGCGTCCCGGTTGCCACGGGATCGCCAGACGCTGGAGCCGCCCAAGATCGTCGCCGGCACCCTGGCGTACATGGCACCGGAGCAGACCGGCCGGATGAATCGATCGATCGATTCCCGCAGCGATCTGTACGCCCTGGGCGTGAGCTTCTATCAGATGCTCACGGGGGCGCTGCCTTTCGCGGCGAGCGATCCGATGGAATGGGTGCATTGCCATGTCGCTCGCCAGCCTGTTCCGCCAGGCCAGCGCGTGCCCGCTCATCCCCAGATTCTCTCTTCGATGGTCATGAAGCTCCTGGCCAAGTCGGCCGAGGACCGATACCAGAGCGCCGCAGGACTCGAGGCTGATCTGCGCCGCGGCCTGTCGCAATGGGAGTTGAACGGCCGCATCGATCCCTTCCCGCTGGGCGAGAACGATGTGTCGGACCGGCTGCGCATCCCGGAAACCTTGTACGGGCGGCAGACGGAGATTGCCGTCCTGCTGGCTGCGTTCGAGCGGATAGTGGCGCACGGCTCGCCGGCACTCTTGCTCATGTCGGGACATTCGGGCATCGGCAAGACATCGGTGGTGCGTGAGCTGCACAAGGCGCAGGCCGCGTCGCGCGGCTTCTACGCGGCGGGAAAGTTCGACCAGCGCCAGCGTGACGTTCCCTATGCCACGCTGGTCCAGGCGCTGCGGTCGCTGATGCACCAGGTACTCGGGCAAGACGAGGCCGAGGTCAGGGCGTGGCGGCAAGCACTGGACCGGGCCGTCAGCCCGAACGGGCAACTGATCGTCGACCTGGTCCCCGAGGCGGAACTCGTCATCGGCAAGCAGTTGCCCGTGCCGGCGCTCCTTGCGGAGGAGGCGCGCAACCGCATGCAGGTCGTGTTGCGACGGTTGCTCGGCGCGCTCGCCGGGCCAGTGCATCCGCTGGTCCTCTTCCTCGACGATCTGCAGTGGGCGGACGCGGCCACGCTCGAAATGATCGAGCAGCTGGTCACCGGAGGGGACGTGCGGCACCTGCTCCTGATCGGCGCCTACCGGAGCAACGAAGTCGGCCCCACGCATCCGCTCATGCGGGTTCGCGAGACGCTGCGCAAAAGCGGCGCCGAGGTGCAGGAGATCGCGTTGGGACCGCTGTCCATTGACGACATGGGCGCGCTGGTCGCCGACTCGCTCCACTGCGGACGTGCGCGGGCAGGCACCCTGGCGCAGCTGGTGCATGAGAAGACGGGCGGCAATCCCTTCTTTTCCAATCAATTCCTGACCGCGTTGGCCGACGACAAGTTGCTTGCCTTCGATGCCCGCGCCGGATGCTGGACCTGGGATCTGGAGCGGATCCACGCCCGGCGCTACACGGACAACGTGGTCGATCTGCTGATCCAGAAGCTCGTTCAGCTGCCCGCCGAGACCCTCGCCGGGCTGCAGGACATGGCTTGCCTGGGCAACGTCGCCGAGATCAGTACATTGAGCACGGCCGGCGGGAAGTCCGAGCAAGCACTTCACTCGGCCCTCTGGGAGGCCGTCCGGGCGGGTCTGGTGCTTCGGCAAGTCGACTCCTACGCATTCCAGCACGACCGGATACAGGAAGCCTGCTATGCGCTGGCGCCGCGAGCACAGCGACAAGCGCTGCACCTGAAGATCGGCCGTCTGCTTCTCGCTCGGGCTCCTGAACAATCGCCGGGCGAGAGAATCTTCGAGGTCGTCGATCAATTCAACCGCAGCGTCGACCTCATCGCCGACGCCGATGAAAGAGCGATGTTGTGCAGGCTCAATGCGGCAGCTGCAAGGAAGGCACGCGCGTCGGCGGCCCATGCATCGACGCGGAGCTATCTGAAGCAGGCGATGGCGCTGCTGCCTGCGGACCCTTGGGTCGGCTGCTATGCGCAGAGTCTGGCCCTGCACCTGGAACTGGCCGAGAGCGAGTGCATCGGCGGTGACTTTCAACGTGCCGACGAGTTGCTGGGCCTGGTGCTCGACCGCGCAATCCGCCTCCATGATCGGATCCAGGCGTGTCGCCAGCGCATGCGGCTGTATCAACTCTGCGGCCGATTCAACGATGCGATGGCGGTGGCCCTCGACGCCTTGCTGCTCTTGGGGATCTCGTTTCCAGAGACCGATGCGGACCTCCAGGCTGCAGTCGAGGCCGAGATCGCGCAGGTAGCGGGCAACCTGCGTGGACGCCGGATCGCCGATCTGGCGCACGTCCCGCTCTCCGATGACCCCGAGCTGCTGACCCTGCTCGGCCTGCTGACCGAAGCGATGCCGCTGGCGTTCTCCGTGCGCCCGCTGCTGTGGGTGCTGATCAATACGAGAGGCGTCAACCTCAGCCTTCGATCCGGGCACGCCGATGAGTCCTCGTTTGTATACAGCGGCTACGCCATGATCCTGGTTGGGGTGGTGCGCGATATTGCCTTGGCCATCCAGTTCTCGGAGATGTCCATCCAGTTGAATGAACGCCTTCCCAGAGCGAACGTCTGGAGGGGGAAATTGCTGTTTCATCACGCAGCGCTCGTCCACGTCTGGGGCAGCCCCTTCGCCACCAACCTGCCCCTTCTGGACAAGGCGTTTCAGGCCAGCCTGGATGCCGGCGACTTCACGAATGCCAGCTACCTGACCTACAACGCCATCTGGCTGCACTTCGAAAACGGCGAACCGCTCGACCAGGTCGTTGAAGTTGCCGGTCGCTACGCAGCATTCGCGCGGCAGAACCGCAATGAAATCATCCACGGCATTGACCGCCTCGAAGAGCAATTCGCCTTGGCCTTGCAGGGCAAGACACGATCGCTGACCGTTTTCAGCGATCCGGCTTTCGAAGAGTCGGCCTGCCTGGTTGCCATCCAGCAGTCGGGCTTCAGCCTTGGGACGGCCTATCACCACATCATGAAGCTGGTTGCCGCCTATCTCGGCGAGGATTTCGACCAGGCACTGGAGTGGGCCGACCGTGCGGCGCCGATGTTGCTTCAGGTTGCCTCCATGGTCATAGAGGCGACGTATTACTTCTATCGCGCGCTCACCCTTGCGGCGCTGCATGCCCAAGAGCCGGACGATCGGCAACGGCAAGTCGGGCAGACGATCCGTGAAATCCTGGACAAGCTGAAATACTGGGCGGAGCACTGTCCCGAGAACTTCGCCAACCGCCTCGCCCTCGTCCGTGCCGAACTCGCCCGCGTTGAAGGTCATGATCTCGATGCCATGCGGCTCTACGATCAGGCGCTCCGTTTGGCGCGGAACCACAACTTCGTTCATCAAGAAGCCCTGGCCTCCGAACTCGCCTCGCGGTTCCATCGCGCCCGAGGATTCGACAGGATCGCCGAAGCCTACCTTGGCGACGCCTACGGCTGTTATGCGCGCTGGGGCGCCTTTGGCAAGGTGAGCCAGCTCGAACATCGCCACCCGCATCTGCGGGCCGGGTCCGCAGGCGGCGCTGTGGGCACGTTTTCGGCGGGAGTCCAGCATTTCGACATGCTGGCTGTGGCGCTCGCTTCGCAGGCCATCTCCGGCGAGATTGTGTCCAGCGATCTGCTCAAGACGTTGTTGCGGATCGTGCTGGAGCACGCCGGTGCACAGAAAGGTCATCTGCTGTTGCTTCGCGACGAGGCGCTCGAACTGGCCGCCAACGCGCGTGTCGAACAACAGGCCATCGCCGTGTGCATTCGCGGCGAACCGGGGTTCGAGGAGGCGCTGTTGCCTGCCTCCATTGTCAACGTCGTCCGTCGAACCCGGGACTCAGTGCTGCTCGACGACGCCACCGGAGCCCACGCCTATTCTTCGGATAGCTACTTTACGCATTCCTGCCCGAAGTCCGTGCTGTGCCTGCCCATCCTCAAGCAGGCCCGACTCATAGGCTTGCTCCACCTCGAAAACGATCTCGCGACCTATACCTTCACGCCCGATCGCATCGCCGTCCTCGGGCTGCTGGCGGCCCAGGCTGCGATCTCGCTGGAGAACGCCCTCAGCTACGAAACGCTGCGCGAAAGCGAGGCCCTGTCCCGGTCGTTGATCGAGGCCATCCCCAACCCGTTCCACTACAAGGACTTCGAGGGCCGCTACCTGGGCTGCAACGCCGCCTTCGAGAGGCAGATCGGCAGGAGGCGCGAAGAGATCATCGGGCGAACCGCATACGACATCGTGGCCAAGGAACAGGCCGATACGTTCGTCGCTGCCGACCAGGCACTGATCGAAAATCCTGGAACCGTCGTGAGCGAAGTCCAGACGGTGGCGCCGGACGGTTCGATTCGCGACCTCGTCTCGCACAAGGCGATGGTGACCCGAGCCGACGGTACTCCCATCGGTATCACCGGCATCAGCTTCGACGTCACGGAGCGAAACCGAGCCGACAAGATCATGGCGGAGTACGCGCTGATCGTCGAATCCACGGCCGATGCCATCATCGGCATGACATTGGACGGCCAAATTACCAGTTGGAACAGCGGCGCGGAGCGAATGCTCGGCTATCGCGCCGACGAGATCCTGGGCCGCTCGGGCGCTTTCCTGCTTCCCGATTCGCACCGCGACGAGGAATCTGCAATATTCGAGCAGATCCGGCGTGGAGAGCCTCTCAGGCACTTCGAAACCTTGCGCCGCTGCCAGGATGGGCGATCGATCGACGTCTCGCTCACGGTCTCGCCGTTGCGCAATCGGCAGGGAGACATCGTCGGCGCCTCGAAGATCTTTCGCGACATCACCGAGCGCAAGGCTGCTGAATTGGCCTTGCGTCGCTACAACGATCAGCTGGAAGACACGGTGCGACAGCGCACGGCGGAACTTCTGCTGGCCAGAGATGTCGCCCAGGCGGCGAATCAGACGAAAAGTGCCTTCCTGGCCAACATGAGCCACGAGATCCGCACGCCGATGAACGCCATTATCGGCCTGACCCATCTGCTGCGCCGCGCCGAGCCAACGCCCCAGCAGAGCGAGCGGCTCGAGAAGATCGGCGTCGCCGCCAACCACCTGCTGTCGGTGATCAATGACATCCTCGACCTGTCCAAGATCGAGGCCGGCAAGCTCGAGATCGAGCACGAGAACTTCGAGTTGGGCTCTGTGCTGGATCACGTGCGCTCGCTGGTGAGCGATGCCGCTCAGGCCAAGGGCCTGGCCATCGACGTGGATCCGGACGGTGTTCCGCTTTGGCTGCGCGGCGACGCAACCCGCTTGCGCCAGGCCCTGCTCAACTACGCCGGCAATGCCGTCAAGTTCACGGAACGCGGCCGGATCGTCTTGCGCGCTGTTCTGCTCGAGGAGGGTGCCAACAGGCTGCGTGTTCGCTTCGAGGTGGAGGACACGGGCATCGGCGTCGCAGCCGACAAGTTACCCAATCTCTTCAAGGACTTCGAGCAGGCGGATGCCTCGACCACTCGCAAGTACGGCGGCACGGGCCTCGGACTGGCGATTGCCAAACGACTGGCGATCTTGATGGGCGGCGATGCCGGAGCCGACAGCGTTTCGGGTAAGGGGAGCGTGTTCTGGTTGACCGCCGTTCTGCAGCGGGGTCGCGGGGTGATGCCGGTTCCCGTCGAACGCAACGAGCCAGCCGAAACGAAGCTGCGCCACGAATTCGCCGGTGCCCGGCTGCTGCTGGCAGAGGATGATCCGATCAACCAGGAGGTGGCCCTCGAGTTGCTGCATGCGGCCGGCCTGGCGGTGGATGTCGCTGGCAACGGCCTCGATGCGGTCGAAATGGCGGCGTCTACCATCTGATCTTGATGGACATGCAAATGCCGCAGATGAACGGGCTTGACGCGACCCGGTCGATCCGTTTGCTGCCCGGCCTGACAGCAACCCCGATCCTGGCCATGACGGCCAACGCGTTCAGCGACGATCGCGTGGCCTGCCAGGACGCAGGCATGAACGACTTCATCGCCAAGCCGGTGAATCCGGAGGCCCTGTATGGTTCGCTGCTGAAGTGGTTGCGCGCTGCAGTTGCCGCGCCGCCGTCGACAGATCAAGGGCGGCAGGCGGGTCCGGTGGCGAAGCCGGACGAACCTTCCGAAGTCCTGCGGCGCCTGGGAGTCGTTTCGGGGCTGGACGTCCCACAAGGACTGGAGCGAATGGGGGGGCACAGTGCCGGCTACGTGCGCGTGATCCGGCTGTTTGTCGGCCTGGCGAGCGGCAAGCTGCGTGATCTCGGACGCGCCATCGCTGCACTGGACCTGGTGTCGCTGGACAGGATCGCACACGACTTGAAGGGCTCGGCCGGCAATCTGGGGGCGGCGGCTGTCGCGGAAAGAGCCGCTGCGCTGGAAGTCGCCCTGAGAAGTCAATCCAGCGAGAATGATGTCGTCGTGTCGAGCGAGGCTCTGGCCGCAGCCTTGCGTCAGCTTGTCAACGATGTCGACGACGTGCTTGGATAGCGACCGCAGGGCAAGCGGTCTGCCACCGGCTACTCCTGGCTGGCGGCGGATGCGAACAGCAGGTGCGAGCAGCCGGGCGTGATCGCATTCGACAAGCAATCCGTGCCGAGGCAGCCGTGAACGCCCATCAACGCGACGGGCGTGTCCTTACGCCGGCACAGTTGTGCAACCCGGCAAGACAGACGCTCAACGATCGGGACTCCGACCATGAGGCAACATCGTCAGCAACACGTTGTCGCGCTTGATGAAGTGATGGTGGATCGCAGCAAGAGCATGTGCCCCGACCAACGCAGCCATCGCAATACCGCACACTTCGTGCACGGACTCGAACCGGCTCATCAACGACGGATCGCGTTCCATGAGTGCCGGCACCCGGCAGCCCATGAGTACAAACGACCTGCCGATGGCCAGGCTGAAGCCGAGCCCCGATGCCGGTTGGGCCAGGAGCAAACCGTATAGCAGCCACTCGTTCAACCTGGCCACCAGGCGCTGCGACGGCGGTATCGAGCTCGGAAGCGGGGGCTGCGTGGCGCGCGCAAGCTTCCAGGCCAGCCGTGCCAGGGTGAGCGTCCACAGCAGCACGCCGGTCGACCGGTGGATGGTCAGAACCAGCAGCGCTCGAGGCCAGGCTGCGCATCCAGCCGGTCGCGAACATCGACAGTACGATCAGGGCCGAGACCCAGTGCAGCGTCATGGAGGTCGCGTCGTAGCGCAGCGCGATGGCTTCTTCGCGAACGAAGGGCGTGGGAATGTCCACGACGGCATCACCGCCAAGAGACTCGTCGAAGAGCGCCTCGACGCGATGCGGCAGGCGCAGGTCGGAGCTCTCGAGGAATTCCCGCCGGGGAAGCTCGGTTTCGGAAAGGTCAACGGGCGACATGGCCATCCGTCCTGAAGACCTTCATCATTTCCAGCAGTCTCATGGACTGGTCGCGCATGCTCTGCGCCGCTGCCGAACTCTGCTCCACGAGGGCGGAATTTTGCTGGGTCATCTCGTCCAACTGGCAAACGGTGTCGTTGACCCGGCCGAGGTCGACGCTCTGCTCATCGGACGCGGTGCTGATGCACGCGATGATGCCGGTGACGCTCTGGGCGCCGCTCACGACCTCGTTCATCGTGCCGCCCGCGGTCTGAACGAGCTTGCAGCCGGAATCGATTTTCTCGACATTCGTCGCGATCAGCGCCTTGATTTCTCGCGAAGCGGCCGCAGCACGTTGCGCCAGGCTGCGCACCTCGGCTGCGACGACTGCGAATCCGCGACCGTGTTCGCCCGCGCGCGCTGCTTCGACCGCCGCGTTTAGTGCGAGGATGTTCGTCTGAAACGAGATGCCGTCGATCACCGTCGTGATGTCGGCAATGCGCCGGCTCGCCTCCGAGATGTCCGCCATGTTGCGCACGACCTGCGATACGACATCGCCGCCGCGCAGCGCGACCTCAGCGGTGCCCCTGGCCATCGCATCGGCATTGCGCGCCGACTCCGCGTTGCCGCGCACTCGGCTCGTCAGTTCGGCCATCGAGCCGGCGGTGGCCTGCAGCGTGCTGGCGGCTTGTTCAGTGCGCTGGCTCAGGTCGTTGCTGCCGCTGGCGACCTCGGCACTCACCAGCGTCATCTGGCCTGCGACGTCGCGGATGTCGCCGACGAGTTCACCCAGGTTCTGCTGCATGGTCGAAAGCGCCTGCTGCAGGCGTCCGAGTTCGTCGGCGCGCGTGACGACCAGAGATTCGCGGAGGTCTCCCCTTGCGATACGTTCGGCAAGTCGCACTGCGTCGTGGACCGGACGAGTCACCCCGCGCGCGATTCGCCAGGCGAGCGCTCCGGCGAGCGCTACGGCACAGGCCAGAGCCACTGCGATTTCAACGAAGGCGAGCCGGGACGAACGTTCGCCGTCCTGGCGCGCCTGCGCCAGCAACTGCAACTGCAATGCGAGGGCCTTGTCGACAGATTGGCTGAGTGCGTCGATGCGAGGCTGTACCGTGCCGGACAACAGGCTGCGCGCCATGTCCATGTTGTGCGATTTGACGACTCGACCGAACTTGACGAGCGAGACGAGGATTCCTGAGCTCTTGTCGCCGAGATCCGTCGCGACCTGCGCTCCGCTCGGCCCGAAAGTTCTGATGCCTTGCTGAAGATCTTCGATCTGCTGGCCAACCACCGCTCGACCCGCTTCAATGCGTGCGACCGCCCCGCTGGCGCCTGTTTCGTCGGTCGCGACAACGGCGTCGCGAGCCGCAAGTCCCAGTCCGTCCACCAGCCTCGCCAGCGCTTGCACCTTGATCATGCGCGGCACCTGCGTATTGACGACGGCGTCGAGCTGCCGTTCGATGAGGGTCACCTGCCAGGCGGCCACGCCGACGACGCCCGTCATGATCAGAATGAGCAGGCCGAAGCCTATCGTCAGCCGACGGGCGATGCCGGAATTGCTCGTGAGGCGTTGCAGCCAGTGGGGCAGGGGAGGGAATTTCATCGAGAGACCCCAGGGTTGTCGGACGCGACGCGATCAAGGTCGGATGCGAGTTGGACGGCCGTCGTCTCCGAACCATAGACTCGCACGAGTCGGCCCGAGGGATTCAGCAGGTACCACTTGGCGCTGTGGCCAACGGCGGTCGACGTGCGCTCGACGCCGACCCCGTAGCGTTCCGCGACGCTCATCACGGCCCCGGGTGTTCCCGTCAGCCCGACGATGCGATCGTCGAACGCGTGGAGGTAGTCGCGCAGCGCAGCAGGGGGGTCGTTCAGCGGGTCGAGTGTCACGAAAACGACCGCGGGCTTGGCGCGACTCGCCGCGAGCACCTGATGCGCGGTGACAAGCAAGGTGGGGCAGGTGGTGCCGCAACGCGTCAGGCCGAAGAGGACGAGCGTGCTGCGGCCCGAGAGTTGCGAGAGGTGGAATGCGTGTCCGGCCTGGTCGACGAGGTCGATCGGCCCTCCCAGGTCGGGTGGGGCCGACTCCCCGAAGCGGGGGGGCCCGCCCGCGTGCCCAAGGATTGGCAGTGCCACCGTGGCAATACAAGCCAGAAGCGACCGAACCCGGCCAAGGCGGGCGTGGATTCCCACGGTGACGGCCGGGCGCTTCGCTTTCATGGCGTGACCACGATCTGCAATTTCATTTCGGGATGGATCGCGCATTCGATGTCGTACATTCCCGGCTTCGTGAATGTCACCGACTTGGCCTGTCCCTGCGGATAAGTGCCCAGATCGAAGGAGCCTGGCTCGGTCAGGCTGAAGACGTTGTGCACGAAGCTGTCGTCGTTGCGGAAGGTGACCTTGTCGCCAGAGTGAATGGTCAGCTTCGCGGTCGAGAAGGCCTTGCCTTTCTGGCTCACGACCACTTCCGCCGATTGGGCGGCCGAGCAGGCAAGGGTGAAGGCGGCCAGGAAGGCCGCGGAGCGGTAGACAGTGTTCATCGGAAGACTCCTGTTCGAGAGGATTCGGAGCCGGCGCGTCAGCTGGCGGGCAGGCGGGGAACGACCACGACCATCGGCGCGCCGGTCAGCGATCTCATGAAGGCAACCAGATCCGCCTTCTCCTGGGCCGTCAGGCCGAGCGGCTGGATGTTGGGACTCAGGTTGGATTTGTCGTCGCCGCCGCGGTCATAGTGTTCGACGACCTCTTCGAGCGTGCGGTACTGGCCGTTGTGCATGTACGGCGCAGTGAGCGCCACGTCGCGAAGGGTCGGCGTCTTGAAGGCGCCCTTGAGCACCTTGATCTTGCGGTGCGCGAAGCGGCCGTCGTCTTCCGCCTCGCCGGGCAGCGCACGCAGACCGATGTTGTGGAATCCGTTGTCGGTGAAGTTCCAGCCCTGGTGGCACATGGCGCAGCGGGCCTTCGAGTTGAACAGCGCAAAGCCGCGCTTGACGTCGTCGCCGACGGCCTGCGGATCACCGTTTCTCCAGTGATCGAAAGGCGATTCCGTCGAGACGATGGTCCGCTCGTAACTCGCGATCGCCTTGGCGACGGTCGCCGGTCCGACGCCCTCGCCCGGGTAAGCATGCTCGAACATCGGCGCGTAGCCGGGAATTGCGCGCAAGTGCGCGGTCATCTTCTCGAGCGGCATGTTCATCTCGACTGGAGAACCGATCGGCCCGAGCGCCTGGTCTTCCAGGCTGGTCTTGCGTCCGTCCCACATCTGCAGGGGCTGGTAGGCGGTGTTGAGAACGGTCGGCGTCTTTCGAGACAGGCGCTTTGCGCCGTCCCCAACAGCGGTCGGCTGACCGTCGGCCCACGCGAGTGCGGGGTTGTGGCACGTGGCGCAGCTGATCATCGCGGAGCCCGACAGACGCGGATCGAAGAAGAGCGCGCGCCCCAGTTCGACGCGTGCTTCATTCGGGATGTTGTCCGGAGGAGCCGGGACGGCAAGAGGACGCAGCATCGCATCGGTGGCCGCCCCGGTCGGAGTGACCGGCGACGGCCGGGTACCTTGGAACAAGGCACAACCGGCGAGGAACAGCGCCGCCAGGCTCGTCAGATGAAAGGAATAGCGCATCGTGATGACCTCCAAGGAAAACTGATTCTTGAATCGACGCTTGGCCGTGATCATTGAGCGTCAGGTTCATTCCAAAACTTCGAAAAGACGGGCTTTTTGGGGATGTTTACGAGATCTGTCGCTTAGATGACAGACAAACGCTTCCGGGCTCGAATTCGAATTGTTCAATTCGAGCAGCGACGAGCTTCATTCGCCCAAGAGCAGCATTGCCTGCGCAACCAGCGCCGGCCGTGTCTCGCCCTCAATCTCGACGGTGTTCCAGGTCGAGACGA
>Ga0302313_10002662_pt1 | contig 12245 bp, 7 predicted proteins | sample III_Palsa_N2_2_FD_200454 | JGI IMG/M metagenome (GOLD analysis project Ga0302313, IMG submission 200454) | Peat permafrost microbial communities from Stordalen Mire near Abisko, Sweden - III_Palsa_N2_2 | ecosystem: Environmental > Terrestrial > Soil > Palsa > Peat permafrost | place: Sweden...
GACGATGCGGGATTTGTTGGGGGTGAGCGGGAGTGGGTTGGGCGGAAGGCCGGTGGCGGGGATGGGAGCTAGCTGGGTGGGGGCTTCGCCGTCTGCGTGGCCGGAGAGGATACGGGCGTACTCGTCGGTGTGATGGCGGCCGGGGAGAAGCTGGGTGGAGCGGTCCGTTTTGGAGAGAAGGATCTTGCGGCGGGCTCGGATGGGGAGGGTGAGGAGCTTGTAGCGGGAGTCGTAGTAGAGTGTGGCGGCGATGTCATAGCTGCGGCCGGAGAGTTTGCGCCAAAGGGCGACCATGTTGCGGAGGGTTTTTAGCTTGCCGCTGTGGAGCAGCGCTTTTTCGTCGACCGGGATGACGTTGATCCACGGATAGAGGCGAAGGATGGGAGCGACGGACTGGCCGCAGACCCAGTCGATCTCGTAGCCCTGCTGGTGCATGGCGAAGGCGCCGGGGATCGTCATGACGACATCGCCGATGGCTCCGAGTTTGATAAGGAGAAGGCGCGGCATGGGCTAGTTCCCTGCTGGGGTTGCGAGATTTTGGGGTTGAGCCTTTGGCGGCGTCGTCGCGGTGGAAACCCGGGTCCGAGAGTCCGGACCCGGGGCACCCGGATTTGTGGAGGATGCCGATTTTGTGAGGGATGCCGGATTGGTGGTGGGTGCCGGAATTCCGGCGACTCCGGCGTCGGGAGGCATTAGTAGACCTTCTCCGCGAGGATGCGATGGAGATAGGTGGCGTAGGAACTTTTGCCGAGCTTGGCGGCGAGGGCCTGGAGCTGCTCGGCGGTGATGTAGCCGAGGCGATAGGCGATCTCTTCCGGGCAGGCGACCTTGAGGCCCTGGCGATGTTCGATGGTCTGGATGAAGTTCGAGGCCTGGAGGAGCGAGTCGTGTGTGCCGGTATCGAGCCAAGCGACGCCGCGGCCCATGATTTCGGTGCGGAGCTGTTTGTGCTCGAGGTACCAACGATTGACGTCGGTGATTTCGAGCTCGCCACGGACGGACGGCTTGAGGTTTTCGGCGATGGAGACCACTTGATTGTCGTAGAAGTAAATGCCGGTGACGGCATAACGCGACTTGGGCTTGAGGGGTTTTTCTTCGAGCGAAAGAACGTTGCGGTTCTCATCGAACTCGACGACGCCGTAGCGTTCGGGGTCGGTGACGGCGTAGGCGAAGACGGTGGCACCGGATTTCTGTTTGGCGGCGGCTTGCAGTGTCTGGGCGAAGTCGTGGCCGTAGAAAAGATTGTCGCCGAGGACGAGGCAGCAGCCTTCACCAGCCAGGAACTCTTTGCCGATGAGGAAGGCCTGCGCGAGGCCGTCGGGGCTGGGCTGGACGGCGTACTGTAGCTTGACTCCCCACTGGGAGCCGTCGCCGAGGAGAGCTTCGAAGCGCGGGGTGTCCTGCGGGGTGGAGATGATGAGGATATCGCGGATGCCCGAGAGCAGAAGCGCCGAGAGCGGGTAGTAGATCATCGGCTTGTCGTAGACCGGGAGCAGCTGTTTGCTGATGGACTGCGTGACCGGATAGAGCCGCGTGCCGGAACCGCCGGCGAGGATGATGCCTTTCATGCCCTATACCTCTACTTTGCCGGCGTTGCCGCGGCCTGCGTAGTTCTGTTGCACCCAATGTTGATAAGCACCGCTGGTGACGCTTTCTACCCAGGCGGCGTTGTCGAGATACCACTGTACTGTGCGGCGGAGGCCGGTTTCGAAGCTTTCCCTGGGGAACCAGCTTAGCTCGGCCTGAATCTTGCGGGCGTCGATGGCGTAGCGGCGATCGTGGCCGGGGCGATCCTTTACGAAGGTGATCTGGTCGGCGTAGGGCTTGCTGCCAGGTGAGAGCTCGTCAAGGAGGCCGCAGATGGTGTTGACTACGTCAAGGTTGGCACGCTGGTTGTTGCCGCCGACGTTGTAGGTTTCGCCGAGGCGTCCGTCAGCCAGCACAGCGCGGATGGCACTGCAATGGTCGCTGACGAAGAGCCAGTCGCGGACCTGCTGGCCGTCTCCGTAGACCGGGAGAGGCTTGCCGGCGAGGGCGTTGGAAAGGATGAGCGGGATGAGCTTTTCCGGGAACTGGAATGGGCCGGAGTTGTTGGAGCAGTTGGTGATGAGCGTGGGCAGGCCATAGGTGTGGTGCCAGGCGCGGACGAGCATGTCGCTGGAGGCCTTGGACGCCGCGTATGGGCTGTTGGGAGCGTAAGGTGTGGTCTCGGCGAAGGGTGGGTCAGTAGGGCTGAGGGTGCCGTAGACTTCGTCGGTGGAGACATGGAGGAAGCGGAACTGGGCGAGCTCTTCTCCGCTGAGCGATTGATAGAACGCGCGGGCCTGCTGGAGCAGGCGGAAGGTGCCGTCGATGTTGGCGCGGAGGAAGGCGTCAGGGCCGACGATGGAGCGATCGACGTGGCTTTCGGCGGCAAAGTGAACGACGGCGCGGGGACGATGCTTGGCGAAGATCGTGGCGAGGAGTTCGGAGTCGTTGAGGTCGCCGTGGACGAAGGTGTAGCGCGGGTCGCTGGAGATGGAGGCGAGGTTTTCCGGGTTGCCAGCGTAGGTGAGGCTGTCGAGATTGACGACGGGTGTGCCCTGGGTTTCGAGCCAGTCGAGAACGAAGTTGGAACCGATGAAGCCGCAGCCGCCGGTGACTAGAATGGGTTGCACTTGGGACAAACCGTACTCTCCTTGTTTCTTGCTCATTTTTGCGCTCCACCGCGCGCTGCGACGGTCCGAACCTGCTTGCAGTGTAGACGTTACGGCACTCGAAGACTATACCGGGGTACAGGCTTCTGTCTCAGGCAAGAGCTTCCTGGGTGACGACAGGTGGTTTCAACCGAAATCGGCGTAGCGCCACGACAGATTGCTCCCCGGGCCAGCCGTAGATATAAATCATGAAGATAAACCAGTAGAACGCCATCATGGGAATGTAATTGAAGACGCCGTCTGCGCCCGCCAAAAAGATGTACAGAACAAGACCTTTGAGCGCAGCTCGCCGTGTTGGCGAATCAAGCGCCGTGCGATCGACAAACAAAATCAAGAGAGGGCTGACGAGGATCAGTACGAAGGAGATGAGCCCTACGTAGCCAAAGTTATTTGCGACAGACGTGTACAGAATTTCGAGGAATCCAGTCAGAGGCTGCGTGGGAATCCAGGGAGCATCGAACAAACCGCCCAAGCTTTGACTGCGGCCACCTAAGCTGGCGTCGAAGAGGAAGTCTAACGACGAGACAGCGTTGAAGGTTAAAGCCACGAAGACGAGTGCAACCGTGACGGCCACCGCGAGGATTCGACGGAACGCACTGCGAAGGTAGACGTGGGGAAATGTCTTGATCTGGTTGGCAAACAGTACAACGAGTGGCAATGCCTCAACGATGACCAACCCCGCCCAGACGGTGCGGGACAGAGTCAGCAAAATTGCCAGCTTGACTGTCATGCGCCGCCAGCGCACCGTTTCCAGAACGTTGTACAACGGGAGCATGGTGAGAGTGGCGACACCGTACAGGTTGCCGTTGTTGTAGGTGGAGATCAGCTTGAAGAAGAAGCCGCGAGCAATGTGCTTGGTATGCTCCAGCTCACCGTAGTCCTCCGCATTCACCGTGAAGTACGGAATCTCCACGTAATGGCCGGTGAGAGGGTGCCAGACAAATAGAAAAAGTCCCCAGAGGGCGGCCAGGAGAACGCACCAGCGCAGATAAAAAGAGAGCCTCTCCCCATCAATGTAGCGAAGGAAGGGGGGATAGAGGAGAAGGAACATCCAAGGCAGAGGGAAAAGCCCTGTGAAGGTACTGACAGCGAATGGCAGGCTGGAAGCGCCGTAGAAGTATCCGGCGTAGATGAAAAGAACCTGCATGGGGACCAGCAGGGCAACGACGATGAAAACCCGCCTGGGGATTCCGAGCGGTAATGCAAGAAGACGAATAAACAGGAGCGGGGCAGCCGTGAGGGCCATAAAGAGATAGCCCCACGTTAGAGGAAGAGTGCCGAGCTTAACACCGCCCTTGGGAAAGAGGACGAGAAAGACTACGAGAAACCACGCACAGAACATTGCCAGCGGATGCGGTTTCTTTAGGATCCGCATGGCCTACTCTCCCCCAAAAACCCTGCGCAGAGCGATCAGGTTGGTCCGATACTTTGGATCCCGTTTAAGGCGGTTGTAAAAAAGTTTCGCTATGGCTGCAACCAAGCCCATGAAGGCAGCAAAGATAAAGCTGAAGTAGATGAGCGGTTTACGTTCCGGCCAGGACGTGTGTTCGGGAACCACAGCGCGATCCACGACGCGAAAGGCGGCACGCCCAAAGTCTTCGCTGAGGCGAGCGGCTTCAAACTGGTTTGCCAAAGACGTGACCAATGCCTCGTGGTACTTCACCTCACGCTCGGCGCGAGCATAGTCCAGGTTGTTTTGAGGCACTCTTTCCGCGGAGAGGGAGGCACCAAATGGGGAGCTTCCGCCCGCTTCCATGGTCGCTTCTTCTGCCTGTAGTTCCGCAATCTGCGAACGCAAGCGCTGCACCTGGGGGTTCTGCTCTGTTTCGCTCTCCAACAAGGACGCGAGCTGGGCCTGGAGCGTGTTGATTTGAGTACGGGTGCTGGCGATAGAACTTAGACTCATCTGGGTCTGCGTGCCAGGCTCGATAAGACCTGTCTGTTTTTGCGTCTTCTCCAGGTTGTCTTCGGCCTTGGCGAGTTCATCCTTCTGTTCCTGCAGTTGACGCTCGAAAAAGCTGCGGGTATCAGTAGTCTGGAGCAGGCTCATCCTGTCTTCCGATTCCTGCAAGCCGTCGAGATAGGCGTTCGCAATTTTTGCGGCGGCCTGAGCGTCGCGATCGCGGATGCTGATCGTAATGATCGAGTTCCCTGCCTCAGAAAAGCGGCTCTTTGAACTGAGTACAGCACGCGCGGTTTCGTAACTATTGGTATTCAGTTGCTGGAGCAGTTGAATGTGATCGATGGTTGCGTCCTGAACGCTGCGGCTGCTCAGGAGTCCGATATAGAGCGCGCCTGCGTCATGCGAGGAAAACAAAGCGGCGATTGGGTCGCTTTGCGCATGACCTTCCTGGGGAAGGAACGTAGCGGTGGCAACATACTGCGACTTCAGACTGAAAATGTATAGGATGCAAACCACGGAGATGACGACGAAAGCGGTAGCCGAGATGCGCCACTCCGATAGCACGGCAATGCCAAGCGCAAAGAGGTCGATCCCTTCTTCATGGACATCTATGCCGACTTGCGGAAGATGCTCCTCATTCTGGTGATCCTTCGACATCAACAAAAACCTCAGTGGTAGGCCTGCATACTGTATTGAGTTCGCAGCGAACAGCGTTCGAGCAAAAATGCTTTCCAGATCATAGAGCGCCCTGACCTGAACCTGCGCTAGTCGCGTGTAAGAAAATAGACGGAAGCTACTCCAAGTCCTAAATTGCCGATGATCGAGGCGATATCCGTAATGCGCTGCAAGATGGATCGTTTGTCGATGATCGGGGGGACAACGATGGTGTCACCGGGGTAGATCGGGGCGCGGTCCACGTCAGCATATTGGCGGCTGACGACGGAGCCATCGGCACGCAGGATGAACGTGCGCTTCTTGTCGGCCTGGCGATCCGGACCACCAGCGCGCTGCATGTATTTGATGACACGCTCGCCAGGGCTATAGACAAAAGCGTTGGCGCTGTAGACCTGACCTTCCACGTTTACGTTGGAGGGAACGCGGGGGACGACGAAACGATCTCCGTCTTCCAAAGCGAGATCAGGGAGGCTGTCGATGCCTGAGCTATCCGGCCTGAGATCGAGCACGATACGGCCGATGGGCTGGATGCGACGGAGGCGAGCAATGGACGACTGTGCGTCCGCTGCCGAAGCGTTGGCGGCAGCCTGATCGCTCGGGGTGACAGCACGGGCCTGACTGGAAGCCGTGACGGCAGAAACCTGAGCTTCAAGCTCGTCGGCGTACTCATGCAGGCGTTGCTCTTCCACGCGACGGGTGGATTCGCGGGTGAACTCAGAAGCATAGAGGTACGCGTCGGACGTGAGGCCGCCAACGCGGCGCAGCAGACCGCGCAGTGTCTCGCCGGGCAGGACGCTATAGACGCCTGAGGCCACAAACTCGCCTTCCAGACGCACAAACCGGGTTTGCTGCGTGCTGGGCACGCGGAGGTCGGCGTTGGAGAAGATGGTAACGACGTCTCCAGGCAACAGTTCGAGGTTTTGCGAGGCGTCTCCGTCAAGGATGACCTTGCCCAAATTGAACGGGATGAGCGATGTCTTGAGGTCTGTGGCGCTTTGACGTTCGATGACCGCGTAACTCCAGTCAATGTCTGGAGCACTGAGAATGACGTCAGTCTTGGCGTCGAAGATGCTGTTGTTCCCGGTGAGAGCCACACCGACCGAGTTGCCGCCGGGGTCTGCGGTGGCGGTGCCACGCTGAGAGCTGTCCGCACTCTTATCGGTGGGGTTGTTCTTGAGCTGGAGAGCTCCTTCGTTGGGCTGACCATTATTATCTGGCTGGTAGTCGAGCACGAGCTGGCCGAGCTGATTGCGCTTGCGCCAGTAGTTGCGGGTGATGAGAGCTTCCTTATTCGGAATAAGGTCGCTGATACGCATGCCGGGGTGCCAGACGTAGCGGCCGGGGTTTGCGACATTGCCACGCAATGTGACAGCGTCACGGAAGCGATCGATGATCGAGGTTACGGAAACGATGTCGCCGGACTGCAAGAGTTCCGTGGTGCGCCGGCCGGACGCTGCATCCTGCACGGTGAGCATGCTGTGCTCGAAGATGCGCTCGAGACGGACGGTGGTGCCACCAGCGACGGTGGATTCTCCGCCAGCTAGCTGCAGCAGATCGTTGATGGTGGTTTCGCCCTTGAGCTCGTAGATAGAGGGGTTGTTGACGCTGCCGACGACCGCGACCTGAGGGCCAACGGGCGGGATGAAGATGACATCGCCGGTGGCGAGGGAGATATCGTGCGATTTATCGCCATGCAGAAGCAAGTCGTAGAGATCGAAGTGGTCGATGACGACGTTGTCACGCCGTACCTGGATATCGCGTAGTGAACCCTGAGAGAGCGGGCCGCCGGAAGCGAAGATGGCGTTGGTCAGCGTGCTCATGGAGCTGATGGAAAAGCTGCCCGGACGAGCCGCATAACCGGTGACGAAGACCTGGATGGAGCGCAGGGCGCCGAGATTTACGTTGAGCGTGAAGTTGCGGTAGATCTTGCCCAACTGGCTGTTGAGGAACGCCGGCAGTTGAGCATAGGACAGACCAGCTACGTGTACGGAACCGAGGCCGGGAACAGAGATAGCACCGGTGCGATCAACGGTGAGATCGAGCTGCTGATCCATTTGACCGGAGAGCTGAAGACGAAGCTCATCCCCCGGACCGATGAGGTAACCGGGGCCGACGGGAACGTCTTCAATAGGTGCGAATGTGGACGGAACGCCACGGAACAGCGTGGCTCCAAAGATGCTCAAACGGCGCCCGGTGGTGGATTCCACCATCTGCTGAAATTCGGTGAGGCGATCCTGTGAGCCAGCCGCTACGTCTGCCCGCTGATCGGCTTCACGATTGGCACGGTCGGCTTCGGTGGAGGACCGGGTGTCAAGGGCGCCACGATTGGTCCCTGTCTGGCCTGAATTGTTTCCGCCCGTTTGGGAACCGGACGCAGACGTTGCTGTCCCACCACCGGCTCCGCCTACAGCGCCGCCCCCGCCACCACCGCCTCCTGGTGCCTGCGCGAACGCTGTGCCAAGAGTTAGAGTGCCCGCAATGAGCCAACGAATCGCCGAGGAACGAAAAGAAAAAACGAAAGGCTCTGAAAACAAGTTCGTTTGGGCCGATTTCACGCCTGGATAGTCCTGTTTCTAGTGAAAAATCACTGAAAGAATTTCCCTGCAAGAACGTGAGGACAGGGTGGGTACTCTCAGGAGTCTAACTGATGGACCGTATAAGTCGCGAACAATACAGAGCTTCTGTCATGTCCAAATGGACGATAAATTGCTGCCCGGCAAGGCAACCCCAACGGGGTTTCTTGAAAGCATGGAAAACACAGGACCTAGCGGCGGCGGAGACGGGTATAGAGGACAGCCCCAGCCGCGCCTACAAAACCGAGAACCGCAGTGGGACACTCAGGAGAATCCACACAACCGCCTTGCGCGTGTGCCAGAACGGGAATCAACAGAAATAAAACGAGTAAACCGTAAAAAGACGCTGTCTTCATGACGTGAGCTGCTTTCAGTAACGAGATTTAGACGGATGATTTGTCGAGTGAGTCTATAGCCACAGGATGAGAGTGGACAAGCAAAATCGGTATGACAGGGAGAATAACCGTACTGATAGATCGGCTGATGGGTTTGGCCGAACAGCCCTCCTCGGAGGGAAGGCTGTTCGGTTTGGCTGAGAATTTTAGTTGATCGTCACGGTAAAGGTGGTAGCTGCTGGGGTTGCGGCAACCGTGGCTCCGGTGGTGGTGCCGTTTGCCGTTATGGTGACGATGTAGGAGCCTGCGCTGCTCTTGATTGTGGCGGGTGCCGTGCCGCCGTTGCCGCATCCGGAGAGCGATGCTGCGCCCAGCGCCATGAGGGCGACCGCCAGGAGAGAGCCGAGGGTGCGCCGGCGGCGGAATGCGGGGAGGAAGAGCAGCATTGCGAGGGTAACGCCGCCGCCGAGGGTCCAGGTGCGTTCCAGCTCTGCTTGCTGGATTGTCTTGTTAGCCTGTGCCGTGGTGGAACCGATGGTGACGATTGAGGTTGCCGTGCCGCCTGCGGTGAGGGTGACACTTGTTGGCAAGACGCTACAGGTGGGCTGGAAGGAGGCTGAACTGGTGGTGATCGCGCAGCCCAGGGCGACCGGGCCAGAGAAACCGTTGCCGGAGTTTACGGTGATGGTGTTGGTGTTGCCAGTGGTGGCGCCGGAGGTGAAGTTGAGCGAGGTTGGGGAGGCCGAGAGTGATAAGGATGCGCCGCTGAGGTTGACCGTGATGTTTGTGGAGTTCACAACGTTTGAGCCGCTGGTGCCGGTGACCTTGACGTTGAGCACGCCGGAGGTGCCGAGCGTTGTGGTGATGGTGAGCGTGCTCGGCGAGGAGCTGCCTGCGGTGAGGGTTGCCGTGGCAGGAAGGATGGTGCAACTGCCGGCGGCGTTGCCGCTGGAGTTGGCGACTGTGCACCCGAGGGATACGCTGCCAGCGAAGGTTGTGGGAGAGGCAACGGTGATGAGGTCGGTGTTGCCTGTCGTTGCGCCAGAGATGAGGTTGTAGGTTGTGACGGCCGGGGTGACGGTGAAAGGGGGTGCGTTGACGACGAGGGAGACTGCGGTTGCGGTCGAGGTGGCGAAGTTGGGGTCGCCGGAGTAGACCGCCGTGATGCTGTAGGTGCCTACAGTGGTGAAGGTGTCGGTAAAGGTGGCGGTGTTGCTGGAAATGGTGACTGCCGGGCCGATGGCGACGTTGTTGGAGTAAAACTGCACGCTGCCGGTGGGTGTGAAGGAGGAAGTACCGGGAGTTAGCGTGGCGGTGAGGGCTACGGCCTCAGCCGTATTCGCGGGGTTAGGGTTGGCCGTAAGCGCGAGGGTTGTGGGAGCGATGGCAGCCGCGGCGATGAACCTGGCGACGTCGAAAGAGCCGAGTCCGGTGACTAAATCGTAGCCGGTGTTTACAAGGTAGCCGGTGAGGCCTCCGCTGAGACCGGAAGCGCTGGGAGTGCTGTTATTGCACATGGACGGCGTTGTGACCGTGCAGCCGGAGACGCCAGAGGTCGCCACGGTGATGTCGTGAAAAGCGGCTGGGGTTGAAGTCGCCAACTTGTAAAGCAGTGGGTTGAGGTTGCCTTGTGAGGACGCGAGCCTCGTGGAGACGAGAGCCGTGATGGCGGCCATGCTGGGAGCAGCGGCTGAGGTTCCGGAGAAGTAGAAGAAATATCCGCCGCCAGCGGTGGTGCAGTTGGAACCGGCTGGAGCGCCATCCGCAACGAGAGCATAGTCAAGGCAGGCATAGAAGCCGTCGTGGGCCGCGGCTGGGAAGGCTACATCGGGGGTGTCGCGGGCACCGTCGGCGATGGTAGTGCCGGTCTGCCAGGTGGGCTTGGTGATGTAGACGCTGGGGCCTCCGCCGGAGGATGCGGGAGCGTAGACGGTCTGCTTGCTGGAGTTCACGCTAGAGGGTTCGTTCCAGGCGCCTTCAGGGATATAGGAGAGAACCGAGGACAAGCCTGTTCCGTTGGTGGAGGACCAATAGGTGGAGGGGCTGGCGGTGTCGTTGAACTCGGTGCCACCGACGCAGGTGGCGTAGGAGCTGGAGCAGATGTAGTTAATGCTGGCGGCGTAGCTGGTGGTGACAGGCACAAAGGATTGAGTACAGCCGTCAGCGCCGGAGTCGCCGGAAGAGACGAAGGTGGAGATACCTTCGGCTGCTCCCGCAGAGAAAAGGGTGTTCCAGAGGTTGACTCCAGATGATCCGGCGAAGTATTCGCACGCGCCAAAGGAGATGGTCATGATGGTGTCTTTGAGCGAGTTCACGTTCCAGGCTGCAGCGACGTAGATGCCGTCATAACTGCCAGAGGTGAGGCTGACGACGAGATCGGCATGGACGCCGGGAGCCGTGCCGATGACGCGATCGACGTCGAGGGTGGCTTCGCCCTGATCGTCGGCGGTGGCACAGGTACTGGCGTTGGCAGAGGTGCAGACGGGGCCGGGGTCGATGCCTGTGCCGGGGATGATGGTGTTGAGGTTGTAGCTGGCGATGGCGGTGTTGGCGGCGTACTCGGAGATATCAGTGGCGGATACGCGGGAGCGTCCGATGATGGCGATGTGCTGGGCCGCCGAGCCGATGGTGCCGCCGGTGTTGCCGGAGCTGTAGACGCTGTTGATGTCGTAGATGGTGGCGAAGTCGTTGGGGGTGAGGTAATGGTCTCCGCTGGTTGTGGTGAGGAGCGGAGACGGACTGGAGCTTTGGGGAGCGGAAGCCGGAGCTGGCCCTAGATTGCGCTGGCTGTGGGGCTCGATGGGGATTTCGGTAAGGCCGGAGATAGAGTCGATGACCGGAGTGAGCGCGGTGGGGATGGAGGGCTCTGCGATGGCGGAGAAGCGGGCCTTGCCGTTGAGGGTGAAGTAGCCGAAGCTGGTGCGGAAGGCGTTGGCAACGGTGGCGGTGGTTCCGGAGACCTCGAGGATGGCGCGGCTGGGAGCCACGGAGTCGACGGTGAGGCCCTGACCGATGAGCCAGCTAGAGACGGCGGCGAGATCAGAGGATGTGGGTCCGAAGAGCACGCCAACCTGCTGCGGGGTGAGCCACTGGTGATAGAGCGGAGAGCCGGGATTCTGCTGATCAGCGAGGAACTGGGTGAAAGCGGCCTGCACGGCGGGGTCGCGGCGAAGGACGATGGACAGGTGCAGCGGCGAGCTGAGATCGACGGCGGTGGTGGTTTGGCTTGCCGCGTTGGCCCAGGAGGGGATGTGTCCGGTGAGCTGCGTTTTCGGGCCCAGATTGGCGTTGGCCGCGATGCGATTGGCTTGAGGAACTGGCTTGAGTGCGGCGAGCGCTGCCGAGGAAAGCGTTTGGGCCTGCAGGTTGGAGCACAATGTTGCGGCAAGAGCCAGGAGCGCAAACCGGGATACGACACCGGCAGAACGAGCGATCGGCATGAAGGGGCCTCTGAAAATGAGCTGCTAGGGCATTGTCCCTTGTGGGAGATGGATTCGACAAGCGAAAGCGACGCGTAAGAGCGGGATGGTTTGTGATTTTTCGGAAAACTGCCGGGATGGGGGCGGTAGGTAAGAAGGTGGTGGCTATGATGGACGGTGGAGGGAATGATGTCCAGAACAGAATCGACGATGGTGGAACTGGGGACGATCGCTCCGGCGTTTGAGCTGGTTGATGTGATTAGCGGCAAAGCTATGAGCCGTGACGACGTGTTTGCGCTTACGTGGGATGAGAATCTGACGGATGGGGTGAATCTTTCGACGCACGGTGGGCCGAAGAAGAAGCATGGCCTGCTGGTGATGTTCGTATGCCCGCATTGCCCGTATGTGAAGCACCTGGAAGCGGAGCTGGGACGGATTGGCGCGGATTACTTTGGCGAAAATGGCGAAGGGCCGATTGCGATTGCGGCGATCATGTCGAATGACATTGTGGAGTATCCCCAGGACGGACCGGAGGAGATGCGCGACCAGGCGAAGCGGAACGGCTGGCGATTCCCTTACCTGCTGGATGAAGCGCAGGAAGTGGCGCGGTCGTATGAAGCGGCCTGCACGCCGGACTTCTTTCT
>Ga0302313_10002668_pt1 | contig 12236 bp, 9 predicted proteins | sample III_Palsa_N2_2_FD_200454 | JGI IMG/M metagenome (GOLD analysis project Ga0302313, IMG submission 200454) | Peat permafrost microbial communities from Stordalen Mire near Abisko, Sweden - III_Palsa_N2_2 | ecosystem: Environmental > Terrestrial > Soil > Palsa > Peat permafrost | place: Sweden...
TGCGGGGGTCGAGGTAGTCTCGGAGGCCGTCGCCGATTAGGTTGAAGGAGAAGACACAGAGGGCCAGGGCGATGGCAGGGAAGAACATCAGGTAAGGGGATTCGAAGAGGTGGGAGCGGGCGTCGTTGAGCATGGCTCCCCAGGTGGCGATGGGGGGCTGGACGCCGAGGCCGAGGAAGCTCAGGGTGGCTTCGGAGAGGACGGCTGCGGCCATGCCGATGGCGGCCTGGACTAGCAGGGGTTGGAGAATGTTAGGGAGGATGTGATGGAGCATCAGGTGGAGGTCGGTGGCGCCCATGGAGCGGGCGGCTTGCACGTATTCGCGTTGCTTGACGGTGAGGACCTGGGCTCGGACGAGGCGGGCGTAGTTGACCCAGCCGGCGAGGGCTAGCGCGAGGATGAGGTTCGCGAGAGACGGGCCGAGGAACGCTACGATCGCGACCGCTAGAAGGATTCCGGGGAGAGCGAGGAAGGCGTTGGTGAGGTAGATGTTGACGACCGTGTCGGTGAAGCCACCGTAGAAGCCGGCGAGCATGCCGAGGATGGAGCCGAGGGTGAGCGAAATGCCTACGACGGCGACGGCTACCAGGAGGGAGACGCGGGCTCCGTAGAGGGTGCGGGAGAGGACGTCGCGGCCTAGCTCGTCGGTGCCAAACCAGTGGGCGGCGGAGGGGGAGAGGAGACGTGCGGAGAGATTGAGCTGTGCGGGGTCGTGGGGCGCAAGCCACGGTGCGAAGATCGCGCAGAGAAGGAAAAAGGTGAGGACGAGAAAGCCTGCTGCGGCGAGCGGCTGATGAGCTGCCTGACGTAGCAGAGAGTTGAAGTTTGATGGAGGATTGCGAAGTTCTTCCATGCTGGTGAAGTGATGATAGCTCAGACGAGAGGGCATGGCTGGTGGAGTGGAGAGTCTGGATTGAGTCTGGGCGAACCTTGACATCCCCGTCCCCACACATAAACTTGACGCAGTAGCCTTACAACGCAACGTGCGTTTACTGGTTCCAAGTGAAGGAACATACGAGCGGTGTCTTCAGGACAATCGCCATGATTTCAAGCTAGTCAGGTTAGATCGGAGTGGTTTTGATGAACCTCAAAGGGGAGACCGCGGTCGTTTGCGGAGCAGGGGGCTTTATTGGCGGACATCTTGTCAAGGGGCTAATAGCAAATGGGGTCAACGTAGTTCGGGCAGTGGATGTAAAGCCGCTGGATGAGTGGTACCAGGTGACGGAAGGCGTCGAAAACCTGAGCCTGGATTTGAAGGACAAAGAGAATTGCATGACTGCCGCGGAGGGCGTTTCGCTGGTGTATCAGCTGGCGGCCGATATGGGTGGGATGGGGTTCATTGAAAACAACAAGGCGCTGTGCATGCTGAGTGTGTTGACCAATACGCACATGCTGATGGCGGCACAGGCTAAGGGCGTGAAGCGGTTCTTTTATTCTTCGTCGGCATGTGTTTATAACGGCGAGAAACAGACGAGTCCGGACGTGGTGGCGCTGAAGGAATCGGATGCGTATCCTGCGCTGCCGGAGGATGGCTATGGGTGGGAGAAGCTGTTCTCGGAGCGGATGTGCCGGCATTTTGAAGAGGACTATGGGTTGGTGTGCCGGGTGGCTCGGTATCACAATGTGTATGGGCCGCATGGGACGTGGAATGGCGGGCGCGAGAAGGCGCCGGCGGCGATTTGCAGGAAAGTGATTGAGGCCAAGAAGTCGGGCGTGCATGAGATTAATATCTGGGGCGATGGCAAGCAGACGCGCAGCTTCATGTATATCGACGACTGCGTGAAGGGCACGGAGATGATCATGGAGAGTGAGATTGATGAGCCGATCAATCTTGGCTCGAGCGAGCTGGTGACGATCAATCAGCTGGTGGATATTGTCGAGGATATTGCAGGAATCAAGTTGAAGCGTACGTATGATCTGAACGCGCCGAAGGGCGTGAATGGCCGCAATAGCGACAACACGCTGATCGAGGAGAAGCTGGGCTGGGAGCCGTCGATCCGTTTGCGGGATGGTCTGGAGCGGACGTACCGTTGGATTGAGCAGGAGATGGCAACCGGGGCGAAAGGGAAATAATCGATGCCGCCAGTTGAGGGCGAAGAACGCACGATTCTTGGCATTCGTTTCTTTATCGGAACGGCAGCGGAAGCCGTGCGACGTATGGCGGGTGGGGGACTTCTGGTGGTTCCAGCAGCGCCAGCGCTGAAGGATCTCGAGGTAAAGGCGTCGTATCGTGAGGCGCTGTTGAATGCCGATATGGCGATTGCCGATTCGGCTTACATGGTGATGGTGTGGAACTGGCTGCAGAAGGATTCGATTCGGCGGCTGTCCGGGCTGGAGTATTTGCGCGTGTTGTTGAAGCAGCCGGATGTACGAAAACTCGGCAATGTGCTGTGGATTATGGCGAGCCCGGTGAGCGCTGAGCGAAACCTCGCGTGGCTTGCGAAAGAGGGTATTACGGTGCCCGAGGAGTGTGTGTACCTGGCGCCGATGTATTCCGAACAGAAGATCTGGGATCCTGAGCTGCTGGAACGGATTGAGCGAATCCGGCCGCAGCACATCCTGTTGACGCTGGGTGGGGGAACGCAGGAACGAGTTGGCCTATACCTCAAGCGCAACTTGAGCTATATTCCTGCAATTCATTGTATTGGGGCGGCTATTGCGTTTTTGAGTGGGGACCAGGTACATATCCCGGTGTGGGCAGATCGTCGATCGCTGGGGTGGCTGTTTCGGTCGATGTCGGAGCCGCGCCGGTATATGCCGCGATATTGGAATGCACGAAAGTTGTTGTATTTGTTGATTCGCTACAGAGAACGCTTGCCAGCGCCGCCCATTTAGACCAATATGGTAACCACAGCAAGTAACTTTTTCTGGTTACTCAATTTGGATAGTAACTTCTTCCTGGTTACTGGGTTGGTGTTGGTATGAATGCTCGTCTCATGTCGGTGGCACTGTTCTTGTCGTGCGGTGTGGCGTGGGCGGCATCGATGCCGAGGCTGGTGAATGGTCCTACCGTTGCCGAGCAGTATCTGCTATCGGCGGCGAATGCGGAACGGGCGCAGCGGGGATTGCAACCATTACATTGGGATCGCGCGCTCTACGACGCGGCGAGTTATCACGCGGAACAGATGGCGCTTCGCGAGACGATTTCGCATCGGTACGATGGGGAACCGGAGTTGATGGCGCGGGGGCAGGAAGCGGGCGCGCGGTTCAGCGTGATTTCCGAGAATGTGGCGGAGGCTCCCAGCGCGCTGGTGATTCAAGAGGCGTGGATGAACTCGGCCAAGCATCGCGAGAATCTGTTGGATCCGCGAGTGGACTCAATTGGGATTCGCGTGATTGCCAGGGGAGACCGTTTGTATGCGGTCGAAGACTTTGATCGGTCGGTGACGAATCTTTCGCTGGAGCAACAGGAAGTGGCGGTAGCGCAGCAGCTGCAATCGCGATCTTCGGTTGCCATTTTGCCGACGACGGCGGATGCCCGGCGGACCTGCTCGATGGAGTCGGGATACGCGGGGGATCGGCGGCCGTGGTTTGTGATGCGCTATACGGCCGATGATTTGAGCAGAATTCCCAGCATGCTGGAGCAACGCCTGGCAACGGGGAACTACAACGCAGCAGTGGTTGGAGCGTGTCCGGCGCAGGGCGTGAGCAATTTCAGCGCGTATAGTATCGCCGTGCTGTTGTACCGGTAGCTGGCTAACCAGCGGCGCTGCGTGCCAGCTGTTCGATGACCATGATGTTCGGCATGAGCTCATTTGGAATTGCGTGGCGTTGCTGCAGGTAGGACGGCGCGTTGTAGGTAACCCACACTTTGCCGTCGGTGTCTTCATGGACCAGGATCTTTAGCGGAAGATCGAGGGCTGCGGTGGGTGCGGCGAGCATGATAGGGGTGCCGGCGCGAGGGCTTCCGAAGATCAGGAGTTTGGTGGGCGGCATGCTCATGCCGGCTTTTGCTGCTTCGCCACTGTGATCTACGAGAGCGAACAAGGTGATGTTCTTGGCGGCCAACGTTTCTGTGAGAGACGCTACAGTTTGATCGACGGAGGCTTGGGCTGGGATGCTGAGGATGCCGGGATCTTGGTTGATTGTCATGAGGAACCTTCTATGGATTCAGATGGGAGAGGCGCTTGAGACTTCATTCAGCGGAGCAGGTGATATGTGCGCGGCGGTGAGCGGCGCTCGCAGTGAATGATCAGGATAACGCCGCTTTGACCCACCCTTGCGCATTTGTTATAAAGGTAGAGGAGCAACCGTCCGGTTGCTTGCGTTCTCCACGCGATCCTGAGTAGCTCAATGGCAGAGCATTCGGCTGTTAACCGAAGGGTTGTAGGTTCGAGTCCTACCTCAGGAGCCACTTAGAATCAATAGCTTACGATTCTAGCTTTCCTCGTAAACAACCTAAAACTGGCCGAGTGTGGGAATTTTGTGGGTACACAGATAAAATCAGTGGGTAATCGTGGGCCTTGGTGAGCACCACTTTTTTCGATTGCAGAGATAAGGCGCCTTCAGCTCAAAGAAATGCCCTACATCAACGCCCAAGGCTACCTTGCCGGCGATATTAAGCACGGTCCCAATGCCTTCTCATCGACGAAACCCTCGCCGTAGTCTGTATCCCCACGCAAGACCCCAACGATCCCGACTCGGTCCTCAAGTACGAAAAAACGCTCGGCAACATCCAGGAAGTCACCGCCCGCTCCGGCCGCGTGATCGCAGTCGCGATTGAAGGCGACACCCACATCAGCCAAACGAGTTGTCGGGGCCAGAACTGGTGAATACATCAAACATGGATTTGAAGGCCGCGGTAATGCCGGAATGGCGGAAGCTTTCTGCAGCGGAGGATTGGACTTAAGCCTACTATGGCGTCTGTCGCATTTCGTGGGCATGTCGAAGAGTGATATCAGGCCAATGCACTCATCGAACCAGGACGATAGGACTAATCAGTGGGCATCATGGCATCAATGATGATCTGCAGCGGAGGATTTATGATCCGCCGCGCCAAAGCGAATCCGTAGAAATTCGTCGAATAAAGAAACGCAGATTCACACGTCAATCAGCGGGATATTTGCGGCCATACTTCGCTCGGAAAGTCATTTCGCAGGAGCGGTGGCGTCAAGCGAAAATACTTCATTAGGTATTAGCGGGGACGGAAGAGGCGCCGGGGATATTGCCTGGTACGTGGCTTCGGCCGCGAACCGTAAACGCGGCTGTGGCACCGGCCGCTACTGCTGAACCACAAGCGAGAAGTGTGATCAGCCGAAACGCATTCACAAAGGAGTCGTCTACCGCCAGGCGTGCGGCCGGATCGTTGGTTTCAATTGCACCGAGCCGGCGCGATTGATTGCTGATTTGGGTTGAGAGATCAGCAGTAACTCCATGCTGGCCGAGTCGAATCGGAAGACTCTTCGAAAAGGCCTGATAGAAAAGCGGAGAACAAATGGCAAGAGCGAGTAGGGCTGCCGTCTGGGAGACTGTGTTGTTGATGCCGGAGGCGGCGCCAGATCTACCGGGTGAGACTGAACTCATAACCGTCGTAGTGAGTGGCGCTACGCTGATTGCCATCCCGAGCCCGAGCACAATCAACGCTGGAAGATACGTCTTCCAATAGGGCCCACCAACCCCGGGAATCGCGAGCAAGGCATATCCGCATGCCGTGATGAGAGGACCTACCGTAAGAGGCAGCCGCGGACCGAATCGGTCGATGAGGCCCCCCGCCCACCGGGAGAGCAGGAACAGTGTTAGCACCAGAGGGAGCATGGCCATTCCCGCCTGGGTAGGCGTGTATCCCTGAATTTGAATCAGATCCAGTGGAAGGTAAAAGAGTGCAGCGGACAGGGCAGCGTAAAGGAAGAATGTAAGAATATTTGCGCCGCTAAAGGTCCGGCTCCGAAAAAGCTCGATCGGCATAATCGGTTCCCTCGCGCGACGTTCTACGAGCACAAATGCCGCCAACATCGCGACACCTACGATTCCTATAAGGCGCACCAAAATGTGAGAGCTGTCCCATTCCATCAACGAATAGGTCAGTGCGCTCAATCCCAGGGTGCCCAGGATTGTTCCTTTCCAGTCGACGGATCTTGCTTGAGTGCGCGGATCCACTCTCGCTGTCTTGCGAAGAACGATCCAGCCAGTGACTAAAGCAATAGGAACGTTAATGAAGAAAACCCAGCGCCACGAGCCATGCTGCACCATCCATCCACCAAGGACTGGGCCAACGGCCGTCATCATGGACGCGAAGCCCGACCACGTACCGATTGCGCGACCACGCTGCGCTCCAGAGTAACTCGCTGACAGAAGAGCCAAGCTGTTCGGTACGAGCAGCGCACCGGCGACACCCTGCATAGATCGCGCGATCAACAGTTGCGTTAAGTTTGGAGCGAGCCCGCACCAAACCGAGCCACACGCGAAAAGTACAACACCCGCGAGAAATGCTCTTCTGAGACCAAAGCGGTCTCCTAATGACCCTCCGGCTAGCAAGAGGGAAGAGAGAAAGAGAGCATAGGCCTCGACCACCCATTGCACTTGAGTTCCTGTAGCTACGAAGGAGCGTTGAAGGCTCGGCAAAGCGATGTTCACTACAGTTCCATCGATAAAATCCATGCTTGATCCCAAAATCGTGGCGGCAAGGATCCAAGTGCTGTCACGCGCGCGAAGCGTTCCCACCGCTTCGCTGAAGGCCGGACGTTCGGGGCAGGGAAGGGGACCACAATTCATAAGTGAACCTTAATGCGATACGGGAAGTACCGCTCGAGGACAGTTGATCGCAAACAGGTGATCGTTTACTCGTGGATCACGCACAAAGTTTCCGGTAAAGGGATCACGCTGACTTTTCTCAGGTGAGGTCACTGGGTTTGAGCTATTTCAAAAGCCCGCGGGCTTGGACGGCGCCATCCGCTTGAAGCGCAGCGGCTTTTCGAGACCCTTGCAATAGATCAGCAAATAAGGGTCTTTCAACTCGAAGTGCTCAGCTGTTTGGAGAGTGTTCACATATTTCATCTCCTGGTTCATCACCGCCTCGGGACACATCATTCGCGTCGAAGCCAGAGGGCCAAGCGAAATGGCATTCCCGCTCACCGCCGCAGGACCAAAAAAGCGATTGCACGATCCGTTCCCCGCTACCTTACCTCCTTCGGGAAAGGTGAGCGTCGCTTGGACGTTATCAGTGACGCCCAGGCCACCAAGATCTTCCAATAGCCACTCGCTGCCGACGAGGCCAACGGATGCCGTCTTCACGGGCATAGGAGATACAGCCCGGGCTTCCTTGATTGAGGAGACGACCAGAACTGTCCGCTCGCCGGTCTCCACACCCTGCCGGTGCGAGAGCGAGCCCGTCGCCTCGACATGCTTGTTCTCCAGTTTTTCCAGTTTCGTGAGTTTCGGATAATCAACCTCAAACGAATTGACCTGCTTGCCATCGACGGCAACCTCGGAATCGAGTTGAATCGCCCAGCCGGTCGACTCTCCCCCTATCGCCATTACGCGGGTAAGTTTGCCGCCTACGGTCATTGTTTGTGGCCGCGTCGTTGCGTACACGCAGATGGAAAACAACAATAGAACCAGCCCCGTACCTATCCGCGCGATACGCATGTCAGATCTCCTGGTTGTGAACGTCGGTAAGATTCTACCCGCTGGGCGGTGTAAAGAGGTTGCCGGGCGCCCAACTCATTCACCTTGCCGGCGATAATGGCTCCCGCGGGTCACGGGCAACCCGAAAGTAATCCCTAGTACCCTTGCGGGGCGGTCCGACAGCGGCCCCGTAGTAGGGGAGGCCAGCAATTCTGTTTCTATGGCGCTCGCATCAAATTTGCTATGGCACCGAACCTCACCGACATTTCGACCTGGCCTGACCGAGAGTGCGGCAGAAGGAGTTCCACGCCATGCATCGGCGGCAACTTCGGACGTGTTCTCCGAAAACACCGTTTCTAGGGAGGTTCGTTCTTCAAGTCGATTCGAAACAGTCCCACGTCGCGGATGCGGAACCCGCTCGCTCTGCTCTGGAACGAGTGGAAGGGCTCATGCGAGCTGCAACGTGCTCCCACTAACAAAGTCTTTCCCGGAAACGGGGTTATAGGTAACTATGGCGTTGTGACCCTTCTCAGGCTCCTGTCGAGAATGATAAATCGCCAATACCGATGCTTGTATTTCTGCGCGTGTTCAACAGCCACGCTGGTGGCGAGACGCTTGGCACACACGTCTTCGACAATGGGCAGAGATGCAAGCCCGAAAGTTCGGCGCGGCTCGGGCGCTCCGAAGATGCCCATATCACCCTCATGGCATGGGCACTTATTGCATCGAGGAGGGTCTGCCGAATTGCCGTGTCTTATGGCAAGCGCGGTGCTGTTGTGCGGAGGGGAACAGTGGGCAGTGGAAGTGCAGCCTTCGGGTTGACTACCTTCAGCGGAATGACTGCGGCTTTGTTCGCAGCCAAAGACGCGTGCTGAACGAGATCGCCACTGCGAATGGTGATCGCTCCGGCAGGCGGCGAGACGACGGTGTAGTTTCCGCTTGAATCCGAGAACAGTGTTCGCGTTATACCGTTCGAGAAGGTGACATTGATCTGTTGCTTCGTGAGCGGTCTCCCGGAAGAATCGGTAACTCTTCCTGTAAGGTTGGGACCTAGCCGGGTCGTTATGCTTGTTACGAGAGGGGACGGAGTTCGATCGACGAACGCAAACGTAGCGTAGGTTGCATCGAAATACACTGCGATGGGACGGTCATCGCCTACTGTTGTTGACTGCAGAGTGACCGTTCCGCTTTGGGAGGTGCCGTTGCACGCCTGATTGCTATTGGAGAAGCTGGTTGAGAACGATGCACCAGCTGAGGCACCGAAACCGAAGAAATTGTAGGAGCCCCCAACGGAGACAGTGGTTGTGTCGTTTTGAGTCGTCGTGTTGCATTGGTTTGTGGTTGCTGTAACTGGAATCCCGGAATTTGGAATGCCACTGCTTGTGACATCCGGCCCCTGTGTCTGTATTTCTCGAAGGAGGGAGAACCGCTTGGGATTTGCTGCGGTGGGGTCCACCGTGTTCAGAGTCGCGGTGTTGGGGTACGCGGTGCTGGCATTCACTGTGGATGAGGCGATAAATGGATCCTGCGCGAGGAGGTTCTTCTTATCTCCGTTGGTCCAGCCATCCATGATGTGATAGGTATCGGGTTCAGCGCCTCGTACCGTTGCGACGTTGATGGTGACCGTCGGATCGGGTTTCGTAGGGTCCGCGGGAACCAGAGTGAGCGTCAGGCTTGGAATGTTTGCGTATGGCTGGGAAAAGTTAATCGTGGGATTTGTCCAGAGGAAGAACTTGTCCTCGTCATGATTCACCGTATCGAATTTCGACGACATTCCTTCGGTACTGCCTGTTGACTTGGTGATTGTGAAGGACTGGTCGGTTGTGGTGGTCTGGACGTCCGACGTCGTCGTATTGATATCCAGTATCGTCAATCCCACCGAGACACCGGTGCCCAAGGCGGTTGAGATGTCCTGGGTCGAGCCGAACGTGCTACTCGACGAATATTCGACCGAACTACCGATTCCCGGTGGAGCGTAAATAACTCCAATCAGGAGATATCTTGGCTGAAACCAACCGGACGTACCCGCCGGGGGTGCCGCACACAAACCTCCTGAGCATTTGCTTTCAGTCGAAAACTTTTCGTAGACGAACTTGCAGGTGGTTCCATTGGGCAGAGCCGGTCCAGGTTGCAGTATGCCATCTGTGCCGGATGCGTTGGCCTTGCAGACGGGTGGGCCTTTGCAAACGAGGTAGTCGGAAGGTATGGGGCCGGAGCAACCAATGTGCAGGGGCAGAGGTTGAGGTAAGTCTTGTGCTGGGGCGATGCCAGACATCAACAAAACGGCGGCCGAGGTGACCCAGATGAAGCGCTTCGGCTGACACCATGATATTCCCAATTCCATGAATGGCCTCCAGGCAAGCCGGCGATACTCCGCACCCGTTGGGGGATGGAGGAGTAGCAGCCAATGGGTACCTGATTCTTGAAGGCGAAGGCAATACAGGGCAGGTGAAGTGGAGGTGAAGAAGAGGTGAAGGACCAAATAAAAGGAAAATAAACGAGATCAGTTCACGGCAGCGAGATGCGGAAGAGATTTCGATGGACGGTGGTGTCGACGAACGCGAAATGTCCGGGGTCTCTGCCGGGCACGAGGTTGGCGCGAGCTACCGATTGCGCTCCCGGGACAGCGCCAGGAGTGGACATCAGAGCGATGCCGCCGGGCGGGAGCTTGTCCAAGCTCTCGGCGGGACCGGTCGGAATTGCGAGACTCCTTCCGGGGCTGGTGCGCGATGGATCTTCCACTTGAACGAACAGAAACGCTCCGCTCGACGACCAGGTCGGATCGCAATAGCTGAGGCAGACACGCCGCGGAGGACCTCCGTCCAATGGGATCGCCATGGGTGCAGGGCCGTTCTCTCCGGGTGCTGCAGCGACCATCGCCATCACCCAGCGTCGACCCGGAGAAATGCCCTGGATCTCGATGATGGGGTAGGGAACAATCTTGCGACGGCCCGAACCGCCCGGCTCTACCTGTTCCAGATAGTTGGCATGGCCCTCTGTTAGGAGGAAGAGAATCTGGCCACCGGGTCCAAAATGTGGCGACATGCCAGCGAAATCTCCCACTCTCCGTGCAGGGGAACTACGGTCGATTGACGCTAACCACATCCGCGTCTTTCCATTTGGATCTTCTGCTGAATACACGACTTGCTTGCCGTTCGGAGACACATCATAGGCGAGCATTGACACGCCGGGGATCACCACCTCATTTTTGCCTGACTCAAGGTTCATGCTCCACAATTCCGTGCCGGATCCCTGGGAGGGATGGTTGAGGAGGTAATAGAGAGTTTTGTCGTCGCTACTGAAGGCAGGAGGAGAGCCATAGCCGACGACCTCGCCCTCGGACGAGAGTGGGCGGTCGCCATGTTCGTCGTGAATCCAAAGGGTACTTTCGTGCACGCCTACCGAAGTAATGAGCGAGCGGCCGGTTTTCTCTACGGCGATTCCGTCCTCTTCGGATGGGCCAAAGGTGAGTTGAACCGGGGATCCATTTGGGAAGTGCTGGCGCCACAGATGGCTGTGGCCATCGACGTAGGCGGCGAAGTACATCCAGGAACCGTCGGGCGACCAGGCTGCGGAGGTACAGGCGCCACTAGGTCCCACGGTTTTTGTATAAGGTTGGGAATCCAGAGATGCTAAGCGGCAGGGTGCCCAGTCCCCGTTCCCATTCATCTCGACGATTAGGATCTGGTGGTGATCGGGTGAAGGATACGAGTAATGGGCCATGCCGCGCTCGTGCGAGGGAAGATAGATCTGCTTCACCGGGCCGTCCGGCAACGCCTGCGTAACGATGCCAAGATGGATTCCTGAATCGAACCTGGAAAACAAGAGTTCGTGCGCGTTCAGCCAGCTGAGGCCGGCAGCGTTTTTGAGGAGAAGATGAGGATCCCCTCCCAACACGGACACGGCATAGGTAGTAAAGGTAGGCGGCTCGAGGACGGTGTAAGAGATCTCGGATCCATCAGGAGAGAAGGCAAGGCCATACTTCGGCCGCACATCGTCGACGAGGCGTCTAGCTTCGCCATTGGGTAGCATCTTCACGTAGATTTGATCGGCGGTTAGGAAGCCGCTGCCTCCACGTATGAAGGCGAGCATGCGACCGTCAGACGACAGGACTGGGGATACCGCGGAATCGGTAAAGTCAGTGAGTTGGGTATAGCGGATTTCGCGCCGAGACAGGAATAAACGACTCAGGGCGATCCCGGAGAGCGCCAACAGGGTGCATAGTCCCAGCGCGACGTACCACGCTAACCGTGTTCGACGAATTGGTATGGGGACGATGGGAGCTGGTTCTGGCTGCTTTTTCCGGCGCACAATCGCGGCTGCGAATCGGTAGCCTTTGCCGGTGACGGTGTGCACAAAGCGCGGGTTTTCCGGATCGTCTCCGAGGGCTTGCCGGATCTTGCGGACAGCGGTGTTGATGCCATGCTCGGTGTCGACGTAGACTTCTGATCCCCAGAGGTGTTGCGCGATTTCGGTTCGGGTGACCAACTGCCCATTGCTTGCGGCGAGGAGAAGCAGCAGTTCAAGCGGCTTGCGTTCAAGCTTTAGAGTTCGCGCGCCACGGGAGAGGTGAAAGCAATCGACATCCAGCTTGAAGTCACCGAATTCGAAGACCTCTCCTGGCAATGGAGCGCACCTCCGCTGGTGAAGTATAGCAGTCGATTTCGCCAAAT
>Ga0302313_10002672_pt1 | contig 12224 bp, 10 predicted proteins | sample III_Palsa_N2_2_FD_200454 | JGI IMG/M metagenome (GOLD analysis project Ga0302313, IMG submission 200454) | Peat permafrost microbial communities from Stordalen Mire near Abisko, Sweden - III_Palsa_N2_2 | ecosystem: Environmental > Terrestrial > Soil > Palsa > Peat permafrost | place: Sweden...
TTCGCACAGCATGCAACGGATATCTGATCACAACGGTTTGCACCATATTCGGTCGTCGTAAACCACACCGCCCAACGTGAAAGTGCAATGCCCGACTTCCCGAAAGCCGTGCCTGCGATAAAAGCGCTTCGCCCGTTCGTTGTGATCAAACACGGTTAGATAAAGTTCTGGCGCACCGTGTTGCATAGCACTGCTGATTGACCAACGCATGAGCTCTTCCGCCACGCCCTGCCCATGCCAGTCGGACAGCACGTAAATTTGCTGAAGCTCCATCGCGCCCGGCATTGGGTCGGCGGCCGGCGCGTTGAGCGGCGTGAGTTTTGCGTAGGCGATCGGCTGACCCTGGCATTCGGCGATTCTCCAGCGGATGTCCGCTCTCTTGAGGTCCGCGACCATGGTTCCTTGGCTGCCATAAGCCAGGTCACAGAAATCATTGAATGCCTGCGCCTCAAAGAGATGTCCGAACGTCTCTGAAAAAACCCGCCGCGCCACGGGGGGAAGGCTCCATGAATCTGCCTGGGCGGGATCACGATAAATGGGCTGACGGAGTCGGGACATCAAGGGAAGCCTTTACGCGAAAGTTGGACGGGACAGGTAAGGGCTACTTTGCCGGCGATGCCTCAAGGGCAGGCACCGCGTCGAGGCAATTGGCGAAGATCTGCGTCGCCAGCCGCAACTCCTGCGAAGAGAGCCCGCAATAGCCGAGCAACAGCCCCGGCGTTGCTGGACGATTCTTGTAGTGCGGCGCAATCGGATAGATGCCCAGCCCCTGCTCGCGTGCATATGCAATCAATTGATCAACGCGGTCATAGCTATAACCCGGCAGCCACGCAACGATGTGCATGCCGGCATGCGAGTTCGCTATCTGTACGCGATCGCCGGCCAGGCGTCCGATGCTCTCTACCAATAGATTGCGACGTGCGCGCAACACTTTGGCGGTGTGACGCAAGTGGCGATCGAATCCTCCATCCTCCATGAAGTGCGCCAGCGCCCCCTGCTCGATGACCGTCGTGGTGCTGTCATCAAGAAACTTTGCCGCCACAAAATCATCCCGCAGTGCTCTTGGCAGGACCATGTAAGCCAGCCGCAGCGCACTCGTAAGCACCTTTGAAAAAGTGCCTCCGTAGATAACGCGCTCACACGTGTCCAGCGAACGCAGTGTTGCGACAGGTTGCGAGCCATAGTAAAACTCGCTGTCGTAATCGTCCTCCAATATCCAGCACTGCTTCTTTTTCGCGTACTGCAAAAGTTCCAACCTTCTCGGCAACGACAACACGGAACCCGATGGAAACTGATGTGACGGCGTCACCACCACAAGTTTGGGTGATGCTTCGGGCAGTTGTGCACATATCAGTCCGTCGCTATCGGTGGGCACCCAAAGCAAGTTCGCTCCATGCGAACCCAACGCCTGGTGGGCACCGAAATAGTGGGGGTCCTCCAGCACGACCGTATCGCCCTCATCGACAAGTACCCTGCCGGCCAGATTGATGGCTTGCTGGAAGCCATTCACTATCAATACGTCTTCTGGGGTCACCACGATGCCGCGGCGGTGTGCCAGATAGCGGCATACCTGTTCCCGCAATGCGGGAAGACCTTGCGCAAACGTCTGATCCAGCGGAGTGACGACGGCCGCTTTGGCCAGCTCGCGCGCCCACACATTATTCAAAACCAGGTTGGTTACCGGCCGGCCGTACTGCATGTCGAACCGCAACCCGTAATGCTGCCTGGGAATGGTTCTGTTCTGCAGCTGCCGCGCGCGCGCAGCGTAGCGTGAAGGCGGCTCGATCGTCCTGGCGATAGAAGGACGCGCGATCACGTCCGCCTGCAAGTGGCTGACATAGCTTCCTGAACCCACACGACTATGGATGACACCTTCGGCTCGCAACTGTTCGTACGCCGTCAATACCGTGATACGAGACAGGCCAATTTCGTGCGCCAGAGCCCTGGTAGTCGGCAACCGGTCTCCAGATGCTACTCGACCCTCAAGGATGGCCGTCTTGATGGCGCGGGCCACCTGTATGTAGGAAGGCCCTTTCCCATCAAGCTCAATGAACATGCAGACCTCTGTAATTGGTTATGGATGACATAGGCCAAATTGGCCATGTATGTCACTCCCGCACGATTGGTTATAAAAAAAATGGATCTTCTTGGCTATGTGAAACGGTGGAAGGTTTAATTATTGTGAATTCATTATTACGCCTTTTTAGTGTAACCAGCCTAGGACGTCGAGCCAAGAACAAGAAATTAAAAATCCTAAGTCCGGCATGTTCGTCGCTTTTCAGCGGGCTTCAGCCGGCCTCCTTTCATCCACCGTCTGTATGTCCGCTGACCTTGTTTGCAGGGCTGTGCTTTTGTGTGGGCGAATACGGTCGACTAAAGATATGCAGACATAGGCCTGGTCAAGTGGCTAGAGCAACACCTACCAACTCTTGCATGAACACCGAACGCATGGATGCAGATCTTTCGCAGCAGGGGAGAAGTTCCGCGGCCGCCCTGCACCGAAAGAATGCGTGGCTATAACCAGTCAGATGAATGGCATTCACGCCACTGTGAAAAATCGTCACTTCAGCGCTCAACTCTTCGAAACCATACTGTTTTAAATACAAGCAAAGGATTCTTCGCGATGCACATCGCGCACATCGAATCGGACATTGTGTCTACTCGCGAGACGCCCGTGCGTCGCTGATTACTGTTTGCGCCTCTAGGGCACGAGCCTGATTGATCAACCGATCCGTTGACCAGGCCTGCAATCAGCGGGCTCTCTGATGCGCCGAGCGCCTCGACAGTCTTATTTCACTTATGGGTAGTCGATAAAAAATGCGTGCTAGATATTATCCGGCCGAATTAAAAAATGAAGCCATTCGTCTTGTCACTGAGCAGCGTTTATCAGCGGCCGAGGCCGCGTCAAGGTTAAACGTTCGCTCGGAAGCCGTGTTGGTCTGGGTAAAGCGTTTTCGCGACCGAAGATCACGCCTCTCCGAAATAAATAATCTGAAGGCAAAGCTTCATGAGCTCGCATCCGAGCGTGATGCGCTCATTGAAATCACCACTCGATTATTAGACAGGACAGTCTGAGATAGATGAATCGTCTTTACTGGCGGGCCACTCCTTGCGGAGCCTGGTTATTACGCCGTGAAAGAAGCGTCATTGTTTGTTTTCAATAATGGGTAGGGATCTCCCTATCCATGTGCAATTAAATCGGAGAGGCTTTATGAAACTTGGGGTCAAGAAACTTTCTTCCGCGGTTCGGCTGGGGCTGGGTGCCGTCATCGCAGTGGGTGCCTCGAGCACCGTATTCGCTCAGGATCAGTCCACACAGCCGGCACCGCAGAGCAACACCAACCCGTCCGCTCCGCAAAAGGCATCGACCTTGCAGACGGTCGTGGTGACCGGTTCGCACATTCGCCGCGTGGATCTGGAAACGGCCAGCCCGGTCGTGACTATCGATCGCGCCGCGATCCAGGCCAGCGGCAAGCTGACCCTGGGCGACCTGGTGCAGGATCTGCCGGCAGTGACTGGCGGCAACACGAATCCGCAGGTCAACAATGGTGGCGGTACCGGCGCCAGCAGCATTGGTCTGCGCGGCCTGGGCCCGAACCGTACGTTGATCCTGGTCGATGGTCATCGGATCGTCGGCAATCCCATCGGCGGCTCCGTGGATCCAAACTCGATTCCCGCGGCGATGATCGATCATATCGACGTGCTGACCACCGGCGCATCCTCGGTCTACGGTTCCGACGCGGTCGGTGGTGTCGTCAACTTCATCCTGCGCAAGAATTACCAGGGCGCCGAGTTCTCGACGAACTTCGGTCAGTCCGACCATAACGACGGCGAGCAGCAGGGCTATACCTTCACGTTTGGCCAGACGTCCGACAAGGGCAGCATCATGGGCGGCGTGGACTACAACAAAACCGACGGCGTGGAGGCCGGTTCGCGTTCGTTCTCGCGCAACTCGCTGACCCGCACCGGTACGAACGGATTGGGCCCATCCGCACCGCGCCCGCCCTCCGTATACATCGGAGGATCCTCCACGGCGCCGAATGGCCACATCCAGCTGAGCGGCTCGCCGAACTCCGCCTTCACCAACGCCTTCCCAGGTTGCAACTATCTGGCGCACAACGCAGGCACAACCGATACGCTGTCGCCAGCCAGCTACCATTGCTTCCAGAACAGCGGGGCCAATACCGACAAATACAACTACGCCACGGTCAACCTGATCCTGACGCCACAGGAGCGCACCAACGCGTTCCTCATGGGCAACTACAACCTGAGCGATCATGTCACCGCATACCTGGATGCGTATGTCGACAAGACGTCGTCCAATGCCGCACTCGCACCGGATCCACTGACGAGCCTGAATGGCTTTCAGATTTCCGCCGCGAACTACTACAACCCGTTCGGCGTGGATTACAACAGCGCCGGAGGCAGCGATTTTGGCGTGCGCCTCACCTCGCTTGGCCTGCGCGAGCAGTTCTTTGGCTCAACCGTTGGGCAGGTTCACACGGGCTTGAAGGGTGATTTTCCGATCGGTAATCAGACTTGGCAATGGGATGTGGGCATGGACTACGGCCACATTACGACGACCGAATCGACCACCGGCTTGGTGAATTTGAGCGTGTTGAATCAGGAGGCCGGTCCTTCCTTCCTGGATCCTGCAACTGGCGTCGTTTCCTGCGGTACGCCAGGCCATGCCATTGTGGGCTGCATCCCATTCAACCCGTTCAACATCAACACGCCGCAATCAATCGCCGCGTTGCAGGCGGCCTCCTCACCGGGTCTGGTGCAAGACGCAGCTATCGAAAAAGTCTGGCACGCCGACTTCAACGGTGGCCTGTTCGATCTACCGGCCGGCACAGTCAATCTGGCGGTGGGTGCCGACTATCGCACCGAGTACGAGCACGACAGTGTCGACGGTTTGCTGACCATTGACTCGACAGGACACTGCGCGCTGGGCAGCCAATGCACCGCTGGTCTACAGGGCGGTTATAACGTCAAGGAAGCGTACGCCGAGGTGTTCTTTCCGATCCTCAACGATCTTCCGGGCATCAAGTCGTTGAACATCGACGTCGGCGATCGCTATTCGCGCTTCGACCAGTTCGGCACCACCAACAACCTGAAGTTCGCGGTCGAGTACAAGCCGTTTGATGACCTGCTACTGCGTGGCACGTTGGCCGAAGTGTTCCGCGCTCCAAACATTGGCGAAGTCTACGGCGCCCCGACTTCCTCGGCGTTTCGAATTTCCAGCGACCCGTGCGACGGCTATACCGGTACGCCATTCAATCCGGCTTGCGTCAATGTCCCGACAACCGGCAAGTTCCAGAACAATCTGGCGGCGGAAAACCTGCAGGGCAATGCCATCGTTTCCGGTTCGGCCTATGCGGGTTATCCGATCAAGCCGGAGCAAGGCAAGACCTTCGATTTTGGCGCGGTATATAGCCCGTCGTGGGCACCAGGCCTGTCTTCTACGATCGACTTTTGGCATCTCTACATCAACGACGTGATCACCGTCGTCCGCATGCAAAGCGTGCTGGACCTCTGTTCCTCCGGCGACCTGGACTATTGCAAGTTCATCCAACGCCAGACCAGCGGTATCGATCAGGGGCAGCTGGGATCAAATTCCACCGAGCCCACCGGTAACCTGGGTACCACCAGCACCGGCGGCGTCGATTTCTCGTTGAACTATAAGCTGCCGCAGTTTGCGTTCGGCCAGGTCAGTGTGGGCTTGAATGCCACTTACCTGAAGTACTTCAACGAGCAGACAGCACCGGGTACGGAAGGCAACGTCACCTATAACGATGCGGGGCATTTCATGCCGTTCGGCTCTGCGCAGGCTGCGGCTTGTCCGGGGGCGGTCGGCAACTGTCTGTTCCCACGCTGGAAGGGCCAGGGCTATGTGAACTGGCAGATGGGCAATTGGGATGCCTCTTGGCGGTTGCGTTACATCGGTCGCTTCCAGATGGGTTCGAAGAGTCCGACGCAGGATGTGCATCCGGACGGTGCGTGCTACTACGGCACCTACTGCACGGTTCAGGGGGCGGTATACAAGTACGGTTCCACGACCTACAACGACGTCTCCGTGGGCTACAACATCGAGCCGTTGAATACCCGCGTCGAGTTCGGCGTCAACAACATCTTCGATAAGCAACCGCCGATGTTGTACGCCAACAACACGTTGAACGCCAACACCGACCCGAGCGACTTCGATCTGTTGGGCCGCTACTTCTTCGGGCGAGTCACCGTGAAGTTCTAGGCATGGGCTGATTCGGAGCTCGGCTTAGTGCTTCGTGCTCCAATCCTTGAAGGGCCGCGCAAGATGTTTTGCGCGGCCCTTTTTAATTCTCAACGAGTTGAAAGGATTTTGGCCGCGGGTGCGAAACCATGGCGTCACTCTTTCATGACTTGGGATAACCAAAGTCGGAACGCCGTCGCTGCCGTTGAATCGGGCCGGCTCAAGGTCGATACCAGATAGTAACCATTCGATGCTGGCACCGCTCGGCTCCCGATGCGCGCAAGTGCTCCGGAGGCAATCGTGTCGGCCACCAATATGCTCCGCGCTAGCGCTACACCCTGGCCCATCTCGGCCGCCTGTAACAACAATGCCGAATCGCTGAAGGTAGGGCCACTCGGGATTTCGTCGACTTCCGCACCGGTCTGCGCAAACCAGTTCTCCCACGATTCGAAGTCGTCACACAACAGGACACAACGATGCAGATCCGTTAATCGACGCAGCTTCATTCGGGAGATGTAATCAGGAGACGCCACTGGAAATACTTCTTCGTCGAATAGTTTCTCGCAGCGTGTTCCAGCCCACGTGCCACTTCCATAGCGGATGCCGAAATCGGTGTCCTCCACATCCAGATCGACCAGCGCCAGGGTGGCGTGCAGTTTAAGTTTGATCTGCGGATGCTTCGCCATGAAAGTGCCCAGGCGCGGCATCAACCAGCGACTGACGAAAGACGGTGGCGCAGTGATCGACAGATCGTCTCCACTTCTCACCCTCAATGAGCTGGTAAGCGACGAAAGTTGCTCAAGAGCATTTCTCACTGCACTCAACAGCCGCTCACCGGACGGCGTTAGAACGATATCGCGCCGATTCCGCTGGAATAATTTTGTTGCGAAGAACGATTCGAGTGCCGCTATCTGATGGCTGACCGCGCTTGCTGTCAGATGCAGCTCTTCGGCAACATGGGAAAAATTCCGCAACCGACCCAGCGCCTCGAAGGCGCGCAATGTGTGCATAGGCGGTAGTACGTATTTCATGGCTATATCCCGTGGAATGAATGGCATTCATGCCACCGTGAAAAAGCATCACTTCAGCGTTTATCGTGGCCAATCCATACTGTTTCGCATGCAGGCAGCGGATTCTACGTGATGCACATCGAACACATCGAATCGGACATTGTGCTTTTCCGTGGCAACGCCTATGAGTCGCTAGCTACTGTTTTTCTGCACCAGGGGCGCGCGTTACTGATTGATGCACTGGCCGACACCAGCGACGCGGAGACCATGTGTCGCCATATCGAGGACAACCTCGATGCCCGGGTAGACCTTGTCATCATGACCCACTACATGAACGATCACATGGCCGCTCTGCGACTTTTCCCTTCGGCACAGATCATCGCGCATCAGCACTACATGCACACCTATCTGTCGCAACGAATGCGAACCCCCGAAGATGACGCCCAGTTCATCGCACCAACGATCACCTTCACCGGGTCGTTCAAGTTTCAATGGGGACGGCACGCGCTGGAGGTCTTTCACAATCCTGGCAAGACGATGTGCGCAGTCGCCATCGATGTGCCTGACTGCGACCTCATGTTTTGCGGCGATGCCATCGTCGGTCATACCGCCTATCTGGGAGCGTCCGCGCCCGAAGTGATCGACGAGGCCATAGCTCGACTTCAACGCCGACGTCGGGGAAGAATCATTCCTGGTCATATCGGCGTGCTGCCCGGCCACGTATTTGGCGATGCGCGCCGTTATCTGCATCGGCTTGGCAAGCGCGTCTTCAAAGCACATCTGGAAGACGCGGCCGAGAGAAGAATTCGCAACATCCGTATCGAGGACTGCCTTCCTGTTGATATTCAGCCAACGTCATTTGAACGCTTTTGGCACGAACGCAATCTCGACCGCATCATCGAACGACGTCTATTTGCGTTCGACACTTCTCGCCCGCTTTCGACGGTGCGGCCCGTCTAACCAATGATTGAGTCGCCGGCCGACCGAATCGGCATACGGTCGGATGCCCTTGTCGTTCTGGGTTTCGCCGGCCTAATCATTTAAGGAGAGAGACTATGAAAATGCTTTCGGGCCTACTGCTGCTCGCCCTTTGCTGCTTTTCCTCGATAGCGACAGCGGCGACGCTCAGCGAAGGCTGGCAGGTCGTGGATGGTCTGCACTTGTTCTATCGTGAAGGTGGAAACCCCAGCGACCCGACCATCGTGTTCCTGCATGGAAATCCACTTTCCTCGACCATGTACGCCAAGGTGATGGACGATCTGACGAGTACCCAGCCGGTGCACGTCATTGCGGTTGACTATCCGTCTTTCGGATACTCCGACGCCCCCGATCACGACACGTATAGGTATACGTTCGATCACGTGGCCGATACGGTGCGCGACTTTCTGAAAGCGCGAGGCATCACCCGTTATGGCCTGTATATGCAGGACTATGGCGTGCCGATCGGATTTCGCTTGATCAGTGAGAATCCGCATGCCATCACCGCGATCATCGTGCAGAACGGCGTCATCCATCTGGATGGTTTCCCTGCGGCGCAGGATCCTAAAGGTGAACTGAGGAGCCACTGGACACAGCGCAATCCTGCCATCGACAAAAGGCGCGCCGACTACGTCAAGTCGATCCGCTACCCGCAGGCGGCGGATGGGGTCGATGAAGATCACGCAGGACCCGATGCGCTGTTGCAGATGATGGCCGCAGAACAGCGCCCTGGAGTTATCGATGCACGCAACGACCTGTGGTTCGACTACGGCACGAACGTCGCGCGCTACCCTGCTTGGCAATCGACGCTGCGCGGAATGAAGATTCCCGTGTTGGTACTGTGGGGCAAGCGCGACATGTTCTTTACGACGCCGGGAGCGTTCGCCTACCTTCGCGATGCCCCACAGGCGGAGGTACACATTCTCGATTCCACTCATTTCGCCACGCTTGATATGCCGGATGAGGTGGCCCGTCGTGTTGCCGTTTTCCTGCAACGTCACAGATCGGCTCTCCACGACGGTAAATAAGTACGCGCGCACGGGTCTGCGGCCAGGATGGAACGTCGGTACCTTATCGCGCCCGAGAACCCGGGGTGTTGGCACTGCAGCAGGGGCTACAGCACACGTTCGGCGGTCTCGATCAATGAGGTTCTGGCGCGATAGGAGCCTTCCAGACGATTCTCCAAAAATATATTTTCTACGTCGCGATCCGTTTCCACCCTTCGGCGCGTCTTTGGTGTATCCGAAACAAAAGGAGATACGCCATGGCCGACGAATCCGTTACTTTGATCAATCTGCTGAACGTCGAACACGGGACGCAGGATGCGCTGATCGCGCTCTTGAAACAGAACATTGAAACGGTGATCCGCACTCTCCCCGGCTGGAGGAGGACCCGGCTGATCGCCGCAAACGACGGCGCTGGCGTTGTCATCTACTCCGAGTGGGACACGCCTGCGGCCGTCGAGGCCATGCGCAACGACCCACGCATGAAAGCCTATTTTCCGAAAATCAATGAGCTGGCCAGCCTGGACTCCATCTTGGGCTCGGTGATGTTGAGCGAAGCCCGTTAACGGTGAATGCACAGTCACCCAAGCACCCAGGGAGAACTGCAATGGCTCAAATGGTGGTGATTTACCGGACACCGAAGAACGTCGAGGCCTTCGACCGGCATTACTTCGACATCCACGTGCCTCTCGCCAAGAAGATCCCAGGCCTAAGGAAATACGAGGTAAGCGAGGGTCCCATTGCAACCCCGATACTCGAAGCCAAAGGCTTCGTGACTTTGACTCTCGATCTTCCCGGCGCGGGGGTAAATTCGATAGCACCAACGTCGCTCGGCCTGCGCCCGTTCGACCCCGCGGCGTTCGCCGCCGAGCCCTCGCCGGCTGCCGGCGTTACTCAGGAAGAGCGGACGCAAGCGGTAGTCGCGCTGGTAAAGGAAGCTGCGTCACTCGGCGACGGCAAGGTCATCCTGGTCGGGCATTCGGCCGGCGGGATGACGATTTCGGCGGTTGCCGAACAGGTTCCGAATCTGCTTCTCGCGGTGGTTTATCTTGCCGGGTTCATGGTGCCGAACGGTATGCCGTTATTTGCGATGCTCCAGCATGAAACCCTGTCTTCGGCGCTAGCTCCCAGACTGTTCGTGGGCGACCCCTTCGCTATCGGCGCGACGAGAATCCACGCCGGCTCACCCGATGAGGCCTACAGATCGCTACTCAAGGCTGCGTTTTATGCTGATGTATCGGAGTCCGAATTCGCACACGCCGCATCGCAACTTCATTGTGACGAATCGAACGCCGGCGCGCTTGCCTTATCGGAAATTACGCCGGGAAGATTTGGCACGGTGCCGCGCCATTACATCCGTTGCACGCAGGATCGCGCGATACCGTTGACCGGTCAGGATCACATGATTGCGACGGTGGACGCCGCCATCGGCAGCAAGACAGCGACCCACACCTTGGAAAGCAGTCACTCGCCATTCCTGTCCCAACCGGCCAACCTGGCGAAAGTTCTCATCGACATTGGTGTCCAATCACTGGCGGAACAGAGCGCGGAAGCGCCGTAGGTCTCGAACCATGAACACGGACGAATTCGAGGATCGTCTCAAAGCGCTGCGACCACGCCTTCATCGCTACTGCGCGCGCATGACGGGATCGGCGGTCAGTGGCGAGGATGTGCTGCAGGATTCTCTCGTCAAGGCTCTTCATGCTCGAGCCCAAGGGGCCACGGTGGATAATCTCGAGGCATGGCTGTTTCGTATTGCCCATAACGCGAGCCTCGATTTTCTGCGCGAAAAGTCCCGGAACACGTTCGTCCCGCTCACCGAAGACGTCGAAGTGGCTCCCCTGCCCGACACGGATATCGTCGCGGTCAGCTTTCAGACGTTTCTGCGGCTACCTGAGCTTCAGCGCTGCGCGGTGATCCTCAAGGATGTTCTGGGTCATTCGGTGGACGAGATCGCCAGCATCGCCGGGTGCTCGCCACCAGCCGCCAAGTCGGCGCTTCAGCGCGGACGCGTTGCGCTTCGACAACTCGCGCAGGCGCCCGACGACACCCGGCTGCCACTGATGTCCGATTCGGACCGGCGGAAGGTGACCGCTTACGTCCATCTGTTTCAAATCGGTGATTTCGACGCCATCCGCGCCATGCTGGCTGATGACGTGCAGCTCGATCTGGTGAACCGCCTGCAACTGCAGGGGCGCGACAAGATCGGCCTCTATTTCACCCGCTATGCGGAAGTGACGAAATGGCGGTTCGCCTTCGGCGCGATTGAAGGACAACCAGCCATGCTGGTCTTCGACAGCACCGGGCCGATGGAAAAACCTGCGCATTTTGTCCTGATCGACTGGACGGAAAGCCAGATCATCGAGATTCGGGATTTCTTGTTCGCTCCCTATGTACTGGAAACGATCGACTGGATACGGCTGGGCTGAGCAGCCCAAATTAAGAGCCCATCCGCGGCTCATGCGCGCCCTAGTTCGTATATTGAATACTTGCGTAGAACGCTGCTTGCCCGGCCTGCGCGGGCGATTCAACGCCAGGACCGCCCGATGCCATCAACGCGAAGTGTTTGCTCATCTGATAGATGATGCCGAGCGCGACGTTGGTGAGCGTCTTTACGGATTGGGACCGCGCTTGAAGCTCACCAAAGACCCTGAGTTGAGCAGTGCTAAGTCGAGACAGTTTGTCGGCAATAACCGTATCGGGCGAAGTTGGGCGCTTCCTTCGTTGCTGAGCGGCCAAGTTCAGCGACTAATTCCTGATGAGATTGAAGCCCGAATGGCGTCGGTACGTTAAAAACTGAAGATTGCCAGCTTATTGACCAATCACTGCCCGCGCATCTCACCAGGCCTGCCGCACAACTTGACCTAGATCGCCAAACGGCTGACCACCCGACTGAAGGTCGCTTTTCGACCCGTTTGAGCCGGTCGCGAACGGCTGCTTTGGGGGGAGTACGTTTTTTGAAATTGGCGGCAAGACGCTAGCCGTACCACTCAGACCCGACGC
>Ga0302313_10002673_pt1 | contig 12223 bp, 8 predicted proteins | sample III_Palsa_N2_2_FD_200454 | JGI IMG/M metagenome (GOLD analysis project Ga0302313, IMG submission 200454) | Peat permafrost microbial communities from Stordalen Mire near Abisko, Sweden - III_Palsa_N2_2 | ecosystem: Environmental > Terrestrial > Soil > Palsa > Peat permafrost | place: Sweden...
AGCCGGCGATCATGCCCACCTCGCGCGACCCATCCCAGCGCTCGAACCCTTGCTGCAGCAGTTCGCGGTTGTGCCCCAGCAAGACCTCACCGCCGCGGCCCCAACCAGCAAAACCGCGCGCCGCGGCGCTGCCCTTCACCGGAGAACCAAGGCACACAATTCGGCCCGGTGGCAGTTCGCTCGCTTCAAGGCAGGCACGCAGCGCCAGCAAACCGCCCAGGCTGTGGCCGACCAGATGCACCGCATCGGCTTCCGCGGCCAGGGCCACCATGCGTGCCTGCAACCGGTCCAGGATCCGTTGCTGGGTGGCCGCCACACTCAGATAGTCGAAGCGGTGCACGCGAAAGCCATCTTCGATCAGCCGCCGATGCAGCATGGCCAGCGCGAAACCGCGCATCCACAGGCCGTGCAGCAGGATCACATGATCGGACATGATGCCAATGAGACCTGAGGCGAAGTGGAAGAAACGACAAGACGCCCGCGTGCCACAACCTTCAGCCTGACCATGGCCGAAACCCGGTCTACCGACCTGCCATCACGCGGCAGGCGCGTCACTGACCAGCACCTGCACGTGCAGCTCCTTCAACTGTGCCGGCACGATCATCGACGGTGCGTCGGTCATCAGATCCTGTGCGCTGGTGGTTTTGGGGAACGCGATCACGTCGCGGATCGATTCGGTACCCGCCATCAGCGCGGCAATACGATCGATGCCGAACGCCAGGCCACCGTGGGGCGGCGCACCGAACTTGAGCGCTTTCAGCAGGAAGCCGAACTTGGCATCGGCCTCTTCCGCACCGATGCCGAGCAGCTCGAAGACCGTGCTCTGCATGTCCGGCCGATGGATACGGATCGAGCCACCGCCGATCTCGTTGCCGTTCAGCACCATGTCATAGCCGCGGCTCACGGCGTTCGCCGGATCGGCGCGCAGCTGCGCTGCATCGTCGGCCTTGGGCGCGGTGAACGGATGATGCAGGGCCACGTAACGCTGTGCCTCGGCGTCGTACTCGAACATCGGGAAATCGGTGACCCACAGCGGCTTCCAGCTGTTCTCCACCAAGCCACGATCCTTGCCGACCTTCAGCCGCAAGGCACCCATAAAGTCGGTGACCGTCTTCCAGCTGCCGGCACCAAAGAACAGCATATCGCCGCTCTGTGCGCCGGTAGCTTTGAGAATGCCGTCCAGCGCTGCATCGTCGAGGAACTTCGCGACCGGCGAATTGATGCCTTCGCGGCCCTTGGCCAGATCGTCGATGCGCAACCAGGCCAGACCCTTCGCGCCATAACGCGAAACGTATTCGGTCAACCCGTCGATGTCCTTGCGGCTCAGCGTGCTGCCACCGGGCACGCGCAGCGCGGCGACGCGACCATTCGCATCGTTGGCCGGCTCGGCGAATACCTTGAACTCGACGTGCTTCACTGCATCGGCGATGTCGACAAGCTCCAGCGCGATGCGCAGGTCGGGCTTGTCTGAACCGAAGCGGCGCATGGCCTCGGCCCAGGTCATGCGCGGGAACGTCGCGTCAAGCTCGACACCCTGCACTTCGCGGAACACATGACGGATGAGTTCTTCCACGAAATCCTGCACGTCGTGTTCTTCGACGAAGGCAAACTCGAGGTCGAGCTGGGTGAATTCCGGCTGACGGTCAGCGCGCAGGTCCTCATCGCGGAAGCAGCGGGCGATCTGGTAGTAGCGATCGAAGCCGGCCATCATCAGGATCTGCTTGAACAACTGCGGCGACTGCGGCAGCGCGTAGAACTGACCCGGGTGCACGCGGCTTGGCACCAGATAATCACGCGCGCCTTCGGGGGTGGCCTTGGTCAGGATCGGCGTCTCGACGTCCTGGAAGCCACGCTCGTCGAGGTAACGGCGCAGCGCCTGCACCAGCTTGATGCGCTTGCGCATCATCTGCTGCATTTCCGGCCGGCGCAGGTCGAGGTAGCGATACGTCAGGCGCATCTCCTCGTTCGGATTCTCGTGCAGCGCGAACGGCAGATCCTTCGCGGCGTTGAGAATTTCCACGGTGTCGGCGAGCAGCTCAATCGTGCCGGTCTTCAGCTTGTCATTGACCGACAGCCGCTGGCGGATCGTGCCGGTGACGCGCAGGCAATACTCGTTGCCGATCTCGCCGGCCACCAGGAACGCGGCGGCGTTGTCGCGCTCGATCACCACCTGGGCAAGCCCTTCGTGATCGCGCAGATCGACAAACGCGACGTGGCTTTGCAGGCGTAGGGTATTGACCCAGCCGCACAAGGTGACGGTCTGGCCGATCAGCGCCTCATCGATGAGGCCGCAGTAATGCGTGCGCATGCGCTTGGAACTCCGGGCCGCAGGGCGGCTGAAACAGTTGGAAAAGACCCGGAATGTTACCACCGCTGCGTCCGACCACGATGGCCGGACGCCCTGCCCTGTTCAATCGCTGCTGCTGGATGTGCTGGATTTCGCGCCAGGTGCGACGGATGCGGCGGGTGCGGCAGGTGTTGCTGGCGCCGCAGGTGTCGCGGCGGCTTTATCGGCAGGCGCGGCTTTGGCATCGCCGGTGCTGCCACCGGCGTCCCCGGCCAGGTTGCGCTTCTTGTCGCCATCCTTCTTGAAATCGGTCTCGTACCAGCCGCTGCCGGCCAGCCGGAACGACGGCGCGCTGAGCATCCGATGCAAGTGCGGTGCATCGCATGCCGGGCAGACCGTGGGATCCGTGTCGGACAATTTTTGCAGACGGTCGAAGCGGTGGCCGCAACCGCTGCATTCGAATTCGTAAATGGGCATGAAAGCTCCAGACTGTCCAGCCAACTCCAGGTCGGCAACCCGCCATTATCGGCGCGTTCGGGGGAATTTCAACGCATATCCGGCGAATGCCGCGATCCATGCCGCGGCATTCGCCGGTATTTTGCTCAAACCTGCCGCGGCTCAGCCCTGGCTAAACACCAGATGCCCACCTGCCGCCGCCACCCGGATCACGGCGCCCGGTGCATAGCGACCTTCGAGCAGCTCCTTCGCCAGCGGGTTCTCCAATTGTTGCTGGATCGCCCGTTTGAGCGGGCGTGCGCCATAGACCGGATCGAAACCGACGTTGCCGAGCAACGCCAGTGCCTCGTCGCTGACTTCCAGCTTGAGCTGGCGTTCGGCCAGACGCTTTTCCAGATAGGTCAGCTGGATTCTCGCAATGGCCCGAATCTGCTTCTTGTCCAGCGGACGGAATACCACCAGCTCATCCAACCGATTGATGAACTCGGGGCGGAAGTGTCCCTGCACCACGGCCAGTACCGAGGCCTTCATCTGCATGTAGTCCGCTTCGGAGTCGCCACCGGCGCTCTCGCCGGCCTGTTCCTGGATCAGATTGGAGCCGAGGTTCGAGGTCATCACGATCACGGTGTTGCGGAAATCCACCGTGCGGCCCTGGCCATCCGTGAGCCGTCCGTCATCAAGCACCTGCAGCAGGATGTTGAACACGTCCGGGTGCGCCTTCTCCACCTCGTCCAGCAAGATCACGCTGTACGGACGGCGGCGCACCGCCTCGGTGAGATAACCGCCCTCTTCGTAACCGACATAACCCGGCGGCGCGCCAATCAACCGGCTCACCGAATGCTTCTCCATGAATTCGCTCATGTCGATGCGCACCATCGCATCGGTGGTGTCGAACATGAACTCGGCCAGCGCCTTGCACAATTCGGTCTTGCCGACACCCGTCGGCCCGAGAAACAGGAACGAGCCGCTGGGCCGGTTTGGATCGGACAAGCCGGCGCGGGCACGACGGATCGCATCGGATACCGCGCGCACCGCCTCGTCCTGGCCAACCACGCGGTGATGCAGGTCGTCTTCCATGTGCAGCAACTTTTCGCGCTCGCCCTCAAGCATCTTGGCGACCGGAATGCCGGTCCAGCGCGCCACGACTTCGGCGATTTCCTCGGCCGTGACCTTGTCCTGCAGCAGCTTGAAGTCCTGCGTCTCGGCAGCCTGCGCGGCGGCAAGCTGCTTCTCCAGTTCGGGCATGCGGCCGTACTGGATTTCACTCATCTTCGCGTAATCCTGTCGACGCTGTGCCGCCTCCAGTTCCTGCCGCGCCTGCTCGATCTGCTCCTTGACCTTGGTCGCGCCCTGCAGCGTGGCCTTCTCCGACTTCCAGATTTCGTTGAGGTCGGAGAACTCGCGCCCGAGTTTTTCGATGTCGGTTTCCAGATCGGCGAGGCGCTGCTTGCTCGCCTCGTCCTTTTCCTTCTTCAGCATCTCGCGCTGGATCTTCAACTGGATCAGCCGGCGTTCCAGCCGGTCGAGTTCTTCCGGCTTGGAATCGATCTCCATGCGAATGCGGCTCGCCGCCTCGTCCATCAGGTCGATCGCCTTGTCCGGCAACTGGCGGTCGGTGATGTAGCGGTTGGATAGCGTCGCAGCGGCGACGATCGCCGGATCGGTGATCTCGACGCCGTGATGCACGGCGTAACGTTCCTTCAAGCCGCGCAGGATCGCGATGGTGTCTTCGACGCTCGGCTCGCCCACAAAAACTTTCTGGAAACGACGTTCCAGTGCGGCATCCTTCTCGATGTACTTGCGGTATTCGTCCAGCGTGGTGGCGCCGATGCAGTGCAGCTCGCCGCGCGCCAGCGCCGGCTTGAGCATGTTGCCGGCATCCATGGCGCCGTCGGCTTTGCCGGCACCCACCACGGTATGCAGTTCGTCGATGAACAGGATCACCCGGCCTTCCTGCTTTGACAGATCGCTGAGCACGGCCTTGAGGCGCTCCTCGAATTCACCGCGAAACTTTGCGCCGGCGATCAGCGCGCCCATGTCCAACGCGAGCACGCGACGGTCGCGCAGGCCCTCGGGTACCTCGCCGTTGATGATGCGCTGTGCCAGTCCCTCGACGATCGCGGTCTTGCCCACGCCGGGTTCGCCGATCAGCACCGGGTTGTTCTTGGTACGTCGCTGCAGTACCTGGATGGTGCGGCGAATTTCCTCGTCACGGCCAATCACCGGATCGAGCTTGCCGCTCTCCGCGCGTGCAGTCAGGTCGATGCAGTATTTCTCCAGTGCCTGACGTTGCTCTTCGGCGTTCTCGCTTTGCACCTTCTCACCGCCGCGCAGTTTTTCGATTGCTGCCTCAAGATTGGGCTTCGTGGCGCCGGCCGCCTTCAGTGCCGCGCCCAACTCGCCCTTGTCCTCCAGCGCCGCCAGCACGAACAGCTCGCTGGCAATGAACTGATCGCCGCGCTGCTGCGCCAGCTTGTCGGTGAGGTTGAGCAACCGGGTCAGCTCGTTGCCGACGTGGATATTGCCTTCCTGCCCAGTGACCTTCGGCAACTGCTCAAGCAAAGCGCTGACGCGCTGGCGAAGCGCCGGCGCATTGACCTGCGCCTGGGTCAGCAGCGGCGCGGTGGAGCCGCCCTGCTGATCGAGCAGCGCTGCCATCACGTGCGCTGGCTCAAGCATGTTGTTGTCGCGCCCCACGGCCAGCGATTGCGCATCGGCCAGCGCCTGCTGAAAACGCGAAGTAAGTTTGTCCATTCGCATGAATGATCTCCCGCGAGAGATGAAAGAATTTTGATCAAAGGATTTTGGCGAAGACCCCCGCCACTGCAGGCAAAGATGCGGACAATGGGTCGGCGATTCAAGCAAACGTCGCCGCAACGGACGACCACAGGCCATGTCCTTGCACGAGCACCTTGGATAATCCGTCACTCCGCTCGTCATTCCTGCGAAGGCAGAGACCCAGTAGCTTCAAGTTCTGGGCGAGCAAGGGCACTGGGTTCCTGCCTTCGCAGGAATGACGGGCGAAGGCGCGCCACTAGAGCCACTCGCGCACAGAGGCTACCCCAGCCTCGATTTGGGGTGTGTGCTCCTGCAACATCCAGCTGTATTTAGCTGTCGGCGAGCCAGATCAGGCTGGCGAAACGGCCGCTGCGTGCGCCTTCACGGCGATACGAATAGAAGCGTGGGTCGGTCAGGGTATCCAGGCCGTCCCCATAGATGCGGTTGACGCCCGCAGCGGTCAGGCGCTGGTGCGCCAGCGCCGCGAGATCGCACCGCCAGTGGCCAGGCCGCGTTGCGGCGAAGCAAGCGGCAGCGGCGGCGTCATGATCGACAAATGCCGCGCGCACTTCCTCACCGACTTCGTAAGAAGCCGCGCCGATGCATGGCCCCAACCATGCCAGCAACCGTTCCCGTGGCGCATGCAACTGGGCCAGCGTCGCTTCCAGCACGCCACCGGCTAACCCGCGCCAGCCCGCATGTGCGGCCCCGATCTCGCTGCCGTCCGCGGCGCAGAACAGTACCGGCAGGCAATCGGCGGTGAGTATCGTCAGCACGGTGCCAGGCAAATGCGACACCGCGGCATCCGCCTGCGGCTCCTCCGGGCTAGGTAGCGGCCCCAGATCGGCGACGGTGATGCCGTGCACCTGACGCAACCAGCGCGGCGCGGCGGGCAGCGCCAAAGCCTGCTGCAACGCGCCGCGGTTGGCGACTACCGAATCGACCGCATCGCCACTGCGCAGGCCGAGGTTGAAACGCTCGAACGGTGCAGCCGATACGCCCGGCCCCTGACGGGTCGTCACCGCCGCATGCACCCGCGGTGGAGCCGGCCAGTTGGGGAAAATCCAGGTATCGGTCACGCGGGATGCATCAAGCATGGGCGAGGTTTCAATAGTCGTCGCTGCCATGAACGGCCAGATCGGCGCGCAACGCCTCGACCAGCAATACCTGGTCGGCCGGCCGTTCGGCGTTGAACGTGAGTGTTTCGCCAGTGATCGGATGCACAAACGACAACCGCTCCGCATGCAGCGCCTGCCGGCGGAACCCGCGCAGCACGGTGATCAGTTCCTGCGAAGCGCCCTTGGGCAACTTCAGGCCACCGCCATACATCGGGTCGCCCAGCAGCGGATGGTTGATGTGCGCCATGTGCACACGGATCTGATGCGTGCGACCGGTCTCCAGCTGACATTGCAACAGACTGTGCGCGCGAAACCGTTCGCGCAGCCGGTAATGGGTCACCGCGCGCTTGCCGGTTTCCTCGTCACGTACCGCCTGGCGCAGACGATCACCCATGTTGCGGCCGATCGGCGCGTCCACCGTGCCCCCGGCCACCATGGTGCCGAGCACCACCGCTTCGTATTGGCGCTCCACCTCATGCCGCGACAGCAGATCGACCAGCGCGGTATACGTCGGTAATGTTCGAGCCACCACCATCAGGCCGGAGGTGTCCTTGTCCAGTCGGTGCACGATGCCGGCCCGCGGCAACTCGGCCAGCTTCGGGTCGTGGTGCAGCAGCGCGTTCAGCAAGGTGCCGGCCGCGTTGCCGGCGCCCGGGTGCACCACCAGACCCGAGGGCTTGTTAAGCACCAGCAGGTGCTCGTCCTCGTACACGATATCCAACGCGATCGCCTCGGGCGCGCCGAATACCTCGGGTTCCAGCTCCACCTGCAGCAGCACCTGCTCGCCGCCGCGCAGCAGCTGGCGGGGGGCGGCCTGAGCGCCATCCAGCGTCACATCGCCGGATTTGATCCATCCGCTGAGCCGCGAGCGCGAATAATCCGGGAACATCTCGGCCAAAGCCTGGTCGAACCTGCGTCCTGCAGCTGTCAGCGGCACCGCCGCCTCGTGCCGAATCGTGGTCATGCCTGGCTCCACGAGCCGTGACCGGTTTCGGCTATCATGTCTTTTCGATCAAACATCTGAATTCTTTCCTATGCGCCTATCTATGGGCTTGCCCAAGTTGCCGATGTTCAAATTGCCTGCCTTGAAAGTGCTCGCCATACTCGCGCTCGTCGTTTCAATGAGCGCCTGCTCCCTGTTCGGCCACAAACGCGACACCCTCGATACCTTGCCGGTGGACGCGCTGTACAACAAGGCGCATGACTCGCTGGAGAACTCCGACTATGCCGGTGCCAGCAAGGCTTACCAGCGCCTGATCGCACGTTTTCCGTCGGGTCCGTACAACGAACAGGCCCAACTTGACCTGGCCTATTCGCAGTACAAGGACAACCAGCTGGAGGAGGCTTACTCGACCGTTAACCGCTTCCTCAAGACTTATCCGGCCAACAAACACGTTGATTATGCCTATTACCTGCGTGGCCTGATCAATTTTGATCGCACCAGCGGTGTACTCGAGCGCTACGTTTATCGTGAAACCGCGCAGGACCGCCGCGACCAAGGTTACAACCTGCAGTCGTTTGACGACTTCTCGGAACTGACGCGTCGCTACCCGGATAGCGCCTACACCACTGATGCACGCCAGCGCATGATCTTTCTGCGCAACACCCTGGCTCAGTACGAAATCAACGTGTCCGAGTTCTATCTGCGCAATAAGGCCTATGTTGCTTCAGCAGATCGCGCGCAGTACGTGATCGAGCATTACCAGCAGTCGCCGCAGGCTGGCGATGCATTGGCCATCCTCGTGCGCAGCTATCTGGCACTGGATCACAAGGAGCTGGCCGCGCAGGCCCGCCAGGTGCTGGCGTTGAATTACCCGAACCATCCTTACCTGACCGATCCCAAGTGGCCGCACGCACCGTCCACGCTGCGCAAAATGGTGCCTTTCTCGGGGCACAACTGAACGATCTGTAGCATGAATAACAAAAAAGCCGGCGAGCGATCGCCGGTTTTTTGTTTGGTGGCGATACGATTGGGGCCAACGGAGGAAGGTGAAGGTCGAAGGAGGAAGGCGCGGAGGGAGCTCGACCGGCGGCCTACCAAAACCGTTCATGCTGAGCGTAGCGCCGAAGGCGCGAAGTCTAAGCCTCGCGTCAGCCACGCCCTTCGACTTCGCCGCTGCGCGGCTACGCTCTGGGCGAACGGAGGAATGGGGCGAGGGAGGGACGGAGGGAAGTAGGGATGGGACTGAGGCAGTTGCCGAGGGTCAGCGCCAGCCGGAGGTTATCGGGTAGCGTCGCTCGCGCCCGAACGCCCGGTTGGTCACGCGCGGTCCTGGCGCCGACTGCCGCCGCTTGAACTCATTCAGCAATACCAGCCGCACCACGCGGCGCACCGTATCGCAGTGGAAACCCTGCGCGGCGATCTCCGCCTGCGACTGCTCGCCTTCGATGAAGCGTGCGAGGATCGCGTCCAGCTCGTCATAAGGTGGCAACGAATCCTGATCGGTCTGGTTGTCGCGCAACTCGGCCGACGGCGGACGTTCGATCACCGCCACCGGAATCACCTCGCCCTCGCCGGCCTGCGCGGCATGTGCATTGCGCCAGCGCGACAGCTCGTACACCACGGTCTTGTAGACGTCTTTCAATGGCGCGTAGGCGCCGCACATATCGCCATACAGCGTGGCGTAACCGACCGCCATCTCGCTCTTGTTGCCGGTCGCCAGCAGTAGCCGGCCGTGCTTGTTGGACAGCGCCATCAACATCACGCCGCGCGTGCGCGACTGCAGGTTTTCTTCGCTGGTGTCCGCCGGCTTGCCAGCGAAGGCCGGCGTGAGTGCCGTGATGAAAGACTCGTAGGTCTGCTCGATGGAGATGACGTGATAGTCCACACCAAGCTGTTCGGCCTGTGCTCGCGCACCGTCCAGTGACAACTGCGAGGTGTAACGCGTCGGCATCATCACCGCGGTGACGCGCGCGGCGCCCAGTGCGTCGACCGCCAGCGCCAGCGTGAGCGCGGAATCGATACCACCGGACAAACCCAGCAGCACGCCACCGAACCCATTCTTGTCGATGTAGTCGCGGGTGCCGCGTACCAGTGCCGCATACAGCGTTGCCTCGACCGAGCTGTCGGCAGCCACTGGCCAATTCTCTGGATGCAAGGTGCGCGTGTCGCGATCGAACTCGACCCACAGCAACGTATCCACGAAGGCCGCTGCGCGCGCGGCGATCGAACCATCGCCATTGACCAGCAACGAGCCGCCGTCGTAGACCACTTCGTCCTGGCCGCCGACGAGATTGACATAAGCAATGGCGCAACCGGTTTCGCGCGCCCGCGCGCTGAGTGTTGCCTCGCGTTCGCGCTGCTTGGCGGCGTCCCATGGTGACGCATTGATCACCACGATCAGCTCGGCACCAGCCGCCGCGGCCTGCGCCGCCGGCTCAGGCTCCCACACGTCCTCGCAGATGAGCAGGCCGACACGCACGCCCTCGATCATCGCGGTGACCGTCTCGTGGCCCGCTCGAAAATAGCGCTTGTCGTCGAACACGCCATAGTTCGGCAGCGCCTGCTTGTGCGCAGTCACATCGATGCGACCTTCACGCAACAAGCTGGCCGCGTTGTACACCTCGCCCTCGCTGTGCGGATGACCGACCAGCGCGGCCACACCATCAGTAGCAGCCGCCAGCGCGGCCAGTTCGCTCTCGCAGGCAGCGAGGAAGCTCGGCCGCAGCAACAGATCCTCCGGCGGATAGCCGCTCAGGGTGAGCTCCGGAAACACGACCAGATTGGCGCCGCCGGTACACGCCTGGGCGATCAAGTCGCCGACCTTGGCGGCATTCGCCGCTACCGCACCGACTGTGAAATCGAACTGAGCTAGCGCCAGACGCAGATTTGCCATGAACTGAAGCTCCAGATACAGCGAAGGCCGCGACGAATCGCGGCCTTCACATTTTAGCGCCGAGAGGCTCGGCTTACTTGATCTTGCCTTACATCGTCCTGCTTTACTTCATCAACCCGGCGAGCGTCTTGCCCAGATCGGCCGGCGACTTCACCGTGGTGACGCCAGCCTTCTCCAGCGCAGCGAACTTCGCCGCTGCAGTGCCCTTGCCACCGGAGATGATCGCGCCCGCATGGCCCATGCGCTTGCCGGCTGGAGCCGAAGCACCGGCGATAAACGACACCACCGGCTTCTTGACGTATTCGCCGATGAACTCGGCGGCGTCTTCCTCGGCGCTGCCGCCGATTTCGCCGACCATGATGATGCCTTCGGTCTGCGGATCGTCCTGGAACAGCTTCAGGCAGTCGATGAAGCTGAGGCCGTTGATCGGATCGCCGCCGATGCCGATGCAGGTGGACTGACCCAGGCCTTCGTTGGTGGTCTGGAACACAGCCTCATAGGTCAGCGTGCCGGAACGCGACACGATACCGACCTTGCCCGGCATGTGGATGTGGCCCGGCATGATGCCGATCTTGCATTCGCCCGGGGTGATGATGCCGGGGCAGTTCGGCCCAATGAGCACGATTTCCGGGTGCTGCTGCAGCACGTTTTTCACGCGCAGCATGTCCAGTACCGGAATGCCCTCGGTGATCGCCACGATGACGCGGATGCCTGCGTCGATCGCCTCGAGGATCGAGTCGGCCGCGAACGGCGGTGGCACGAAAATCACCGACGCATCCGCACCGGTTTCGAGGACGGCTTCGTCCACCGAATTGAAGACCGGCAGACCGATGTGCTCACTGCCACCCTTGCCCGGGGTCACGCCGCCGACCACCTTGGTGCCGTAAGCGATCGCCTGTTCGGCGTGGAAGGTGCCCTGCTGGCCGGTGAAGCCCTGCACGATGACCTTGGTATTTTTGTTGACGAGAACGCTCATTCGATTGCTCCTTAAACCTTGGCCGCAGCCACGGCTTTCTGAGCCGCGTCGTTGAGATCATCGGCCGGCGTGATCGCCAGACCGGAGTTGGCCAGCAATTCGCGGCCCTTCTCGACATTGGTGCCCTGCAGGCGCACCACCACGGGAATCTTCAGGCCCACTTCCTTGACCGCGGCAATGATGCCCTCGGCGATCAGGTCGCAGCGCACGATGCCGCCGAAGATGTTGACCAGGATGCAACGCACCTTGTCCGAGGAGAGGATCAGCTTGAACGCCTCGGTGACGCGCTCCTTGGTGGCGCCACCGCCGACATCGAGGAAGTTGGCCGGCTCGCCGCCTGCCAGCTTGATCACGTCCATCGTCGCCATCGCCAGACCGGCGCCATTGACCATGCAGCCGATCGTGCCGTCCATCGTCACGTAGTTGAGGTTGTACTGCACGGCGGCCGCTTCAGCGGCGTCTTCCTGGGTCAGGTCGCGCATCGCGGCCAGGTTCGGATGACGGAATTCGGCGTTGTCGTCGGAGTCCACTTTGCCGTCGAGCGCAGCAAGGCTGCCGTCCTCCAGCACAGCCAGCGGGTTCAACTCGACCAGGGCGAGGTCCTGCTCGTTGAACAGCTTGTACAGGCCCAGCATGATCTTGGTCAGCTGACCGACCTGCTTGGCGTTGAGATCCATCGCGAAGCCGAGCTGGCGGCACTGGTACGGCTGCAGGCCCTCGACGAAATCGATGACGATCGTGTGGATGTCTTCGGGCGTTTCCTTGGCCACCT
>Ga0302313_10002676_pt1 | contig 12217 bp, 10 predicted proteins | sample III_Palsa_N2_2_FD_200454 | JGI IMG/M metagenome (GOLD analysis project Ga0302313, IMG submission 200454) | Peat permafrost microbial communities from Stordalen Mire near Abisko, Sweden - III_Palsa_N2_2 | ecosystem: Environmental > Terrestrial > Soil > Palsa > Peat permafrost | place: Sweden...
AGCGTCCTCTACCCACCGATCGGGCTATCAGAACCCCAACCCTTTCCTCTTCTCCGGGAGAAAAGTCGTGAAGACCGGCCCGCAGAATTATGACGTCTACGACGGCGCCGTAACCTCATGCCTGCTTCCGCGCCCCGACTGGGAGCTCTTCTCGCGCCACTTCGCCATCGACGACAAGAAGGCCAAAGCCTCAAACTCCGTCTTCCGGCTGCTCGGCATCCCGCTGCTTCCGCTGCCCTACGTCACTCACCCCACCGACGCCGACGACCGCCAATCCGGCATTCTCATTCCGGTCTTTGGTTACTCCAGCGCCAGCCAGAACACCGGCTCCAAGGGTCTTACCATAGGCGAACAGGGCTACCTCACACTCGGCCGCTCCGCCGATCTCACCGTCGGCATGCTCTATTACTCTCTCCGCGGCTTTTCCGAGAACGGCACCGTCCGTTATCGCGGCCCCGGGGAAGACTTCTTCAGCGCCCACTTCTCCGCTCTACAGGACCGCGGATTCGAATCACCCACCATCAATGCCCGCGGCAACACGGTCGATCTTTACGTGAACCAGGGCGGCCAGGACGTAACCTCAGCCTTCCGCTGGAAGCTGAACCCCACCACCCGCGCCATTGGCGACGTCGAATACCTCAGCTCTTATGTCTACCGCGAGGTCTTCACCGAAAACTTCAACCAAGCCGTCAGCTCCGATATCACCTCTACCGTTTACCTCATGAACGAGAAGAACGGCTACTCCACCGATCTTCGTTTCGACCGCTATCAAGGGCTCAAAGTCGTTCCCATCCTCAACCGTGCCGGTGAAGAGGTAAAAGTCTTCCATGCGCCTTCCATCGACTTCTCCGCCGACGACCATCACATCGCAGGCACGCCCCTGTTGTGGAGCCTCGACGCCTCAGCCGCGGGCCTCAAGCGCGTCCAACCCAACTTCGTCTCCTCGGGCATCATCGAGCGCCTCGATTTCCGTCCGGAGATCTCGCTGCCTCTCCACTTCGATGGCTGGAACATCTTTGCCAGCGCTGCCGTGCGCGAGTCCTTTTACAGCCGCTCACGGTTTGTTCCACGAAGCGGCACCTACGGCCCCAATGCCACGCCTATCGAGATCACCGATCCCGCCAATCGCATGGACGGAGAAGTCACGGTCAACATTCGCCCACCTGTCATCGAGCGAACATTCTCCGTTCCCGAGAAGCTACAGTGGCTTCTGGGCAAAGAAGTCCGCCACACCATCGAGTCGGACATCACCTACCGCGATGTCTCGGGAATCAACAACTTTCTCAGCATCCTCCGCTTTGACGACGTCGATCTGGCCAGCGATACCAACGAACTCGACTACTCGTTCACCCAGCATCTCTACTTTCGCCCGCGCCCAAAGCCGGTAAAAATTACCGCCGGAAAGCCGGGCTGCCCCGTTCGGACAACGCAGGAGCAGGCGACGCTCGACCGGGAAAATGAGTCCGATCCAGACGCTCTCACGCCTGTTCCTCAGGCAAATAACGACGCCAATGGCATCCCCAATGCCTCCGCCACCGCGCCTGACCAACCCACGCGCACTCGCGCCCGCCATGCGGACCCCTGCGCCGCTCCTCTTGCCAAACAGCAGGAGTGGTTCAGTTGGAAGATCGAACAGAAGTTCTTCTTCGACACCACCTTCGGCAATGCGGTCATTGATACCCGCCGCAATATCTTCGACTCCACCCTCAATCTCTCGGGCATCGCCTTCCTCACCGAACCGCGTGACATCTCCCCCGTCGTCTCCCGCATGCGCTTTCGCACCTCAGGCCATACCGACTTCGAGTGGGACCTGGACTACGATACAGGCGCGGACAAGATCAACAGCTCCAACGTCTTTCTCGATGTTCACGAGGGCCGCTACTTTGGCGCCCTGTCCTACGCTCTCCTCAACGCGCCTGGCCGCACCTACACCGAGGTTCTGAACCAGGTGACAAACACCGCCACCGGGCTTCAGAGCTCGGCGACGGCGAACTTTTCGCAGATGCGGCTTCTCTCCGGCTGGGGAACGCCCAGCAAGGCCGGCTTGTCCATGGCCGCAGGCGCCGGTATCGATCTCAACGCAGGCAGTCCGAATGACGACTCCTCCGGCGCTCTGCAGTACCTCACCATCCAAAGCAGCTACAACTGGAACTGCTGCGGTGTGTCCATCGAGTACCGCAAGTACGATCTGGGCGCCATCCGCAATGAGGGCTCCTACCGCTTCAACTTCACGCTCGCCAACATCGGCAGCGCCGGCAACCTGCGCCGCAGCGAAAGCCTCTTTTAGCTTCTAATCGCCAACCTGAGATAATCAATCTGTGTTCACAGCCCGCCGTCTTACCGCCCTCCTCTTCGCCACCACCCTCTTCGCCGCTCTTGGCTGCCACGCACAGACGCCCGCCGTTCCTGCCGGAACGCCGCTCAGCCCGGAGCAGGCTCGCCGCGTCGAGGTGCTGGTGCGCCAGCGCGCCGAACTGCCGCCCGGCTCCGTCGTCGCCGTAGGCCCGCGCAACCCTTCGGACCTCGCCGGCTACGACACGGTCGAGGTGACTGTCACCAACGAAGGCCGCACCTCGCACCCCATCAAGTTCCTGCTCTCCAAGGACGGCAAGACGCTCGCCCAGTTCACCAAGTTCGATATCTCCGCCAATCCGCGCGATCTCATCTCCCCTGAAGGTCGTCCTTCGCGCGGTGGCCCGGCGACGGCGCCTGTGCTCATCGTCGGCTTCGACGACCTCGAGTGCCCCTACTGCGCCCGCCTGCACGCCAGCATCTTCCCGGCCATCACGGAGCGCTACGGCGACAAGGTCCACATCGTCTACAAGGACTACCCGCTGGAGTCCATCCACCCCTGGGCGATGCACGCCGCGGTCGACGTGAACTGTGTCGCCGATCAATCGCCCAACGGCTACTGGACGCTGGTGGACCAGATCCACGCCCACGCCTCCGACATTAGCGCCGCCGCACAGAGCGGTACAGGCCCCACGCCCAACGATCAGGACATGAAGAAGGCGCTTGAGCGCGTCGACGGAATGCTCGACACCATGACCCTGAAGCAGGGCGAGGCCGAGCACATCGACCTTTCCAAGCTGAACGTCTGCATGAAGCTGCAGGACACGAAGGCCATCAACGCATCGGTCAAGCTGGCTGAGTCATTCAACCTGCAATCGACGCCGGTGCTCTTCATCAATGGCGCGAAGATCGATGGCGCCGTGCCGATCGAGCTCATCTTCAACGAGATCGATACGGCGCTCGTTGCGGAAGGCCAGAAGCCACCGCCGCCGTATATGGCGCCCGCTCCACCGCCAACACCTGCGCCAGCGCCAGCCGCCGCGCCTGCTGCCTCTGCGCCGAAGCCCACGAAGTAGCTCGTTCTCAGGAGTTCATCGCCACAGGGTAGGATGGTGGCACGCCAAACTGAGAACGGAGAACTGACAACTCCATGCGCCGCTCCGCCTACGTCGTTGCCCCCTTGCTAGCCTCTGCTGCCGTCGCACTGCTCGCCGGCTGTCACCAGACCGAGCCGCAGCGCTGTGTCGACGAGCACGAGCACGTCGTCGACCCCAGCTTCTGCAAGAACATTCCGCCCAACGGACAGCAGCCTGTCGCCGGAACGATGGCCAACAACGGCGGCTCCATCGTCAACGGCATCTTCATCGCGCACATGTATCGCTACTACTACGGCGGTGGCGGCGGCTTTGGGATCGGCAGCATTGTAAGCGGCGGCGGTTATGCTCCCATGCCGGGCCACAGTTACTCCACTGGGACCACGCGCGGCGGCTTTGGCAGCTTCTTCTCCGGCCACGGCGGCGGTGAAGGTGAAGGCGGAGCCCATGGCGGCGGGAGCGGCGAATAGATGCAGCGCCACACCCTGACCCCGCGGCCCAACTGGCAGTCCACCGTCGAGCAGCAAGGCCTCACCTTTCATACGCCGGAGAGCCTGCCGCCCGGCGCGCGCCCCTACTGGGACGAGTCCGCCTGCTACGAGTTCAACTCCACCGAAGTCGACCGCCTGGAAGCCGCCGCCAACGAGCTGCAGGAGATGTGCCTCGCCGCCGCGCAAAACGTCATCGACAACCAGCGCTATGCCGAGCTCGAGATCCCCGCCGAGGCCGTCCCCATGATCGAGTGGGCGTGGAACGAAGAGCCGCCCGCGCTCTATGGCCGTTTCGACATCCTGTGGAACGGCGAAGGCCCGCCGAAACTGCTCGAATACAACGCCGACACGCCAACCTCGCTGCTCGAAGCATCGGTCATCCAGTGGTACTGGCTCAAGGACGTCTATCGCGATGCCGACCAGTTCAGCTCGCTGCACGAGAAGCTCATCGCCAAGTGGAAGGACGACGCCAGCTACCTCGAACGACCCGTTTACTTCGCCAGCACCGCATTCCCCGAAGACTTGCTCACCGTCGCCTACCTGCGCGACACTGCCGAGCAAGCCGGCCTGCAGACCCGCCAACTTCTGATGGATGACATCGGCTGGAACGAACCCCGGCAGTGCTTCGTCGACGCCGACCCCGCCGAGAACCAGATCAAATCCATCTTCAAACTCTATCCGTGGGAGACGATGCTCGAAGAGTCCTTCGCTGCGCCCATGCTGCGGACCTACCAGGAGATGCGCTGGATCGAGCCCATCTGGAAGCTGCTGCTCTCCAACAAAGGCATCCTGCCCATCCTCTGGGAGCTCTACCCGAACCATGAGCTGCTTCTCGAATCCCACTTCGTCACCGACGCCAGCGGCTGGCAGCCCGCGCCCGGCTGGATTCGCAAACCCATGCACTCGCGCGAAGGCTCGAACATCACGCTGACCACCGCTGCGGGCGAGACCATCGCGACCGAAGGCCCGTACATCAACCGGCTGCAGATCGACCAGCGCCTCGGGCCGGAGACTTCTTTTCCCGATAGCCTCGGCGGACGACGCTACCCCGTGCTTGGGCTCTGGATGGTCGACCAGGAGTGCGCCGGCATGGGCATCCGCGAAGATGCCGGCCCGATCACCGGCAACCTCAGCAGCTTCGTCCCACACTTCTTCCGCTAGTCCGCTAGCGAAGCTTGTAGGGTTCTGCCGGCTCCGGCACGGGATCAGGCGTCTTCACGCCAGCCAACGTCGCCGCTGCCGCACCCTCCAAACCCTTACCCGTCACATTCAGGACCGCAACCTTCGGCCCATCGAACCCCGTCACGGTCACATTCTTAATCACGACGCGCCGCGCATTCGCGATCTCGATGCCCTTCTTGCAAGTGCCGGAGATGTTCTCCAGCACCAGCCCATCCAGCGGCTTCTCCGCGGGAATCTCCAGCGCGTGCACCAGCACCGGCGCATCGGTCACCCGCACATTGCGAAACACAAAATTCCGCCCCTGCGGAATCCCCGCCAGCCCCGGTACAGGGTCTTCGCCCAGGAGGCCGCTGTTCAGCAGATTGATCCGCAAAAATCCTCCGACCATCCCCGAAGCCTCGATGTCCTCAAACGTAAAGTCCTCGAGCAGCGCACCGCGTCCCGGCCGGCTCTTGATATAGATCGCATGGCTCTTCGCCCCGGTAAACTTGCACCGCTCCACACGCACTCTCTTCGTCCCCGCTGAGTTCTCGCTGCCAATCCCGATGCACGCAAAGATCGCATCTGCAAACGTGCAGTCGGAGATCGTCACATCCTCCGTGCCCATCGCCTGCGTGTACGCCTCTTCACCGCGCCCACTCTTCAGCGAGATGCAATCATCGCCCGTCGAGATATCGCACCGCCGGATCACCACCTGCTTGCACGAGTCAATATCGATCCCATCGCCGTTGCCGCCGGTAGACCGAATCGTCAGGTCCTCGATCAAAATGTTCCGGCTAGCCGTCGGATGGATCGACCACATCTGGTGATAGCTCGTCGAAAACCCCTGCAGATGAATCCCATCGCAGCGCAGAAACTCCATCAGCGCCGGATGCCGCAGCGGCTTGTCCTTCGTCGGCCTTCCGCCCAGCGCGTCATTGCCCGCGATCTTCCCAGCACCCATCACGCCCACGCCGGTGGCATCGATCGCATACACCAGCCCAATGTGCCCGGGAACCCATCGACCCTCCCACCGCACCTGCGTCACGACATAGTCATCCATCTCCGGCGACCCCATCAGCACCGCGCCCTCCGCCAGCCGCAGCACCGTATTCGACCGAATCTGGATCGACCCCGTCAGATAGTTCCCGGCAGGCACGAGTACCTCTCCACCACCCAGCACGCCACAGCGATCCAGCGCGGCCTGCAACGCCGCCGTATCCTTCGTCACGCCATCACCCATCGCGCCAAACATCGCATCGCGCACATTCAGCCGTGCCGACCCCGTGCCCGTCGCCGGAACCACCACCGGCGCGGCCTTCACCGCACTCGCCCGCATCAACTCCGGCAGCATCGCCGCACCCACAACCGCCTGCGCCGATCGCGCCAAAAACTTTCGCCTCTGCATAAACCTCTCCTTCGCGTGCGCTTCATTCTCCCATCTGTTCCGCTAAACTGCGAATACACTCACACGCAGGAGAGACCATGATCGACGTCCATCCGCCACACCACACCGCAAACTCCTGGCGCGACTTCCTCATACACATCGCCACCATCGTCGTCGGCCTTCTCATCGCCATCGGCCTGGAGCAGTGCGTTGAGCTCCTCCACCAGCACCATGAAGTCCGCGAGACCCGCGAAGCCCTGCGCCTCGAAGGCGAAGCCAATCGCAACCGCATCATCCTCGAAACCAACTTCTGGCGTCGCGGCACCGCCGCCCTCGAAAACAACCTGCTCGTTCTCCGCTATCTGCAGCAACATCCCGGAACACCCCAGGACAAGCTGCCCGGCGTGCTCCACTGGGGCACCGCGAACATGGTCTTTGCTCACGCCGTGTGGGATTCCGCCCAGCAGACCGGCGTCATCAAGCTCCTGCCCCGCGAAGAAGCCACCAACGACGCCTTCCTCTACATGGAGTTCGATCGCATCGAAGAGGCAAGTACCGCCGTCCACGTAGCGGTCGACGAAGCGGAAGAGTTCGACCTCGTCGATCCCGATCCAACGCATCTTTCGCCCGCGCAGCTTGCCGAAGTCATCTCACTCACCGAAAGAGCCCTCACCAAACAGATCCTTCACGGAGAGGCGCTCGCAAACCTCAATAGCAACTTTCCCGACCTGCCCCCAACCATCACCCATGCCGAAATCGACAAACTGCGCGGCAAAATAGGCAAAAAGACACCGGACACGCTGAGCGCAGCCGAAGCCATCACCAACGCCCGCCTGGACGCGGGCGCCCCGGCGCAAGACTTCACGAACTCCCCGGTCCACAAAAAATAGTGCGCCGCCTCTCGCTGACTCTCGCTCTCGCCGCCGCACTTGCGTGCTCCACCTCGCACGCCCAAACCACCCCGCCCAGCCTGCAGCAGGCGCAGGCCCTCGGCAACGATCTCTTCCTCAAATCCGGCTCGACCGGCATGGTCCTCGTCGCCGTTCGCGGCAAAGAGGTCTTCGTCCACGGCTTCGGCGAAACCGCACCCGGCAGTGGCCAGCTTCCCTCAGCCACTTCCCTCATACGCCTCTGCTCGCTCTCCAAGATCTTCGCCACCGACCTCCTCACCAAGCTCGTCGCCGACGGCGCCGTCCATCTCGACGACCCGCTCCAGCGCTTCGCCTCGCCGCACCTCATCGTCCCCGCTCGCGCCGGACGCTCCATCACCCTCAAAGACCTCGCCACGCACACCTCCGGCCTTCCGCGCGAGGTTGGCAACGCGCCTCCCGGCACGCCGCACTTCACCTTCCCCAGCTACACCTACCGCTGGCGCTGGCTGCCCGCGCAGCACCTCAAAACCACCCCCGGCACAGCGGCCCTCTACTCCAACATCGGCTTCGACCTCCTCGGCGACGCTCTCGCCAAAGCGTCCAGCGAACCCTACGCCAAGCTCTTCGCCGACCGCACCACCACGCCCCTCGGCATGACCCAGACCGGCTTCACGCCCACCCCCGCGCAGTGCGCTCGCCTGCTCCAGGGCACACACGACGAAGGCCAATGCACCGACACCCAATCCTCCGCCGCCAGCGCCGGCGTCTACTCCACTGCCACAGACATGGCGGCGTGGCTCAAATATCTCCTCGGCACCGGAGCGCTCGCGCAAAGCCCCGAAGCCCAGGCCGTCTATATCGACCCCGCAACCCTTCTCAGCCAATCCGGCCTCGAACATGCCGGCAACCCCTCCGGCATCGGCCTCGGCTGGCTGCATCTCCTCCCCGACGACAACCCCGAAGCCATCACCGAAAAGACCGGTGGCGGCGCAGGCTTTACCACCTACATTGCTCTCAACCAGCCGCACCACACCGGCATCTTCGTAGCCTTCACCGATGGCCCCACCCAGAACCACTTCAACGTCTTCAAAGAAGCCAACAACCTCCTGCTGGCCCTCAACGGCCTGCCGCCTCTGCCGCCCGATCCACCCAAGCCCATCCGCATCAAACCGAAAAAGCCCACGCATAAACCAGCCGCAAAGCATCCGCTACACTAGCTCTCACCACCGTTCTTTCCTCGCGGCGGAGATGTGGCCATGCTCGACCTCCACCCACTCAGCCTCGTCACGATAGCCATCGGCTTCCTCATCGCCTACGGTCTGCATCAAGCTATCGAATTCGTTCGCCGCCGCCATCGTCGGCAACGCGCCGCAGACGCCGCAGCTTTGGCAGCGAAATCCTCCGAACCACCACCAACACCTCGAGACCTCAACAAATAAGCGCGAACCAACAGCTGCGATACGATACTCCCAATCGCGCCCGTCTTCATCTCAAACTCACCCAGAGGCCTATGCTCGACGTCCATCCACCCGAACACACGCCGCACTCCTGGCGCGACTTCTTCCTCCACATCGCCACCATCGTCGTCGGTCTTCTTATCGCTGTCGGCCTCGAGCAGACTGTGGAGTATATCCGCCATCGCCACGAAGTAGCAGAAACTCGCGATCGAATCCACTCTGAGCTAACCGATGACCGGGAGACAATCCACACGAACATAGCAGCCCTCACCAACGACCAGCAACAATGGCAGGTCGACAGTGACATTCTGCATCAGGCCGCCCCATCGCCCCAGTCTCTCGCTAATCTCAAATACACCTGGAAGCTCGACCTCATAAGCACCTCTGCCTGGCACACCGCCGGCCAGACAGGAACGCTCGCTCTCCTCCATCCCGAGGAAGCGGCCAAATACACCTACCTCTACACCCTTCTCGACCACAACATCAATATCGGCGCCGTATACATCCAGAAAGTCAACATCGCCAAGACCATCGCGGAACGCCTCCACCGCCAGGGTTCCGTCTCACCCGCCGATCAGCAGCGATTGCTGGCCCTCACCGATGTGCTCGGCGGAAGCGCCGCCGAGCAATTACAGATGTACACATTCGTTGACGCCTCGTTGAAAGATTGGCTTGCCCACCATTGATCGCACGCCGCTAGGTACCATAGCGGCACACGCACCACGGAGCCGCCATCAAATCTCATCCGCGTCCTCAATGAACCCCAACTCTTCGACATCGGCGAGATCTCGTAATCGTCCTACCTGTCGCTTATTTTCAATGAGATCAGATTTCGAAATAAATGGAATAGATACTCCTTCCACCTCCGCAACAATTCGATTTCGCCAGACCTGCTCGAACGACATCTCCCCGATCGAAGGCAGGACATCGATGTGGTCCTCCGCAGGTCCAAATCGCAGGTTCTCTTCATCATCAAGAAGATCATCCGGCACAAGGCCCTCAAGGGAGACGCCCAGCGCGAGCAAAGCCTGAAAGACGGCTTGGGCATTTTCTTCTGTTGGCCGGATGAAGATGTCGAGGTCATTGGTAGCGCGAAGGTAGCCGTGCCAGTTCACCGCTACACCGCCAACCACGGCAAATTCAACCTTTGCGGCGGCGAACGCGGCTAGGAGTGAAATCTGATTTTCGTTCATCGATGTCGATTCCTCGCATCTTGTACATGCGTCGCGTAAGTTCCGTCATTGCCGCCAGACGTTCGGGACCGCTCTTTTGGCTCCAATACAACCGTTGTTCCAACCGCGCCTGCTGATGATTGAGCTTTCGCGGAGCAAGTCCCTGAACAAACGTAGCCGGGCTCTCTGTCATGGATATCTCCGCGCCATAACGATCATTCAAATCGACTTCATGCCCCATCATAGATCGTGACGTCCCCCTAAGGCTGCGTTCCACCATTCCGGTTCTTGTAAGTCACGCCATCGAAAAAGTGATGCCGCCTCATGCTCTGCCCTAGCAGAAGCAACAGCAGCGCAAAAACGAGGATCCACAAGGATGTAACGAGCCTCCGCTGACGCGGTCGCGGCTCTTCCAGCTCCTCTATCTCCCGTTCCTCTTTGCTCTCTTCCATAACCCGTCATTCCCTCGGACTACGACAAACTCTACACCCTATCGCACGAGCAGCAGATACACCGCCATCGCAATACCCAGCATCGCCATAAGCGCCGCCAGCGCCACCGCGCCCCTTGAAATCTGTCCCGGCACCCACGTTCCTTCGCGCAGTTGCCGCACCAGAACCACATGCTGCACCAACGCATTCACAGTCACAGCCACGCCAACGAACACAAGCGTCACACCGGAAAGCGTCGACAGACTCAACGTATGCGGACCCACCTGCAACGACTTCGGCCCCATCTCGCGCAGAAACATCCCAAACCGCGCCACCGTAAATCCAATGCCGATCAACGCCAGCCCAGTCCGTATCCACGCAAGAAACGTCCGCTCTGCCGCAAAATAAACCCGAGGGTCCTGCTCAGCCGCCGGCTTCGTCATCCCATCATTCTAGAGACGAATCTTTACTCACAGCACACATTTCCCCTGCAAAGCTAACTCCTTTTCTATGAGTACTTTGCATGATAAAACGGCACAAGCCCGTGTCTAACCCCCAATTTATGAGGACTTTACCCAAAAAAGTCGGCAGGGGGAGGCCCCCCGCCCCCACAACCGTCTACACTTAAGGACGATGCGCAGACGCCGCGCCCTTTGATCACCAGGAGCCTTAGTTGAAGATCGTTCTTGCAGAAAAAGTATCGCCCTCCACTCTCGCCATCTTCCAAAAAGAACCCGGCTGGAACGTCATCACCGCCGACAAGATCACCGATCTCCCCGCCGAACTCGCCGACGCGGACGCACTGATCGTCCGCTCCGCCGTCCAGGCTGACGCCGCCCTCCTCGCTGCCGCACCAAAGCTCCGCATCATCGGCCGCGCCGGCGTAGGCGTAGACAACATCGACGCCGAAGAGGCCACCCGCCGCGGCATCGTCGTCATGAACACCCCCGGCGCCAACGCCGTAGCCGTAGCCGAACTCACCCTCGGCCTCATGATCTCAATGTCCCGTGCCATCCCCCGCGCCAACGCCACCATGCACGCCGGCAAGTGGGAGAAAAAATCCCTGCAGGGCTCCGAGCTCCGCGGCAAAACCCTCGGCATCGTTGGCTGCGGCCGCATCGGCCTCGAAGTAGCCCGCCGCGCCAAAGCCTTCGGCATGACGCTCCTCGGCTACGACCCGTTCATCGCGCCCGTCATCGCTCGCGAAAACGGAATCACCCTCGTCCCCATCGACGAAATCTTCTCCAGTTCCGACTTCCTCTCGCTGCACGTTGGTCTCACGCCGCAGACCGAAGGCCTGATCAACAAGCACTCGCTGGCCATCATGAAGAAGGGCATTCGCATCATCAACTGCGCCCGCGGCGAGCTCATCGTCGACGAAGCCCTCGCCGAAGCCATCAAGTCCGGTCACGTCGCCGGAGCCGCTCTTGACGTCTTCCGCAAGGAGCCGCTCAAGGACTCAGCCTACTTCGAGCTCGAGAACGTCCTGCTAAGCCCGCACATCGCCGGTTCCACCGACGAAGCCCAGGAAGCCATCGGCATCCAGCTCGCCAACCAGGTCCGCGACTACCTCAAGCTCGGCGTAGTCCAGAACGCCGTCAACGTCGCCTCGCTCACCGAAGAGGAATACGCCGAAGTCTCGCCCTACATCGAGATGGCCGCTCGCCTCGGCCAGCTCATCGGCCACGCAGCCGCCTCATCCGATAACGGCGGTGGCAACATCGAGAGCATCGGCCTCACCTACAACGGCCGCCTCGCCCAGCTCAAGACCGACATGATCCGCAACGCCGCCATCTCCGGCGTGCTGCACGGCGCCGACGGCATCAACCGCATCAACGCCGCCGCAGCCGCCACCGAACG
>Ga0302313_10002685_pt1 | contig 12189 bp, 3 predicted proteins | sample III_Palsa_N2_2_FD_200454 | JGI IMG/M metagenome (GOLD analysis project Ga0302313, IMG submission 200454) | Peat permafrost microbial communities from Stordalen Mire near Abisko, Sweden - III_Palsa_N2_2 | ecosystem: Environmental > Terrestrial > Soil > Palsa > Peat permafrost | place: Sweden...
AAGGTCGCTTCCATTCTTCAAAAGGGACGCCGTCGGCAGATGAAACATCGACATAAGCGAAACCCTCCTGCCAAGGTTATAGCGTGAATCGCCGCTGTTAGCAAGAGTTTTCGCTCGCGTCTCGATTAAATAGCAAACAAATGTTGCCTGGTTTTTATTGCTGACATCAGTCATAAAAAACAACGGCGCCCGCCGAAGCGGACGCCGTTTGGTGAGGTAATGCCGGGCGTTAGAACTCGTACTTCAGCGACAGTTGAATCTGACGAGGCGGCGACAGGTTTGACGTGATCTGGCCAAAGGTCGCCGTCGTTGAAACCGTTGCAGCCGGAGCCGCGTAGGAAGAAATGTTGCCTACGTTGAAAGCGTCCGCGCGGAACTGGAGAAACTGCTCCTTATACGTGCGGAACTGCTTGAACGCGGAAACATCGACGTCTCGGAAACCCGGTGCCCGCTCGGTCCCAACGTGTGCTGTGCCAAAAGCGTACTGTTGCCCGTAGGTGGTCGAGCTGACCTCATTACCATAAGCGCAAAGAGGATTTTGGCCGGTCACTGAGGGTAGCAGGGTGCAGGGAGTCGCGGTGGGATCCGTACCGAACCAGTGCGCGAGAGAACGGTTTTTGATGATCAGTGGACGGTATTGGTTAGCACGCGCTCCACCGCCGTTGTTCGTGATGTTGGTGAGGGAGCTGCCCATGGTGACCGGAAAACCACTGTACAGAACGGCATCCATCCGCCAACGGCCCAATCGACAAAACGGTTGACATGGGAGCCGTAATCGCGACCACGTCCGAACGGGACCGCATACGTTCCGACGAAGTTGGCTGCGTTGCGGGTATCGAAGGCTGCTACGCCGTAATCGCCATGCGGATTGTAGATGTTCTGGGGGTAGGTGCCTGGACCGTCCACGCCACCAGTGCCGAAGTAGCCGGGGTTGTTGGTCATGTTCTTCGCCCACGTGTAGTTGAAGGTGTACTCGAGGCCGTGCCACTGACGTTGGCGCAGTTGGATCTGCATGGCGTTGTAGTTCGAGTAGCCTTCTGCCAACGTCTCATAGACCTGGCCGCCCACACCTACGAGCCCACTGAAGGGCTCGGTCGCCGTGTTACCCGGGACCGTTTCCTGGTTGATCGGCTCGGGAATGACGAGATGTTGGGCGACGTTTCCGACGTACCCAATCTGCCACGTAAAGTGTGGTCCCATGGCTGTTTGAAGTGTCAGGTTGTACTGCTGAATCAGTTCTGGCTTGATGTTTGGGTCATAGGCGTTGTACTTGGTTTGGACGACATTAAGCGCACCTGAGTTGAAGCCCTGGCTCACCTTGATGGGGTTGCCAGCCGTTGTAGCAGTAGGTGAACCACTCTGATAATAATAAGACGAAATGAAGGGCGGGTTTGCCGTGAGGCGCTGCGCCGTGCCCATGCCTTCGAAGTCGTCCGTAATGGCGTAGCCGCCACGGATGACCATCTGCGGATTCATTTGGTAAGCGAAGGACAAACGGGGCATGAACTGCTTGTAGAACGAGTTGTACAGCGCTCTGCTCGCTCCGTTTTTGCCCGCAAAGAGCAGGCAGTTGGGGCAGTTCTGCGGGTTCTTGACGTCGACGTTCACTTCCTTATTGTTGACCTCGTAGATCGGCTGGTCATAGCCATAGCGAAGACCGATATTAAAGGTCAGTGCAGGGGTAACCTTCCACTCATCTTCGGCGAAGTACGCCGTACGATACTGGCGTTGACCGACTCGTCCCGCCGTGCCATTGACTTGCTGATTTTCGGAAGCGTCGAGAACAAAGTCCGCAAAACCGTAGCCTGTACCGGTAACGGGGCTCAGCGTCAAGTCCTTGGTGAAGATACCGTTGTAGACGAACTCGCCCTCGGTGCCGGCGTTGCCACCGTAGTAGAAGTTTTCCTGGTAACGGATTACCTGTGCGCCAGCCTTGAGAATATGCCTACCGTGCAGCCATGTCACTGTGTCGCCATAGTCGAAGATGTTGTCGATGTAGTTCTGAATCACGCCCAGAGTGCCGATGTTTTTCTCAGCGGTGGAGATGTTTGATTCCGTGAAGCCCGGATACGGATTGTTGTAAGGATAGCCAACCTTCGGATCGCTTCCAGCCGGGAATTGGCCTGTGCTATCGAACGGAACGCCGGAGAGGTCATCGACACGCGAGTAGCCGGCACGGAACTCATTCTGCAGGTTTGAGCTAAAGGTGTGTACCTCGTTGATGACGCCGTTCCAGAACGGGTAGTCATTGCCGCCTGGGAACTCGAAGGAGAGGACGGCTACGATCGGAGCATCATGGGCGTCCCCATGAGAATAGCGAGCCCACAGGTTGTCCTTCGAGGAAATGTTGTAGTCCACTCGAAGGTCGGCTTGATCGTTCTGATAGGCAGACTTGTTATATCCGCCATAGTTGTTGGTGTCCGGCGAATTGACGTTCGAACTGGGGCGGTTAGGCAGCGGATAGAAGTTCGGGTGGGTGAAGACATACTGAGCAACGGGATTCACCACCGGAATTTGATCATTGAGATACGGAGTGGCTGTATTAAGGCCGGTGGTGGTGTTGTATAGCTGCTTGTATTGCGAAACAGGAATGGACTGATGGTAATCAAGCGTTGGCGCACCCAATAACTCAGAGAAATCACCCGTACGCATCCTGAGCGAAGGCACCGAGATGACCGAAGTTGATGTAGCCGTGGTATTACGCAAGCCCTCATAGTCCACGAAGAAGAACAGCTTGTCGCGGAAGATGGGACCGCCGAAGGTGGCGCCAAACTGACTTTGGTGGAAGTCGGCGCGGGGCGCGATCGGAGTTAGGTACTTGTTGGCGAAGGTGTTGGCTTGCCAGTTCTGGTTCTCGTAGAATTCGTAGGCGCTACCGTGGAACTTGTTGGTTCCGGCCTTGGTGACGATGAGGATTTCACCGCCGTTGACGTTGCCGTATTCGGCGTCGGCATTACCGGTGATGATGCGCATCTGGCCGATGGCATCTGGAGCTATGTTGTAAGCAATGGTGTTCTGCAGGGGCTCGTTGATGTCCGTACCGTCGAGGATGTAGTTGTTCGTCTGCATACGATTGCCATTGAAGGACGGCTGTGTGGACGAAGAAAACGACGTAACGCGCTCCCAGCCCTGCTGACTTCCCAACGAACCGTACGTCGGAAGGACTGCGCCGGGAACCAGCACGGTCGCGGTCGCGAAGTTCTGGCCAGGGAGAGGCATGCTGTCCAGGGTGCTCGCGGTAATGGTAGTTCCGAGCGAGGCATCTTCTGTCTGTAGAAGTGCGCCGGAGTCCGCCGCGACATCAACGGTCGCGCTGACTTCACCGACATGCAGTTTGATGTCGATCTTTGCGATCTGGTCGATTTCCAGCGAGAAGGCGCTGTTCTTCGTGATGCTAAAGCCGGCCTTGCTGCCCGAAACCACATAGGTGCCGATACGCAGCGACTGGAAGTTATACGTGCCGCTCTTGTCGGTCGTGGTCGTCGTGACGACACCGGTGTTCACTTCGCGGGCCGTAACTGTTGCGCCAGGAACAACGGCGGCGCTCTGATCTACAACCGTACCGCGAATGGAACCAGTCACAGTCTGCGCCCATGCTGTCATTCCACCAACGATCACACACATCGCCAACACGGCTACCTGGAAAGCGAAACGACGACATTGCGTCAACATAAATAGTCTCCTGAATTGGTTCAAAACCGCTACAACGTTGAGGAACTTACGTGCCTTGTCCGCGTCGTGCGCGGATAACTCATCCGAAAAATGCTGCCGCTACATGGCGTCAGCAACCCGATTGAAGCTCAATAACCAAAAACGAACACTAATGTGAAGCATTTGTTTCAGGCGGTACAAAATTTTCAGAATTAATGCGAAGTTATTCCAACGCTAACCGGGTGTCAAGAACATTCTGTAACGCGCTTCCACATTGTTGTGCGCGACACGCCATCTTTCCGCAGGAATTTCGCCATAAACCTGTGCAATTCGGAACACATGGCCAACCGCGAATCTGCGGCTCGAGCATCCCGCACCACCTCCTTTTCCGGCATCCGCCACCCGGCGCCGACCCGAAAAAGTGGGACACTTTGCTTCAAGCGGTACGATTGTTTCCGAAAATAATGTACCGTTAGTCCGAGTCCTTCAATCGCTTCCTGCACTTTTTCTCTGCTTCTCTTGCTGTGCCTTTGAATTTGCAGGCCTTCCCGCCTGCTTCTCCCCTTGCGTTGCAAAGGAACGAACAGAGCCCCCCGTGGCTGCATCTAGGCCCGCATGTATTGAGGAATGTAGCTTTATGACACCCAGGAAAGACCCGAAAAGTCTGCTCAATCACTCCGGCTCCGAACTGCGCCTCAACGAGCTGAGCGAGAAGCGACAGCACATCATCCGGCCCGTCTTAGAGAGTCCCCGCGAGTTCGTGCTCCTCAACGTGCGCGACATGGCCGCCCGCCTCTCCACCGCACCGGCAACCGTCGTTCGCATCGTGCAGAGCCTCGGCTTCGACAGCTACAAGAGCTTCCAGCACTACCTCCATGATCTCTCCGTCACCAGCGCCACCATTCTCGACAGCATGCAGTCTGCCGGAAATTCGGTACAAACGCCGAAGTTCCTCAAGGGCTCCCGCAAGCAGATCCACGAAAATCTCGAATTCGTCATGGAGCAGGTCGATCTCCACCAGGTCCTCAACATCGCCATCCGCATCCACGAAGCCAAGCGAGTTCTCCTCCTCGGCGGCGATATGGCCTCCGCGCTCGTCGAGTACATGGAGTACCACCTCACCATCGCGGGTCTCCCAGTCTTCGCGGCCGTAAACCCCGGGCGCGCCTCCCATCTCGTCCGCTCCACCAGCGAAGACGATCTCGTCATCGGCATCAGCTTCCGCCGCGGCCTGCGCATGACGATCGAAGGCGTGCAGAAGGCCAAAGAAAACGGCGCCTACTGCATCGGCATCACAGATTCGGTGCTCTCACCGCTCGCTCGCTTCTCCAATGAGCTCGTCATCGTGCCGATCAACAGCCTGTCCTTCGCCGCCAGCTACGTCGCTCCCATCGCCCTCATCGATCTCATCACCGCAGGCGTCGGCAACCTGCGCCGCAAGCAGGTAGTCGACCGCCTGAAGGAAGCCGATCAGGAGCAGAAGCACGGCTACCGCTGGTACCAGGCCGAATCCTAGCCCCGCATCCGCTAACTACGGCAGCGAGTACGGCGCACTCACCGTAAAGCTCACCGGCACCGCCACGCTGTTACCCGCTCCATCCGAGTAAGTCACCGTCACAGTCGATGTTCCCATCGGCGTAAGGAGCGTGCTGCTCACTCCGTTACTCGAGCCGCAGCCACTCAATCCCATCATCCCTCCCGCCAACGCCAGCATCAGCACCAACCCGGGGAGTAGCCTCATCTTCCTCCGCCGTCCCATGCAGAGCAACGCCAGCCCAACCAGCGGCGCGCCAAACAGCTCTGCGAAGGAGATGCCTCCACGTCGCTCCAGCGAAGCAATCGTCGACGACACGTTCGTATAAATATTTACGTTCAGCGTCTGCGTCGTTGTTACACCGGCAACGAACGTCAGCGACACCGGCTGAAACCGGCACAAACTATTCCCGGGAAGCCCCGAACAGCTCGCCGTCACAGTCCCCGCGTAGTTGTACAGCGGCGTGATATTCGTGATCAGCGTAGCCACGCCACCCTGCGGAATCGTAACGCTTGCAGCTCCCGCCACCACCGTAAAGCTCGCCTTCGGAGAGTTCACCGCCGACGTCGACGACGCAAAGTTCGAGTCACCGGAGTACACCGCATAGAAGCTATAAACCGGAAAGACAGTCGTCGCCGTCGGGAACGACGCCACCCCGCTCGTATTCACATTAGCCGTGCCAATCAGTGTGCCACTCCCCGGCGTCCCATAGTAAAAGCTAACCGTTCCCGTCTCACCAGTCGCGGTCGTAGAGCTCACCGTAGACGAGAACGTCAGCGTCGGCGTACTTACCTGCTGGCCCACGATAACGTTCAACGAAGTCGTTGTCACCGCCTTCAGCACGCTGAACGAGAACGAGTTGCTGCTGCTCGCATAGAGCGTATCGCCACCATAGCTCGCCGAAACCGCATGAATGCCCACCGCCGGATTCAGCGTCACCGTCACAATCCCGTTGGCCGGCAGCGTTTGCGTCTGTAGCTTGCCGTCCACAGTAATCTTCACCGTGCCGGTAGGCGCTGCACCCGCATTACTGGCTGCAGTCACCGTGATGCTAACCGTCACTGCCTCCGAGTAATTGATCGTAGCCGTCGTCGGCGAAGTCACCACAATCGCCGTACTAGTAGACACCAGGAACACACCCGTTCCAGTAAGCAGCGCGCCCGAAGTCGCCACATTCGCCGCATTGGTCACCAGAGACAGTGTCTCCGCAAAGTTACCCTTTGCCACAGGAGTAAACGTCGCCGTCAATCCACACGCGCTGCCCGGCACAATCGGCGTCGCCAGGCTGCATCCATTGCTCGAAGCCGATGCCACCGAGAACACCGCCGTATTCCCCGTCGCCGTCGTCAGTTGCGATCCGTTGAACACCAGCGACGCATTCCCAGTGTTCGTTATATTCAGCGACGCAGAGTTGCTCGTATTCAGATTCGTATTCGGAAAATCCGTCGTAGGCAACGCACGGTTCGCCGCTACGATTCCAACCTGGCTCGAATCCGCGACATACAAACTGCCGTTAACATCTACCGCAACACCCTTCGGCGCCGTCAACCCGGTCACCACCTGGTTGCCATTCACGCTCCCCGGCGCAAACTCCACAACGCTCAGGCTTGCTGTGTCCGCGATATAAAGATCCCCCGCCGCATCCACTGCGATACCAACCGGCGCAATCGTCGTTGTCCCAAGATTGATCGCCATCTGCTCATGCGCCACCGGCAGTTCCACGATGCGCGCATTGCCGCTGTCGACCACAAACAGATCATCGTTAGCATCCACCACAATCTGCGTCGGGCTGGAGAGTCCTGTGATGTTCACCGGCACCTGTCCACCACCAGCAGGTAGTTCAACTACGCGATTGTTCCCGGTATCGGCGATAAATACATTGCCCTGGTTATCCACGGCCACGCCCTGCGGCTTGCTCAATCCGGTACCCAGCGCCGTCACCGTTCCACCCGCAGCCGGCACACTCGCCACGCGATTATTGCCTGTGTCCGCTACATACACATTGCCCGCGCCATCGACAGCCACCTGCGCCGGCTTGCTCAACCCGCTCATCAGCGTCGTCGTCGTCCCGCCGCTCGACGCAATCTTCACCACCTTGTTTCCACCCGAATCAGCAATATAGATCGCCCCATTCGAGTCCGCCGCAACACCATTCGGTGTCAGCCCGCTACCCAGCGTGCTCGTCGACGCCGGATCAACCGACGTATTCGCAGCCACACCCGCACCACCTACAAAGTACGATGCAGCCGTCCCCGTCGCCGTCGTAAACTGCAGCGACCCACTCCGCAACCCAGCCTGCAAAGGCGTAAACGCGACGTTGAACACGCACACCGTCTTTGCCGCCAGCGCCGTATTCAGCGAGCAAGTAGCGCCGCCCGCATCCGCAAACTCACTCGTCGAACTCCCACCCAGGCTAAAGCTCTCACCCGCCAGCGTCGCTCCAGGCACAGTGACAAACGACACGGGCTGCTTCACCGTATTGCCCACGGCTGTCGCAGGGAAAAGAGTGTTGTACGAAAACTCGCGAATCACATTGTTGCTGCTCTCCGCCTCATAGATGTTGCCAAACTTATCGAACGCAATCTTCCCACCCGCAAGAATCTCGCCCTGCACTCCCGGGCATCCATCGCCATATGAGTCCGTCGAGATCGGCCCCGTCACCGGACTCGTGCTTCCATTGCACGCTGTGCCCTTCGTATTCGTATTCTTCCCTCCGGCAATCGTTATCGCGATACCGGTATTCACATCCACGCGCCACATCAGGCGGCTCGTGCCATCCACAAAATAAAGGTTCCCGCTCGGATCGACCCCACCCACATAAACCGCACCCAGCGAAAGCTGGTTCGCCGGCGAACCCGAAGCCGTCAAGGTGCCGCCGCCTGCCACTGTGTATATATTGCCCGGCGTCAGATTGCTACCCAGCCCCGGTACGCTGCCACTCTTATAAACAACCCTCAGCCGGTCGTCGTTGTAGTCGGTGATGTAGAGGTTGTCATACTTATCGAAGAAGATCGTATACGGCGAATCGAGCGTAGCCGAAGTCGCCGGCCCGCCATCGCCGCCATACACACCTGCGCATCCCGTCGTAGATCCCTGCGCACAACCCGCCGATCCCGCATAGGTCGTAATAATGCCCGTCACCGCATTCACTACGCGGATATTGTTGTTGCTCGCATACGCAGGCGCCGTAAACGAGTTCGTCCCATCGGATACATACACATTGCCCTGCGAATCAAGCGCCACATCGCGCTCCTGGTTCATCTCAACCGAGGCATTCGACGCCAGCAATCCATCGCCCTTGTAGCCCGTCGTGGTCGACTTCACAATCGAGTAAATAAACCCAACCTGCGGCACCGTCCCCGGAAGCAGCGTCTCGATCAGGTTCGTCACCACCGCCCCACCCATATACACCACGCGCACCGGCGCACTGCCGCTGGCGGACGCAAAGAACACGTTGCCATTGCTATCCACGGTCACGCCGCGCGGCTTGATGTACCCATACGTCGCCGGGCAGTTATCCCCATTCGACCCTAGACCCACGAGCCCCGATCCCGCGCTGTTGCAGTAGTACATCTTGCCGCCGGTCGCTCCCTGCGTGCTCGCGATCGTCGCCGTTCTCGAGCCCGCCAGCGTGTAAACATAGCCCACCTTCGGCACAATCGTCTGCGTCGGGTTCGCCGCCTGGATCGCCGCCGCCAGCCCCGCGCCGCCCATATAGATCACGCGCAGCGCATAGTTGTTGTAGTCGCCCCAGTAGATGTTGCCGTAAGAGTCCGTCGTAACACTGTAAGGATCGTTCAGCGTCGCCTGTGTCGCCAGGCATCCATCGCCGGGGATAGACACGCCCGCCGCCGTCGGCAGCGTCGTCGTGCAGGCCGTCGCACTGCCGCCGGAGGGAAGTCCGGCAATCGTTGATCCAAACGGTATCGGCAGAGCAACGGGCACCTGTGCCATCGCAAACGTGCTCGCCACCGCCATCGTGAATACCGCCGATGTAATCTTCATCAGAAACCCAAACGACTGTTTCATACCGCTCCCCTTCACCGCTGTTACTCTTGCTTTTCGCTCGTCATTCCGCAGGAATCTGCTTCTTGCTCTTCCCAACCGCTAGTACCGCAGGATCAACCCAAGCTGTAGCCGTCTTCCATTGCCTCCGACGGCTCCGTTAGTTCCCACGGTCGCCAGAATCTTTCCGTAGTTATTCTGTGCAGCCGTAGCGGAGGCCAGCGAAGCATTCGGCTGCGCCAGGTTCGGCGTATTGAACACGTTGAACGCATCCACGCGGAACTCCAGGTTGTTCCCATTGCCCGGCAGCTTGAAGAACTTCTGCAGGTCCATATTCGTGTTGATGTAAGCGGGTCCGACGATCGCATTGCGCCGCAGGTTGCCGAACGTTCCATCCGGTGGCGCTGCAAACGCCGCTGTATTGAACCACTCCAACACCTTCGCCGAGCGATGCCGCGGACCAACCGGATAAAGCGGTTGTCCTGGCACCAGGTTTGGCCGTTGTGTGCGCTGATCCGTATAGCTCTGATCGCCCGCAATCGTAACGTTCACCGGATTTCCGGTCCGCGCGTTATAGATGCCGCCAAACGTCCAGTCATTCACCAGTACATTCGTAAAGCTGTGCGCCGCCCTCATCGCTGGCAGCTTCAAGACCCAGCCAAGATTCAGAATCTGAGTCGCATTGAAGTCCGACGCTGCGTACTCCAGGTCAAGCCTGTGCGGCTGCGGAACATTCGCCGTGTTCGTCGCTCCATTGCTCGAAATATCCAGCGACCGCGCATACGCATAAGACGCATACGTCGTCAGGTTCTTCAGCGAACGCTGCGAATAAACCACCTGTAGTCCGTTATAGCTTGAGGCGCCAATGCTCTCGTTATCCACCACGCCCTGTCCGCCATAGTTAAAGCCCGGATACAGCACTCGCTGCTGATACGACGCCGACGTATCGGCAATGTTCGACGCTGGGCAATACACCGTCGGGTTCGCCTGGTAGTAGCTCCCCGAGCAATCGTAGATAGCCGGGTTCTGGTCGATAGGAATAATCTCATGCCGCCCAAACTTCCCGACATAGTTCACCTCCAGCGTCGCGCTCTTGTTCAAGCGCTGCTGGAAGCCGATATTTACCGCCTCCGTATACGGATTCTTCAGATTCCCGTCGGCAAAGTTGATCGTGTAGGGCAGCGTAAACTGTGGCGTCTGTCCCTTGTAATAATTCGCCGGAATCTGCGGAAGAAGTGAAATCGCATTGTTCGGCCCCACAAAGGCATTCAGCAGCGGAATCGAAAATCCTCCCGCCGGAAACGCATAGTTCGCCGTGTAGTGGTAAGGCTCGGAGACACCCACCACATTCGCATTGATCGCGTCGTAGAAGATGCCGAAGCCACCGCGAATCGCCAGGCTGCCATTGCCATGCACGTCATAAGCAAAGCCCAACCGCGGTCCCAGGTTCTTATACTTTGTAGGCGGCGATGTGCTGCCGATCCCTGGATCACCCTGGAACGCCACGCTCGCCGGCGAGGTCGGAAATACCACCGACTGATATCCCGGCTTGAACGTCACCCCCCACCCATCGCTCTCCTTCCACGAGAATGGAATCTCATAGCGCAACCCATAGTTCAGCGTCAGCCGGCTCGTAGCCCGCCAGTCATCCTGCGCATACATATAAAGCGCATACTGCGTCGCCGCCAGATTGGTCCCGTTGCCCACCGTCTCCGTATTCGACAACCCCAGCAGAAAGTCGCCAACCGTAACCTCGGTATTCTGCTGTTCGGCAGTAATGGAAGGCACCTGCGTAAACCGGTGCAGGTACTGCAGGTTCAGGAACTGCCCGCCGAACTGGAAGTTGTGGTTGCCATGCTGCCACGAAAGGTTATCGTCAAACTCCTCATTCGCCGTCACGACACGCGAGTCGCCCGAGTTCGAGCTGCCCAGCGTAAAGCGGTCCGTCGCCTCCAGCTTCGGAAGAATCGAAGGCCCCGGCTGCGTATAGTCCGCGCCCAGGTCCGCCAGCGTCGTCCGGTCCTGCGGGACGATGATGTACGTATAGCGCTTGTACCCCGCGCGAAACACATTCAGCAGGTTCGGTGTCAGCACCCACGTATCGCCGATGCTCCCCGTATAAATGCCCGCGATATTCAGGTCCTGATCGTAGTTCGCCACACCCTGTCCAGCCGAGACGCTGTTCGACGTGATGTCATTCGCATTCGTCACAAAGAACCGCGCATCCAGCGTGTGCTTCCCAAGGCTCAAGTCCACGCGCGCCAACCCTTCCTGGTCATTGCGCGGCTGGTTCGCGATCGACACCGCAAACGGAATCTTCGATCCGCTGATGTACTGGCTCGCCAGCGGAACATACTTGTTGATAAAGTTCGTCGTCACCGGATTGAAGCACTCCGTCGGCAGCTCCGCCTTCGGCAGATGCTCCATCCCGCTACTGGTCGTCTGCGTATTCATGTAGTTCATCAGGTCCGTCACGCAGGGCGAGTTCCCCGTATGCCCCGACAAAAACCACGGCGCATTCAACGCCGGCAGCGCTGTCGCCGCCTCCGTATAAAGCGGGTTCCGGACCGAAGTCGCCGGCGTCACGCAAGTCGTTGGATACGGCACCGTCAAACAACCCGGATCAACCCCCTGAAAGCTGAAGTCCTGCGCATAGTTGCCGCAAGTCTTACCCGCCCAAGGCCCGCCCAGCGTGCACATATGCGGCACACCCGGAGCGTCGAACCCCATCTCCGCCAGCGAAGGCGTCTCATCCTGCGCCGTCACCTGCCCTGCCAGCCGAAGGTCCTGGTACGACAAAAAGAAGAACGCCTTGTCCCGCTTGATCGGCCCACCCAGCGTCGCGCCAAACTGGTTCTGCACCAGGTGCGGATTCACCCCCGAAATATAGTCCTTCCCATCAAACACCGAGTTCTGGAAGTACTCCCAAACATCCCCGTGCAGCGCATTCGAACCCGACTTCGTCAGCACATTGAAGATGCTCCCCGAGTTCCGCCCAT
>Ga0302313_10002689_pt1 | contig 12180 bp, 13 predicted proteins | sample III_Palsa_N2_2_FD_200454 | JGI IMG/M metagenome (GOLD analysis project Ga0302313, IMG submission 200454) | Peat permafrost microbial communities from Stordalen Mire near Abisko, Sweden - III_Palsa_N2_2 | ecosystem: Environmental > Terrestrial > Soil > Palsa > Peat permafrost | place: Sweden...
CCGATGGAAAATTAGGTATTCAGCTGGCAAGTGAGAGCCAGGCATCGCGAACAAGTGGCTGGCTTGCACAACGCCGGCCATAAAATAAACCGTACTGTACTGTACACTTTAGAGATAGTGTTTTGCTTCTGTCAAGAAAAATGTACAGTTGGGTTCACTTACGGAGGCCGAATGAAAGTTCGTACAGAAGCGAAGCGCGAAGCCATCATCGAAACGGCGGCGACGTTGTTTCAGGAATTTGGTTACGAAGGCGCGTCCATGAACGAGCTGGCGAAGCGGCTTGGCGGTTCAAAGGCAACGCTCTATGGGTACTTTCCGTCGAAGGAGGTACTGTTCGGTGCAGTGGTCCGATCGTTTGCTACCCAGCATCTTTCGGAAGCCGCGCGGGCATTGCCGGCAACCGCCAATGACAAAACGGAACTCAAGTCCGTGCTGTTGCGCTTTGCCCAGGGAATCCTCCATGTACTGACGAATGACGCCAAGGCAGTCGCCATCAACCGGATGGTCGTCGCCGAGGCAGGCCGATCCGAAGTTGGGGAACTGTTTCACGATGCGGGCCCAAGCGAGTGCATGACGGCGCTCGCCAAGTTGCTGGGTGCATCGATGAATCATGGCCTGCTACGCCGCAGCGACCCACGCGTGAACGCACTCCAGCTCATGTCGCTGATCACTGCCGAGGTGAACAAGCGGATGTATCAGCGCGAACCACCTCCGATAGCACTTCCGGCAATTCGGCGAATCGCCAAACGCGCTGTTGAAATGTTCCTGGCAGGCACCGCACTGAGTTGACCTGGCCGTAGGGACGATGCCCTGCGGCAACGCAGAGATTCATGGGTGTCGCTTACAGACTGTTCGCATCGAATTGAAACGAACATGTCCAGAAGGCTGTAATCATGCTTGGTAGAGCGTCCAACGATCTCGGTAGTTCGCGGGCTTACAGCCATGCCCTGCCCTACTTCCTACCCGTATCAAAGTACAACAGCGTCATGCCCTCGCCCGGCAAAGTCTGTCGGCCACTCATGGTGGCGATACCATTGGTAGAGCAGCGGAAAATCCAGGCCATCACCCAGGGCGCCTTGCCATCTTGCAGGGCAAGCAGGCAGCGGACTTCGCCGAACAGCGGCTGCAGGGTCAGCGGATGTTTGCCGATGGGTACCTGGCGGAATTTGTTCTGTACGATCCACTGACGTGGCATCGGCAACGCCTGCAGTTCGGCGCTGGTGGGATTCAGCAGCAGGCCATTGCCGGAATGGCCGCTGACGGATTTGGCCACCCACCTTTCGGGCTCGTTCCACTGTGTAGCGCGCAGCGCATCGTCTTCCACCCAGTGGCAGGCTTCGTGCGCGGCCAGCGACAGATCGGCGAGGCTTCCTTTGTGCACGCCGTCGTACCAGGCCGGATGGCTGTGCCAGTTGAGCTTGTGGGCGGCGCGCATTTTCGCTTCGGCCAGCACGCGGTCGGCGGCAGAGAGATCGGAAAAGATCAGCCGGTTCCACACATGCGTATAACGCTTTGAGTGATCGGGACTGCATAGATAGCCATCGTCGACGACAACGTCGCGCCAATCGTGCACTTCCACATTCCACCAGTGGCGTGCGCCGTCGAGATCCGGCCAGCTGAGACCATCGCGTGGGTGATCTTCGATCAATACGGTGTTGGCGTGTGGGGCGAGCCATTGCCGCGAATGATCAATCCACGAGGTATCGCGTGGCAATGGATCGTGCGGAAGCAGATGGACGTCCAAACCATGAACCCGACGCTGCGCCAGATGCATGGTGTGGAAAGTGGGCAGCATCGAAGTAAAGGCCTGGATTTCCACCCACGCCAGATCGAATGGCTGAGAGGGATGTTCCGTGAACGCCATATCCAGCGCCAGCACATCCGCCCGCGCGCCCGGCCATGCAACACGATCAGGGTGCAGGTGCGGTTTCAAGGCGTTGACCAGATGCTGGATCTTGATATCCAACGCGTTACGCAACGCCGCATTGCCGACCGCATAGTGGTCGGATAACAGGCTTTGCGGGAGATGTGGCGCGCATGTATCCGATAGCGCGCGTGCAAAGCGTTCGGCGCCGATGAATTCAAGCCGAACCTGTGGAGAAACGCTCATCAACACACCTCCACGCGCTGTGGAACGACGATGTCGTCGCCAACCAGAGCAGCCATCCATTCCAAGGTGGCATGCCAGTCAGCCTGCCGATGGGCCTGCTGACGCAGCACATCGGCAAAGGTGCCCTGGATCAACGCATCGGCAAGTTGTCGTTCCCAGTACGTGCGCTCGGTGGCATCTTTGGCACGCGGAGCGATGCGTGACCACCAACGCTCGAAGTGCTCTGGTGTGCTGGAAACACTGTCACGGCTCCAGTCAATCCACTCCGTGTGCAAGCCGTGGCGACGCGCGCGCCACTTGTTTTCTTCGATGCATGCACGTGACCACACCGGACCCTGTCTGTCGGCCTGCAACTCCAGCAGCAGCGTTTCGGCCTCCCATTTCAACAAGGTCACAATCAGGCCAATACGTGCCAGGTCTGGATGTGTATCCATGACGCGCACTTCGAGCGTGCCATAGCGATGATGCAAGCGGATGTCCTGCCACAGCCCCTGATCTTCAGCGAGGCAGCCGACCTTGCGCAGCCGGTCCACATGCGTCTGATAATCCTGTTCGCTTTCCCACACATCCGGCGTACCCATCCGCGGATAGCGATCCAGCAGGCTGTGCCGCCACGAATGCAGGCCGGTATCGCGGCCTTCAAAAAATGGCGAACTGGCCGACAACGCAAGTACCTCTGGAAGTACATGCCGCAACCGATTCATGATGGCCATGCGCGGTGCACCAATAGCAAAACCCAGGTGTAGGTGCATGCCAAAGCTCAGCGCGCTGCGAGACACATCGCGGTACTCGTCGATCAGCCGCGCGTAGTGCGGGAAGTCCGTCCCTTCGTGTAGCGGCTGCTGTTGCCACGCCGACGTAGGATGAATACCGGCGATCAGAATGCGCTGCCCCTGCGATGCGGCCCTGCGCCGTGCCTGCCCGCGCAGCAGACGAACCGCGGAAAGCAGCTCCGGCACGGTTCGGCAAATGCGCGTCTTGGTTTCGATAACACATCGATGGATTTCCTTATCCATCAAGCCCTCGGGAATATTCGCCTCCGCAAAATCCAACGAAAAATCATGTGCGACCAGTTGTCCCTGGTCGTCGATTATCTGGATTTCCTCTTCCACACCCAACGTGATCATGGTTCCACTCCTTTCCATAACCCCATTCGTGAATTCGAAGGGGGGACAAACACAGTTAAACAGCCAGACATGACTATGCGGCGGAATCTGCAAGCTCCGATGTCGATTGGTGCGCGTCGCGAGGTTTTAGCCCGCGGGGCCAAATAGGGGAGCCCGGGCACCATCGGGGCTTCAATCGTACGCAGGTCAGGCGTACTGGATAAACGTATACGGCGCCTTATACAGGCGAGAGGCTTTGTCTACGCCGCAGCACTGCGCGTAAAGGAGACTCGATGAACCTTGCCTTCAACCGGCTTCGAGATGCAGTCGCGACCACGCGATTAAAAGCATGCCTGCGCTCACCGTCCAGGCCAGCGTGGCAAAACCGAGCGTCGCGACCAGCCCGACCCGTGTGCATAACAAATAGACGGCGAACAGATAGACGGCATATGGAATCAACGACCACAACCCGAATAGTGCCGTTGTCTTTAGCGCCACCATCGACCGCTCCGACCCAACGATGTAATGCGCCAATAGCGCAAACGTCGGAAACAGCGGAACCATGCCGGCAATGTAGAAACTCTTCGACTTGGACAGCAACGCGATTACGAGAACCGCAAGTGCGCCGAGCAGACATTTAAAGAACAGGGCGATCATTGGTGTTTAAGCCCCGACGAAAGAGCCTTCAGATAATCACTGCTCTGAGGAGTGTCTTGTGTCAACGCGATCGCCACCGAGATTAAGTGACTGCAAGAAAGCTTGATACAAGTCTAGTGCTTAAGTCGCCCCATCATATAGCTCGGCCGACGAAGTGCCATGGGCAGACCATAAACCAAGTCACACTCGACGAACTGAAGCCACGTCAGACATCTCGACGACGTCAGGCTGGTGGCATGGCGCCGCCCTCCTTCAATGCACGGAGGGCGTTTCGTTCAACAACTGCTGCAGCTTCAGGTACACGCCGTTGCTCCAGCCGAATCCGATGACATTGTCCTTGTAGCCTGCGCTGATTTTTACGTCGGCGTTGCCGCTGACCATGTTGTATTTCTCGCGGATGGTGCCATCGTCGGCGAGGCTGCGATCGATGGTGCCGGTAAACTCGCGGGCAATGCGGCGCGCATCGTCGTGAAAGCCATAGGCATCGAGGCCGGCAATGGCGAGCCAGTTGGTTGGCGCCCAGCCGAACGGCGCATCCCACTGCGCGCCGCTGTTCCGGTCGCTGATCTGCAGCCCACCCTTACGTTCGAAGATGCCCAGGTTTCCTCGTAGTGCCTTTGCCTGCAGCTGCGAGGCCACACCGGCCCAGAGCGGATAATAGGTCGAGACAAAGTGGTAGTCCGATGGCTTGCCGGTAACCACGTCGTAATCCATGTACATGCCCTTGTCGGCGCGCCACAGGTATTTGTCGATCGCCGCTTTACGGACAACGGCCGCCGCAGTCCAGCGCTTTGCGTCGACATCGTTTCCGAGCTGCGCAGCGAAATCATGTAGGTCGCGCTCGTAGCCATACAGCAGGCTGTTGAGATCGACAGTGGCGTACTGATGGGTGGAACCGCCGAACGGACCGACGCGGAAGGTGGTGTCGAAACCCGACTCGCGCATCGCACGATCGCCGAGGTAGTAGTCAGCGCTGAGACGATAACCATTGACCCACGCACCGGCGCACACCTTGGATGCGCGCACATCGCAGCTGGTGACTTTCAGACGCATGGCTTCCGCATCGTCAGGATGCTCGGAAGCTTTGACCAGATAGCCGGGATCATCCGATGGATGCGCGATCAGCCAGACGATCACGCCGCGCAGGTAGTCGCTGTCCTGCATCTCGAGCACGGGTGCCGGGCCACCGTAGTCGTAATAGCGGGCCAGGCCGGTATCGCCGGCGAGATGCTCCTTGCGTGTCCAGGTCGAGTAGTCGCGTACCGCCAATGGATACGCCTGCGCCAGCCAGGCGCGCGCTTCGGCCTTGTCCTTGAAGCTGGCCGGATCATCCAGCACCGCGCGAATCATCGCACCGAGGAATGGCGGCTGCGAGCGCGTGAGATAGTAGGTCCGGTTGGCGTTGAGTACCGCACCGTAGTACTGCACCTCGAACAGCGCGTTGTCGACCATGTCGCGTGCCATCGCCTCGCGATGATCGGCGATCAGGCCAAGCACGATGAAGTAGCTGTCCCAGCCGTACATCTCGTTGAAAAAGCCACCAGGCACGACATAGGGGTGCGGCAGATAGAGCAGACCCTGTTTGGAGAGCGCCGCGGGCGAAAAGTCACCCAGCTTGCCAATCACCTGCGGTAACACGCGCACATCGACGTTGCAGTGTTTCACTACGCCGGCGAGTCCAGGCGGCGTTGGCATATCTGCAGGCAGATACAGCACCGGATGCGTGGTCACCTTGCTCTCGCGCAACGCCGAACAATCGTCCATCGCACGTGTGAGCGTGTCCCAGGCGTGGTCGATATAGGCGCGCGTTTTCTGTGGATCGGGCTGTGCTGCCGATGCGTTGGTAGCGAGCAGCATCGCGGCAAAGGCCAGTGCATACCGGAACAGTGTTCTCATAGACAGCAACTCGGTGTTGAACGAATGCTTTGAAGCACAATCGAGGCAGTATGACGGTGGTTGCCTCAAGGTGTCGCGTCACATCGGTGCCAGACGAAGGCTTTGATTTCGCCAGAACGATCGGCTAAGAAGAGTCGGCGCGATGCATTCTGCAGAAGCAGCGGCTGGTTTTTTAATCACATTCGGGGATCGATCCATGCAACGACGGCAATTTCTGCGCAACGCCGGTGCAACGCTGGCGGTGGCGTCAACGGCAGGACTGGTGGCCTGCGCGCGGCAGCCCCTGGCCCCCACATCGAAAGCGGGAACCCTCGTTTCGCCACCGATCGCGGGCACGCCGGGCATGGTCGAGCTGGCACCGATCCGGGCGCAGACCGACCGGATCACCGGCGTGTACGTTTGCACGCGACCGTTCCGCGCCGCCGGGCCGCGCATCGAAACGCAAAGGTTGGGCGAGAAAACTATCGTGCACAACTACGGGCACGGCGGCAGCGGCTGGTCGCTGTCGTGGGGATCGAGCATGCTGGCCCTGCGTATGGCACAGGACACCGGCGTGCATAAACTCGGCGTCATCGGTTGCGGCGCACTCGGCCTTACCTCGGCATTGCTGGCCCAGCGTGCCGGCATGTCGGTGTGCATTTACGCCAAGGCACTGCCACCGGACGTTTACTCGATGCGTGCTTCCGGACTATGGACGCCCGACTCGCGCATCTGCGACGCCCAACACGCACCGGATTTTGGCGCACGCTGGGAAACGATGGCGCGCACGTCTTACGGCATGTATCAAACCTTGCTGGGTTTGCCCGGCCGACCAATCGAATGGATCGACGGTTACTCGCTATCGGATACGCCATTCAATCAGCCGCAGCCGCCGGAGGTATCCGACGAGCCGGACTACGGCGAGTTCCGCGATCGCGTGCGCGATCTCACACCGCGCACGATCGACATGCCTGCCGGAAGCCATCCGTTTCACCAGCCGTACGTGCATCGCTATACAACCATGATGTTCAACATCAGCACCTATGCACGCATGCTGATGACCGACTTCCTGACCGCCGGTGGCAAGATCGAGGTGCGCGAGTTCGACCATCCGCACGAGCTGCTGAAATTGCCCGAGCGAACGCTGATCAATGCCACCGGCTATGGCGCCAGGGCCTTGTTCAATGACAACTCGATCATTCCCGTGCGCGGACAGACGGCACGGCTGATTCCGCAGCCCGAGGTCACTTATGGCATAAGCAGCGAGCACATCAGCATGGTGCCGCGCAGCGATGGCCTGCTGGTGCAGGCGTTTGGCGATACCGGCAACTTCAACAATAGCGACGTAACACCGAATCGCGCCGTGTCGGAAGCCGCCGTGCTGCAGCTGGCGAGCCTGGTCTCGCGCACACACAAAAGCTGAAGGCCCTTGATTCAAGCACGCCGCGCCCGATCACTTGTCGATCGCGGGCACCAAAGCCGCTATTTTCTCACCCTGCCGAACCACAGCAGCAGCAGCGCGCCGAACAAGACGCCGAAGTCGTAACAGCAGACAGACCGCCTGACTCGGTCGCCCTGCACCTCAGCGCGAAGTCACCGGTGTGATGACCTGCAAAGCACGAATATCCGCATCGTCCAGATGCTCGGCCTTCCAGACCATCGCCCGGTGGATACGGTTCCAACCGCTGGGATGGTCGAAGAACACGAATTCCTCGATCGGGCCGGGGTGCATTTTTCGATATTCGGACAACTGCACGGCCGCTTCGGCAAAGCCATCCGGCTGACGCGCGGCATTGATGCCAAATGCATCGGCTTCCGCCTCGGCACTGCGGGTGATCGTGTTGGTCACCGGCGTCAGCACGAAAACGAAAATCGTGAACAGCGCCGCGAACAGCGGCAAGCCGGCCACATCACCCGGGTCGCGTATGTCCCAGCCTGCACCCCAGCGTCGCATGACCCAGCCAAAGCTCCAGTACACGAATGCAAAACCGATCACGATGATGACGGCAAAAAACACGAGACCCTTATAAACATGGTTGAGCACGTAATGGCCCATTTCGTGGCCGAGCACGGCCTTGATCTCCGCCGGCGTGCTGCGGTTCATCAGGTTGTCGTTGAGACTGATACGGGTAGTCCCGAACATGCCGCTGACATTGGCACTGATGCGCTTGCTTTGCTTCGACGCATCGAACTCGTAGACGTCGGTGGCTGGAATGCCGTTGGCGCGGGCCATCGACAGAATCTGTGATTTAAGCTGGCTATCCGGTAGCGACGTGTAGGTGTTGAACACCGGCGCGATGTACACCGGCGCGATGGTGCCGACAAACATCATGAACACGATGGCCACCAGCGAACCCCAAAGCCACCATGTACGCGTTGCCTTGCGGATCACCGCGTAAACGATCACCAGCGCCAACGTACCGAGAATCAGCGCCACGATCAGCCCCTTCACCTGATCGCCAGACCACTGCGCGAAATCCTGGGTAGACAAGCCGTACTTGTGTTCACGCACGTAGCCTTCGTAGATATTCCATGGCAGCGTCAGCAGGCTCGTCAGCACGATGTACTGGATTGCATAGATGGCCGTCTGCAGCCAGCGAAAGCGCGTGATGCGCTCGGCCAGGTTGCGCATGCGCACCGATAACTGCGTACCCAGCAACAACCACGCCACACCCAACGCCCACAGGCAATCCCACAGCACCAACCAGTAGCCGCCCTCGAAATACGCATCGGAATTCGCCCGCGCCTCCGGCGATAGCTGCGACATGTAGGTGTTGGTAGCTGCGTCGACATCGAAATGCGGCGAGGTGGCAAGCGCTGACGTTGTTGCGGTCACCGGCGTGCTGTCAGCGGCCGGTGCCGAAAAGACAGAAGTGACACCAAATACCAGGACAACTGCCAACAGCATCGCTAGAAAAGATTTCATGGACGACTCCCCGCGCCTGAAGTCTCACAAACGTACTGGAAGCACCCGAAGTGCGCCAGCGCTACCACGGCTTGGGCTGCCTGCCAGCTAATGCGGCATTGACTGGACTTGCTGCCGTGAGGGAATCTCAACGCTGGCGTAAGACCAAGGGCGTCAGCTTTAGCACTACGAAAGGTAACTTTCCCCGTGCACCGACGAAGAACAAAGGTAACGACACGCATCACTGCACTCATCCTATCCGCCGTGTCGGCTGGAGTCCGCCATGAACACATTCATTCAATTACCCGCCAAACTCCTGCTCGGCGTGTTTGCGCTGATTGCCTTCAACGAAATCGGCTACGCACAGGATCATCCCGCGCCCGCGCCGCTTGTGGTGGTTGAACTATTCCAGAGCCAGGGCTGTTCGTCGTGCCCACCGGCCGAAGCCAACCTCAACGCCATCGCGGGGCAAGCAAACATTCTCGCGCTATCGTTTGCTGTCACTTATTGGGACAACCTCGGTTGGAAAGACACCTTCGCCAGCGAAGCGTTTACCGACCGGCAATACGACTACTCGCACTACCAGAAACAGAATGGCGTCTACACCCCGCAGGTCGTGGTGAATGGACAACAAGATCTCGTCGGCACGGACCGCGCACAACTCAATCACGTGATCGCACAGGCGCATACGCAAGGACCTTCCCTGTCATGGGAGAACGGCCAACTGCGGGTGGGTTCCGGCAAGCCTGCTGCACCGGCTGATGTCTGGCTGGTGCGCTACGACCCGCGCACGATCAACGTCGCTATTCGCGCCGGCGAAAACGGCGGTCGCACTCTTCCCCATCGCAACGTGGTGCGCGAACTCGTCAACCTCGGCACGTGGGATGGAAGCCCCAAGACGTTCAACATACCGGCAGCGAAATTGACCGATCTCTCCACCGCCGCACTGGTGCAGATCAAGGCCGGCGGCGCAATTCTTGGCGCTTCGAAGGACACCGGCGTGCCAATGAGTACTGTTTCTCGCTAATCGATTCACTCCGTTGGAGCAGATCAAGCACTGCCGATAAAAGCCGGATACGGAATGGTGCTCGGATCCGGCTTTTCTTCTTTACTTAGGCATACGTGGTCACTGCTTTGCAACATCAGCATGATTGTCGACCGCATCATGACGAGGCTAGCCATTACCGATGCACTGTCTCTTCGATACCAGTAATTCGGTGTGATGGTGACTGCGCCATCGCGTGGCTGTGGTACGTTCGCGGCAATCGCTGGTTCCCGCATTCGACGGAGCATTCGCCATGCGTTTTTTCAAGCTGCTGATTGCCGTTCTGCTTGTGTCGCTTGGTCTGACCAGCGCCAGGCTCCGTGCGCAGACGCTGCGTGTGATGACGTTCAATGTACGCACAGGCATCGCCAACGATGGCCCGAACGACTGGAACCACCGACGCGACATCATGGTGCGCACGATCCGCGAGCAGCATCCGGATGTGCTCGGCACGCAGGAGCTGAACAAATTCCAGGGCGATTACATCGTCAGCAAACTGCCGCAATACGTCTGGTTCGGTATCGGTCGCCGCGGCGATGATGGCGACGAGCATATGGGTGTGTTCTATCGCAGCGACCGCCTGCGCGTGATCGACTCCGGCAATTACTGGTTGTCCGACACACCCGACAAACCCGGCAGCATCACCTGGGGCAACCCATATCCACGCATGGTCACGTGGGCGCTGTTCGAGCGCAAAGCCGATGGCCGGCGTTTCTACTACTGCAACACGCACTTTCCGTATCGCGATCAGGATGAGCTGGCGCGCACGCGCTCGGCGCAGGAAATTCTCTCACGCCTGAATGCGTTACCGGCCGACCTACCCATCGTCATGACGGGCGACTTCAACAGCGCGCCCGACAAACCCGACCATGCGGTACTCACCTCACTGCTGGACGATGCATGGATCAGTGCGGGCAGCCATGGCGGACCGGAAAAGACCTTCCACAATTTCACCGGCATTCCGGATCGCCGCATCGACTGGATTCTCTACCGTGACTTTCGCGCGCTGACCGCGCAGACGGTCACCACGCAGCAGGATGATCGCTATCCGTCCGATCATTTTCCGGTTGTGGCCGTGCTGGCATGGCCTGCCCGGCAGAAGGTACGCGTCAGCGAAAAACCTGCGTCGACGTCACTGCCGGCTACGCCTTGAGCAGCACCATGAGACTCAGTGCATTTGCGACAGCAGTTTTTCGCCTGCTGCCTGGGCAGCGGCAAGCGCCTCCTCGGCGGACTCGAACTGGCCCGCGACCGTGATGGGTTCACCGCGCAGGCCTTGGTCGTCCTGGATGATATAAGTAGCTTCGTAGACGAGCCGGCCATCCTTGGATGACTCGCGCTGACATGAAGGAAAAATCTTGTAACCGGATGCGTTGCTCATCGGATGCCTCTTGCGTCGTGTTGCATCAACTTATCTTTTGGGGCCCTGCCGATGAATCAGCGAGCGTGCGATCTCGTCACCAGCGGCAAGCGCCTCGTCCTCTGAAGCATAGGTGCGATCATTTTCCTCCTCCGGCCCGATGCCAGGTACGGTAACGACGATCGAGATGCCACGCTCGTGCAGGGAGGTTTCCACGGTATATGCGATACCGTCCACAGTCCGCTCGTGCGATTGGGGTGTGGAGCCTGTCATGGGGAAATACCTTGGCGAAAGGGATAGCTAAAATGGCCTCGGTCGAGTGAAGAACGCATGACAGTCCACGCCGAGCACATCGCCGAAGGCCGGCTGGTACGGGTAATCGAGCCCTGGTGCTCCACCTTGCCCGATTACTACCTCTATCACCCCAGCCGCCGACAGACTCCCGCGGCGCTTTCAGCCTTTATTGAGGCGCTGCGGTCGAGACTGCGTCAGCAGGAATCACGCGGTACCAACACATTGCCAACGTCACGCAAACCCCGGGAAAAGGCCATTCGATGAATATCGATTTCCACTACGGTGTGATCTATCTCGTCAGTCGACTCGCCGGGCTCGAGAAGCCGGATGCCGAAACCGTCGCGCATTGTTGCCAGTACGTGGATGACGCGACGGTCACCGGCATACTGGAGTTCGTCGGCGGCGAGAGCTACGAACGCTTTGCCAGCGCGCACAAGATGTTCGATTACATGAATATCAGCGACACCAGCGACAAGCGGATCTGGGCGCCGTTTCACTTCCTGCCGGCTGGCGAAGGCAGCACGCTGGAAGACAAGTCCATCTGCAAACCCGACAGTGCGATCGCACGCGACATGGTCGCGCACGCCATCGAAAATCGCGAAGCGGAGAACGCCCTGCATCGATTGGGTGTGACCCTGCACGTCTACGTTGATACATGGGCGCACCAGAATTTCACCGGCACCATCAGCGACCACAACGTAGTGAAGTCGCTCACCAGCGACGACTACTCGCATGAAACCTGGCTTGGAAAACTGCGGCAGTTCGTCGACGATATCGTGCACACCACGCAATCGAATTTTCTCGATTTCGTGGTCAAGCTTGGCCACG
>Ga0302313_10002690_pt1 | contig 12177 bp, 27 predicted proteins | sample III_Palsa_N2_2_FD_200454 | JGI IMG/M metagenome (GOLD analysis project Ga0302313, IMG submission 200454) | Peat permafrost microbial communities from Stordalen Mire near Abisko, Sweden - III_Palsa_N2_2 | ecosystem: Environmental > Terrestrial > Soil > Palsa > Peat permafrost | place: Sweden...
CTAAATTCATAACATACGGTCTACACACTTTAATCTGTAGTCTGTTGTCGTGAATCAAGTTAGACCGTGTGTATTGGACGTAGTCTGTTGACGTAAATCAATGTAGACTGTGTCGAGTTGGTGCGCTAGCAGACAGACTACACAAATTAAACGGGGGTTAAAACATGGTTCCGGTAGATATCCAAGGGAAACGGTTTGGTGGCTTAGTGGCTCGTGAGCGAGTCGAGAATGACGCGCAAGGTAAGGCGCAATGGTTGTTAGACTGTGACTGCGGGGGCACGCATACCGCGCGCTACACCAATTTGACTGCCAACCGAGTGCGCTATTGTGGTGCCTGCAGGTCGAAAAACCGACGCTATGCGCGCAAGCAATACACGGTCGAATCCTATTTCCACGTGGCGCTAGGTGCCGAGTGCCCCGATATGCAGGGTTTTACTCAGGCGGCCGCCGGGTTCTGTGTCATTCGTGACGCGCAAGGCACCCTAATAGCCCCCGTCGAATGGTTGGTCAAGGGCCATAACCCGCGTCACACTCCGCCTGCTGTCATGCGTGCCGTGCGTGCCATGGTGGATAGCGGGCATATCGGCATAGCGAAGACGCACCTAGCAATTCGCAACTGGCTCAAGAAAGCGACGGTAGACTATCGGCGGCACCATGTGAACGATATAACCGAGGCGCGACCGATGGCTGATGAGTATTTCCGCCTGAGAGGCTATTGGAAGGGTCCGGGTAAGCCCACAGCTGGCTTGCGTAACGCCAACCTGTATATCGATGAGCGCGGCCACGAGTGTCTTGACGATGGCGCACAGGCCGCACCAACCGACACAACCCCCGCACTTGCGCCCAGGCGCGTCATCGCACCAACCCCGCCATTAGACCGTGCCGCCGAGCGTGCGCGCATCTTAGCCGAACTTGACGCGCTCGAACTGGCCTAGTTGCGGCTATTCGCCTGTATCGTCATACTGATAACTTGTTGTGTAGTAACTAAGTAGATCCGGGACAATTGGTCGCAGCGACCAGATGTCTCAAACAGGCCCGGTCATTCGGCCGGTCCACACTTGCTAGGAGAAGATAACGTGATAACCAAGCAAATCGCACAAACGCATCGTGGTGAACTGTGGCATATGTCTGCAAAGAACGCCGATGGCACGCCGGTCCGGTGCCGCATCACAGGGCTCTGTCAGACGTGGATCACGCGACCGGGGGACTTCAAGTTGCCCGTCAAACACGGCTTGCGCCAGTCGTTCTATATCACCCCGAGCAATGCCGCCGAGTGGTGCACGCCTGAATTGTGGCCGGCTGAGTCCGAATTGCATCGCGCCTAAGACATTCGGTTGCAGCGACCAACTGTCTCAAACCCAGTAGGACACTTGTTAGGAGACGTACCATGAAAAAGCCCCGTTGGCACTACCACGGTGACGTGAGCATCGAGCACGGCGGCATGTTCTACAACCTCGACAATGCACGGTATGACTACGCCGAGGCATGGCGCGTCACACCGTGCAGCGACGCAGGCGGCCCAGACAATCAGTTCTGGATCGAGCACTTGACCGTGCTTATCGACGAGGATCGCCGCGCGCAGGCGCTGGCTTGTATCGGTGTGACCGAGGACTATTATCGGTCGCTCACCCGCGCCATGCGTATGCACCTGCGTGTCGGCGCGGCGGTGAGCTGTGGCCACTACGATCGGGTCGAATCCCCCACTTCGTCAGGCTGCCGCACCGTACAGGTCGGACCGGCGGACCCGTTCTTTGGCCGGCGTGCCGGCTGGGATCCGATCGTCTGCGAGGTGCGGCTGCGTGGTAACGCATCGCTGCGCCGTTACGTCCGCAGTTTGCTAGGCACCTAAGACAATTGGTCGCAGCGACCAGATGTCTCAAACAGGCCCGGTCATTCGGCCGGTCCACACTTGCTAGGAGATTTTCAAAATGTTTAGAGTCAACATCAATAAGTGGATAGGCAACGAGCTGCACAGCACCGAGCTGGCGCTGCTCAAGGCCGAGGATGAGCTACAGAATGCCGACATGCGCGTGAGGGCGCTCAAGGCCCGTGCAACCCGTCTGCGCGGCAGGCTCACGCAAGCCAAGTACGAGCCGGTTCTGCACCTCGACGGTACCGAGTCGGGTCAGCAGGTCACGCACCGTGCGATGGATATCGCCACTCCCACTGGCTTTTGCGGCCAGCTGATAGACGGCATCAGAAGCCTACGTGGTGCCAAATGAGAAAATTCTTCTGGTACTCCAGCAGCTGTGGCCGCATCGAATTCCAGCTGACCATGCGCGAAGCCAAGCGCGGCTATCACTCGGGCCAGTGCGAGACCGACGTACTTGAGCTGCGCAAGACGGCCCGCATCAAGGCCATGCTCGCCAAGCTCAAGCCCGATGCCGTGCGGCTGGTGTTGAAAGAGTTCGGCACATGGGACGCGACCGAGCTGGCCGATCACGACGCCAACCTGACCCGCATCTTGTGGATCGCATGCGGTGACGTAACCGTGCAACCGAACGAGGTGGAAGCATGAAGCAACTCTATACGAAAGACGGCGTACTGATCGTGGGCACGTTGGAGAAGATCCCGGCACGCGCCACGGTCAATGGCTGGGTGCAAGGTAGCGATGGCAAGCTAGAGCCGGTGTACGCGGGTGAAACCGAGCCGTACTGGGATGACCAAAAGACCGTCACGAACGACGTGGGTATCATGATCGTGGTAGACGAGGAAGGTATCGAATATCTGGCCAGCGAATGCGAGCTTAAGGATGATGGTGAGCCCGATGAAGCGTGAACACGACAAGCTGATCGCCAAGTGCGAGCGGGATATTCGCGCCATGTATCGCCGCAACGTGCGGCGCCAGCTGCGCGCGCAGTTCGGCCCCGTGACATGCTTCTTGATCACGCTTGATTGGGTGATCATGGACTTGTGCCGCCGGTACCCGCGCGGCTGCAAGGTGGCTTACCTGCTGGTGCTGGGTACGCTGCTGTATGTCTGCTCGCGCCACACCCACGGTTACACCGTACCCCAACATCTTGTGAGGCCACTAACATGAGCCCAGTACCTATAACGATCATGGTCTACAAGCTCGACGAGCTGGATGCGAAGGCTCGCCAGCGTGCGGTCAGTGTGTACGCCGACCTCACCGCGTCCGACTGGTCGCCTGATATGGATGACGATTGGCGCACGATTGCGGGGTTCCTGGGCTTCGAGGTCGAAGGTAAGTTCGCGTGGGACACGGGCCCAGGTGGTTACTGTGTGTTCGTGGGCGGCTGGAAAGCCGAGCGCGTCGACTTGGCCAAGCTCACCGAGTATGCCCCGCAAGACGCTGAGCTGCACGCGATCGGTGCCGGTATGATGGGGCTCGCGCTTAAGTGGCCTACAGCGACAGCCTTGATTCGCACTGTAGGTTCGCGTAGCCCCAGTTTCTACATCGATCTCGATGACGGCTCGGGTAGTGACGGGGAGCCGTGCGAGGATAATGACCGCGACGCTCTTGATAGTCTGGCGAATCGCTTCGGCGCCTGGATGCGCAAGCAGCTGCACGAGGAATACGCCTATCAAACCAGCGAGGCTCAGGTGATCGAGAGCATCGAGGCGAACGACTATTTATTTCACCGGGACGGGAGCATCTACCATGCACAAAAAGGATAAGGTCGCAGCGCAACACATATTGGACTGGTTCAAGGAACACGGCCCGTCACGCAGCACGCCCATGCGTCTGACGATAGGTGCGGGCCTATGTAATAGCCTGACCATGCGTCTGTCCAATATGTATATGCGCGGCGAGATCGCGCGCCGTTTCGACGGCACCCACCAAGGCAAGACCGTGTACCTGTGGGGCTTGCATGGCACGCTGGGCGACCTGCCTGCGACGAGCCTGTTCCGCGCGAACGAGATCCTCACAGCGTTTCAAGCCGCGGCTCGGCAGCAGATCCTCACGCAAAGCGTGATAGTAGTGTGACATGTGGTTGCATCAACCAATTGTCTTGTTCACTTGTTAGGAGAAAATGATGACCCGTTCTATCGCCAAGCTACTGCTCGACGCGGCTGAGCTGCGCGCTGGCAGCGTGATCACCGAGGCCGAGATCGCCGCGCTCAAGCGCCGCTGGAACCCGTTCAACGCGGACCGCAATGGCATCGATGCCTACGCCGAGTGCTGCGCGCTGATGGAAGGTGGCCCATTCCAGCTCACCGCTGAGCACATCGAGAAGGGCAAAGCGTTCTGGCGTGCCAAGCTGTTCTTGAACAATGGTGAGTTGCGCAAGACCCAGTTCGTGCGTGAGATAGAGGCCGGCAACTCGTGGGCCGGGCATATCATCAAGCACCTTGATACGTTCCAGCTCTTTGACTGGGAGTGGACGATCAACAGCTACGGTATCAGCTGGCCGTTCCCGGTGATTCGTGCGCAGACTGCCGCGGGCTTGCACTTCGATTACATCATGCGCCCCTGGCAGTCGGGCGGTGTGGAGGTCATGTGACAGCCGACGAGCGATTTTATGCACCCCCACCCGATCAGATGATCGTGGCGACACGCATGACACGGTACGGCTGGCCTAAGCCGTACCGTGTCATGCGTGCCGCGATGCCGTTCGATCAGGCTGAGGCGCACGTACAGCTGGGTGGCCGGCTCGTTGCGCTGGAGGATGGCTGTGTGGTCGCGGTCTTCGATCACCAGTTCGGCCCGTCGTTCGAAATCCTGTGGTCGCATGTGACGTGGCACGCGATCGTGGAGGGGGTATGAAAACGCGCGAGTTTATGACCGGTCCATGGAGCAAAACGGTGTATATCACCGCAGCCGAGCCGGTCACTGAGAATCAGGTCATGGCGCATATCTTGCTCGGGCACAAAGCAATAGTCGTGACCGAGTCACGCCGGTCATACGGTCCGCGCATCGACCTATTCACCCCATCGCGCGAACCGGAATTCCCTGGCCGCTGGGGCGAATGCTCATCAGAGTGGTACCTGGTGATTGGCGAGCGTGCAGCTGGCGAGGATGAAGGCGGCAGGTCGTTCTGGAGAAACCCATGACCAAGAATCGTAGAGTGCTGGCCAAGTGGGTCGAGTCGCTGATGTCGAGCCGTACGCATCGCTGGACGGATAACGCCTATCTGCTGATTCGGCGCGAGCCGGTGACGCTGGAGCAGGCGCAAGCGCATCGCATACTCGCGCACCCTACCGGCAGTGTGGTGCAGCTAGGCAAGGATGGCCCGCGCGGCGGCCAAGGCGAGGCGGTGTACTGGCGCCCTAACGACCTCGCCAAGATGCAGGATCGCTACAATATGACCTGGCACTTGGTGATCCGTTCGGTAAGCAACCGCATACCAGAACGAGGAGACGACGATGAAACGATCTGAGCCTGTGGTAAAGACTCGGCAATTCAGATATACGCCTGGCGCTCGATGTATATACGAGGTCGTCGACCGCATCCTCACCGAAGACGAAGTGACGGCGCAAATCGAACTTGGTCAGACGTGTGTGGCAATACGTGGGGGGTACGTTATGAACGTTTTCGGTCTGTCACAGCCGCCAAATTTCCCCGGCCATTGGATGGGCTACGAAACGGCTTGGTATCTGGTTATTAGACGCCTGACGGCATGGGATGATTATGAAGCGTGCTGAATGGTTTGTCACCCGTGGCCGAGGTCATTGGGCAAAGGCGCGCAAGCCTTTTCTCTGCGATTTCAAGGGCCGCTTCGGGCCATGCTTGAACCCGGTAGCCGCCGGTGAGGTGTATCTGGCGACGGACTTGGCCAAGTATCCGCGAGCGGCAAACAACAAGTACGCCCTGGTGTGCCTGCGTTACTGTTTCCACTGCGCCGATGGTGAGTTACCTGGCCAAGCTGTTGCCACAACTGCGGCGAGTGCGGTAAGATAGTGTCAGATGTAACTAAGTGAGTACGTCAACTGGAGTCGCAAAATGAAAACGTTTAAGACCCTTTTCCTGATTGCCTTCATCGCCGTCGCCGCGTCGTGCGCCACGGTCACGGGCTTGGTTGTCATGGCCAAGGCTGCCGGCTCAGGCGCGGCAAGCATGGTTGTGTTTGTGCTGATCGCTGGCGGCTTGCTGTACTTGAACAAGAAGTAAGACATTCGGTTGGCGCAACCAATTGTCGTACACTATCTACCCCACTCGACGGACCCGCTTCGCTAGTCCGATCAACATTCGCTAGGAGAAAAATCATGGCTAGTATCCGTAACGCTACCCTGCTGTACCGTCCCTCGTTGTCGGTGTGGACGGCCCGTAAGAAAGACAAGGCGGCGTCCGCCAAGGTCAACGCCGATGCCGGCGCCGTCGACGGCGCGGCCAACGTGCACAAGCAGCTGCTGCCTGACTCGCGGGAGTTGGATGCCGTGGCCAAGTGGGCCACGAGTTTTCGCTCGTTCTGCTATGCCAGCACGTTGCCGTGGGACGATAGCGGCTGGCGCATCGGCGGCGTGGCACGGCATCTCGATTTCATGAGCGAGTGTACCGATCGCATCCGGGTCGGTAACGATCTGGTCGAGGAACTGGCCAAGGCCTACGCTCAAGAAATCGAGAAGGCCAAGTTCACACTGAACAACATGTTTAACCCTATGGACTATCCGACCCTGGCCGAGGTGCGTAGCAAGTTTAACTTCTCGGTCGAGGTGCAGGTGATGCCACAGAGCGAAGACCTGCGCGTGGTCGAGGGGATCCCTCCCGAAGAAGTTGAGCGGCTCGTGAGCGAGGCGCATGCTACCAGCGAGGCGCGTATCGGCGACGCCATGAGCGAGGCGTATGACCGGCTGTATGGGGTCGTCACCAAGATGGCTGATACGCTTGAGGCGTTCGGCAAGAAAGATATCAAGAAGTTTAACGATAGCCTGCTGGGCAACGTGGCCGATATGGTCGCCGTCATGCCGGCCTTGAACTTGACGAACGATCCCGATCTCGCCCAGCTCACCTCGGACGCGCGCCAGCTGAGCCAGTACGATCTCGCGGACCTGCGCAAGAGCCCCGGCGTGCGGGACGCGGCGATCGCCGATGCTCGCGCCCTGGCTCGACGCTTCCGCGGGCATGTCTGTGACGACGAGCGCGCCGTGATAGTAGTTGGTGCGCCGCAAGTTGACGATGACGCCGTCGCGTTGTTCAGTGACATGCTCGGGCTGATGGTGTGATGCATCCCACTGCTGCGTTACTCGCGCTGCATGGATGTGTGCCGTACGTATTTTTTTTCACCGAGTTGCGGGTAGGGCCGGCGTGCATCGCCAACAATTGCCCCATTCTCTATCTCAACTTTGACGGCAAGCCATACTCGGACGATACGACGTGGTATGTAAAACCTGCATCGACCATCGACGTGTACGTCCCAGTAGAGTGGGACATGATCGGCGACCATTGCTGGGATACGCTCGATGACGAGACGCTCGCCGAATTTTTGGAGTCTCTGTAATGCACCCTACCGCCGTACTGCTGGCGTTGCATGGGTGTGTGCCGTGCTGTATCAACGCGCACCATCTACGCATCATGGCGCGGCCAGTACAATCCGCGCCCATGCTGTACTACGTTAAGTCTAGTGTTGGTCTTGCTTGGTCAATCGCAAAATCCGCAGACCCCTCGGCTTATGTACCGGCTGAGTGGGGTGCATTTCCTGATAGCGATTGGGCGAGGCTCACCGACAATACCTTGCAACTATTCCTGGATAGCCTTTAAACTATAGCTTGTTGTAGAAGTTCACTTAACCACCTACCACTTGTTTGGAGACCTAGCATGACCATCAAATTGAAAGAACTCATCCCTGTCCTGACGCTCAACTACTTGGCGGGTATCAACACCTACATCGCAGGCAAGCCGGCCATCGGCAAGACCTCGTTGATCGTTGAATTCACCGAGCAGATGCAGAAGAAGATCCCGACGTTTCGCAGCTGGCTGTTCTACGCGCCGACGATGTCGCCGATGGACATCCAAGCGAGTGCGCCGAACTACGAGACGCACCTGCTGGAGATGTTCAACAATCAGGCGCTGCCCAACGCATACAACCCGGCCGACGCCGATGCGGTGGGTGTGGTGTTCTTTGGCGAGTTGCCTAACGCCGACCCGTCCGTGGTCAAGCTGTTGCAGAAGTACATCAACGGCGAGGACATGAGCGGCTCGCTGCGCAAACCCAAGGGTGTCATGGTGATCGCGGACGGCAACCGGCTCGAAGACAAGTCAGGCGTGCAGCAGCAAGGCCGCGCGTTCCTCTCACGCTTCGAGCAGCATGAGGCGTACACCGATGCCACCGACAACATGGAGTTCGCCAGCAAGCACGCATGGCACCCACACGTCCAGTTGTTTTTCAAGGAGCACGTGGCCTTGATCGACAATTACGATGACGTGTTCGAGACCAGTGCATCGGCGGCACGGCGTAGCGCACAGGTCCAGCAGAACAACGGGCGCGACCAGACCAGCGAAGAAGGCAAGCGCGGTATCTGGGCCAACATGCGTAGCTGGGATCGGATCTCGCGCAAGGAGTACGTGGCCGACAAGCTCAAGACCAAGCTCACCCTGGCCGAGATCACCGGCAACGTGGGCAGTGGCGTGGGTACCGCCTACGACACGTTCAAGGGCCAGCTCAACGCGCTCGTCTCGTTCGCTGACATCATGGCCAACCCGACCACGGTGGACATCCCCGACGCGCTCGACGAGCGGTACCAGCTGTGCATGATCGTGGCACTGCGTTGCACGGAGCAGCAGCTCGATCAGGTCAAGGCGTTCGGTGAGCGGTTCCCGCTCGAGTTGCAGGTAGCCATCCTGCGCAACATCGCCAAGCGCCGTGGCTTCAATCTGGCCGGCACCCCGGCATATGCGAAGTGGATCGCCAACACCGAGCTGACCGCGCTGCTGGCAGGCCGGTAATTTGGGGCGAGACATCTGGTTGGTGCGACCAGATGTCTCTCACGGAGAAGTCGATGCACCCTAAAGCTGCATTGCTGGTATTGCTAGGCCTTGAGTGCAGATACCTTCACGTGCATCCAGGGCGTCACGATTGGCGGGTGATGGAACCCGGTGCGGTAATGGGGGACCGAACCTTGGCTTGGGATAATCTATCGACCTGGGGCATCGGGCGCGTAGGCAGGCGCGTAGAAGGGGGCATGTGTGAATACCCACCCGTAGCCTGGGAAACGGTTGATGACACAACCTGGGATGCGCTGGATAATAGTCTCATTCAAGAATTTTTAGAACTTATTCGCTAGGAGAAATGTATGAGCAACGTAACCAACTGCGCCGCGGCGGCAGCCGTGCGCCTCACTGTACGGCACCCGTTTTGGACCGAGATCTTCTACTCGATGGGCGTGAAAGAAGATAGCCCCCAGGTGCCGACCCTGGCCACCGATGGCCGCAGTCTGTGGATCAACACCAAGTTCTGGGCGTCGCTTAACCTCGACCTGCAGCTCACTGCGCTGGTGCATGAGATGGCCCACAAGATCTTGCTGCACGGTTCCCGCATGGGTACCCGTGACCCGGAGATCTGGAACGCTGCGTGCGACCACGCCGTCAACACCATGCTCAAGAACAACAAGTTCACGATCGGTGAGAGCTGGCTATGTGACATGAAATATGACGGGTGGCTCGCCGAGGCGATCTATGCCGATCTGATGAAAGAGAAGAAGGCCAACCCGAACAAGCAGTTCATCCATCCCGACCAGATGGACGTGTTGCCCACACAGGGCACGCCTGAGCAAATCGAGGCGCACGAGGCCGAGGTCAAGAAGCTAGTGGGCCGCGCGATTGCCAATGCCCGCGCGATGGGCCAGCTGCCCGCCGGCATCGAGGCCGGTACCGTCGACGTCTACAAGGCTGCGCGCGAGCCCTGGTTCAACCACCTGCATCGTTACATGCAGTCGCTGGCCATCTCGGAATACAACTGGGCGCGGCTCAATCGCCGCACGCTCAAGACGCACGGGGTGTTCTCGCCGCTGCACTTGAGCGAGGCGCTAGGCGATGTGGCACTGTTCATCGACGCCTCGGGCAGCTGCTACGACGCGGCCAGTCAGGCCAACTTCGCGGGGCACTTGAACGGCATACTTGCTGAGGCGCGGCCACGGCGCGTGCACGTCTACTACTTCGACGCGGCGGTGTACAAGGGTGAGGTGATCGAGGCTGGCGAGCTGGACGTGGTGACGCATCCGCGTGGTGGCGGCGGCACGGCGTTCGAGCCGATCTTCAAAGCACTTGAGGATGACGGTGTGATCCCTGACGTGTGCATCATCCTGACCGACCTGTATGGCTCGTTCCCGCATAGCGCCCCTGAGTACCCGGTGGTGTGGGCCAACATCATGCAGGACGGTGAGGCGCCGTTCGGCGAAACGATCTATGTTGAATAGGCCAATGACCACTGACCAGATGCGCGCCCACCTCACGTTGCCGGGGTGGCAAGCACGGTGCAACGATACCCCTAGTCGGCTACGACCCGGCGAACTAGATGACTACATTATGGCTTGCGCCAGCGGGTGGCACGTACAAGTTGAGCGCTTCGTCAGTGCGGACCCTAACACAGGGTGGACTTACAGGACGGCTGTGATGAAGCACGATGTGGGGTTCGCGCCGATCGAGTGGCACGCCGTACCCGACGCCGCCGTGAAGTTGTTCTACGACTACGCGGAGACGCTCAACCATGTCGATTGATAAATCACGCGAGGCACGGTACCGCGAGCAAGCGACGTTGTTCCCGCATGGCTGGGAAGCGTGTCGCGTCCATACCACATCGTTCTGGTGGTGTGGCCCTGGGGTGATACATAGTGCAACGCGAGTGGTACGTTTTCGTACCGACGACGGCGTTATCCAAAACGGGCCAGTCCTAGCGCGAGAAGTCCATGGATGTGCCTGGGCTGATCTAAGCAACGCCTTGTTCTGGCGCCTGCTCAAGGAGATCAAGATGCATCGCATGTTAAACGGCACACGGATGACACGTGCGATGGCCGAGGCGGACCTGACGTTGCGCGGCTGGCGGCCTGTTGATTATGGGACCGGCGGCGCGGTCAACGGACGCGATGTCTACTATACGTTTAGGAATCGCGCGACCAAGGGCGTGAAGACCGCGAGGATGTCTGAGTCGAATACCCCCCGCGAACCCTTCGACATGTGGCTGTGGAGTGACGAAATTTTCTACGCGCTCTACGACGCGATCCTGGAGCATTCCCATGAAGCGTGATAGTAGTGCTCGAGGTGAGCTATGCCATTTATCATGAACCGCGCTACGATGAATGAAGACGATGTGGTGGCGCACCTGACGCTGCAAGGGTGGACGCTGCATATAAGGGCGATACATCACCCCGAGCTAGGCACGATGTTTATGAGCAGCACACTGACCGGTCGCGGGATGGGTTCTGTTAGCTATAGATCGCCGATCGACCTCAATGCGTTCAGTGTCGTCTTGACCCGCGAGTGCACTTGGCAGGAAATGGAAGGCTTGTTCTGGCCGATCGCCAAAGAGATCTGCCGGCGTGACTGGACGCAATACTAATTTACTAGGAGAGACATCGTGGGCACCGAAACGGTCGAAACGCATCAGTTGGACAAGTTGGAATTGCTGCTTAAAGAAGTCAACCAACGCGTGATCCGCACCGAGACGCGCGTGGTCAACCTGGGCGACCATATCGGCCTGAACCTGCGCGAGCAAACCAAGGTGGAACTTACCCACGAGGGTAGCGAGCTGATGGTCCGTATCAGCGCATTGGATGTGTCGATATCACAGATCATGAACGTACTGCACAGGGCCGGCTGTGATCGCGGGCGGCATGTGGGGGTCTGGTGTGGTGGAAAGTTTGTCTGCACGGTTGTAGCGCCATAACGGGCTTGCAACTATTCCGGGTACCGTTCAAACTAGCCTCTCACCACAGGAGCGACACATGTCCACACGCAACAGAACCCCCAAGCCTCAGCCCACTTCGCCCGAGCCGATCAGCCCCGAGAAGGTGGCCAAGCTGATCAATGACTTGCCCGGTCTGGTCGGCGCGCTCAACGAAGCGATCCGCAACACGAGCGGCAGCATGCTCGCGTTCACGCTGATCATCTACGGCCCGAGCGGCGCGATGTATGCGTCTAACTTCGACGCCCAGAAAGCCGGCGACGCGCTCAGGGAGCTGGTGGCCCAGGGCGGTATCGCGCCGAACGCGCCGAGCACGGAGACACCGCAATGAAGGCCGGCGAAGAAAAGTTTACGGGCGGCTTGGTGCAGGCACTGGGCA
>Ga0302313_10002692_pt1 | contig 12166 bp, 10 predicted proteins | sample III_Palsa_N2_2_FD_200454 | JGI IMG/M metagenome (GOLD analysis project Ga0302313, IMG submission 200454) | Peat permafrost microbial communities from Stordalen Mire near Abisko, Sweden - III_Palsa_N2_2 | ecosystem: Environmental > Terrestrial > Soil > Palsa > Peat permafrost | place: Sweden...
ATGTCCGCCAAGCAGGTGAGGGCGAATCTGCAACTGGATCTGTCGGCAGCCCTGACGACGACGATCTCCTACAACGGGCTCGAGCTGAAGGCTGAGAAAACCTCCAAGGGCGAGTACGCCATCCACGCGGAGGAGAAGGGAATTGGCTGGAGCGACCCGGGCTCAAACGGAGAGCAGCACGCAGAGGCGACCGTCGCCGCTGCCTGGTACAACGCCAAGGGCAAGCTGATCGGCCACGTGGCGCACGAAGAGACCTTCAACCGCGGCAAACCGAACGATGGCGCAAGCTTCACGCTTGCGATTCCTTTGCCGCCGGATGCCGTGCGGCTGCGCTTCGTCGTGCGTGACGCACTGAACGGGAACATGGGAACCTTCGACGTCACGAAGTTCTGAACTCGTTCGCACTTACACGATCTTCAATCTCCGTTGTAGCTCTTCCAGCGATACCTGCTTGGTCTCCGGGAAGAACAGCAGCACGACGAAGAACTGCACCACCATTGCACCTGCAAAGAAGATAAACGGATACGCGCCTGACTTCGCCGCGATGGCCGGAAAGGTCAGCGAGAGCGCGGCGTTCATGATCCAGTGTGTCCCGCAGCCGAGGCTCTGCCCCTTGCCGCGCACGCGCGTCGGAAAGATCTCGCTGATATAGACCCAGATCACCGCTCCCTGCGAGATCGCAAAGAACGCGATATAAGCCACTAATGCCCACACCAGCAACGCCTGATGCTGCTTCGTCGCAAAGATTGCCGCAACCAGTGACAGGCAGATTGCCGTGCCGACTGCTCCGATCAGCAGCAGCTTCTTACGCCCAACGCGATCGATCAACGCCATGCCGACCAGCGTTGCCACCAGGTTCATCGCGCCGATCGCCACAGCCTGCACGTTGCCGGAGACGCGGCTAAAACCGGCCGCGGCAAAGATGTCGTTCAGGTAATAGAGGATGGCATTGATGCCGCTCAACTGATTGAACGCCCCAATCGCAATCGCAAGGAACATCGGCTTGCCGTAGCGAAACCGTCCGCCAACGCGCTCCAGCAGGGAAGCCTGTTCCTGGCTCCGCTCCATGTGCAGCGACTCACGAATGTCCGCCAGTTCAGCTTCGGAGTTTGGTGTGCCCATCAGCTTCAAGACAGCAAGCGCCTCATCCAGCCTGTCCTGCGTCGTCAGCCAGCGAGCACTGCGCGGAATTCCAAAGAGCAGGCCGAAGAAAACCAACGCCGGAAACGCCGCGACGCCAAGCTCCCAGCGCCACTCTGCTGCGCCTAGATTCATCAGCACGATCAGGTAGTTGGAGAGATACGCCAGCAGAATGCCGACCACGATATTGATTTGGAAGGTCCCGACCAGTCGACCACGCAGATGAGGCGGTGCAAGCTCCGCGATATAAACAGGCCCCAGCACCGAAGATCCGCCAATGCCCAGGCCACCCAGAAACCGCGCCACAAGAAAGAATGACCACGTCGGCGCAAGCGCGCAGCCGATTGACGAGATGACGTACAGGATCGCCGTCAGCCGCAGCATCTCGCGCGAGCCATAACGCTGCCCCAGCGACCCCGCCGTTAGTGCGCCAATCACGGTGCCAAATAGCGCAATCGAAACCGTAACGCCCAACTCGGAGAGCGTGAAGGACCGGCCCAGAATCGTAAGGTGGGTGTTCACCAACCCAAACGCCCGCGTCAGCCCGGTCGTCGTTCCAGAGATCACAGCGGTATCAAACCCGAAGAGCAGCCCACCCAGAGCGCCCACAAACGTACTGCGCACAACGTACCTATTTATAGCCAAGAAACCCCTTTCTATTGCTCCGCACGAAGGATATAGGTCTTATACGGTTCAAGACTTGTCGGCTGCAAAAAATCCGGCGCGTCTGGCTACCCTGGTTGCAAATGATGATCGTTACCATTGCTCGTGCCATTCATCATGCACTGCCAGTTCAATAACCTGCAAGCCCCATCTTGCACAGCGTGCATCACTCCTGGCGCATCCCTGAAAAATCGACGATCTATACTGATAGCAGGGGAACTCCACGATGCCCAGCACCGCCCCGCTGTCCCAGATCGCCGCCGCGTCCTCAGATCGCCGAAGCTTCGGCAATCCGTGGGTTCTGGCCTCCGTCGGCGCACACGTCGCCATCCTCGCGCTTTTCCTTATCCACAGAGCCCCTATCCTCAAGGCCACGGCGCTTCCGGGCAATCTCAACGGGCAGCGCTTGCTGCTTACCTACGATCCGGGAACCGGTTCGCAATCCATCGCAGCGCTACAGGCTCACGCCCAGCCGCCAAAGCCAGCCCACGATCCGCTGCCTTCGCTACATGTCCCCAGCGTTCCACCACCAGCAACAGTCTCCGCGGCCGCAACCTCTCTCACCACGAACGACAGCTCCGGCAACGACGCGCTCGGCCAGGGTGATATCAAGATTGCCTCGCTCCTCGTACACCCAGTCCCAGCGCCCGATCTCTCGAAGCTGCCCTCCGGCACGCGTGGTGATGTCGTCGTAGATATCGTCATCGACCCTGAAGGCCACGTCGCTAAGTTCACTATGCAACGGGGCCTGGGCCACGGCATCGACGAAACCGTCCTGGCCACCATCCAGCGGTGGACCTTCCAGCCTGCCACCCGCAACGGAGTCCCCGTAACCAGCGAGCAGGAACTTTTCTTCCACTACGAACGCGGTTAGACCCAACCCTATCCTTATATTTGTCATTTCGCAGCGCAGCGGAGGAATCCGTAGTTGCACTTGCCGCTGCCCGTTCTACTTTGCGACCTTTGCGTGAAAGTTGTTGTCCTTCCAGTTTCATCCCAAGGACCCTTCAAATCTTTGGTATTTCGAAGAAATCGCCACCCTCTACGCGATCCATAGACCACGCGACGCCGAAACAACCGATTGTCTAAGCCATAAATTCCACAGTCGATCCAATTTTTCTTCAATAAAACCGCTTGAACTATTGCCATCATCGCATGGCTTGGGGTACTGTTGTGCCGCTTCAAGGTACGCAGAATCACACTGCTTCAATTTCCCTCGCGGATTTTCCCCGGTCTCCTTGGCCAAAAAACGATCGTTGGCCGCAGAACACGCCACACTCACGAAGCCCTCAAGGAGACACAAATGTCGCACATCTTCGAAAATGCCGGTAGCTCTGTGGAACAGTCCGGAAAAAAGCGTTCCTATCGCTGGCTCATCGCTACACTCAGCGTCGCGATCCTTACCCCGCTTGCCATCTGGGCCCTCAACCCCAGCTACGCTCCCGGTGGCAACTTTGACATGGAGTACTGGAACCTCCAACTCCCCATTGGCTCCGCCGGCGACCCCACCATCATCCCTAGCTCCCAGCTACAGGGCGACAGCGGCTTCCAGAACTACTCCTACTTCTTCACAGAGAGCGGCGACGGCGCTATGGTCATGAAAGTTCCTGGCAGTCCCGACGATACAGGCTGCGTCACCACGCCCAACTCCACACACTGCCGCACCGAACTGGCCGAGACCTCTAGCTGGAGCCCCAATAATGCCACGAACCGGCTGAAGGCGACCCTTGCTGTCGAGCAGGCCGATCCTACCCGGTACGGCACCGTCATCGGTCAAATTCACATGGATGCCAGCGTCTCCACCAAGCCGGTCTGCGAACTCTACTATGCTCAGAATGGAAATATCTACATCGGCGTGGAGCAAACCCGCTCCGGCGACGACGAGGTATTCACCTACGTCGGCAATGTTCCCATCGGCACCCAGTTCAGCTACGAGATCGAGTACTACGACAACGAACTGAAGGTCGCCCTCAACGGCAACTTCCTGCCGAACCTCGATACCTACTCCCTCGACGCTCCACTGAGCTACTTCAAGGCGGGCAACTACAACCAAAGTACCGACTCCAGCAGCGGCCCCTCGGACGTACACTTCTACGCCCTCACCATACAGCACTAGAAGCAAAGTTCACACGCAAGACAGGAAGACCTCGCGCTAGTCCGCGAGGTCTTTCTCTTGGTCGGCCAACTTCTCGCCCCTCAACCCCTCCAACCTCTATACTGTTACCTGATCTCTATTCTCTGATCTCTCACTTATGAAGACCTTTTACATCGAAACCTTCGGCTGCCAGATGAACGCCCACGACTCGGAAAAAGTCGTCGGTACCCTCGTCCGCGAAGGCTACGCCCAAGTCACCGACGAAGCTGACGCCGGCCTGATCCTCTACAACACCTGCTCCATCCGCGATAAAGCCGAGCAAAAAGTCTTCCACCGCCTCAACGAGTACAAAAAGCTCCAGGGCGAAGGCAAGAAGTTCGCCGTCCTCGGCTGCGTTGCCCAGCAGGAGGGCGAGAAGATCTTCGAGAAGGCCCCTTACGTCTCGATGGTCGTCGGCTCCTCCAGCTACCGCAATCTTCCCGGAATGCTCGAACGCCTCGAAGCGGGCGAAACCCGCATCACCGGCCTCGACGACCGCCAAACCGAAGAGACCTTCGACACCGAGTTCACCGCCCGCACCAATCCCCACCGCGGCTACATCACCATCATCGAAGGCTGCGACAAATTCTGTAGCTACTGCGTCGTTCCGTACACGCGCGGCAAGGAGCGCAGTCGCACCTCCGCCTCGGTCCTAGCCGAAGCCCAGATGATCGCGCAGCAGGGTTTCACTGAGATTCAACTCCTCGGCCAGAACGTCAACAGCTACCACGACCCCAGCGGCAAGCACACTTTCGCGGAGCTTCTCAGCGCCGTCGGCGAGGTCAACGGCATCAAGCGCGTCCGCTTCACGACCTCGCACCCGCGCCACTTTACTAAAGACATCGTGGATGCCATCGACGCCATGCCCGCGCTCTGCGACCATATCCACCTGCCCGTGCAATCCGGTTCGACCGATGTTCTCCGCGCCATGCAGCGCGAGTACACCCGCGACTGGTACCTCGAGCGCATCGCCTGGACCAAGGCCGCCAAGCGCGACATCTCGCTCACCTCGGACATCATCGTCGGCTTCCCCGGCGAGACCGACAAGGACTTCGAGGACACCATCACCCTCCTCGAAGCGGTGAACTATGACGCCATCTTCGGCTTCAAGTACTCCCCACGCCCCAACACTCCGGCGATCCACATGCACGACTCCATCCCCGAAGAGGTCAAGATCGAGCGCCTGGCCATCCTTAACGCCCGCCAGCGCGAGATCCAGCGCGAGAACTACGGCCGCCACCTCGATCAGACCCTCGAAGTCATGGTCGAGCACGGAGCCAATAACCGCGGCCAGATCACCGGCCGCTCCTCGCAAAACAAGACGGTCAACTTCACCTGCGACGTAACGCCTCCGATTGGCAGCTACCTCGACGTCCGCGTCACGCAGGTCTTCCCCAGTTCGCTGGTCGGCGAAGCCATCTCCGCACCAACCGCTCCTTCGGCGGCTGCGATGGCGCAGGCCGTCTTGAACTCAAGGTTTGAGCTAGTAGCCGGAAGCTAAGAGCTAACAGCTTCTTCGCAACAGAGTTACACTAACTCTCATGCACCTGCCCGGCTTCAAGCCCGAGCCCGAGACGCTGGAAGCCTCCCAGCCTGATGTAGAAGTACGCATCCGCGGCCTCATGATGGATCCTTCCACCAAGATGCCCATCGTAGTCCTCAACGATCTCGCCGGCGAAGTCGTCCTCCCCATCTGGGTCGGACTCTTTGAAGCCAACGCCATCGCCCTTGAGATCGAAAAAGCCACCACCCCTCGCCCGATGACGCACGACCTCCTCCGCAACGTCATCCACGGCCTGAACGCCCGCGTCACCCGCGTGGTCGTTGGCGCTCTCCGCGAAGACACCTTCCACGCCACCATCTGGATGGATCAGGGCGGGGAAGTCGTCGCCCTCGACGCACGCCCCTCCGATGCCATCGCTCTGGCGCTCCGCAGCGACTGCCCCATCTTCGTCTCGAAGCAACTTCTAGACCACGCCCGCCAGGCCTCTGGCGGTTCCACCTCGCTCGCTCCCGACGACCTCCGCCGCTGGCTTGAAAATCTCAACGACGACGAGATGGGCCGCTACAAGATGTAGCGCTTTCGCCGCGACTCGACGATGCAGATACTTCAAGCTACCTTCGGCACCTTCCACCACTTCGACCTCGCCCGCGAGCTACTCGCGCACGGCCATCTGAAGCGCATCTACTCCACCTTCCCCTGGCGCCGCCTCGAGCGCGAAGGCGTCCCCCGCGAGTACGTCGAAACCTTCCCCTGGGTCCACACCACGGCCTACCTGCTGGCCAGCCGGGGACTGCTCTCCGACAATCTCAGCTCCGCGATCTCCTACTACAACGCCGTCACCTTCGACGCCTGGCTCACACCCCGTATTCCCGATTGCGACGCACTCATCGCGCTCTCCGGCGCCGCCCTCCGCGCCGGCAAAAAAGTTCAGGATCGCGGCGGCAAGTTCATCGTAGACCGCGGCTCTACGCACCGCGCCTATCAATATCGCGCCCTGCAGCAGGAGTACAAACGCTGGGGCTTTACCTACGAGCCCAACGAAGCCAAAGACATGGTCCGCGAGCTCAAGCTCTACGATCAAGCCGACGCCATCGTTGTTCCGTCGCGCCTCGTACGCCGCACCTTCATCGAGGAAGGCATCGACCCCGCCAAGGTCTTCAATATCCCCTACGGCGTCCGCCTCGAACGCTTCCAGAAGGTCGCCGATCCCCCCTCCGACCGCTTCGAAGCCCTCTTCGTCGGCGGCGTAGCGTTGCGCAAAGGCATTCCCTATCTGTTGCAGGCCTTTGCTGCCCTCAAGCATCCCCACAAGCGTCTCCGCATCGTCGGCAGCATGTCTCCAGAGATCTCCGCGCTGCTCCCCACCCTGCCGCAGGAAAACGTCGAGATCCTCGGCACCGTCTCTCAATCCGATCTCGCGCAGATCATGAGCACCAGCCACGTCCTCATGCTTCCATCCATCGAGGAAGGCCTCGCCCTCGTGCAAGGCCAGGCAATGGCCTGTGGTTGCCCTGTCATTGCAACCGAAGCCACGGGAGCCGAAGACCTCTTCGAAGACGGCGTCCAAGGCTTCATCCTGCCATCACCCGATGTCCCAACCCTCACCGCGAAGCTACAGCAACTCGCTGACGACCCCGCGCTCCAGCAGCGCATGAGCGAAGCCGCCATCCTTCGCGTACAGCAACTAGGCGGCTGGCAGCAGTACGGCAATCGCTGGATCGAGCTCCTGCATCAGCTCACAGGCAAGGCCTGAGCCTCAATCCCCGAAGATCACCCGCACCATGCTCTCCGCCATCACATCCCAGCTCGTAACCGTCGCCGCGCGCTCGATCCCACGCTCCGCCATCGACAGATAACCGGCCCAATCACCCATCAGCCCCAGAATACGATCCGCATACATCTCCGCCGTTGCATCCGGAGCCATCAGCAACCCTGTCTCGCCATCCGCCACAACCGACGGCAGAGCCTGTATTGCTCTCGACACCGGCGGCAACCCAAACGCCTGCGCTTCGGCAAACGCAATTCCGAAGCACTCAGCTTTTGTCGGCACCAGCAGCAGATGCGACCTCAAAAACAACTCATGCAGCCGAGCTCTCTCAGCCGGAACATTTTGATACAGCGCTCCATGCACCCGCACCGCCGGCTGATCACCCTCGGTAAGCGCAGCCGGCAACTCCGGCCGGCAACCCACGAGTTGCAGGCAAGCGTTCGTGCCCGCGGCCCGCAGCCGTTCCACAACCTGCACCGCAAGCGGCCCACCCTTGCGCTCCCAATCCCTTCCAACGAACAGCAGGTCCAGCCGTTCCCGCGAGCGTCCCCGCACGGCCTCAAGTAGCTTTTCTGTACTCACCTCCGGCCGCCAGTTTGCTCCCAGCGGAGTCACATGCAATCGTCCGCGCTGTTCGTCCGTAGCCTTGCCTGCAAAGTAAAGTTGTTCCGCCTCGCAAGTCGCCCACGCCGACCCAAAGAACAACCCACTGCATCGTGCCGCTGCCTCAGCCTCTGCGCGAGCAAACGCCTTCCCCCGCAGCGGCATCGGTTCATACTCCGCGTATGCTTCCTTCCAGGCAAGCCACGGCGAATCGCTGAACAGATACGCCGGCACAGGAAACGGATCGACCCTCGCAAGACATTGGCTGGAGATCGAAAGCACAGCATCCGCACCACTGGACTTTACCGCAGCTTCCAACTCACGAGCGTTCTGCCGCAGCGTCGCCTCCGTCATCCACAGCGGCCATCGCAGTGGCTTGCCGCCCAAACCAAGCCGCAGCGCCACATTCAACGGATCGCGCCTCGGCTTCGACGGCCGAAACACCGTCAGTTGATCAACATGGCGCTCCAGCGCCACTCGCAGAGAGAAGGGAATACCGCTCCAACTCTTTACGTCCGCGGCATCTTCCACCGTCGCCAGCAACAGATGTTTCGGCATAGCGTCACATCCCCTGCGTCAGCGTATCGCCAGCTCATCCAGCCGGTCGAAGAACTCCGGAAACGAAATCTTCGCCGCGTCTGCTCCCTGAATCTCCGTTTCACCCTCAGCTCGCAGCGCCGCAATCGAAAACGCCATCGCAATCCGGTGGTCCAACCCGGAGTCGATCACGCCGCCATGCAGCGTCTGCCCACCCGGAACATCCATGCCATCCTCATGCTCAATCACCTCCGCGCCCATCGCGCGCAGGTTCTTCACCACCAGAGCAATGCGGTCGCTCTCCTTCACCCGCAGCTCCTTCGCATCGCGTATCCGAATTCCATCGCGACTATAAGGCCCAATCGCCGCAATTACCGGCAGCTCATCGATCAACTGCGCAGAGAGCGATCCCGAAATCTCCATCCCCTTGAAGCCGCCAAACCCGCGCTGCACCTGGATCGTTCCAGCCATCTCACCATGCTGCTCCTGCACATCCAGCACCTTAATCATCCCACCCATCGCGCTGATCGCATCCAGCAGCGTAGCCCGCGTCGGATTCATCCCCAGCAAATCCAGCACCAGGTTCGAGTCCTCATACAACAACGCCGCACAAAGAAAGAACGCCGCTGAAGACATATCACCCGGTACCGTTGCATCGATGGCCTTCAGCTTCTGGCCGCCTTCGATATAAACCCGATTCTCCCGCCGCTCCAGCTCCACCCCGAACGCCCGCAGCGCGTGTTCGCTATGGTCCCGCGTCCTCACAGACTCCGCAAACGAAGTTGTCCCCGCCGCACCCAGACCCGCAAACAGCACAGCCGTCTTTACCTGCGCACTCGCAATCGGAGCCTCAAAATCAATCGCCTTCAGCGATCCACCATGCACGGTCATCGGCGCATGGCCTTCGGTCAGCTCAATCCGCGCGCCCATCGCCTCCAGCGGCTTGCGAATCCGCTCCATCGGTCGTACCGTCAGCGACTCATCGCCTACAAACCTATACGTGCCTTTTTGCGAAGCCACCAGCCCCGCCATCATCCGCATCGTCGAACCGGAGTTCCCACAATCCAGATCGCCCTTTGGCTGCTGCAACGCGCCACCCACACCGGTCACGCCAATCGTCGCGCCCTCAAGCGAAACCTTCGCCCCCATCGCCTCCATGCAGGCAAGGGAACTATGCGGATCGGCGCCCGTGGAAAAGTTCGTCAGCCGCGATGTGCCTTCAGCAAAACCAGCCAGCATCGCATACCGGTGCGAAATAGACTTATCGCCGGGTAGCGTTAAAGACCCGCGAAACCCACGCGCCGGTCGAATAATCTGTGTCGTAGAAGAGGAGGAACTATGTGCAGCAGAAGCCATGCCTCATTTTAACCTGAGTTGATCTTCTCGCTGTCTACCCTCTACTGTCTGCCCCTAGTGCCCCGGAGGATTCTCCGGCATCAACCGAATATCCGGCACGCCGCGATAGCGTTCGGCATAGTCCATGCCATACCCGATCACAAACCGATTCGGAATCTTGAAGCACACAAAGTCCGCTTCAATCGGCACCAGCCGCCGCTCCGGCTTATCCAGGCAGGTCGCAATCTTCAGCGACGCCGGCTTATGCTGCAGCATAAGGTCGCGCAGATAGTTCAGCGTCAGCCCGGTATCGAGAATGTCCTCGACGATGATCACGTGTCGCCCCTCGATGGGGTTGTCGATATCCTTGATCAGCTTCACAGCGCCGGACGAAACACGCGCACGTCCGTAGCTCGACACCGCCACAAAATCAAATGTGTTGTCCACCGTGATCGCGCGCGCCAGGTCAGCCAGAAAAATCGCCGCCCCTTTCAACACGCCGATCAGAACAATCGACTCTCCGGAATATTCTTCGGAGATCTCCTTGCCCAGTGCAGCAACACGTTCGGCAATCTGTTCGGTAGAAAAAAGTACATCCATGGTTCCAGGCGGGACAAACTCGGGCAACGGCATCGGCATTCAAATAGGGTAGCTCAATCCACGTGAGGAAAACAGCGGCTTTTCCCGCATATCGCGCAGAGCCTCAACCTCCCGATATACTCAAGAGAACATGTACCCTTTCATCAATATTGGATCTGCGCATATCGGCACCTTCGGGCTGCTCCTCTGGTTCGCTGCTGTCTGCGCCACCGCTGTCCTGCATAAGAACTTCATGCGTTTCAAGGTAGACGGCGACGCCCTCGGCATCGTCGCGCTCGTCACCCTGGCCGGTATCGCCGGCGCCAAAACCTGGCACGAGCTGCAGAACGTCCACGAGCTCACCGCCGCCTGGCGTCAGATCATGCTCCCCACCTGGCACCATCCCACTGACATCCTCTTTGGCTTCCTGCATTGGTTTCAGGCCGGCTTCGCCTGGTTCGGTGGCCTCGTCGCGGGTATCGCCATGCTCCTCTGGCAGGGTAGAATCACCCGTTTCGCCGGTCCTCTTGAAGGCACACAGGGCGCAAAGGTCGGCGGAATCAGGATGCTGGACCTCGCTGCTCCCGCCGCCGCCATCGGCTACGGCGTCGGCCGCATCGGCTGCCTCACCTCCGGCGATGGCGACTACGGCATCAACACCACGCTTCCGTGGGGCGTTCACATGAAGTTCAACGCCCTCGTCCCACCCAATCCACCGGATGCCCTCGTTCAGCCCACACCCATCTACGAGTTCCTCTATGCCCTCGTCATCTTTTGGATACTCTGGCAGCTAGGCAAGAAGTACAAGCCAATCGGCTGGCTTACCGGCCTCTACCTGGTCCTCAGCGGGTTCGGCCGTTTCCTCGTAGAGTTCGTCCGCATCAACCCCAAGCTCTACTTCGGCCACACCATGTCGAACGCTCAGGTAGCCGCCCTCGGAAGCTCCCTCGTTGGCATCCTTGTCATGCTTTGGGCGATTAGGGCCAACAAGCAATGGGCTCCAAAGCTAGCCGACGACCCAAGAACCTGAGCTCGCACCCAAAACCTTGTCAACCCTTCAAAACGCCTAAACTATAGACAGATAAGTAGATAGGTTTGGCTTAGTTACCCCGCACACTTGCTATAATTAACAAATAAGCCTTACTTCACGAAACTTGTTTTTAAACTTTGCGATCTTTGCGTGAAGGCTTTTGGTTCGTGGCTGCACTCCCCTAACCCTTTTCAAATGAAACACTTGGAGCTAAGTCCTTTAGAAGAACATACTTACGAGACATCTCTGTCCCGGAGCCCAACATTCTAAAGCACTTACTCCCAAGACACCCCAAAAGGGGGGAGGGGGGTACCTACAACCGCTTCAGGTAAGCCCGCGCCAACTCCAGCTCCGGGAACAGCCTCTCTTCGGCCTGGAACTCCCTGGAGTGTACACATCGTCGCCCAGCCTTCACCTTTACCGGATGCTTCAGGTGCAGCATCTCGTGGTACAGCAGATACTCAATCGCATACCGCGGCGTCCCCGGCCGGTCGAACACCCGGCTCACCACAATCGTGTTGTGCGCCGCGTCATAGTGCCCGAGCATCCGCTTGGCCACATGAGCGCTCCACGTTAACGTTGGCCGTCCCAGCAGCCCATGAAAGAACCGCCGGTTCACCGCCTCGAACACCTCATCTAAATCCCACAGATGCCCCTGCGGCGAGCTGATCCGCTTCCGTCCCCGCGTCTGCCGAATCCGCTCCGCCTGTTTGGACACCGCCTCCGACTGCGTATATCGCCGGTATCGGTCGGCATACACCGGCTCAATCGGCTTTCGATAAAGCTTGGCCAGAAGAATATGAGCAATCGCATGATGAATCGTCTCCGGCGAATGCTCCAGCAGATCGGAGAGCCTCACGATCAGCTTCCCAT
>Ga0302313_10002695_pt1 | contig 12160 bp, 14 predicted proteins | sample III_Palsa_N2_2_FD_200454 | JGI IMG/M metagenome (GOLD analysis project Ga0302313, IMG submission 200454) | Peat permafrost microbial communities from Stordalen Mire near Abisko, Sweden - III_Palsa_N2_2 | ecosystem: Environmental > Terrestrial > Soil > Palsa > Peat permafrost | place: Sweden...
ACCGGCCCGCGATCCCGCCTCAAGCGCGGTCGCAAAAATAGATAAAATTTCGCCTAAAAGTTAATTGCTTTGCCAAATGTTTGCTTGCCAACGTTTTCAGCCGCGCCCAAGGTACGCGAATCTGCAGAAAGCATCCCCCCATTCGGATTGAGATGAGCCTCCTTCCCGTCTCCATAACCGTGACAGAACTGAGCGTGGCGCCCCCGCCGGCTTGGTTTCAACCGTTGCTGAGCTATTGGGAACAGAAGCGGGCGGGCGGGCGGCTGCCGGCCCGCGCCGATCTCGATCCGGTCGACATGAAGTCCCTGCTCGGCTGGCTCAGCCTGGTCGATGTGCGGCCAACCGGCCCGCGCTTCGCCCTGCGGCTGCTCGGCAGCGCCCATCCGCCGCGCGCCTTCGGCCCCCGCCATGGCCAGGACCTCTCGACCATACAGCCGGAGGCCTATCGCGACGCCGTCACCCGGCAATATGAAACGACGCTCGACCGCTGCGCCCCGACTCTGCATGAAAATGTGCTGAGCTTCGGCAATTATCGCTTCGGCTATCAGCGCATCGCGCTGCCGCTGGCAAAGGACCATGTGACGCCCGACATGCTGATGGTTGCCTCGCTGGTCAACCCGATCGAGCATGGCCGTTTCTTCACGGCCTATGCCCAGGCGGTCGCCGGCCGGGCTAAGGCCCGCAGCGACCATTGATCGCGTAGAGCCGGAACTGCGGCAACTGATAGAGCGGCGTCAGGCACGCCAGCGTCAGTGCCGGAACCGGACGGCGATCGACGATCGCCAGCGCGCCATATTGCCCCAGCACCGAAAGCGCCGCCGCCCGCCTCGCCGGGTCGGTCCCGGTCAAACCGATCCAGAGCGCGTCCGGCTCCGACTCCGACGCCAAGGCTGCGAACGCCGGCGTCAGGGCCAAGGGCTGCTGACCCGCATAGGTGAATTCGGTCGGCACGAAGGCATCGACCGCAATGATCGCGTAGGTCGGCAGATGCAGCAACGGCAGGTCACCGGCACCGACCGCGCCCGGGCCGCTTGCGACCGCCAGCTTCGTGCCCCGCGGCAATTGCCCGAGCGCCGTCAGAATCGGCCGGTAGGTTCGGTCGGCCCTGAACCAGGCGTGCTCGACCACAGCCATGCGCGCGGCGAACAAGCCGAGCAGCGCCGCGCCGACCACCATGCTCGTGCGCCGCGACCAGGCGACCGGGCGGCTGGCGGCGATCAGCAGCAGGAACAGCATGACCGGCAGCCGGTGATCGACGCCGCTGCCGCCGAGCAGACGGGCCGGCATGAGCAGATAGGCCAGCACCAGCACGGCCAATGCCGCACCCAGCCGCCGATCGAGCGTCAGCCGGCCGCGCCAGAAGCCGAACCCGAGCGCCAGCACCAGCAGCGCGAAGCCCGCGACATCGAACGGCCGGCTGTAATTGTCGAACACGCTGAACAGCAGATCGAATTTCCGCAGCGGATTGGCCCAGGCGAGACCACCGCCATCGCCGGGCCCCGGCCGCCAGGCCGCGAGCCACAGCAGGACCGGCGGCGACAACGGCAGCACCAGCGCGCTGGCGGTTCGGGCGAACCGGCGGCCGCGTCGGGCCCTGAGCGCCGCCCATAGCGCCGGGATCTCGACGCCCCCGATCATCAGGGCCAACAGGCCGAATGCCACCAGATGGCAGAAATAGGCAACCAGCGCCGCCGCGCCGACGGCGCAGAAGCGGCGGATCGGCCGATCCGCCAGGCCCAGCCAGGCCGCCAGTCCGATCAGCGCCACGCCCAGCCCGGCCAGGTAATTGACGAAACCCCAGAGCAGGATGCGGTTATAGAGCAGCAGGAACGCCGCGAGCGGCCAGAACGACCAAGCACGCCAAGCCGCCCGATGCACCAGCATCGCGCCGCCCGCCATCAGCGCCAGCGCCAGGCCGACGAACAGCCGTCCGGCGAGATCGAGCGGCAGGATATGGGCCAGAACCGGCACGACCGCATCCATCGCCAGGTTCGGCAACAGGCTCCAGCGGATGTCGTAGGCCCGGGCGAGATCCGGCGACGCCCCGCCGTCGAGCAGGATATGCATGCGCGCCAGATGGTTCGGATAGTCGAGCAACGGCGGCACGCGCACGCTCGCGAGCGGAATCAGCGCCGCGAACAGCAGCAAAACAAACCCGGCTGCGACCTTGCGACCGGTTGTCATACGGCCCGCCGGCGCTATTTGCGCTTCCAGGTCACGACCGACGAGACGGCGTAATTCCAGACGCTGCCGATCGCGGCGCCGGCGATGCCGAACAGCCACCAGTAGGACGCGTTGTTGTTGTCGAACAGGTAGTTCGCGACACCGACATTGCCGGCGATGCCGACGCTGCAGACGAGCGAGAAGGTGATCAGGCCCCGGACGAAACCCCAGCCCCTGAGGCGGCGATCGCTATAGGTCAGGAAATTATTGAGCGTGAAATTGCCGACCATGGCGATGCCGGCCGCCGATCCCTGCGAAACCGCGAAATTCAAATGGCCGACATTGAGCGCCAGCCACAGGATGATCAGATGGGCGACCACGCCGATGCCGCCGACGATGCTGAACAGCACGAAGCGGACCGGGACATAGGGACCGATCAGCTTGTCGGCGAGCAGCACCAGATATTCCCAGGCGACGAAGGCGTCGAGCTTGCTTTCGCCCGAATGGCGCAGGCGGAATTCGTAAGGCAGTTCCTTCAGCCGCAGCGGTTTCGGCGACGAGGCCAGCAGATCGACCAGGATCTTGAATCCGACCGCCGACATGGTCCGGACCGCGCAGTCGAAACCGTCGCGCCGGATCATGAAGAAGCCGCTCATCGGATCGGCGATCCGGGTCTTCAGCACCAGTTGGCTGAGCCGGGTCGCGAGACCGCTGATATTGGCGCGCCGCTTGTTCCAATCCCCCAGCCCGCCGCCGTCGGTATAGCGCGAGCCGACCACCAGATCGAACGGCTCGTGCTGCAGACAGGCGAGCATGGCGGGCAACAGCCGCTCGTCATGCTGCAGGTCGGCGTCCATGACCGCGACATAGGGCGACTGGCTGGCCTGAATGCCCTCGATACAGGCTGACGACAGGCCGCGCCGGCCGATGCGATGCAGACAACGCAGACGCCCGTCGGTCAGGGACAGGCGGCGGATCTCGTCGCGCGTGCCGTCGATCGAATCGTCATCGACGAAGATCGCCTCCCAGGCAATTCCCGTCAGCACGCGGTCCAGGCGCGAGACCAGTTCGGCGATGTTGCCGCACTCGTTCATGGTGGGAATGACGACGGTCAATTCCGGACTGGGCGACAGCAGCCGGGCCGCCTCGACGGGACCACCCGATGTCCCAGAAGATCCAACGTCCAACGCCATTACCGCTCCGAACTCCGTCATGCGAACAACCCGTCCAGCCCCTAGGTATAGGCTGAAACCCATCGCCGTCGCCACCCCGGCGGCGTTCCCGCCGTGCTGATCGCGAAACCAGGCCAAGCTCATAAATTTCGCTCGGGTATTCACAGCCAGCGATGGCTTCACATTTGCCTGTGACTGTCGTCACACGTCTTTGTTATGATGAGATGCGAATTTTAGACGAATGGAGGATACGAGAGCGGAATTTGCTCTACTCCCGCGAAAGTAGTCTTAAAGACTGCTTGTTCATTCGGCTCACCGCTAAAGGTTTTTCAGCGTTCATGCCTCAACGCACTTTGTCTTCGGACCGGCCCGCCTCGCTCCCCTTGCGGGGAAGTCCCAATACGCGTCACTCCATCGAGCCGCAGGGGACGCCCCCACGGCGCGTGACGACCGCGAACGTGAAGCCCGAAGCGCGTTTCGCGTTCTGGAGCGACTACGTCAGTCCTCATTCCCACGCCTTGATCATGCCGAGCACGCCGCTGCACGACTATCGGACCAGGGCGACGCTCCGCGAACGCGACGACGTCAGCATTCAGCGGGCCGTGTCCGATCCGATCGGATTCCAGCGCACCCCCCAGCACGCCGCCCGGCAGCGTGGGGACCGCGTGCGGATTTCCTATTGCGCCAAGGTCGACGGCGGCTTCGAGTCGGGTGGTCGGTCGGCGCGCATCGCCAACGGCAGCGTTTTTTTTCGCGACTATCGCGGCACCGGCAACTTCTGGAGCCACGGCGTTTTCGAGGAAACCTGGCTATTCGTGCCGCGTGACTGGTTTGTCGAAAGCAGCAAGGTCGTGCAAGCGTTCGACGGCGCCATCTTTCAGTCCGACCATTTCCTGGCCAGGCTGATGGCGCAGAAGATCGAGGCGGTCGCGACCCACGCGAACGATAGCCATGGTTCCAGTTTCCACCAGGCGATCAAGGCGTTGCGCTTGGGCATCGAGGATATCTTCGCTGCCCGATCGAGCGACAGCCACCGCCGGAAGCTGCTGGTGAAGGCAGAGCGGCTGCAGCGGATCAAAGCCTACATGAACCGGCATGCCGACGATCTGGATCTGACGCCCGACCGGATCGCCGACGCGCTCGGGATGGCGCGCTCCAGCCTTTATCGCCTGCTCCAGGAAGAAGGGTTGCAGATCAATGCCCATGTCGCCGAATATCGCCTGACGATGATCGCCCGGACGCTGCGCGATCCGGCCTGGGCCGGCCGCGCGATCGGCGAGATCGCCGCGCTCTGGGGCCATATCGACCAGGCCTATTTCGCCCGAGCCTTCAAAAAGCAGTTCGGCATGACGCCGAGCGACTATCGGGCGCAAGGCCCGGTCGGCTCGGGCAGAGCCTACCTCTGAGGCCGGGCGGTCCGGGAACCAAGGGAGAACGAACCGCGTGACGGCCAATTATCTCGCGTTTCATGCCGCCGAACGGCCGCAGGCCGTCGCTTTGATCGTGCAGGACCGCGAGATCAGCTTTGCCCAGTTCCATCGGGATCTGGGCCGGGTCACCCATGCGCTCCAGGCGATGGGCCGGCCGCCGGGCAGTTCCGTCGCGATCCGGTGCGGCGATCTTTATTTCCATTGGCTGCTGCTGGGCTTCGAGCACCTTGCCGTGACCACGGTCTCCCTCGATGAGCGCGAGGGCGACGAGGCCGCGGCCTTCCTGTCGACGATTGATCTCACCTTGAGCGATGCGCCGATTTCGACAGGCAATGCGTTCCTGCTGATGACGCCGGACTGGCGCCGCCGGATTCTCGACGCGGATCTGCCGGTCGATGCGGCGGTGCCGGAGCGCGTTCTCGACGCGCCGCTGCGCATTCTGCGGACCTCGGGCACGACGGGCCTGCCGAAGCGGCTGCATTTCTCGCGGGCGACGCGAGACGCCTGGCTGGCCGCGATCCAGTGGTTCGCGCCCTATTCGATCGAGACGCGGTCGCTCATCGCCCTGCCCTTCACGGTCGAAGGCGCCTATTCGGCCATGACCCTGTGCCTGCGCTGCGGCGGCACGGTGGTCGCGGTGCCGTTCAATCAGACCGGCGCCATCCCGGCGCTGCTGGTGCGCCATGCCGTCACCTATATGACCCTGCTGCCGATCCAGCTGAAACAGCTGCTGGATGAGTTGCCGGCCGGTTTCGTGAAGGCTGCCGGCCTGGGCATGGCGACGATCGGCGGCGCGGTCGGCAACGACCTGCGGGCGGCGGCGCTCGAGCGCCTGGCGGGCACGCTCTACGACATCTACGGCACGAACGAGGCCGGCTTCATCTCGCTCCGCCGCACGGGCGGACCGGAAGGGGTCAGCGTCATAGCCCCGACCGTCCAGGTCGAGGTCGTCGACGAGGCCGACAGGCCGTTGCCCGAGGGGGCCGTGGGCCAGGTGCGGGTCAAAAGCGACGGCATGTTCGCGGGATATCTGGACGATCCCGCGACGAACCAGCGGATGATCCGCGGCGGCTGGTTCTACCCGGGCGACGTCGGCATGCTGCTGGGCGACCGGCGCCTGAAGATCCTCGGACGCGACGACGAGCTGCTCAATATCGGCGGCGTCAAATTCGGACCGGACAGTCTCGAGGATCGAGTCCGCGCGATGGTCGCGCTCGGGGATATCGGGGCCTGCAGCATTCGGAACCGCGCGGGCATCGGCGAGGTCTATCTGGGCGTGGTCAAGCGGCCGGACGACGACGATGGGGTCTATGGTCGCGTGATGAACGCCGTCGGCACGCTGGGTCTGGGCCTGTTCTACGTGGTGAAGCTCGACCTGATCCCGCGCAATCCGAACGGCAAGATCCGGCGCAAGCACCTGAAGCGCGACATCGTCGACGGATTCACCCGCCACGACCCGACCTGGCCAGAGCGCGTTACGCTGGATCCGACGGAACTCGCCGAACCGGATGCGAAGAAAGAGCCGCTATAGATCGAGACCGGGCCGGATCGGCGACTCGCGGCCTGAGCCGGGCATGGCATCCGACGCAACGGGTTTCGCTCCTCCATCGCGAGATAGCGCCCATGCGTCGCAATCCTCTCGACAGGGGCGCCGGTGTTTAGTAAAACCCCGGCCTCGGTTCGGGGGCGTTTAGCTCAGTTGGTAGAGCAGCTGACTCTTAATCAGCGGGTCGAAGGTTCGAGCCCTTCAACGCCCACCATCCGAACGAAGGCATGAAGGCCGCAGAATCTGATAGGTTCTGCGGCCTTCGCCGTTTTGGCCCCTCGCGTCGGACAGGTTCTCCATGGTATCGCCCGCCCCGCTTGCCTTGACCCGCCCGCCCGACCGCGAGGTCGCCGCCGCCGTGCTGGTCGGCCGGGACGGCCGCTATCTGCTGCAGCGGCGCGACGACAAGCCCTCCATCCATATGCCGGACCATTGGGCCCTGTTCGGCGGCAGCCTCGATCCGGGCGAGACGCCGGCCGTGGCGATGGTGCGCGAGCTGCAAGAGGAGCTGGGCTTCCGCGCGACCGACGTGACGCCGCTCGCCGGCCTGGCGCTCGATACCCGGCCGGTCGACCGGCTGTGGCGCATGCATTTCTTCGTCGTGCGCTTCACCGAGGCCGAATTGGCGGCCATGGTCCAGACCGAGGGCGCCGGCAAAGGCCTGTTCACCGCGGCCGAGGCCCAGGCGCTGCCGAAGGTCGCGCCCTGGGACCTGATGGCGGTGATGCTGCATGCCCATGGCGCGGCGCTGTTCCCGAACATCGAGACGCTGCAGTCCAGCTAGGCGCATGCCGCCCAGACATCCTGCTAAGCGGGCAGATCTCTCGTGTCCACGTAATTCGTTTGTCGGACGACACGTGCTTCAGGTCAAACCAGCGCTGCCCAGCTCGTCACTCCATCGATCGTCGTCTTACGTCTTAAATGCGCCAGCGGGATCATTTTCATTGTTCGCACTTCAGTACCAAACACTGTCTTGAATTCCATATTGAGCGCCGCAAGATCGTCCCATGCCACCCGTAACATTACGGACTTTCCGCCCATTGCCCCGGCGCCCTTTTCAGTTATCGACATACTCAGAATCCCGTCTTTCGACGCGTCCGCACCCTCGCCCCACGCCGCCTGTTTAGGCGCCAACCCTCCAGCGGCAATGATCAATGTAAGATTTGCCTCTTTCGTGCAGTGAAAGAGGAAACCGCCAAGCGGCTTGGCGGCATTCTTTCGATCAGCATGCTTTTTGGCCCATTTTCCCTTGCTCTCATTATACGCTTCCCAAGATGGGTATTTGCCACCGGGCGGCTTTGAGGCCGGTGCAGCGCGCTGAACAATGTTTGCCGTCACCGGGAAGCGTGCTGATCCCGGATGCTGAATGGCAGCCGCCGATGGCATAGATGAGCGCGGGCTATAACGGGTAGCCGGCGGAAGCGGCAATCTGGCACGATCGATCTCAGATTTGGCCTGAACGTTGGCAACGGGATAACGGGTCGGCGGCGGCGAATGTTTGACCATCACGGCACTCGCGATTGTTCACTCTTGTCCAGGTGCCGATTGTACATCAGGTGTGGCGATTCGATCGGTCGCGATTATTGAGCTGAAACCCGACACGGCAAACCAGGACGTTGCTGATGCCGCCGATAACGCGGCGATCTCAACGCGCGGCTTGCCAAGCGTATCAGTCGGGAGATGCGGAGAACGATTGCTTGCAGCTCGGGTCGGAACTGTCGTAAATCACCTCTCGATGGCTACACCCATATGAACGGACCGGCATTGAAAGTTGGAAATTTTCGCTCAATTCTCCGACTCGCTGGAAACAGAATAAAGTGTAGACCATTGAACCGCTGGTGGGCCGGATTAGCACAGGGGTAGTGCAGCGGTTTTGTAAACCGAAGGTCGCGGGTTCAAATCCTGCATCCGGCACCAGCTGCCCTTCGCGGAACCATTCCGCCGATGCCAACGGTTACCGGCTAGGCCACCATCGCCAAACCACCTGCCCGGGAGTTGAAGCCATGCGCAGAAGCGTCCTGATCCTAGCCCTCATCGTCGCAGCCTTGCCGCTCGCGGCGGCCCATGCCGACGACACGCCGGCCGTCGAGCAGGCGCGCCAGGACGGCCATGATATCGGCCAGGGCACGCACGACACCGCCGTCGCGGTCGGCACCGGCGTCGAGACGACGGCCACCAAGGTCGGCCACGGCATCCGCGACACCGCGATCCAGGTCGGCCATGGCGTCGACAATGCGGCCCATGCGGTCGGCGCCGGGTTCGAGTCGGGCTGGAATTCGCTGACCGGCAAGGACGACAGGCCCCACTGACGTCATGCGCGCACCTTGTCGGACCAGGAGAGTTCATGCGTTGCCGCCTTTGCGACCATGATTGCGCGCCGGCGTTCGAACGCACGGTGCTGCGCCGGCTGACGGTGCAATATTATTCCTGCCCCCAGTGCGGCGCGCTGCAGACCGAGACGCCGACCTGGCTCGACGAGGCCTATGGCAGCGCCATCGCGGCGCTCGATACCGGCATCGTGGCGCGCAACCTGGTCAATCAAGCGGTCGTCTTCCTGCTGGCGCGGATCCTCGGCCCGGCGGGCCGGCTGGTGGATTTCGGCGGCGGCACCGGCCTGCTGTGCCGCCTGCTGCGCGACTTGGGATTCGACGCCCATCTGATGGACCGCTATGCCGATCCGGTGTTCGCGCGCGGCTTCGGCCTGACGCCGGAGACGGCCGGCCAGGCCCCCATCGCCATCCTGTCCTGCTTCGAGCTGTTCGAGCATCTGTCGGCGCCCGACGCGGATCTGGCCGCCCTGTTCGCGCTCAAGCCGGCCCTGCTCGTCGCCTCAACCAAGCTATGCGACGGCCAGGGCGCCGACTGGCCCTATCTGGTGCCCGAGACCGGCCAGCACGTGTTTTTCTATGCCCGCCGGACCATGGCGACGATCGCGGCCAGGCATGGCTACGCCTACATCAACCGCGGCGACTACCACCTGTTCCTGCGCGATCCGCTGTCGCCCGCGCGGCGGGCGCTGATCCGCCTCGCGCTGTCGCGGCCCGGCCTGCTGCTCGCGCGGCTGCTGATCGCGGTGCGGCTCGATACGCGCTTCGCCGAGCGGGACCAGGCCCAGTTGAACAACGGGCTGTAACCACGTCGCATTGCCGGAACGGACCGGCTCGGCTAGGCTCCGCCCCGTTCCGTTCCGCTAACAAGCTCAGGTGCCCCATGCCGCAGATCGCCATTTTCGTCGAGTTCGAGCCCCTGCCCGGCCAGCAGGCGCAGTTCGAGGAGGTCATTCGCGAGCATGCCCGGCGCACCAAGGCGGAAGAGCCGGGTTGCCTGCGCTTCGACGTGCTGTATGTGCTGGACGAGGCCGGCCAGCGCGTGCCGAACAAGCTGATGGTCAGCGAGCTCTATGCCGATGCCGCCGCGGTCGCCGCCCATCGCGGCACCGATCGCATCAAGCAGGTCGGCGCCACGCTCGGCCCCCTGCTCGCCAACCGCCGCCTGATCGCGGCCGAGGTCGAAGCTTGAAACGGCTCGCCCTCTGCGCCGCCATAGCGCTCTGCGTGGTGGCGCTGCCGGCGCGCGCGACCGACCCGGCCGGCCCGGCGGCCAAGCGCTGGAAGCAGGCCGACGCGTGCATCGCCGACGCCAACAAGCAGGTGCCGGACCATAACGCGGCGGCGCTGCGCAAGCGCGACCAGCTGACCAACGATTGCATGGTGGCCCACAAGCTGCAGCCGCTGACCAAGGTCGCCCCGGCGGACGACACCCCGCCGGCACCGGCCACGCCGCCGTCGAACTGAACGGGGCCGGCATGCTCCCCGCCCGACACCGGCGCCTGGCGCTCGCCCTGCTCCTGCTCGGGCTGAGCGGCACCGCCCGCGCCGCCGACGAGACCGATCCGCACAAGCAGCCGGTCAGGGTCGTGGCCGACCAGCGCCTGACGGTGCAAGGCGCGGCCGGCACCGGCGTGCTGCCGCTCTATGTCTCCGGCGACTGGAGCCGGCCCGAACCGGAGGTGACCCGCGCGGTTCTGGTGTTCCACGGATTGCTGCGCGACGCCGACGTCTATCTGAAATCCGGCGAGGCGGCACGCGCCGAGGCCGGCGACGCCGGGCACGGCACGCTGCTGATCGTCCCGCAATTCCTGGCCGATATCGATATTCCCGCCCATGGCCTGCCGGCCGAGACGCTGCGCTGGGGCCGCGACAGCTGGATGGCGGGCGATCCCGCGCACGGGCCGGCCCCGGTCAGCTCGTTCGAGGCGATCGACGCGATCCTGGCCCGTCTGGCCGACCGCGCCCTGTTTCCCAACCTCGCGACGGTCGTGGTCGCCGGCCATTCCGGCGGCGGTCAGGTCGTCGAGCGCTATGCCGTGGTCGGCCGGGGCGAGGCGGCGCTGACGGCGACGGGCGTCCATGTCCGCTACGTCGTCGCCAACCCGTCGTCCTACGTCTATTTCAGCCCGGACCGGCCGTTGCCGACCGGCGGCACCGGCCCGTTCGCGGGCGCCGCCGCCTGCCCGGCGTTCGATGATTGGAAATACGGCTTCGAGGCGCCGCCGCCCTATGTCGCGGGCGCGAGCGCCGCGGCGCTGGAGGCCCGGTTCGTCACACGCGACGTGGTCTATCTGCTGGGCACGGCCGACACCAACCCGAACCACCCGGCGCTCGACAAGAGCTGCGCCGGCGAGGCCCAGGGCCCCTACCGCTTCGCCCGCGGCCACGCCTTCTTCGCCTATCTGCAGGCGCGCCACCCGGCCGGTCTGGCGCAGCGCCTGTGGGAGGTGCCGGGCGTCGGCCATGACGGGGCCAAGATGCTGGGCTCCGCCTGCGGGTTGGCGGCGCTGTTCGACAAGCCGGGTTGTGGGTCGGATTAGAGTGGGCCGGGTTTCGGAGCGCGAGAGGGTGCGATCCATAGTAGTATGATCCGAAGCTGGCCAACTCGCCCCGAAAACAGTTTTGACAGTTACTCCTCGGTCTACCTAGAGCGCGTTGACATTCATTTGGTCCAGATGAACGCGCCGACGAGGCAGAGAATGGATAGGAATGCCCTTGGGGTCTGATCATAGCGGGTGGCGATGCGCCTGAAGTGCTTGATTTTGAGGAAGAAGCGCTCGACGAGGTTGCGCTCGCAATATAGGGCATAGTCGCAGGGGACTTGCGGCGATGTTTTCCTTGGCGGGATGACCGGCACGGCATCTTGGCTTTGGATGGTGTCGCGGAACGCCTTGGCATCATAGCCCTTGTCGCCCAGGACATAGTCTGCGGGCAGATCGGCGATGAGGGCTTCGGCCTGGGTGATGTCGCTCGCCTGTCCCGGCGTCAGGATGAAGCGCAGAGGATTGCCCAAGGCATCGACGACGGCATGGATCTTGGTGGTCAGTCCGCCGCGCGAGCGCCCGATCGCACGAGCTTCAGGCCCCCCTTTTTGCCCGCCGCATGCTGGTGCGCCCGGACGATGGTCGAGTCGATCATGACGTATTCGAAGTCGGGATCGGCCGCCATGGTGGCGAACAGCCGATCCCAGACGCCGGCCTTGGACCAGCGCGAAAAGCGGACGAAAGCACTGTTCCAATTCCCGAAGAAGCCCGGCAAGTCGCGCCATGGCGAACCGGTTCGGGCCATCCAAAGCACCGCTTCGACGAACAGCCGGTTATCAGCGCCCGTCCGGCCGGGATCGCTGCGCTTGCCCGGCAAATGCGGCGCGATCCGTTCCCACTGGTGATCCTTCAGGATCAGCCGAGCCTCGCTCATTCAAGCCTCCTTCGAGAAAAGGAGTTTGAATCAGATTTTTTGCGTCAGGGGAATCCTAAATGTCAACGCGCTCTAGAAGGCACGGAGATTTGTGACTGGCTC
>Ga0302313_10002697_pt1 | contig 12157 bp, 12 predicted proteins | sample III_Palsa_N2_2_FD_200454 | JGI IMG/M metagenome (GOLD analysis project Ga0302313, IMG submission 200454) | Peat permafrost microbial communities from Stordalen Mire near Abisko, Sweden - III_Palsa_N2_2 | ecosystem: Environmental > Terrestrial > Soil > Palsa > Peat permafrost | place: Sweden...
GAAATCTCATCCCTAGCGTCTCCATCGAAACTCACGAAGATTAAAGCGCACTCTAAAGGGCAGGGGCCTCAGCCTTGCCCATAAACCTGTACGCCCATTTTTGGTGCAATATCTCACGCCCCGCAGGCTTTCACAAGTCCGAAGTCAACCCATCTCCGCTCAAGACTTTAGCCCGAAAAGTATGGGAGGGGAGGGTCCCCACCAATGTTAAGATCTCGCGAACTTTCAAACATTCTCCAATTCCAACGATAGGATCGAGCTACCGAGGCTCATTCAGGGAGTTCCAGTGCAAGCGTCCCACGAAATCATCTACGAAGTCTCCCCCGGCGAGATCGTCGACCGGACGAAGTTCCTCTGGAACCAGCAGCGCTATCTCATCGAGAACATCAAGCTCGCCGACACCAAAGCCGGATTCGTCATGACGATCTCCGCCGCGGTTCTCAGCGCCAGCCTCTCGCCCGGCGGAAGACTCTCCTTCCACCTCTCCAAGCTCTCCTCGGTTCGCAGCTACTTCGGCACGATCCTCTTCGTCGTCGGCCTCGTCGCGCTCATAGCATCCACCCTCTTCAGCGCCTGGTCCATCAAGCCCCGACTCCGCACCAGCGCTCCGGCGTCCCCCGTCTCCTGGGTCAACCTCGCCCGCTACAAAACCCCGCAAGCCTTCCGCGACGCCAACCGGGCTATGACCGAAGGCCACGCCGCCGACCTCCTCTGCGAGCAGGTCTACTATATGGCCCGCATCTGCGTGCAGAAGCACCACCTCATCTCGACCTCCATCCTCCTCGCACTCAGCGGCGGTTTTTTAGTAGCCGCGGCGATTGCCATCCGCTAGACTAAATGCACCGATGGAAGCACCGTCATTTACCGTTGGTGACACCGTAAATCTGCCCGTGCCTCCCGTACGCCGCGCCGTGGGAAATACTGTAAATTCGCTATATTCTTGGGATATTTCAAGTGTCGCGCTATAATCCCTCAACCACATGAGAAGCGGGGAACCCGATCCGGAACCCGACAAATGCAAGGGATTTACCCCATAGCCATAATCCCTCGTCTTATATCTTGTGATTCTAAGGAGTCAGTTTGAAAATTGGGATTCGTCTCTCTACGCTGCTATTTTTGCTCTTCGCCACTGTCCCTGCGGCATATTGCCAAGCAGACGCTACAGACGTGCGGTCGATGCAGCTCTATGCTTTTGGTGGCGCGACGGGCACATTTACCGGTATTGACGGAGGCAAAAACCTTGGCATAACTGCTGGTGTGGATCTCGGTTTTGGCGGGTTCCACGACTTCCTGCCTACCATCGAAGTTCGAGGCACTTACCCTGTCGACAAGGGTACTCTAGCCAGCGAAAGCAACTTCCTTGGTGGCCTAAAGGTCGAAAGACAGTACCGTGCGTTTCACCCTTATGTTGACGTGCTCTTTGGCCGTGGCCAGATAGATTACGAGGGTGTCGGTCAGTTGAACCCCTCGCGAACGATTCTTTACCAGCGCAGCAATTCTAATGTTTTCTCGTTTGGTGGAGGCGTCGACTACGATATCTCCCCGAGTTTTGCCATCAAGCTTGACGCTCAAATACAGCGATGGGATGTTCCTGTAATCACCTCTGGAAGCGCCAACGCCTACTCTGGGACGCTTGGCGTTCTTTACCGGTTTGGTTATAGAGACAGCCGTCCGCAGTGAGCTAATATCGCGTGACGGCGTCCTGGTGGCGTTCCTGCCACCAGCAGGCGTTTACGCCGCCCTGTGGGAACAGGGACTTGCTGCAATCAACCGACGTAGTCCCATTGAAGTAATACTCCTCTTTATTGCCTTTTAGTTCGGCGGCGATAACCTGTTTCACCTCTATACTTTCCATGCCTCCTCGACCGTCGTGGGAGAGGGCAACCCTAGTTCGCCAGATGGCAAAATCCACGGGGTACGCCAGGGCAGTTAGCAGCGCTAAAGCGGCTATGGACTTGGCCAGGATGCGGACGACAAACTTCTCGATCACAAACTCTTCAGCCACTTAAATCTCCAGGTTTTTGCGTGTTTTTGCGGTGCTTGGGCCGGTGGGGGCTTCGGTTTTTACGGAGCCCTTTTACGGTGGCGACGGTGCGTTTTACGGTGGAAATCTGTCGTTACGGTGGCGACGGTGGCTAGAGGTTGAAAAGTTCTCGCAAACGCTTGGTTTGAGAGCGGCTTACGGGGATCTCGGTCTGCTTGCGATCGTCCATGCGGAGCTGGTAGCTGGACTTGAACCAGGGGACTACTTCGCGGATGTGCTGGATGTTCACGACGAAGGAGCGGTGGGCTCTCCAGAACTGCTCGGGGTCCAGTTGCTCCATGAGTTCTTCGAGGGTGCGGCAGTTGGAGTCGCCTTCTACGGTTCGTGTTACGACAGAGATTCTTCCGTCTTCGATGGAGGCGAAGCAGACGTCTTTCTGGTCGGCCAGGAGCAGGCGGCTCTGGGCGCGGACTACGACTTTGCCGGAGCGGGGGGTGGAGGCTATTGCGTGACTGCCTGAGCTGAGGGTCTGGCCTTCGATCATGCGCATCAGGGCGTCTAGTTTGGCGGCGGCGCTAGGACCTAGTTCGCTGGTGTCGGAGCCGCTGGGCAGGGCGGCGGTCTCGGCGGCGCTGGTGGCGATGCGCTCACGGACTTTTTCGAGGGTTTTGATGAGGCGCTTGTTGTCGAAGGGTTTGAGGAGGTAGTCGACTGCGTTGACTTCAAAGGCGCGGACGGCGTACTGGTCGAATGCCGTGGCGAAGACGACCTGGGGCATGCGGAACTTCTTTTCGAGGGTGAGGACTTTTTTGAGGACGGCGAAGCCGTCGAGACCGGGCATGCGGACGTCGAGGAAGATGACGTCGGGTTTGTGGGTGCGGATGAGGCTGACGGCTTCGATGCCGTTGCTGCCCTGGGCGAGGACTGTGATGTCGCCGGCGGCGTCGAGGAGGTACTGGAGTTCCTGGCGGGCCAGTTGTTCGTCGTCGATGATGAGGGCGGTGAGGGGGGTGGTCATCCGTTGTTAGTTTAGCGCGGAGGTGGGGTGGGGGTGGACTCCGATGGGGGTTGGGGTGGTGTGAGCACCCAGGTCCCCAAGTGCGAGGGACCTGGGGCACCCGGATTGTGCCGCGATGAAGGAGAACCAATACAGGGGTCCTTCACAGCGTTCAGGATGACGAGAGTATGGCGGGGCGTAGGGCGTAGGGCGTAGGGCTTAGTCGCTGTCGCTGTAGACGCGGAGGCGTTTTGGGGCGCCGTCGGCGGCTAGGTCGTGGCCGCACTGGGTGCAGTAGGCGTCGGTGATCTTGACGCTGCGATGGCAGGTTCCGCAGACGGGAGCCATCTGGAACTGGCATTGGGGGCAGAAGTGAAAGGTTGCGTCTACCGCCGTGGTGCAGTTGGGGCAGCGGGAGAGGACCGGCTGGCGGAGCATGAAGTAGACCACGGCGCCGATGCCGCCGGGGAGTACAACGCAGACCAACATCCAGAGGCCGGCGGACATGCCGCGGCGCTTGACGTCCTGGCTTACGTAGCCGAGCAGCAGCGCGTAGCTGGCCCAGAGTGTGCCCCAGGCGTAGCCCATCATCAGGCGGAGGGGCAGGAGTTCATGCTTGTGGTGCGGCATGACGACGTGGAAGATGTACTGCATGCCCACGAAGAGAGTTGCGGCCAGAACCATCGACCAGACTGGAATCATGCGCAGTTCGTCATCGCCTGCGGCGTCAGAATCAGCTTGCCGGGAAGACCACCATTGCGTCACTGGCGAACCTCCCCGTTACCGCTGTTGCGATCGCGTTTGTACCATGCGAGACCCAGCAGGGCGATCGTGAGCGGCAGAGACCACAGCATCAGCAGAAGGAGCTGATCGCTGGCATCGGGGATGCCGGTGGGCGTGAGGTCGTAGCCATCCATGATGCTCCAGACGGCGTAGATGATGATGGGGAGAAGGACGGAAAAGATACCGATCGGCAGCCAGAGGCTGCGGGTGTGGCTGCGCTTTTTGCGCATCTCGAGGGCCTGCTCGCGGATGATGCGGTGGGTGCGGTTGACGACGCTGGCGCGTGCACCGGTACCGATGTCTCGGGGCGACTGCCCCCGGTCAAAGGACGAATTCATGCCTTCACCTCGCGTGCGAAAGAGTCCTCGGGGTGACGTTCAGCGCGAAGATGAACAAGTTGTGGCTTGAGGGCTGCGAGTCCGCGATAGAGGCGGGACTTTACGGTCGAGAGCGGCGCGCGCGTTACGAGGGCGATCTCTTCGAGCGACATCTCTTCGTGAAAGCGCAGGGTTAGCACTTCGCGATAGCTGGCGTCGAGGGTAAGCATCACGGTGGCGAGTTCGGCGGCGTTTTCACGGAACTGGAACTGTTCGAGCGGGGAGGGGCCGTCCTGAATGATCTCGAAGGGGCGTTCGTCTTCGCCGCCTTCGCGCATCTCGTCGAGCGAAGCCATAGTGCGCTTGCGGGAGAGATCGATGACGAGGTTGCGGGCGATGGTGAAGATCCAGGTATCGAAACGGGCTTTGCCGTTGTACTGCGAACCACGACGGAGGACGCGAATCCAGACCTCTTGAAACAAGTCTTCGGCTACCTCGCGCTTGCTGGTGAGGAACATGAGGTAGCGCATGAGGCGGTGCTGGTAGGTTTCGATGAGCTGGTCGAGGAGTTCGGGGTCCTGGCGCTTGAGGCCGCGGGCGATTGCCGCGTTTTCGCGTTCAATCTGGCGGGCGGCTTCGGCGGTAAGAACCATGGGCGATCTCACACTCGTAATGACGCGAGTTTATAGGGAAAAGTCTCGCGGGGATAGGAATTTATTTGGGGGTTAGGTGCTCGACTTTCGTGGCTGGATGGGCGAAGAACGGGAGAGTGCCAATACAGGGGTTCTTCGCTGCGCTCAGAATGACGGCACAAAACAGGTAGCTGTCAGCCTAACAGGGAGAGATAAACTGGAAGGATGGACGTTTTGTATGGGCTGCATCCGGTGGAAGAGGCGATTCGGGCGGGAGTGCGGGAGGTGGACCATGTGAGTGTCGCGCGGGAAGGGCGGCGGGATGCTCGGATGGAAGCGGTGATGGAGCTTTGCCGGGTGGCGCGGATTCGCGTGACGATGGAGTCGCGGGAGCAGTTACTGAAGCATGCAAAGACAGAGGCGCACCAGGGGATTGTGGCGTTTTTGAAGGAGCGGAAGTACCTGGCGTTGGAGGATTTGCTGAATGCTCCGGTGGGGGCTTCGGGGAACCGGTTCTTTCTGGCGCTGGATGGGGTGGAAGATCCGCATAACTTTGGGGCGCTGCTAAGGTCGGCGGATGGGGCTGGGGTGGATGGAGTGATTGTGCCGGAGAGGCGGTCGGCTCCGCTGAGTGCGATTGCGGCGAAGACCTCCGCAGGGGCGAGTGAGCATGTGAGGCTGGCGCAGGTGGTGAATGTGACTCGGGCGCTGGAGACGATGAAGAAGCGGAATATATGGATCGTCGGGCTGGATGAGCGAGGGACGCCGGACTATACGGATTTTGATTTTCGGCAGGATTGTTGTTTGGTGCTGGGCAGCGAGGGATCGGGACTGCATGAGCTGGTGAAGCGGACTTGCGACCATTTGCTGCGGATACCGATGGCGGGGAGTGTTTCTTCGCTGAATGTGTCGGTTGCGGGGGCGGTGGTGATGTATGAGGCGATGCGGCAGCGGCGTGGGGGCACGGTTCGGGCGGCGGCGGAGTCCAAACCGCAGAAGCCGCGTAAAGGTTTGGGTTCGTGAGGTTGTGAAGGAGTCTGTGAGAGTTTCTCGATATTTTGTGAGTTCGTTCGTTTTGGGTCTGGGGTTGGCTGCGTTTGGGCAGAGTGCTCCGGTTGCGGGTGGTACTGCTGCTGTGCCGGTTGAGCCGGCTGCGGCTGCGCAGGATCAGACGCCGGAGCAGCCTAAGGGGCAGGTGTTGTTTCAAAGTCATGGGGATTCTCCCGAGCCAAAGCCTGCGGTGCCGCAGGCTGAGCCGGAGGTGGCTGCAAAGCCGAGTGGTCCGGAGCTTACGGATGCGGAGCGGTCGGCGATTTTGTTTACGGGGTATGACCTGGATGCGCGGATCAATCCGGCTACGGCGCACCTAGCGATGCGGGCTCGGATGACGTTGAAGAACACGGGCGCGGTGGCGCTGAACCGGATTGCGTTGCAAATTTCGTCGACGCTGCAGTGGGAGAGTGTGACGCTGGTTTCGGCTGCGGGCAATAAGCGGCTGGAGATGTCGCAGCATCTGCTGGATACCGATGCGGACCATACGGGCAAGGCGAATGAGGCGGTGATTGCGCTGCTGGAGCCTTTGGCGCCGGGGCAGACGTTGCAGCTCGATACGTTTTATGACGGGACGATTGTGGCCAGTGCGGGCAGGTTGGAACGGCTGGGGGCGACGCAGGCGCAGGCGGCGGGGACGGATTGGGACGCGATTGGCGGGGATGCGACGGCGTTGCGTGGGTTTGGGGATGTGCTGTGGTATCCGGTGGCTTCGCGACAGTTGTTTCTAGGGGATGGGGCGCAGTTGTTCGACGCGATTGGGGCGCTGAAGCTGAGAGAGGCCGCGGCGACGATTCGGCTGCGGCTGGCGGTGGAGTACAAGGGCGATGCGCCGGCGGCGGCTTACTTCTGTGGGCGTCGGCAGGCGCTGAAGGCGATCAGCGACGATGAGAATGCGCCGATTGCCAGCGGGACTGGTGTGGCTACGGCGGAGTTTGTGGCGGAGGCGCTGGGGTTTCGGGTGCCGAGCTTGTTCCTGGTGGCGCTGCCGGAGACGTTGATTGCGCCGCTACCGGCGTTTTATGGGGCTGCCGAGACTGCGGCTAAGCCGGTGGAGAAGGCGGATGCGGCTGCTGGGGTTTCTTCGTCGAATGCGCCTGCGGGTGGGGCTAGTACGGGTGAGGTGGCGCAGTCGATGGTGGCTGTGGAGACGACGGATGAGGGGTCGGTGAAGGCGCTGGAGGCTAGCGCGGTGGATGTGGCTCCGCTGCTGCAGGAGTGGATGGGCGCGAGGCCGCTTTCGGCGTTGACGGTGCTGGACCACTCGGGGCAGCCGTTTGAGGATGGGCCGCTGCTGGTGGGGCCGGTGGCGGTGCTGGGGACGGCGAATGCGAAGCAGGGGTTGGTCCACAGCATGACGCATGCGTGGGTGCAGACGGGGCAGCCGTGGATGGATGAGGGACTGGCACAGTTTATGGCGCTGGTTTGGGCCGAGCAGCAGAAGGGGCGTGAGGTGGCGATTGCGCAGCTCGACGACCTGATGCAGCCGGTTGCGATTGCGGAGCCGGCGATCGATCCGTCGGGCGCGAAGGAGCAGAACGCGCCGGGGGGTGAGCTTGTAGGGCAGGTGGTGGGGCAGCCGCTGATTGCGGCGACTTCGGAACTTTACTATCGGCGGAAGGCAGCGGCGGTGTGGTGGATGCTGCGCGGGATCGTGGGCGATGAAGCGCTGCAGGCGGCGTTGCAGGCGTGGCGGATGCGGGCTCCGGGGAGTGAGACGGCTGAGGAGCAGGTGTTGGGATTTGAGAAGTTGCTGGAGCGGTCGGGGAAGAAGAATGCGGCGAATCCGGTGGATCTGCGGTGGTTCTTCAATGACTGGGTGCTGCATGACCGGGGGCTGCCGGATCTTTCGATTACGGATGTGACGCCGCGGCAGCTGCCGGCGGGGCAGGGGCACAATGTGGGGTATCTGGTGTCGGTGACAGTGAAGAATGATGGGGCGGCGGCGGTGCAGGTGCCGGTGACGATCAGGTCGGCGACGTTTAGTACGACTTCGCAGCTACGGGTAGGTGGATTTGCGAGTGCGACTGCGAGGGTGATCGTGGAGGCTCCGCCGGCTGAGGTGCTGGTGAATGATGGAGGGACGCCTGAGGTGAGGACGGCGTTTCATAAGGTGACGGTGAATCCGGCGAAGGCGCAGTAGCAGTAGGGGCTAGCGATGGTGGTGTTTGGGTTTTGCGGGGAGCTCGGGGTGGAGGGCGGTGCAGGTTTGCTGGGTCGCGAAGGGGCGGATGCACTGTAGAGAGACGGTCAATGGATCGTCTGCGGCGCCATTTTTTAGGAGCGAGACAAGTTCGTCGCCGAGGGGTGGCATGGCGTTATTGCCCAATGCTGCGATCTGTGAGGGTTTTGCGGAGCCGGTTAGCTGGAAGGTGTAGCTGAGGGGGTCGATGGAGCCGGTGAGGGTGAGCTGCGAGGCTGGACTGAGGTGGATGGGGAGTGGTTGGAGCTGGAGGGTGAAGTAGGTGGGGCTCGCGGCGGGTTGCCAGTCGAAGACTACGGGTTTGGTGGAGAGGTCGAGTTGGTGGTCGCCGGTGGTGAGGGATTGGAGGGTGGCCTGTAGATCGCCTGTCCAGGTGGCGGTGGGGCCGGCGGGGCGGGTGAGCTGGCCTTCGATGAGGCCGGTGGGGTTGAGGTTCGCGGGGATGCGGATGGTGAAGAGGCGTGCCCAGTCGAGGGCCCAGTTGAAGGGGACCTGGTGGATGTCGAAGGTGACGGCGGCTGCGGCGGGGGATTGGAGGTCGAGCGATGGGGAGGCCAGGACGATGGGCTGCGGGCCGCCGCTGGGGAGGTTGCAGGTGGCGCTGGTGAGGGTGAGGAGGGTGAAGTCGGCGGCGGCGGTGCAGTGGGTGGAGATGTCGAGGAGCTTGGCGGGGAAGAAGTCGGCGCGGCGGAGGTCGGTGAGGTGAATGTCGGTGGTGAGGTTGGCGGCGCCTAGCTGGCCGATGAGGGTTGCGCCGGCTTCTACGGTGCCGCGCCAGTTCTGGTCGTCGCCGGTGAGGAGGCGGGTGGCTTCGCCCATCTGGGCGTGGGCCCAACTGGCGGTGAGGTTGATGGGGACGGCGGCTAGCTGGGAGGCTCGGCCGATGGTGCCTTCGAGGTGGATTTCGCCGGTGTCAGAGGTGTTGGTATCCGTGCGGGTGGGCTTTGCCTGAAGACGGATGTGCCACTGCTGGGGTGAGGGCAGCCAGAGGGCGAAGTCGGCGTCGGTGAGCGAGTAGGGCATCTTTTCGTTGCCGAGCTTGAGGTTGATGCGGGCGCCCGTGGCTTCGATGTAGGGGAAGCGCGGGGCGGGGCCGGGTTTGCGCTGGTCAGTGGGCGCGGTGTTGGCGTGGGCGGCCTGCATGAGGATGTCCTGCAGATTCCAGCGGCCCTGGGCGTTGCGGACGATGTTGAGACTGGCGCCGGAGCCGTTTTCGTCGACCTGGAGGCGGATGGTGGAGATTTCGATCTGGCGACGCCAGAGAGAGCTGATGCGGAGGGTGGCTTCGACTTTATTGGCTTGGATGACGGGCTCGCTGCCGAAGGCGGGGGACTCGCTGATGACGAGGTTTTCGAGCGTGAAGCCGGGTACGGGGAGGAGGTGGAAGGAGACTCGGTCGAGGTGGACGGGGCGGCCGAGGCTCTGGCTCATGTTGGTGGCGATGCGGTGGCGGAGGCGTTCGACACTGAGGAGGGGCGGCGTGACGATGAGGGCGAGGAGGAAAAGGACGGCGAGAGCGGCGAGGATGAGCCGGCGGCGCGTGCGGGGCGCGGGGTTGTCGAGGGTTTGGTCGTGGGGTGCGAGGTTCATGAAGTTTAGAGGTTTAGTTTACGCGGAGGGGGAGGTAGGAAATAGGAAGTAGAAAACGCGCCTTTGGTGGAGAGGCCGGCGTTTTGGGTGGCGCGAACGAAGAACGGGAGGAAGCAGGTCCTTCGCTCTGCTCAGGATGACAAATCTTGGAGGTTAGCGAATTACGTGGAAGGTGCGGCTCCAGCGGGTGCCGTCGAAGATGTGGAGGATGACGTGGAAGACGAAGGCCATGCGGTCGCTTAGGCCGGTCTTGGCTTCCTGGTCTTCGGGGGTCTTGAAGGACCAATAGACGAAGAGCGGGCGACCCATAATGTTTTCGTCCGGAACGAAGCCCCAGTAACGGCCGTCCTCCGATTCGGTGCGGTTGTCACCCATGGCGAAGACCTTGCCGGGAGGGACGACGAGGTCGCCGCCTTCGATGTGCGAGGGAAGGTCCTGTCGCCAGAGCTCGGTCATGTTGCCATCGTCGGGCGAAGGAGCTACGGCGGGGAAGTCGTCGCGGTATGGCAGGTAGCCGTGGGGCGACATGGGATTGTCATTGGGCTGGATGGCATAGGGCTCACTCTGAGCTACGCCGTTGACGTAAACGACTCCGTGAAGGAGGTGGATGTGGTCGCCGGGGATACCGATGCAGCGCTTGACCAGGATGAGGTCAGGGCTTTCGGGGTTGGGCTTGAAGAAGACGATGACGTCGCCGCGGTTGACGGGGCGGTAGTGTACGAAGGGCGCCCATTTGGTGGGTGGCGCGAGGGTGGTGCGGTCGACGACGACGTGGTCGCCGATGAGGAGCGTGTTCTGCATGGAGGCAGAAGGGATCTCGAAGTTCTGGAAGACGAAGCCCTGCACGAAGAGGAGCATGGCGATGACCGTGCAGATGGAGGCGAGGGCTTCGAGAGGGGTCTCGGCTACTTCGGTCCTTGGTTGCGACGATGCGGGCAGGGTTGTGTCGGCGGTGCTCATTGGCTTGGTTAGTGTAACCCGGAGGGGCAGGGATTAGGGCCCAGGGAGTAGGGAATAGCAAGAGCAACCGCAACTGCAAAAGCGAATACGGGGGTTTCTCCGCTGCGCATCGCAGAGAGCGCGATGCTTCGGTCGAAATGACAGCGGTTGGAGTGGGGTTAGCGGAGGATGCGGAGGTTGGAGACTTCGGCGTGGAGGTTGGTGGTTAGGCGGTGCCACAGGGTGGTGGAGGTGGGTTGGGAGGGTGGGGCGGCGGTGGAGAAGTAGACGAGGAGTGGGCGGGCGAGGATGGCGGAGCGGGGGACGTAGCCCCAGTAGCGGCTGTCTTCGGAGTCGTTGCGGTTGTCGCCCATGACGAAGTAGCTGTTGGCGGGGACGATGATCTCGCCGTGGACCTCGGTGCGGCGGAGCTGGGCCCACCAGTTGGGGTTGACGTCGGGGTTGGCGCGGAGGAGCGAGGGGAAGTCGTCGCGGAAGCTGTCGGGCGGGGCAGAGGAGTAGACGGCGTAGGGCTCGGTGAGGGGGTTTCCGTTGAGGTAGACGCGGTTGTGGCGGAGGTGGAGGTGGTCGCCGGGGAGGCCGATGATGCGCTTGACGAGGATGAGATCGGGGGTTTCGGGGTTGGGCTTGAGGAAGATGACGAGGTCGCCGCGATGCGGGGTGGTGGGGGGGAGAATTTTATCGAGCACGCCGGTGGGGGCGAAGGCTTGCTTGTTGCCGAGAAGGAAGTCGCCGACCATGAGCGTGGGCTGCATGGATTCTGACGGGATGCGGAAGGGTTGGACGATGAAGGTGGCGGCGAAGAGGACGACGACGAGGATCTCCAGCAGGGCCTGAAGGTGGAGGAGCAGGCTCTCGTGGGGTTTGGGAGCGGCGGTCACGCGGGGGTGTTCCATTGGGCGAGAGCGAGCTCGGCGGCGCGCTGCTGGGCCTCTTTTTTGCTGGCGCCTTCCGCAGCGGCGAGGGTGCGGGTGCCGTTGGCGTCTTCTAGCTGGGCTTCGACGGCGAAGAGGCGCTGGTGAGGTGGGCCGGACTGCGAGATGTCGATGTACCGGAGTTTGGAGGGGTTACCGGCCTGCGCGAGGGCCTGGACTTTTTCCTGGAGTAGGGTCTTGTGGTCGCGGAGGGCGCCGCGGTTAGTGCCTTCGGCGAGGGCGGTGCGCATGGCGGCTAGTTCGGGGTCGATGAGGAGGCGGTGGATGAGGGTGTGGGCGGCCTTCTGGCCGGAGGGGCCGTCGAGGTACATGGCGGCGATGATGGCCTCGGCGGCATTGGCGAGGAGCGCGGGTTTGCGGCGGCCGGCGTTGAGCTCGGCGGATTTGCCGAGGAGGAGGTGGTCGTCAAGGGCTAGCGCCGCGCCGAACTGGGCCATGCGCTGGCGGCTGACGAGGGCGGAACGCATGCGGGTGAGTTCGCCTTCGGAGGCGTCGGGGAAGGCGAGGAAGAGGGCTTCGGAGACGATGAGGCCGAGGATGGCGTCGCCGAGGAACTCGAGCTGCTCGTTGTCGGTGCCGGGAGGGTTTTTTTGCTTGGGGAAGAGGGTGAGCTCGGGCGGGCCGCCGCGGGCTTCGTAGGCGAAGGAGCGGTGGGTGAGGGCGAGGCGCAGGAGGCTGGGGTCGGTGAAGGTGTGGTGGAGGAGGG
>Ga0302313_10002701_pt1 | contig 12140 bp, 13 predicted proteins | sample III_Palsa_N2_2_FD_200454 | JGI IMG/M metagenome (GOLD analysis project Ga0302313, IMG submission 200454) | Peat permafrost microbial communities from Stordalen Mire near Abisko, Sweden - III_Palsa_N2_2 | ecosystem: Environmental > Terrestrial > Soil > Palsa > Peat permafrost | place: Sweden...
CGCGGTGAAGGGGTGGAAGGATTCTGTGGACCTGACGCCGGAGGAGGCCATTACGTGGCTGGAGGACTATTGCGCGGCGTTTCTGTATACGCACGTCGATACGGAGGGCACGATGCAGGGGTTTCCGGTGGATGTGGCGGCGATCCTGCGGGCTTGTACGGCGCGGCAGTTGATTGTGGCCGGGGGGATCAAAGAGCGCGCCGAGGTGGACGCTCTGGATGCGATGGGGGTGGATGCCGTGGCGGGGATGGCGGTTTATTCGGGGGCGATGGAGGCTTAAAGATTCTCGCCAGCCCACATCTCAAAATCGAGATGTGGGGCACCCGCATTGTTCAGCAGCGAGCGAAATGCGGGGGTCCTTCGCTGCGCTCCAGGATGACGGCGAAAAACAAACAACAGCAAGAGCGAGACGTTAGTCCTTGTCTTCGTCGCCGTTGATGGCGTAGTAGCCCTTGCGGGCCTGGACCTTGACGCCTTTGCCGCAGTCGATGTCGATCTTGCGGAACTTGCCGTCGGCGGTCTTGTTCTGCGGCGTATAGCTGACGAGGTATTGGGTGCGAAGTTCGTCCTGGATCTGGTCGAACGCCTCTTCGAGCTTCTTGCCATCGTGGCCTACGTTGATGACGCGGCCGCCGGTGTCGTGGGCTAGCTGGTTCATGTCGCCGACGCTGGTGTCGAAGACGCTGCCTTGATGAAAGGCGCGGTCGGCGATGAGGATGACATAGATGATCGTGTTGGCTTTTTGCGCTGCTTCGGTGGCGGTCTTCAGGTTTTCCTGCGAGCCCTGGTCGCCGCCGTCCGTTAGCAGGACCAGAATCTTACGGCCGGATTCGGCACGGAGCTTGTCGTGGGCGGCGAGGTAGACGGCGTCGAACAATAAGGTGCCGCGGGGGTTGCTGGTGGGCATGGGGCCGCCGCCGATTCCGGGGACGCCGGCGCTGGAGGAGGCGGTGTTGATGGAGGCCTTGTCGATGGCGCGCTTGAGCTCGTGGGCGTTGTTGGTGAAGTCGGCGAGGAGATCGACGTTGACGTCGAAGGAGATCAGGAAGGCCTCGTCCTTGGGGGTGAGGACGTCTTTGAGGAACTGGGCGCCGGAGTCCTGTTCGAGGGGGAGGACGTATTGCTGGCTGCCGCTGGTGTCCAGCAGGATACCGATGGTGAGGGGGAGATTTTTCTCCTGGGTAAAGTTCTTGAGGGTCTGCTCCTTGCCCTCCTCGAAGAGACCGCAGTCGCCCATCTTGAGGCTGGTGATGAAGCCGTGATTGTCGCGCGCGGAGAAGTAGACGTCGACGAGATTGACGTTGACGTTGAGGGTGGTGGCGTCGGGGTTTTTCTGCTCCTGCTGAGCGGGCGCGGTGCTCATGGGCGGAGGCCCGTCAGGCGAGGGCGCGTCCTGCGCGCGAAGACTGGGAGCGCAGGCCAGAAGCAGCGCAAGCGAAAGAGCTGGAAAGAGACGCAGAGTTGCGAACCGCATATCCGTATTAGACGCCGAAATGGGCAGTTTGGGCGACAGGCGAGGCGGTTTCGAGCGATTGCGGGGTAGAAGGGCGCAACGCCACCCCCTCCGGATGCGTCTATCAGGAGGCAGCATCGGCAGAGCGGGCAATAGCGATTGGCTGCGGTGGCTGATAGTCTCAGGAGTGCGGCGTTCTGCTGTGTTTGGCAGGACGATGCTGCGAGAAGGGTTGACTGGATGGTGTTGGGCAAGCAGACAGCAGGTTTGGGATTGGTGGCTTTGACGATGCTGGTGGCAGGCGCCGGCTTCGAGGCGCGGGGCCAGGGTGCGACGGCCGGAGCGACTGGAGCTACAGGAGCGACTGGGCAGCAGAGTATCCCGGACGCACCGCGGCCGCAGGCCCTGCCGCAGCTCAATACGATCAAGCCGGTTGGCGTGGCGTTGCCGAGCGCTGCCGAGACGTCTGCGGCGAGCGACGGGGCAACGGCTCCGGCAAGCGACCAGGCTGCGCCGGGCACGAGTCTACCTGCGTCGTCCGCCGCGCCCAGCAGCGACGGCCAGGACCAGGGGACACCGCCGGAGGGGTTGGATACATTCAAGCTGCATCCGGTGGAGGTCAACTTTGTCGAGATCCCGTTTACGGTGAAGGATTCAAAGAACCACCTGGTCCCGGGGCTGACGTGGCGCGATGTCCAGGTGTACGAGAACGGGCAGCGGCAGCAGATGCGGTTGTTTACGGTAGACCCGTATCCGCTGTCGGTGGCGCTGGTGATCGACCAGAGCGTGACGTTCGACACGATGACCAAGATCAACAATGCGCTGGGCGCGCTGCAGGGCGCGTTTACGCCGTATGACGAGGTTGCGGTGTTTACCTACAACAGCAGCGTGCGGGAGCAGACGGATTTTCTGGCGGCGCAGAGCGCGCGGCTGGGCGTGATCATCGACCGGTCGAAGGCAGTGGGCCGGGAGCCGAACATGGCCATGGGCGGCGCGCTGGACCAGGGGCTGGTGAAGAACAATGAAGAGATTGACCCGAACACGAACGGCACTCCCGGACAGCATGGCATCACGCTGTATGCGCCGAAGGAGTTCCATCCGCTGAACGATGCGATCCTGGCCGCGGCAGAGTCGTTGGCGCACGCGGGCAAAGGACGGCGGCGGATCGTGTATGTGATCTCCGAGGGCAAGGAGTACGGCAGCACGGCCAAGGAGAGGGAGGTCATCAAGTATTGCCAGGCGAACAAGGTTGCGATCTATGCGACGCTGGTGGGCGACTCGGCGGTGCCGGGGCTGGGGTTCCTGGACCGCATCCACCTGCCACTGACGATGCGCGACAATGCGCTGGCGCGCTACACCGGCGCCACGGGCGGCGAGACCGATCCGGAGTTCCGGCAGAAGGGCATCGAGACCAGCTTTGCGAAGATCACCGAAGAGGTGCGGACGCAGTACACAGCCGGGTACTACAGCCACGAGCCGATGATCGACGGCAAGTTCCGCAAGGTGGAGATTGTGGTGCTGAAGTCGAACCTGTCGGTGATCTCCAAAGACGGCTACTATCCGACGGCCTCGGACAGCCGGCCGATGCCGGTGACGCCTTCGGCCACGCCGTAGCGTGATCCATGAACGTACACAGTAATGCCTTGATGGCGCTGGCGGCGGCTGCGGCGTGGGGCGGCGGCGATTTTTCCGGCGGCATGGGCGTCAAGACAAGTGGCGGCTCGACGCGGGCGGCGGTGCGGATTATCGTGTTGGCGCATGTGGCAAGCCTGGCGGTGCTGGCGTGCGTTATTTTTCTGCATCATGAACCGCTGCCGCATGGAGCGTTGCTGGGCTGGAGCCTGCTGGCCGGGGTCGCCGTCGCGGTTTCTCTGACGGCGTTTTATATCGCGTTGTCGCGGGGCGAGATGGGGGTATCGGCGGCGATCAGCGGGTTGCTGGCGGCGGCGATCCCGGCGGTGGTGTCGACGCTGCTGGAGGGCGCGCCCGGGCTGCTGAAGCTGGCGGGGTTTGCGCTGGCGCTGGCGGCGATCTGGGTGATCGCCGCGGGGCCTTCGCCCGAGAACGCCGGAGGCCGCGGAACGCTGGGGTTGGCGATACTGGCAGGGGTGGGGTTTGGAATCTATTTTGTGGCCCTGCGGATGGCGAATCCGCTGGGCGTGGTGATGCCAACTACCCTCGCTAGGGTGGGAAGCCTGGCGACCTGCGGGGTGATGTTGCTGGCGCTGCGGGTCGGCGGGAATGAAGGCCGGAGTGCGTGGCGTCTGGGGCCGGTGGCGATGGGGTGGGCGCTGGCTGCGGCGGTGCTAGATACCGGCGGCAATCTGCTGTTTGTGGGGGCGACCCGGCTGGGTCGGCTGGATGTGGCGGCGGTGCTGGGATCGCTGTATCCGGCGGGGACGATTTTGCTGGCCGCATGGCGACTGCATGAGCGGCCTACGCGGCGGCAGGTTGTGGGTATGGTGATGGCGCTGGTGGCGGTCGTGATGATTTCGGTTTAGCTGGCGGAGGCTTTCTTTTCGCGGGCGGTGACCTTTTTTGCGGCGGAGTCGCTGGTTTCGTCGCTGAGCTTGAGGCCGGTGGGATCGAAGGTGGGCTTGGGGTACTTGAGCTGTAGACCCTTCATCGTGTCGACCAGAATCTGTGAGATGGCTACGTTGCGGAACCATTTATTGTCCGACGGGATGACGAACCAAGGCGCATATTTGCGGCTGGTGCGGCTGAGGATGTCTTCGTAGGCGTCGATGTAAGCCGGCCAGAAGCGGCGCTCCTCGAAGTCGGCGGGCGAGAGCTTCCAGTGCTTGTCGGGCGTGTCGATGCGGGACTGGAGGCGGCGGGTCTGCTCCGCGTGGGAGATGTGGAAAAAAACTTGAGGACGATGACGTCGTTGTTGGCGAGGGATTCTTCCCAGTCGTTGATATCGTCCATGCGCTTGTGGGCGGTTTTGCTGTCGATGTGGCCGTGGACGCGGGGACTGAGGACGTCCTCGTAGTGGGAACGGTTGAAGATTTCGATCATGCCGCGGGCGGGGGTCTGGATCTGGCAGCGCCAGAGGAAGTAGTGGCGGGCCTCGACCGGCGTAGGCACTTTGAAGGAGGCGACGTCGCAGCCCTGGGGGTTGATGCCGGAGAAGATGTGGCGGATGGTGCCGTCCTTGCCGGCTGTATCCATGCCCTGGAGGACGATGAGCAGCGCCTTGGCCTGGGAGGCGTAGAAGACGTCCTGGAGGTCGTCGAGCTGCTTGCGGTGCTTGTGCATGACCATGTGGGCGGCGTCCTCGCCGTGAAAGCCGGGATGCTCGGTGGTGGATAGTCTTGCCAGCCGTACCTTACGGTGCGGCTGGATGAGGAAAGGGGACTTGTGCTTCATGAGCGAACGCTCCCGAGGACGAGGATAGCAATAGAAAACGACGGCCTGAAATGGCCGTCGCTGGTTGGATGCGGAATGGGCTTTAGGCAGCGGGGGGCTTGAGGTCGTCGCCGGGCTTGGGGGCGGGGGTGACGGTGTGTGCGGAGTCGCCTGCCTTGGGCTCGGCCTTTACGTCGTCGGTGACGCCCTTCATGCCTTCCTTAAAGCCGCGCAGACCCTCGCCGAGGCCTTTGCCGAGCTCCGGCAGCTTCTTGCCGCCGAAGAGAACTATGGCCACTACTGCCAGAACGATGAGATGTGTCGGTGTAAAAAGTTCGCCCATACAAAAGTCTCCTACTGCGCCTGGACGGCTCTGTAAAAGAGGCTCGAACGGCGGCACTCTATTGTCGCACAAGGGCAGGGGGTGGGGGACGGAGGATCGAACGTGGCAGGGTGCTGCATTGGCCCGGGATATTCCCTCCGCGGCTAAAGCCGAATCGGTTTTCGCAGTTTATGGCGGGACTGAAGTCCCGCCCTATCAAAGCAAGTGAAATTAGGGCACTGCCTAGAGCGCAGAGAAGGCGGCGGTAAGGGGCGCGACGTTATATCCTTATTGAGACGCACCGGCAACTGCGGGGGCGCGCACACAGCCAAGCACGCGCTCCGGCGCCGCAATAAGGACGATCAATCTGGTGACGAATCAAACAGCTTCATCCAAGGCCCTGCGTTGCAGACCGGCAGCGGCACTTGTTCTGGCAGCAACTTGCCTCCTGGGACTGGGTACGATGCAGGGCAACGCGCAGGGCACCACTGCCGCGCCGGGCACCAAGGCGGCCACCGTCAGCGGCGCCGCCGCGCTCGAACAGAACTCCATCACCAAGTATGACAATCGCTGGGATATCTATGGCGGCATGTTGTTCATGAACGGGCAGGCCGGCCAGAACCTCCCGAAGCGCTATGACATGGGCGGCGTGGAGATGCTGGGGACCTACTGGCTGGGCAGCCACTTCGGCATTCCGAGCAATCACCTGGGCATCGCCGCGGACTACAGGATCGGGGCCGGAACGACGCCGGTGCTGCCGCAGGCCGACATCTTCGGGTTCAACCGGATTGTGGTGTATCAGAACATCGTGAGCGGCGGGCTGGAGTATCGCGGACCGAAGAACCGATATGCGGGCATCGACTTCCAGGCGCTTGTGGGCGGCACGCATGGCACGTTCGACACTGCGATCACCGGCTATCCGCCGAACCTTGGGCAGGAACCGACGACTGCGTTTGTGGGCGTCTACAGCAACCGGACGAGCCCCTGGGCGGCGGCCGGCGGAAGCATCGACTTCAACTATTCGCCGAAGGTCGCCGTGCGGCTACAGCCGGACCTGATCTTTGAACACTTCGGGACGGAGACGAGAGAGTATTTCTCGATCTCGGCGGGGCTGGTGTATCGGATTGGGAAGTTGAAGACGAAGTAGAAGCAGGTTTCAGGTGTCAGGAAATAAGAGCGGCTGCGAAGATTTTCTTCGCAGCCGCTTTGCATTGCCTGCTGAAACCTACAACCTGAAACCTGCTTTACCAGCCCTCACTGACCTGCATGAAGTCCGGCGAGACCGGGTTCTCGTAGACCGAGTAGTCGCGGGTGACGACCGTTAGGCCGCTGGGGGTGACGAAGTAGTTCTTCTTGTCCTCGGCGGGATCGTAGCCGATGACGGTGCCGTCGGGGATGTGGACGTCGCGGTCAATGATGGCGTGGCGGATGCGACAGTGACGGCCAACGTTGACGTGCGAGAAGATGATGCTGGAATCGACATCCGCATAGCTGTTCACACGGACATCCTGCGAGAGCACCGAGTTGCGCACCACCGAGCCGGAGACGATGGAGCCGCCGGAGACGATGGAGTTGATGGCCATGCCGGTGCGGCCGGGTTCGCCGAAGACGAACTTGGCGGGCGGGTACTGGTAGGGGCGGGTGCGCATGGGCCAGGACTTGTCGTAGAGGTTGAAGGTGGGGGCGACGGCGGCGATGTCCATGTTGGCCTCGTAGTAGGCCTCGAGGGTCCCGACATCGCGCCAGTAGAGCGCGCGCTGCTTGTTTTCATCGACGAAGTTGTAGGCGTGCATCTTGAAGCGGCCGAGCAGCTTGGGCAGGATGTCATGGCCGAAGTCGTGCTTGGACGCGGGGTCTTCGGCGTCCTTCATCAACTCGGGGATCAGGACGTCGGTGTTGAAGAGATAGATGCCCATGGAGACGTCGACCATATCTGGATCGAAGGGCGAGCGGATCTTGGTCTCCTTGGGCTTTTCGACGAAGCCGGTGACCTCGCCGTTACGGGCCACCTCGACGACGCCGAACTGGGAGACCTCTTCGGGCTTGACCGGAAGCGTGGCTAGGGTGACATCGGCGCCCGACTCGACGTGCTTCTGCTTCATCAGCGCGTAGTTCATCTTGTAGATGTGGTCGCCGGAGAGGATGAGCACATGCGTGGGCTCTTCCGAGCCGATGGAGTAGATGTTCTGGAAGACGGCGTCGGCGGTGCCCTGGTACCAGCTCTTGGAGACGCGCTGCATGGGCGGGAGGATTTCGATGAACTCGCCGAGTTCACTGGCGACCACCGGCCCCCAGCCTTCGCGGATATGGCGGTTGAGCGAGAGCGCCTTGTACTGGGTGAGGATGTAGACGTGGCGCAGGTCGGAGTTGATGCAGTTGGACAGCGTGATGTCGATGATGCGGTACTGGCCGGCAAAGGGCACGGCAGGTTTGGCGCGGTCGCGAGTAAGGGGAAAAAGACGTTCCCCCGCGCCGCCTGCCAACAATACTCCAAGCGTATCTCTCATGATCCATCCACCTCTTCCAAGCGCTGAGCACCTCCGATGAGACGCAAACGAGGTGCCGCGGGACGCCCGAGTCTAGCACAGGCCCGATAAATTTGGAGGCAGATTCCGTTCAGGCGCTGCTGGGGTCGTTGTTGCCCGGCTCTCCGATGCCGGGCTCGGGAGCGCCGGGTTCCGGTTCCGCGTTGCCGGCCTCGTGTTCCTCCGTGGTGATGCGCAGCGACTTCAGAAAGGTGAGGTCGTTGCGGGTAAAGGGGCCGTGGGCAGCCACGTTGCCGTCCTCGCCTTCGGCGGTCTCGTCGTCCTCAACTTCGTTGAGGCCGATGGTCGCCTCCAGCATCAGCAGCACATCGAAGCCCTGCTCGCGGATCTCACGGACCACGCCCGCAATCGACTCCGATTCAGCGACCGATTCGTGGATCGCTTCGCCAAGCTTCTGGATAAGGTCTTTGACCTGCTGATTCAATGCCACCTCCCGGTTTCGGTACTGTCACAATACGCCGATGACGCCGGGGCCGCAAAAAAACCTGCGGGCGAACTGAGGAAAGGTGGCCGGAAATCGGCTGGAAGCGGTCTCATCAATCCAACGGACTCAGCAATGCGACGTGTGAGACCCGCCAGCGAAGCGGGTCTCATGCTCTCGGTCGAAGCCACAAAGGCATAGGATGAGACCGCTTCTAGCCCTCGGTGTGGTGATCGGCCCAGGCGTCTTCCAGACGATGCGCCAGTTCCTCGACCGGCTGGACTCTCTTTGGGCCCCAGACCAGAAATCCCGCAGCTGCCGCACATAAACCGCCCACCAGCCAGACCATCTTCTTCATCGCTTGCCGCCCCTCCACCTTCTGCTTTGTTACGTAAATCGTAAACCTTTGGATGCACAGTATCGCATTTGGGTTTCGACGACGGCGGTACACTTGTGGCATGGACAGGGTCCGCTTCGGTCGCGCATTAGGGTATGGCGCACGCCACGCCGCCAGGACGCTGGTGAGCGCGGTGGATGCGGCCACGACGCCGAATCCTTCGGGCCAGAAGACACGCGCGGCGACGCGGGATCTTGCCACTGAAGCTGCGCCGGTTTTGCGGCAAGCTGCCGAAATTACTCGCAATGTGGCGGAGGCGAAGAGCCAGGCCAAGAGTCAGGCGGCCGGGGTCTTCAGCGGGTTTCTGACCCAGTTGAAGCACTTTTCCAGCGTGTTGTGGCTACAGGTTACGGGTAGTTTTTTCGCTTTGTTTGCGGTTTTCCTGGGTAGCGGCGTTTGGAAGCTGCGGGCGGACTTTAAGAGCTCCCCCAGCACGCCCGAGGCGCACAAGCTCTATTTCTATGTGGCGATTTTTCTGGTGTTCGCCTACTTCACCGTGAGCAGCTTTGTGCGTGCGAGCCGCCGGGAGTCCGCACAGCGCCGCCGCTAATCACTGCCGGCGTGGGCGCATTTAGATAGACTGGATAGCGACGATATGACTTCAACCGAGACACTTTCCCCCCTCCGCCGCACGGCCCTCCATGCCACCCACCACGCGCACAAGGCGCGCATGGTCGACTTCGGCGGCTGGGACATGCCGGTGCAGTATCGCGGGTTGATCGACGAACACATGGCCGTGCGGACGGGGGTTGGCGTCTTCGACGTGTCGCACATGGGCGACATCCAGTTGCGCGGGCCGAGCTCGCTGGCGGCGGTGCAGAAGCTGCTGATGAACGATGCGTCGAAGCTGGCGGTTGGGCAGGCCCATTATTCGGCGATGCTGTATCCGAATGGGACGTTTGTCGACGATGTGGTGCTGCATAAGCTGGGCGACAACGACTACCTCATCGTGATCAACGCCGGGACGCGGGAGAAGGATGTGGCGTGGGTGCGGAGCGTGATCGGCGGCATGACCGGCGTGCATGTGAACGATTTTTCCGACTACTATACGCAGCTCGCGATCCAGGGACCGAAGGCGGAGGCGACGCTACAGAAGCTGACCGGCGTGGACCTGCGGCCGATAAAGAACTATTGGTTTACGTGGGGTACGGTGTGCGGGTGCCACAATGTGCTGATCGCTCGGACCGGCTACACAGGCGAGGATGGGTTCGAGATTTATATCCCCAGCGATGAACCGACCAGCGCGCGCGTATGGGGTGAGGTGCTGGCGGCGGGCGAGGAGTTCGGCATAATGCCGTGCGGGCTGGGCGCGCGCAATACGCTGCGGCTGGAAGCGGCGATGGCGCTGTATGGGCATGAGATTTCAGACACCATCAATGTGCTGGAGACGCACTTGACTCGGTACTGCAAGCTGGATAAAGGTACCGATTTTGTGGGGCGCGAGGCGCTGCTGAAGATACAGGCTGACGGTGGGCCGGCGCGCAAGCTGGTGGCATTGGAGATGGTGGAACGCGGGATTGGGCGCGATGGGTATCCGGTGACGACGGTGGGTGGAGAAAAGATTGGCGAGGTGACTAGCGGGTCGCCCTCGCCGTTCTTGAAGAAGAACATCGCGCTGGCTTATGTGCCGTTGGCGTACACGGACGTTGGCACCGAGGTTGGCGTCGAGGTCCGCGGGCAGGTGGTGAAGGCGGTAGTAGTGACGATGCCGTTTTACCGGCGACCGAAGATTGGGGCTGCGCCGATTACCGCGCCGCTCAGCTAGCAGGGTCGCTTTCCACTGCGACGCTGCCTACAATTGTGATTGGAGACTGTGAATGAGCTATCCGGAAAAGTATAAGTACGCGAAGTCGCACGAGTGGCTTGCGGTGGAGGGCGAGACGGGTACGGTCGGCATCACCGACTATGCGCAGGACTCGCTGGGCGACATTGTGTTCGTCGAGCTGCCGAAGGTGGGCCAGGAGATCGAGGCTGGGTCGACGTTCGGTTCGGTGGAGTCGGTGAAGGCCGTCAGCGATCTTTATTCGCCCGCGACCGGTACGGTGACCGAGATCAACGAGAGCCTGAACGATGCGCCGGAGACGATCAATACCGCGGCCAATGAGACGTGGCTGATCAAGCTGACGCTGAGCAATCCTGACGATGCGAACGCGCTGCTATCGGCCGCCGAGTATGAGAAGTTTGTGGCGGAAGAGACTGGGCACTAAGACATTCTGTAAACCCACCTTAGCGACGATGAAGCCGTCGCGAAGATGGGCCACCCGGGGTTGTGGGTGAGAAAGAGTTCATGCGCTATCTACCGAAGTCCCCTGCCGACCGTAAAGAAATGCTGGATGCGATTGGCGTTGCGTCTATTGAAGATTTATTCGAAACAATTCCTGCTGAATATCGCTTGACCGAGGATTTAAATATTCCGCGGCAGCACTCGGAGTCGGAGGTGCTGGACCGCTTTCGCGCGTTCGCAGGAAATATCGCCAGCGGGAATGCCGAAGAGCTGGCGAAGCAGCCGGCGACGAAGTTGTTTGCGAGCTTTCTGGGTGCGGGAGCTTATCGGCATTACCGGCCGGTGATTATCGATTCGCTGGTGCAGCGCGGGGAGTTTTTGACGAGCTATACGCCGTATCAGCCGGAGATCGCGCAGGGCACGCTGCAGGCGATGTTCGAGTTCCAGACGATGATCTGCGAGCTGACCGGGATGGAGATTGCAAACGCGTCGATGTACGATGGGTCGACCGGCGCGGCGGAGGCGGTGATGATGGCCGTACGCGTGACCGGGCGCAGCGGTGCCGTGGTGGCGCGGACGGTGCATCCTGAGTATCGCGAAGTTTTGCATACGGCGACGCAGCACCAGGGGATTCCAGCGACTGAGGTTGGCTATGATGCGGCGACAGGGCGCGTGGATTTGGCCGCGCTGGATGCGGCGATTTCGAGCGATACGGCTTGTGTGTTGATCCAGTCGCCGAACTTCTTTGGGACGATTGAGGATGTGGCCGCGATTGCTTCGATTGCGCACGCTAAAGGCGCGTTGCTGATTGTGTCGATTGCGGAGGCTGTGAGCCTGGGGATTGTGAAGGCGCCTGCGGAGGCGGATATTGTCTCGATGGAGGCGCAGAGTTTTGGTGTGGCTGTGGGCTTCGGCGGCCCTTATTGCGGCGTGATTGCGTGCAAGGAGAAGTTCCTGCGGCAGATGCCGGGACGGCTGGTCGGCGAGACCAAGGACAAGAATGGCAAGCGTGGATTTGTGCTGACGCTTTCGACAAGGGAACAACATATTCGGCGGGAGAAGGCGACCTCGAATATCTGCACGAACCAGGCGCTGGTGGCGTTGATGGTCACGATCTTTTTGACTGTCTATGGGAAGCAGGGGTTGAAGGAGTTGGCGGAGCAGAATTTGGCGAAGGCGGCTTATTTGTCGGGTGCGTTGACTGCGGCTGGGGCGAGGCGGTTGTTTAGCGGGCCTAGCTTTAATGAGTTTGCGGTGGAGTTGCCTGCGGATGCTTCGAGCGTGAATGAGAAGCTGCTGGAGAAGCAGATTATTGGTGGGTTGGCTTTGGCGAAGTGGTATCCGGAGTTGGGTGAGAGCGCGACGCTGTGGTGTGCGACGGAGTTGACGACGAAGGCGCAGATGGATGCGGCGGCGGCAGCAATTGGCT